>Ga0137413_10001056_pt1 | contig 10351 bp, 10 predicted proteins | sample CZODoug2_1_16fun_FD_108280 | JGI IMG/M metagenome (GOLD analysis project Ga0137413, IMG submission 108280) | Vadose zone soil fungal communities from Angelo Coast Range Reserve, California, USA - CZODoug2_1_16fungal (Illumina Assembly) | ecosystem: Environmental > Terrestrial > Soil > Vadose... | reverse complement strand
ATCGTGACCAACAACCAGGTCGAGGGTCCTACCGAGTACATCTATTTCAGTCCCACGCATACTTTGCGCGAGATGGCGCGCCGCTTCAAGCTGGCCGGTGTGAAGCCCGAGCTGGAAGTATTTGGGGCAGGCGACATTGTTTTCGCCAAAAAGCTCATTGAGGAAGGCCTCATCGACGGGCCGCCGATGATGCAGATGGTTCTCGGCGTCCTGTGGGCCGCGCCCCATGGGGTGGAAACGATTCTCTACCAGCGCAGCCTGATGCCTCCCGGCACACACTGGGGCGCGTTCGGCATCGGCCGCGAGCAGATGGCGATGCTGGTGCAAACATTGTTGCTGGGCGGTAATATCCGTGTGGGCCTGGAAGACAACCTGTATCTGTCGCGCGGTGTTTTCGCTACCAACGGCCAGCTCGTCGAGCGAGCCCGGCAGATCGTCGATTCGATCGGCGGTTTCAGTGTGGCCACGCCGGCGGAAACGCGGGAGATACTGAAACTCCGACAACCCGGAACGCGCGCGGCCAACTGAAACACCGATGCACCTCGAGCCCATAGACCAGGATCTGCTCCAAGGCTCGTTCGGCCCGGCGGCCGCGCGAGCCATGCAGATTCTGGTCCAATATGCCCGGGCCTGCGGTGCCAATCAATTTGTATCGATCACGTCAGCGCATATTGACGCCTGCTTGTATCACGGTCCGTCCAGTATCGATTTTGCACGGCGATTTGTGGACCTCGGTGGGCAGGTTCGGGTACCCACGACACTGAACGTGGGAGCGGTCGATGCTCTGCATCCAGAATGGAATTGCGGAGCCCCCGAGTTGATCGGCCAACAGCGCGAGCTGACCTCACTGTACAGCCGCCTGGGATGCCTCCCGACCCTGACATGCGCACCCTACCACCGGCGTGTACGCCCCTCAGTCGGCGAACACATCGCGTGGGCGGAATCAAACGCCATCGTATTTGCCAACTCTGTGCTGGGAGCCCGAACGGACCGTTACGGCGACTTCACGGACCTGTGCGCCGCGCTCACGGGCCGAGTACCCATGACCGGTCTGCACTGTGATGCCAATCGCCTTCCTACCCGGGCCTTCGCCGCGCCCTCCGCGCAAATCGCGGGATTACCGCGCGATCTCTACTTCGCATCCGTTGGTTACGCGTTAGGCCGTCACAGCGCTGGCCAGGTACCGCTCATCCGCGGCCTGCCATCAGACAGCACGGAAGATGAGCTGAAGGCGCTCGGAGCTGCGGGCGCTTCCTCAGGCTCCCTCGCCTTGTTCCATGCCGCGGGGATCACACCAGAAGCGAATTTGCCGTCTGCGCACCTGATTGAGACGGAAATTGCCGCGACAGAGCTGCGCGAGGCAATCTCCCGCCTTTGCCAGGTTGAGGACGGTGAGCCGATTGCGGCCGTGTGCCTGGGAACCCCGCACTATTCCCTGGAGGAATTTCGCAAACTCAACGAGGCGGTAGATGGACGTCGGCGCAATCCGGATGTTGAATTCTATGTCTCCACGTCACGCGAAACCGCCGCAACGGTGGCTGCCGACAACCGTTTCGCGCCACTTCGGGCGATGGGCGTCAGGATCGTGGTAGATACATGTACCTATGTTGCACCTGTCGTCCGGGCCGCCGGTATCATTGTGACGACGTCGGCGAAGTATGCGCACTACGCTCCCGGCAACATCCGGCGTCGAACCGCCCTGATGACCCTCGAACGCTGCCTGCGCTCGGCAGAGCTGGGTAAGGTTGCCTCCCTGTGTTGATTCCAGCAACATCACTTGCCGAGGGGAACGTGCAGGGTCGCCTGGCGCTGCTGACCGAACCCTTGAGCCTTTGGGGCGGACTCGATGTACACACAGGCGCAATCATCGACGCCCAACACCCACAATGTGGGCTCGCACTGGCTGGACGCATTCTCGCCATGAAAAGCGCACGCGGCTCTTCGTCGTCCTCCAGCGCGCTGGTCGAAGCCGCCCGCACAGGTGTTGCTCCCGCGGCCATCATATTGAGTCGACACGATGCCATCCTGGTGATTGGCGCCCTCGTCGCTGCCGACTTGTATCGAGTCAGGATTCCCATCGTCACCATTCCGGTTGAGCAATGGCATCAACTTCGCGACGGGTCAGTTGTGAATGTGAGCGCCGGGCCGGGGGCCGCGACTGTTCAGTCCGTCACCTGAGGCGGCGCCCGCCTCCAAAGGGTGTCTCTGGAATCCCTGCCACTCCAGGCCGGACAGCAAACAGCCCACCTGCCAACGGCGCACCCTGAAGCCCGACACTGGCCGACGTCACATACAGGGTATCGAGTGCCGGTCCGCCAAACATACAACTCGTGGGACGTTGCACCGGCAAGCGGATTTCACGATCAATCCCGCCATCCGGCGCGTAGCGGATGACGCGCCAGCCGTCCCAGACAGCACTCCACACAAACCCCTCGGCATCGACAGTCAACCCATCCGGTAGACCGTCATGCGCGTCCAGCCACGCAAACACGCGCCGTTGTCCCAGATCGCCCCGGGTGACATCGTATTCGTAGGCCCAGATAGTACGTACCATGGTATCGGTGAAATACATGATGCGGTTGTCGGGGCTCCAACCGATTCCATTCGGGCCGGTCGCTTGATATCGACCCAGTACAAACACTGCGCCTGCGCATCCCAAACCGGCCCCTCACCCACGAGGGCGTTTGCGGTCAGAACACACTCAATAGTGGTATTCAAACTGCAATCCGACGACTCTGGGACGTTGCCGCACCGTAGCCAACGTAGCACTGGCCGGCGTGGTATCCGTGATATCGAAGCGATTGGTCACGTTGCTGGCGAACAATGTCGTCGTCCAGTGCTCCGGTGATTTCACCGCCAGCTCGAGCTGACTGTCGAAGATGTCATCACTGCTGGCGGTGACGAGATGGCCTGCGGAAATTGTGCGGCTCGCCAGCTCGGTGTGGTAGGTGCCTGTTGCAGACAGTGCCGCCTTGTAGCCGGTGGAACCAATACCGAATTCATATTGGGCCGACAGGCTGGTGGTGGTCCTCGCCGACTCGTTCGGACGATCGCCTTTGTGGAACAGCACCACGCCTCCCGACAGAACATCGCTGTCGAGCGAGAGATCATTCCAGCCGACGCTGCCCCGGATCGAGAGCCCCGCCGCGGGCCGGACCGTCAGGCCGTAGTCGAAGCCAACACCGCTGGCTGCCTTTCCGTTGACCACCGCCGATGTCTGCACGTTGTTAGGTAACTGGACCAGCAACGTCTGCTGGATGTCCTTCCAATCCATGTAGTAGACGGCGGCGTCAAAGTAAACGACGTGCTCCCAGAGCGAGCCTTTGGCACCGACTTCGTAGTTGCTGAGCTTATCGGGTCGCACCGCGGGAATACCCGGAGCCGCCACGAACACATTGGCGTTCTGTGCAAATCCGCTGCGGAACCCCTGCGAATAGGATGCGTAGACGGTCAGATCGTTGGCCGGGAACCAGGTCGCCACCAATCGGGGTGTGGTCGAGTTGAAGGTGCTGTCGCGATGATAGAGCGGCACGTTGGGCTTGCCCTGCCCCTGTACATTCTCCTGGTTCGTCACTTCGTCGTGGAAAACCCGTACCCCGCCCGTCAGCTCGAGCCTGTCATCCAGCAACCGGCGACTCACTTCGCCAAAGACCGCGGCAGAGGCCGATTTGTCGGTCCAATTGATCGGAGCCGGCAACAACGTGCCCAGCGTCTGCACCAACTGATCCTGGGAGTGACGGTACATGGCGCCGGTCGACCAGCTCCAGGGGCCGTCCAGGGTGGAGTGCAGACCCAATTCCTGCGCGAGAGTCTTGGTGAACAGAGCCGTGTACAAAGGCGCCAGGTGCGCATAGTCCAGGTTTCCCTTGCCGGCATAGTCAACATAGCTGGTCGCGCCGGTCAGGATGAACATCGGGAACACGTAGCTGGCGGACAGGCCCACCGTGTCGTATTTGACGTTGTAGGGCTCGGGCACCGTCGTGGCATTGAAGCCGTTGTCATCGGAAACGGACGGCGCGCCATAGTGTGAGCTCGAATGCCAATAGCTCAACTTGACGTTCAGGTCCTGCGTCGGCTGGGCATTCAGCTTGAGGCGGACATTCGCGTTTTCCGCGGTGTTGGTGTCAGCGGCGAATTTGTTGTTCAGCCAGCCGCTCATGCGGTTGTAATCGACCACAGCGCGGGCCGCCAGTTGCCCCGGAACAATCGGGATGTTGACAGCCATATCGCCGCGATAATTCTCGGCGCCGCCTTCCGTATTGGAGGTCGAGGCGCGCCCCTTGAAATCGAATGAATTCAGGTTCGCATCGTTGGTCAATACGCGAATCACGCCATTCAGTGCGCTGGCGCCATAAAGCGTGCCCTGTGGGCCTCGCAATACCTCGACTCGCTGCAAGTCGTAGGCGTCGGCGTCAGGAGCGATGGCGCTCTTAACAAAAGCAAACGGCACATCGTCGAGGTAGTAACCGACGGTACTGCTGCCATAGAACAGCGGTCCACCGGCTGTCACGCCGCGCACGGAGATCTGCGCGCCGCCACTTTGCTTTTGATCGAGCATCGTGACACCGGAGACCTGGTTGATGGCCTCGGTCACGCTGCCCAGGTTGCCGTGGTCGAGACTCTGTCCGCCCAGTACCTCGATGGAGACCGGCACTTTCGCAAGCGCCTCGGCTCCGCGACGCTGTGCCGTAACGGTGACCTCATCGAGCACGGCAGGTGCTTCGCCAGCCGCCGGCGCTGGAACTTCCGCAAGGGCGCGCGCTGAAGTGAAAACACTCAGCGCCAGAGCGACGACCAGCGCGACGACGGCCGCGCCGCATTGTGTGTTGATTTGAGTCCTCCGAAAAATCATGTTCATGATTCGATCCCCGGTATTGGACCTCAGGCCTCGAGGTCAGTTGAAAGGGTTTTAGCGGCGCTGCAGATGACCGCGCCCGCAGGCAAAGTCAGCAAGATCACGATCAGTACCGCGTAACGCAGCCCATCGACACCGAAGTGGGCGCTGAGCAAGTCACTGAGGCTTCCCGTGGCCGTGGGCCCCAGTCCGAAACCGAGCAGATTGCCGGCAAACAGAATCACCGCAATGGCCGTGGCACGCCGCGCGTTGCCGCAGACGGCGTGGACGGCCGCGAATGCAGCGGGCAACCCGGCGTTGAGCAGGATTCCACCCAGCAGGCTCAATCCGAGAAAGATACTGAAGTCATCGCTCAGGAACATGAGCGAGTCCGGGATAACTGCGAGCGCAAATGCCGCGGCTGGAAACCAGGCGATCCAGCGCTTGTCCCGGCGCACCAGAGCGTCGCATAACCAACCGCCCGCAATGCTGCCGATCAACACCGCGACAGCGGTTGTCAGCCCGTAGTACAACCCTACCTTGCCGACAGCAACGCCCAGTACCCGCGTCAGGTACAACGGAATGAACAGTAGCGAGCCATACGCGGCGAAGTTGTAGATGACGTGGCCGGCGAGCAGCCGGACAAAGGATCTCTTGGCCGTGAGGCTACGCAGGGAGGCGCGCACGCTCTCTGTTCGCCCCGCGCTGTGAGTTTTGCGCGGTTCCTCCAGCAGTCGATACGCCAGGAGCGCGAGAATCAGACCGGGAAGGCCCAACACCACCAGAGTTGTGCGCCAGCCGTAGTGACTGACGAGCTGCGAGCCCACGACCAGGCCCAACAGATAGCCGACAGTGCCGGACGCGGCGAAAATTGCCACCGCGCGCGCTCGGAAAGCCGGCGGGAAGTAATCGACGATCAACGCCTGTGCCGGCGGCGTAGCGCCCGCTTCCCCTGCTCCAACACCGATACGAGCGATCAGCAGCTGCCAGAAGTTGGCTGCAGCGGCACACAACACGGTCATGCCGCTCCAGACAGTCAACGCGATCGTGATCAATAGACGCCGGTCACCCCGGTCGGCCCAGCGGGCAATGGGCAGCCCGAGCACCGAATACAACAGGGCGAAGGACATCCCGGTCAGCAGGCCGAGCCAGGTATCCGAGATGCCGAACTCGGCCTTGATAGGTTGCAGCAGTACCGAGATCACTACGCGGTCAGTGGCGCTGGAGGTCCCGACCAGAAACAGGATCGCGAGCATCAGCCAGCGCCGCGGGTGCAGCGGGCTCAGCGCCTGTGCCGTTTCAACCCCGTCATGTGACTCGATCATGCTCAGCGCCATAAGCCTTCGTTCCACCCTCCGTCCGCATCGCTGGTGGCCACCCTGGCGCTTTAATAACTTCTGCATACATTGTGTATACTTTCTCTCGGTGAGTCAATCGGGCGGCGTGCATGAGTGCAGAAAAGCGGGGTAACTTCGAGAGTTTCCGGGGTGTGGTGATGCCCTGGCACTGTGATGCCATGGGCCATCTTTCCGTGCAGCACCAGATGCCGCTGCTGGACGGCGCGATCTATCACCTGCTGGGGCGGCTAGGCCCCACCGTGGGTCAGCAGGACGGCCGGCGCGTCGGCTGGGCGGATGTGCGCCATGAAATCAGCTATCAGCGTGAGATGGTCGCGGGCGACCTGCTCGTGTGCGAGTCGAGCATTCTGTCGGTGGGCAATTCCTCCATCCGCCATCGCACTATCCTGGCGCGACTTCCGGATCGGGAGCCGTGCACCGTGCTCGAAGGCGTGACCGTCCGCTTCGATCTCGATGCGCGCAGATCGATTCCCCTCACCGCCGCGGCGCGGGAGATTGCCCTGGGATTGTTCGCGTCGGAATAACTCCGCCGCGGCGTGTTGCAACGCTTCGGCCGGCGGCTATCTTCAGCGCCGTGTTGACTTACGTGGCGCCAGCGACAAATCGGCCGTGGAGGTCCCCGAGAGAAAGGCTTTGATACGCTCGCGAAACTCATCCGAATGAACAAACACCAACTTTTCGGCGCGGTCGGCATCCCCGTCACGGATCGCAGCAATCATCTCCTGGTGCTGACTGCCGATGTCGGCATAGCCGGAAAGTGATGAGCGGTCCTGGCGGAAAGCCAGCAGGGACAGCCGCATCACACTGCGCAGCATCTTGGAACAATCGGTGGCCAGAAACCGGTTGCCGCTGGCAAGGTTGATGGCATCGTGGAACGCCCAGTTGGCCTCCACGATTGCGCGCGGATCGCTGCTTTGCCAGGCAGCGACGAAATCCCGGTTGCGCTGCTCGAGAGCCGTGATGTCGGAGGGCTGACGCCTTACGGCGGCCCACCGTGTAGCCGCGCGTTCGTACAGCTCGAGGGTTTCCAGAACCTGGGGTATCTGGTCCAGGTCGAGCGATGCCACGCGGGCACCCCGATTGGGAGCCAACACAACCAGGCCGTCGGCCGCCAGGCGAATCAGCGCCTCGCGAATCGGCGTCCGCGAGAAACCCAGCTCGGTGCTGAATTGCACCTCGTCCAACTCGGTGTTGGGCGGCAACCGCAGGCTCAGGATCTGCTCGCGCAGCATTGAGTAGACCTTCTGGCCGCTCGACTGCCGGCTTTCGCCATCGGCGCCATCAGTGGCTGGCGCGCCCTTGCCGCGCCGCTGTTTGCTTTTAGCCAACTTCGCTCCGTCCCTATTCTATTCAGTGAACGAACTCAACCAACCGCCGGATGAAACGCGCGCCCGCCGCTATCTGGCTCAGCTCGATGTATTCATCCGCGCGATGCGCCTGAACGATCGATCCCGGGCCGCAGATGACAGTGGACATGCCTGCCTGTTGAAACTGGCCCGCCTCCGCACTGTAAGGTACCGCAGTGGGAGCCTCTGTCCTGCCGCTCAGCACGGCCGAAACCGACTCCGCCCGGCTGTCCGGCTCCTGCCGCAATGGCGGGATGGACGCCAGCCGTTGTACGCGAATCCCCGCGCCCTCGCCCGCTTTTTCGATCCGCGCGCCAATCCTCGCCACCGCCTCCCGAAAGGGCTCGAGGACGGCCGCCGGTTCGCGGCTGGGCACACAGCGCAGATCAAACACGAAGTGACATTCCCGCGCCAGGATATTCGGTACGGTACCACCGTGGATCGTACCCACTGTGAGCGTCGACCATTGCGGCTCAAAGCGCTCGTCACGGTGCGAGCGTTCCTCGTCCCGCGCAATTTCCGTCAGCACCGCCAGCAACTCAGCGGCCACCATATTGGCCGACACCCCGCGGTTCACGAGGCTGGAATGCGCTTCGCGGCCGGTAATGCTCACACGATACAGATCAAAGCCCTTGTGGCTGTTGACCACTTGCATGTTCGTCGGCTCACCGATGATGGCCGCCATTGGCAGGTGGCCCCGCTCGAGAATACAACGGATCAGGTCCGGCGCTCCGAGGCAACCGATTTCCTCATCGTATGAAAAGGCGAGATGCACGGGCCGGCGCAACGGCCGTTTCAGCAGATGTGGGACAGCGGCCATCGCCAGGGCGATGAAACTCTTCATGTCGCTGGTGCCGCGGCCATAAAGCCGTTCGTCCCGGCGTGTCAGCGTGAAGGGATCGGAGGTCCAGCTTTGGCCGGTCACGGGCACCACGTCGGTATGACCCGAGAGCACGATGCCACCGTTGGTTCCGGGGCCCACGGTGGCAAGCAGGTTGGCTTTGGAGCCCGGTTCGTTACTGATGCGCTGCGAGCTCACCTGGTGGTCGCCCAAAAAGCGTTCCACGTACTCAATCAGCGCCAGGTTGGAGCTGCTGGAGGTGGTATCGAAGGAGATCAAACGGTTCAGTATTGTCACTGCCTCCGCGGCAATCTGTTGTTCCAGAGCCCCCACCTGCGTTGCCGTATCACCCATGCGCCCGATCACCTTGCATACATACCGCGCTGCGTATTGTATACATATTGTATTGTTCTTTGCAGGGTATTATCCACGCCATGATCGTGGCGGCCCCTTTTCCCCGAAACAGCACCGTGCGCAGGCTCGGCCGCGCCAAAGACCTGCTTTGTCAGGACCTCGATCAAAAGCTGACGCTGGCTGCGGTTGCCCGCGAAGCGGCGCTTTCGCCCGGCCAGTTCATTCGCGCGTTCAAGGCTGTGTTCGGACAAACGCCGCATCAGGTGCGCATCGAAGCCCGGCTGGAGCTGGCAAAGAGGCTGCTCATCAGCGGATCCATGCCCGTTACGGACGTGTGCGTCACGGTGGGCTTCGCGAGCCTCGGCACGTTCAGCCATCTATTCACGCGCCGGATCGGTCTGTCGCCTACTGCATTCCAACGCGAGGCGCGCACGCTCGTGCAGGTCCCCGGTACGCTGCCGCCGAAACTCTACCCTGGCTGCCTCACTCTGATGTGGCATTGGCCGGCAGACATCAATTTCCGAGAAGCGCGCCGCCCCGGTTTCTGAGAGGCTGCGCGTTCCGGTTCAACACGAGCGGATACTGACCATGAGCCTGAAGATCAAGCTGACCAGCGTCATGGTGGACGACCAGGACAAGGCGCTGAAGTTCTATACCGAGGTCCTCGGTTTCACCCCATGCAGAGACTTCGAGGTGGGCGGCGGATTCCGCTGGATCACGGTCGTGGCACCAGAGGGGCATCCGGACGTGGAACTGGCGTTGGAGCCGAATGCCAACCCGGCCGGCCGGACTTTTCAGAGTGCGCTATTTCAGCAGAACATTCCTGCCACTGCCTTCGAGGTGGAGGATGTCGAGGCGGAGCACCGGCGGTTGAAAGCGCTTGGAGTTGTTTTCACGATGACGCCGATGCAGATGGGGCCCGTCAAAATCGCGGTATTCGCGGATACTTGCGGGAATCTCATCCAGATTTATCAGCCGCCCGAGTGACAGGCTCCGCGCGGCCAATGTCCCTGCTGGCGATAGTGCCGCGCCAATTAACTATTGCAGCGAATACGCGACGTACGCACATCCCTGCGGTGCGCCACGATTCCGTGCGTTGTTTGTTTCAATCACCACATACTGTTTGCCATTGGCCATGTAGACGGCAGGTGTAGCGGTGCCGGCGTAGGGAAGCTCGGTTTCCCAGAGCAGTGCGCCGCTGCCTGCATCGAACGCCCGGAGTTTGCGGTCGTAGATAGTGGCGCCAATGAACAGCAATCCGCCCGCGGTCACAACGGGGCCACCGTAGTTTTCAGTACCGGTCTGTTTCACGCCTTTGGCCGCGAGCTCAGGATACTCGCCCAACGGAATCTTCCACAGATACCGGCCTGTGTTGAGATCAATCGCGTTCAGCGTTCCCCATGGCGGCGCAACCGCAGGGTAGCCGTCAGGATCCAGAAACTTGTTGTAGCCCGTGAAGTGATACGCGTCCTGAGCACCGGTTGGAAAGCTCATTTCCTTCGTGCGGCTCGGTTCCGGCTCCTTGCCCGTTCTCACGAAGGTAATCACCGGAACCAGCACCGATCTCGGGTAGCCACCAAATGCAGGCATCCGGCCGCGCCCATAGTTGACGATCGAT
>Ga0137413_10001050_pt1 | contig 10371 bp, 8 predicted proteins | sample CZODoug2_1_16fun_FD_108280 | JGI IMG/M metagenome (GOLD analysis project Ga0137413, IMG submission 108280) | Vadose zone soil fungal communities from Angelo Coast Range Reserve, California, USA - CZODoug2_1_16fungal (Illumina Assembly) | ecosystem: Environmental > Terrestrial > Soil > Vadose... | reverse complement strand
TTATTATATTTTTAATTTTTATTTTCTTTTGGCCCTCCGCAGATGCCTACCATTGGACGCCTGGTTTGCTTAGACTCCCCCACCTAAAGGCCAACCTAAGGGCGGCTGACACTAAGGCTCACCCCTCCTTACTACCTAATTAGTGTCTCCGAAGTACTACCACCTTTGCTATTTTAGGCTTTATAGCCTAAGGGTCTAGACTCACTCTCCCACTTTTAGCTTGCGACAGTCGTTTAAATTGTCTAGCGTAGGCTCAGAGGCGAGAGGGCCACTGCGGTTGGGTTGGAGAGGGGGGGGGGGTGCTAAAACCTCACTTAGGGAGTAGTATATCTCCGTAGGAGTCCTAAGGGATCAATAAGAAAATTGAAATAAAAAAGGAAAAATTATAATATTATTAACTGTTCTTTTATTAATATTTATTATAATATTGAAAAAAAGGTATTACGGTTATAAACAAAAAAAGTTAAAATTAAAGAGAGCCTCCTTAAGATATTAAAGTGTAACTTCTTGGCCCCGCTTATTTACCTGCCACCTCCCTTGCTTCGCTTGTACCCCCCCCTACCTGTTTATGTTTAGGGGGGGGGGGTTAACAAAAAGGAAAAGAATTGCTTATCTACAGGATTAAAAGAAATTTTGTCCAGATGTAATTTTTATAGTATAAGCTCCTTTTCTATTTTTGTTAGTTATTCTAGCCACATCTAAGAAATTTACCTTACCAGTAGCAGAAGCTCCTTTTCCGAAAACTTTAGTTGTTATTCTAGGTATAATAGGTTCTCCCATTAATCTACCTGCTATTTTAATATTTAAACCAGATAAAAAGGCCGGTGTTAAATTACCTGTCCCTCTAGAGCCTAAGTGTTGACTTAAATCCAGCGGCTCGGCCGTAGGCAGCTCGGTTTTAATTAAATTAGGGTCATTTAAAATTTTAACAGGTTTTTTATTATAAATTTTTTGAATTGCTACTCTAGCTTTTTTTCTTTTATTTTTAATATTTAAAGATAAAAGATTAACTAAAATATTACTATCATGATAAGGATGATGTAATCTAATTAATTGTAATTCTACAGGTTTATTAAACTTTTTACTTAAAATAGCACAAATTAATTTAAATTTATTTTGGAATACTGCCTTAGCTGTTAAATTAAATTTTCTTAATTTAAATAATAAATTATTTCTTGACTCTCCAAAAGAGAGGGGTCTACCAATACCACCACTTGCGAGCCTAAGGCTGTGAGGTTTTCTCTTTTGAGGTGAAAGAGGCTTGCTATTCAACCTAGGGTCCAATTGAGCCTTAGCTGGGAAGGGTGTTATTTTATTTTTAAATCTAGAAATAGCTTTTCTTAATTTCCATCTAATATATATTTTAGTGTTGCCCCTTGGCATAAAGGTTCTCCCTAGGTTCTTATTTACTCCTTGACCCCCAGGGTCTACCACCGCTAAGGGGGAAGGTGCCTCTCCTACTTTGGGTAGGCTGAGGGCGGCTAAGGTAGGTAGTTGGGAGGCTCCTACTGTTTTTTTTCTCTCAATCCCGTACGGGAGAGCTAACCATTTCTTTTTAATAGAATTAATATAAAAAATAGAAAATAATCTAAAAACTTTTTTCTTAGGAATATTTAAATAATAAAATAATTGTATTGTTACTTTATCATTAGTATACTTTAAAACAGGTTTACTAATTAGACAATACATACTTTTAAATAAATAGAATAACAACTTATAAGTATCTTTAATATATATATTACCTCTATTTTTTTCTAGCACTCCTTGGCTCTTATTTGCTTTACCTTGCGCCACTTCCCCCAGCCGAAGGCTGGCTAGGGTTAGGGTGTTCTGTTTAGGTAATGCTAAGGCAGGTGGTGCAAAAGGGGCCAAGCAATTAGGGTAAGCTTGATAAAAAGTAGAATTAAATTTATATCCTATAATTTTATTATAATTGATAAAACTACCAAATTTTCTTCCTTTATATTTATTTAAACTTAATTTAGCTCTCCCTAGAACTCCCCCCGCCGCCTCTTCAACTGACCCCTTGCGTAGCAACTCCCTTTTTTTATTCAAGGGGGTTGCTGCGCAAGCCTCTCCTAAAGAGACCAAAGGAGTGGTTGCTCTTTCGGAGGTCCTAAGTCGCTTAGAGTCTCTTAGGGCAGGGTAGAGTGCAGGGACATTAAAGTGAGGAGGAGTAAAGATGCAAAATTTTAAATAAGAATAAAGAACATAGTTTTTAATAGGTTTATCTTCCAATATTTCACTGATTCTTCTTATTTTTTTTTTAAGAATAGAAGATAAAGTAGATTTTAAAAAATTATATTTCATATTTCGTAATAATATGTTTTTACTAATAATATTATTATAACTAAATATTTTATTATTTTGTTTAATATAAATTGATTTTTTTTCTTTTGCCAACATAGAGGTTTCTTGTCTTTTTAGAGACCGCGCTACCGCACCCCTAGATTTCCGGGTCAAAGGTTGAGAATTGCCCTTAAGGGGGCCACTCTTTCTAGACCCTTGGGGTCTACTCACCACTCTAGGGTCCAATGGAGCCTTAGGTGGTAAAAGAGACTGCACCTCTTCAAAGGGAGTACCTTTGGAGGCTGGGGACGAGGGCATGGAGAAGGAGTTGCTCTTATTTATGGGAGATTTAGTCGTAAGCCCTAATGGGCAACCAAAAGGGGTACAGCTTCTTAGTTTTTTTTCCATTAGATTTATATATCTAATTAATTTCCATTCGTCTCTATTTAACCGAATAGTTCTTATTGCCCTTATTATAGCACTGCCTCCGGATACACCACCCTTAGGGTCAAGCGAGGGGGCTATTTTACACCCCTCAGAGGTTGAAATAAGCTGGAGGTTAGATAAATTAGTATTCAAACTTTGTACTGAATTAAAACTTGAATCAAAAGATGAATTTTTAAATATTTTTATATTTGTTTGATCTTTTTTTAATTCATTAAAAGATTTTAAATTAAATAGATTTTTTCTCCCCATCTCTCTCTCTACCCTACTTAGGCGGGGGTCCCTAGGGAGGGACTGATTCCCCCCAGCTAAGGCACCTTTGGACCTTAGGGTCTCTTTTGGCCCCTTAGGGGGTGCAAAGTTAACGCTTGCGCGAGGAGAGGTGCTACACAGCAAAGCAAGAGGATTCAATTTAGCCATTGTAATTAGTATTTTTTTTTATTATTTATTAAATTTATATTATTTAATTTACTATTAATTTGTTTCCTTCTTGTTTTTACAAGACTCTTTCTAATTTAAGGTGCGACTTTTTAGTTATTATTAATTTTCTTTCTTTTCTATTTTGGCTCCTTAGGGTAGCACCTTACACTAAGGCACCACTCTTTTGCAAATCCAGCTGTTGCTTTGCAAAAGAGTGGTTTATCATTCTTATTTACATAATAATAAGAAAAGGGTAGCTCCTTCTCCCTTGCGACACTTAGGGCACCCTAAGGCTTGCGCTGCAACCCTTTTTTACTTTTATTTAATAAATAAAATAAAGTAAATTTGACCCTAAGGCTCTAGAAAAGGGTGGTCCTTCTCCCTAGGGAGCCTAGGCTCCCTAGGCACCCGTCGGCTCCCTAGGCTCCCTAGGCACCCGTCGGCTCCCTAGGCTCCCTAGGCTCCCTAGGCTCCCTAGGCTCCCGTCGGCTCCCTAGGCTCCCTAGGGAGAGCAAGCGAGTACGGGCCCCTAGGGAGAGCAAGGGTTGTTGGGCGAAAGTTTAATATGAGGAGGTATTGAATAATAACGCAAGTACTAGGATTCATTAAAAAGATAAACTTTATTCTTTTTCAAGATAGCTAAATATATAATTAAGTTTAAATAAAAATTTGACCCACCCTACACTACTAGCTAATAAAGGCTATAATCTTGCTTTTTTTTTAGGTACTCTGTCACCACCCTTAGGGTCTACGCTCCCTCCCTAGGGAGCCTTGGGGACTCGAAGTCGCCAGCGCAACCGGTGTGAGCCGAAGGGAACCGCCGGGACTCGTAGGGTGCGCTAGACCCTAAGGGTGGAGTGAGAGCAAGTGTGGCGCTACACATAAAAGAGGGGTTAACTAAGGCTGGAGTAAAATGATAAAAATTTATTTAAACTTATGTATAAAATACAATTTGAAATTAGCTTCTCTTTTATATATAGACAATTTATTATTAACCCCCTGCCTCCTTAACACCGGGCTAATAAATAAAATTTAAAATTTTTAATAAAAGAAGAATGTATATTATAATATTTATATAAATATATTTATTAGAAAAAAAAACTCTATTTAGCCTCCATTAGGCACCATCTAATTCCGCAATTCCACCCCTCCCGTTTTTATTCTTATTTTTAGAATAAAAATAAGAATCGGCTCCCGTCGGCTCCCGATTCTTATTTTTATTCTAAAAATAAGAATAAAAACGGGAGCCGCTGGACCTTTTTTTAATCAAGGCCCTTAGGCTCAACAAGCGTAGTCGCTTGCGCACCCGTAGTCGCTTGCGCACCCGTACGGAAGTTCGACTATTAAGTAGCACCTTCTCCCGTACGGGTCCTTAGGGCCCCTAGGGAGACCTCGTAATAAAAAAAGTAGCACCTACTCCATAGCAACGCTATGGTCCCGTACGGGAGACCTAGAAAATTTAAGTAGCAACTTCGGAGCAAGGGGTCAGGTGTCGCATCTTAGGCTAACCTAAGGGTCAACCTTAGGGTGGGGTTAAATTTAAAATTAAATAAGGGTATACTAGACTCTCAGCCTAAGGGTACCCTTAGGCTGTAAGTCTGCCCTCGATTCGCACCCGTCGGTAGGGTCTTTTATCTTTATTTTTATAAGATAATAATAAATTAGAGTAGCTCCTACGGGGCTAGTCTCCCTCCCTCGCTAGCGCCCCCTCCCTATGGAGCGGTAGCGTTGGTGGAGAGGGGTCAAGCCTAAGGGTCCAGCCTAAAGGTCCTAAGAGTCCAAAGTGTCCAAAAGGTCAAGAATATTAAAAAAAGTAACTGCAAAAAATACGAACATGTTGAAATTGGTAAACAATCTTCTCTTAAGAAGAAGTGGGTGTAAACCCTTAAGAGTTCAAGTCTCTTTGTTCGTAATTAAGTTTCAAATTTAGTGTTAAATAATTAAAGAGTGTAGTATTAATTGGCTAATATGATGATCTCCAAAATCGAGGATAGGTGTTCGAATCACCTCACTCTTGGTCGCGCAGCGATTTAATTTTTATTTTTTTTATTCAATCTTGTGATTTATTTTAAAAAATCAGTAGTTCTTTCATTAGATTTACTTTCCATTTTTTAAACCTCTGTACTAGATATCAATACTATTATAGGGACTATTTTATTTTCAACAGTTGTTATATCTGTTGGTCGCGCAGCGATTATCTTTTATTCTACTAGAAAACTTGGAGAGATTATTGGTAGAAATACTGGTAATATAGGTGCTATTGCTGCTGTAACCAATGTAGCATTAAATATTTATAATACTTTACAAGACACTAAGGATAAATCTGGTAATAGTGGTTCAGATAACAATAGTGGGGACAATTCTGAGGACGTTAAGTCCAAAATTAAGGTTAAAAGGGATGAATCCCCTACTGAATCTAAGGATACTACACCTGCTCCTAGTGGTAGTGAAACTACTGGGGCTGAAGGAGATACATCTAGCCCTAATGAAAATAAAGAAACTTCTACAAAATAACCTTAGGTATTCCCTATTCTTTCCTTTCATTCTATCACAATTTGATTCTGAAAATTTAAATAAAGCAGAACCAATTGTAGCTTTCACCTTTAATATGTTTATTTTAAATTTATCTTGTTTATTCTGTTTTATTAATATCACTGGTTACTTATTATCTTTATATTTTATAAATAAGTATAAAGATAAATTAGAAACTAAAAATCCGAGCCCTCTACTTTTGATAGTGAAAAAATTAATAAATTTCTATTCTAAAACAAGTATGTTTTGAATAAAATTTGAAATAGTAATGGCTTTTATCTTATTATTGTTTATGCTAATAGCTAATTTTGTTGTATTTTATATGTATTACAAATTGTCTATTGAAACATAGTAAATTTATTTATAAAATTCAATAATTTAAAGTTAACCCCCCCACCATCCTTTTGTTTAGATACAATTGTTTTACATGATTAGCATTAAATAAAGAACCAATTTTATTTTAGATAAAGGGATTTTAAATTCAAAGTTTTAAGTTGCTCCGCATAAATTTTAAGTTATCACCAACTAAGTAAAATTAAAATATTTTAAGCTTAAAGACTTTTTATTTAAAATTATAATTTAATTATCCATTAACTAGAATAAATGGTTGTGTCCCTCCCGTACGGGAGGGAGCCGTAGTCGCTTGCGCACCCGCAGTCGCTTGCGCACCCTAGGGAGCCTAGGGACCCTAGACAACCGTTGAATTTAATTAAAAATTTAAATTTGATAATGAGGAATCAAATAAACTATTTGGACATTTTTATTGTGAAATAACCGCTCCAGAAGATTTGAAATATCCAATTTTACAAATTCACTATAAAGGTGAAAATGGTATTAGAACTATTTCACCAATTGGTAAATTTTGTGGGTGGTTCTTCTCAGAAGAATTGAAAAACTCATTAAAATTTGGTTATAAAATTAAAGTATTAAGAGGTTATCAGTTCTTTAGAGGTAACATTTTCAATGGTTGGCTTGAAGAACAATATAAATTGAGAACTTCTTATCCAAAATCACATCCAATGAATTATATTGGAAAAATTTTATTAAATAGTTTATATGGTAGATTTGGAATGACCGATCATTTTCTAGAGTCCTAAGGGATTCTATTAGACAATTTAGAATTTAAAAACTTTAACTTTGAGAAAAATCAAGTGGAGTAATAAGTAATAAATTTTAAAGATAAATTTTTAATAAAATATAAACCTAAGGTTACTCTAGAAGAAGAACTACAAGATAATTCAGATTATATAAATATTAATATTGCAATTGCATCAGCAGTAACAGCTTATGCTAGAATACACATGTCACAGTTTAAAGATCCAAAATTCATGAGTAAATATGATTATAATTTATATTATTCGGATACCGATAGTATTTATATTGATAGTCCATTACCTGAGAAATTTATTTCAAATACAAGATTAGGTGCTTTAAAACTTGAAGGTATTTATGACAAGGCTATCTTCTTAGCTCCTAAAGTTTACGCTCTTAAATTTAATAATGAGGAAATTATTAAGATTAAGGGATTAAGCAAAGAATCAATCTGGAAACATGGGTTAAATATTGAAATATTAGAAACTTTACTTAAAAAGGATTCAGATCTTAAATTAACACAAGATAAATGGTTCAAATCATTAGCTGAAGGATCAATTCAGATATTAGAACAAACCTATTCTCTTAAAGTTTCCGCTAATAAAAGAAAATTAATATATAATTCAGAACAAATATTAGTAAACACTAGTCCTATTCTTATAAAATAAAATTCAAGGAGCTATAAATTGAAACCCCCTCGCTTGCGCTCCCCCAAAAAGAATTATGGAACATTATATTTTAGTTCGTTTAATTAACTTAAATTATAATTCCTAAATATATTCTAGTCTAAAACCCCTCGATTCTAGACTCCTTTCAGTACTTTCCTTAAAAAAAATTACATATAATCATTTTATAAATATGGTAATTCTTATCTATACAACTAAAATATAATCTTAATATGAAATTAATATAAAAAATATTTTTAAGCGAAAGACTATATAATACTGCTAAAATAAGAAACACTGAGTGGACTCCAATCTTAACCTGAAGTTAACTTGCTTATAGAATAATTTAAGCGAGGGGCTAGCACACCAAAATTTATTTGAGATTATGAATCTCACTACTAAGTTAAAGAAACCAATGGTTAAGATTAGTAAAGACCAAACTTAGATAGGAGTAGGGGCTCCTCTATTAAAGTAATGAAAAAATATTTTTTCTTCTAGTAATATTAAGATTATATTTTAGTTGTATAGATATTTACCATCTTTTCGCCAGAATTATCTAGGGTAGGTGAATTCTCAATATTTAAAACTATAGAATTCAATTCTTGTTTAAATTTGTTAGTATCATATTTGATCAATTGATCTAAGATACCTAAATCAGATAATTTAGCATCTGAATCTGAGGATTTCACATGGTATTTTTCTACATTATCTTTTAATTTCTGATGTAAAGTTAATAGTCTATCATTATGACCGACTAATTTGGACCCTTAGGGTCGCAGCAACCACATGAATACTATTAAGATCATCTCTGTTAATTTCAATTGAAGAGAGTATTCTCTGATGTTCCTCTCTATCTGGATCTATACTTTTTCTAACCTCTGCTCTTTCAGATTCCATTAACTGATCTAATTTCCCTATTTTAATATCTTTAAGTTCGTTTTTAATAGTTATAGCTGCACTTAAAAGTCCACCTATGGTTCCTAAATAGGTTATTAATCCCTTTAAATTATTAATATTTAAACCGGAAGTCTTTACGCGAGCAGAGATATCCAAATTTGTAGTCACCGGAGGTGAGTGGCTAAAATCGTATCGCCTCGCCAAAGGAGAGCTATTAAATGTAAAAAATAGGTATAAATTTATAATGAATAGAATGAAAACAACAGAAAATTTATAATAAAAAATTAGCCCTGGCATTAAAAAAGAGAAATAATGAGCTATTATTGAGAATAAATTGTAAAATAATTCCATTTTTTGATTTTAAGTTTTTCTTCATGACTCCGATTGCCTCACTTGCCTGTTTCCTAGGGTTAATTGTACCTTCGTTTAGGCGGTTGGCCATGGATCCCTGGCATCACAGGTAGATATTTTTAATCGATGCTAATGGCTTACAAAATGATAAGGGCCTACTCTTCTAACAGGAAACAAGAGAGCTAAATTCTCCTTGCGTAGCAACTAAAATTTTTCAAAAACAAACTAGACAGTCCGAAGGAACCCCATATCTTATTTTATTAGAAAAGTTTTTACGGTCCTTTCCTCCTCTCTTTCTTCTTGTTTTTTGTCTTGTTAGAAAATCGAAAAAATAATTTAGCCTTTTTATAATATCACTTCTTTTATATGAAAATTTTGGAACAATAAAGAATATCCACTTAAAGATTTACCAATTTTAACAGATCAAGTATTAGAAAACTATATAAATCTATTTTGGAAAGATATAATGTCTAATATTTCAAAAAGTGAACATGTTTTATTAATACTTAGAGTTAAATTTGAAAATAATCAAATTGCATCTTTATGTAACATGCAAGTAATAAATAATAATAACAAAGATAATCTCTTACTTTTTATTAAAGATAGATTTAATCTAAGTAATGAAGCTTATAAAAACACCCCAGTATCTTCAATTATAATTTCTTATGGTATCAGTTGACCCCCTCCCGTACGGGAGGGTCTCCCTCCCGATTCTTATTTTTATTCTAAAATTAAGAATAAAAACGGGTTGCTGCGCAAGGGAAGGATATATTTTTAAAAAATATGTTGATAGTTTATATAACCTTAGATTAACTTAACCTAAAACAGATCCTATGAATCTTACTGCTAAATTATTACTTAATAGTTTATATGGTAGATTAGGTATGGATGATTTATTCACTTTTACTGAGATATTGAGTAAAAAAGATTATATAAATTTTGAGAAACAAGATGGAGCTAAAGAAGCAATAATTGACTTAGTTGAGATTGGGGATAATTATATGATTCAACTTAAAAACCCTATTAATAAATTAAATACATTATTAGATAATGGTACAGAAACTCATAATGTGAATATTGCAATTGCTGCGGCTGTTACGGCTTATGCTAGAATCCATATGAGTCAATTCAAGAATAATTCAGAGACTTTGTGTGTTAATTTCAATTTCCCCAGATTTATTTATTAGTCCTACAGAATTAGGTAGTTTAAATTCAGAAAATACTGTAAGCCCTTAGGGGCTGTGTTTTTAGCTCCAAAAGTATATTTCCTATTAAATAGACCCTTACTTGACCATTAGGCTGAGAGTGGTCTACTTATTAAATATTAAATTTTAATTACCCCTCCCGTACGGGAGCCTAGGCTCCCTCGCTTGCGCTCCCTACGGGTGCGCGAGCGACTACGGGAGGGAGCGCATCACTCCCGTACGGGACTAAGCGAGTGAGAGGGTTAAAAGGAATGAGCCCTTGCTACGCTAGTACCCTAAGGGTCAAGTAATGAAATAAAAATTAAAGGAGTTACTAATAAAGCAAAAAATATAAATTTATTATTATTAAAAGAAACCTAAAGAATCAGGGGTTAATTTATTCATGTAATTCATGTTAATAATAGTTTGAATGTTATAAAAAAATATTTTTTTTATTTGGTCTCGTACGAGACCCGTACGGGGGGGGGGGGGTAATT
>Ga0137413_10001049_pt1 | contig 10373 bp, 5 predicted proteins | sample CZODoug2_1_16fun_FD_108280 | JGI IMG/M metagenome (GOLD analysis project Ga0137413, IMG submission 108280) | Vadose zone soil fungal communities from Angelo Coast Range Reserve, California, USA - CZODoug2_1_16fungal (Illumina Assembly) | ecosystem: Environmental > Terrestrial > Soil > Vadose... | reverse complement strand
GGATCCGCACAGATCATTTCGAATCAGTCGATATAAACGTCTTATATTATTGAAATATAGCATTTAAATATTTCGTACCGCAATCTTGATTCCGCTGCTGTCTTGGAACAAGATATGTCGCAGTCAGAAAATCGAAAAGATTGAGCGCACGTTCAATAGTCTTAGGACTGGGATGGAACTCGTCGCTACATCGGGTGGGGATACAGCAACATGAACTCGAATTCAAAGTTGTCCTATGCGATCGCGGCGATCCTTGGCAGCGCGTCCACCGGTATGGTCCATGCCGCAGGGGCGTCTGATGTCGCCGCCAGTTCCGACGTGATTTCAGAAATCATCGTCACGGCCCAGCGGCGCACGGAAAACAGCCAGAACGTACCGATTCAGATTCAGGCGCTCACGGGCGAAACTCTGACCCAATTGAACGTCACGACGTTCGATGACTACATCAAGTATCTGCCCAACGTGACGACGGCGAACAACGGGCCCGGCCAGAACGAGGTTTTCATGCGGGGCCTAAGCGCCGGCGCGCAGCCCAGCCAGGGCAGCGGTTCGACGGGCTTGTGGCCGAACGTCGCCATCTACCTGGACAATCAATCCGGCCAACTCCCCGGCCGTAATCTCGACGTCTATGCCGCCGATCTAAATCGCATCGAGGTCTTGGAGGGTCCGCAGGGAACGCTGTTTGGCGCCGGCGCCGAGGCCGGGGCTATCCGCTACATCACGAATGAACCGAAGCTCAACGTGACCGAGGCGAACATCAAGGCCGGCTACGGAGTGACCGCGCACGGCGATCCGAATCACGATGTGACAGCGGTGTTGAACCTGCCGTTGATCGCCGACACCATGGCCGTGCGCGCGGTGATCTACGACGACAGGCGTGGCGGCTACATCGACAACGTGCCGGCGACGTTCACGCGCAGCAACAGCGACATCGGTATCCACTATGCCAACTTTCCGGCGGTCAACGGACAATGCCCGGACGGCCAGCCGAACGCCGGCTCGTGCGTGCCGCCCGGCAGCCCGGCCCTCAATAACAGCAACATCGCTGCCAGAGCCATCAACCCGGTTGAGTACAAGGGAATACGCGTCGAGGCGCTGTACAAGTTCAACGATGACTGGGATGCGCTGATCTCCCAGTCGTACCAGGAAATGAACTCAGAGGGCGTGTTCTACCAGCAGCCCAATGCCTCGGATGGCGCGGCGTTGCAGCCGCTCCAGGCCACGCTGTTCAACAACGCCTTCGACAAGGATAGGTTTGAGAGCACCGCGTGGACGGTCAATGGCAAGGTCGGCGATGTCAAGGCCGTCTATACCGGCGGCTACCTGGTGCGCAACGTTCAGCAGGTCGGCGACTACACGAATTACGCTCGTGGAGTCTATGCCGATTACTATCAGTGCTACGGTCCGGGATCGGGCGGCGAGACAAACCTCACATCGACCTGCTTCTCGCCGAACGCCAGCTGGCGTTCGGTCGAGCGCAATACCCACCAGCAACACGAATTGCGCTTCAGCACACCCGACGACTGGCGGTTGCGCGCGATTGCCGGTGCGTTCTATGAGGCGAACACGCTGTTCGACCAGACCGGCTGGATGTACAAGAATATCCCGGCGTGTACCTCGAACGGGCCCGCGGGCACGCCGGGCAATAGCGGCTGCCTCACCGACGTCGGCACGTTCCCCGGCACGACCGTCCACAATCCCGGTCTTCAGAACTCCAACACCTCCTTCTACCAGGACACGGTGCGCGAGACCAAGCAGACGGCCTTCTTCGTGTCTGTCGATTTCGACCTGATTCCGAAAGTGCTGACGGCAACGGTCGGGACGCGCCATTTTCGCTTCGACAACTCCTCGGCGGGCAGCGTCCTTTCCAGCTTCGGTTGCTTCGACGGAGGCGCGCCGGCCGCCGGCTGCCATGTTCCCGGGTTCAGTTTCAACCTCAACGCAGCGAATCTCAGCAACAGCGAGTCCGGTAACAAGAGCCGCGGAAATCTGACCTGGCATATCACGCCGGATATCATGACGTATTACACGTTTTCGCAGGGCTTTCGCCCGGGCGGCTTCAACCAGAACGGCGGCTCCTTGCATGCCCCCGGTCCGGATGGAGTACTGCAGTACGCGGTTCCCGCCTCTTACTCATCCGACAAGTTGACGAACAACGAGATCGGCTGGAAGACGGAATTTTTAAACCATCGATTGCAGTGGAACGGCGCCGTATACCGGGAAAACTGGAACAACGTTCAGGTCGCCTTCTTCGACCCCGGTTTGATCGGCAACATTTTCTATAACGCCAACGGTCAGAACTTCCTCATCAAAGGCATCGAGACCTCCTTGGTGGCAAAGGTCGTGAGCGGCCTGACACTGCAGGTTGGGGCAGCCTGGAACCAGAGCCGGCAAACGAACTCGCCGGTGCTCACCGACAACAATCCCGCAAGCGCGAACTTCGGCAAGCCAATCACGCAAGACTGCAGCGCCGACGGCAGCAATTGCGCACCGATCACCAATCCTTTCGGCCCGATCGGCTCCCCGAGCGCCAATGCGCCGCCGATCCAGTTCAGCGTGCGCGCCCGTTACGAGTGGAACATCGCCGGATACACCCCTTTCCTTCAATTCGCCGCCGCGCACAACGGCCATTCATTCACGCAGGCGGGTTCGAATCCGTCGATCGCGGAAGCCGGAGCCATCACCACCGGCAGGTTGCGATTCGAGAATCCGGCCTACTCGACCTACGATGCCTCATTCGGCGTCGCCAAGGATGCCTGGTTCGTGATCGCGCACGGCGAGAACCTCGGCAATTCGAACGCCAGCACATTCGTCAGCACCGATCAATTCATCGTCGCGCAGACGCCCTTGCGGCCCCGGGTCCTCGGCCTCTCGTTGGGGTACAAATTTTGAGGATCAATTACCGCTGGGCATTCGCCCAATTCGGCGCCACGTAGAACGGCGCAAGCTCAGGCGGCGCCAACGCTCGTCCTAAAATGTGATCCGCGGCCTTCTCCGCCAGCATGATGGTCGGCGCATTGAGATTGCCGGTGGTGATCGAGGGCATGATGGATGAATCCACCACGCGTAAGCCCTGGATTCCGTGCACACGCGTCTCGGGGTCCACTACCGCCATCGGGTCTTGAGCGCTGCCCATCTTGCAAGAGCACGACGGGTGATACGCGCTCTCGACCTTGGCGCGGATGAAGGCATCGATCTGCTCGTCTGTCTGCACATCCTCACCCGGCTGGATTTCCCGTCCGCGATAACGGTCGAAAGCGTGCTGGCCAAAGATTTCCCGAGTCAATCGCACGCAGGCGCGCATTTCGGTCCAATCTTCCGGCTCGCTCAGATAGTTGAAAAGGATGCGCGGCTTGTCGAGGGGATTGCTCGATGCCAACCTCACCCAACCACGGCTGTTGCTGCGCATCGGTCCCACATGCGCTTGGAATCCGTGTTCTTGCGCCAACGATGAGCCGTCGTAGGCCACTGCCATGGGCAGAAAATGATACTGAATATCCGGATACGGCACTCCGGGGCGGCTGCGGATGAAACCGCAGGTTTCAAAGTGATTCGTGGCGCCCAAACCGTCCTTGCGAAGCAGCCAGCGCGCACCGATCAAAGCGCGACTCCAAAGATTGATGGACGAGTACAGGGAAATGGGTTCCTTGCAGGCTACCTGGAAATAAAATTCCAAATGATCCTGCAGGTTTTCACCGACTCCGGGCAAATCGTGAACCACCGGGATGTCATGCGCGCGAAGTTCCGCCGCAGGCCCAACGCCTGAGAGCTTCAACAGCTGCGGCGAATTGATGGGACCCCCCGAAAGGATCAATTCTCCTGCAATCCGCACGCGCTGGGTGATGCCGCCTCGGCGGTACTCGAGCCCGGTGGCGCGTCGACCCTCGAACAAGATGCGCGTCGCCAAAGCATGCGTCAGCACCTTGAGGTTAGGACGGCGCAGGGCCGGTCGTAGATAGGCATTGGAGGCGCTGCAGCGCCTGCCATCGGCCACCGTCATGTCCATTCGACCGAAGCCTTCCTGCTGAAAGCCATTCACATCGGCCGTCGACGGATAGCCGGCCTCGCCGGCTGCGGCCAGCCACGCGGCATGCAAGGGATTGCTCACGGTCCCGTAGCGAGTCTCAAGCTTGCCGCTGTTGCCGCGATATTCATTGCCGCCTTCTTGGCGCTTCTCGGCCCGTCGGAAGTAGGGCAACACGTCCCGATATGCCCAACCGGCCGCGCCTTGCGCGCTCCATCCGTCGAAGTCCTGCGGGTTGCCCCGGATGTACACCAAGCCGTTGATCGAGGAGGACCCGCCCAACACTTTGCCGCGCGGTGTGTGCATGCTTCGCCCGCCCAGATGCGGCTCAGGTTCCGTGTGATAGAACCAATTGTATTTCGGCATGTTCATCGGTATCGACAGCGCCGACGGCATTTGAATGAAGATCGATCGATCGGAGCCGCCGTATTCCAGCAACAGCACGCGGCGATGCCCGTCAGCGCTCAATCGATCCGCGAGCACGCAGCCCGCAGAACCCGCGCCGATGATCACGTAGTCAAAGCTCTCGTCAGACACAGACCTTGTGCTCCATCAGTAAGGCGCGTCGACATCGCCCATGGCTACGTAGACACTCTTGAGTTGCGTGTAGTGTTCGATGGCGGCACGACCGTTCTCGCGGCCGAGCCCGGAGAGCTTGACGCCGCCGAACGGTAGTTCGATCGGCGTGATGTTGTAGTGATTGATCCAGCACGTACCGGCTTGCAATCGAGCGATCACTCGGTGGGCACGCGTCAAATCATTGGTGAACACGCCGGCCGCCAAGCCGAACTCGGTGGCATTGGCGCGCTCGATGACTTCTTGTTCGTCCTCGAAGTCCAATACAGACATGACGGGGCCGAAGATTTCTTCACGCACGATCGCCATGTCGTCGCGGCAATTGTCGAATACGGTGGGTGCAACGAAGTAACCGTTTGCCAGATCGCCCGTGGTCACCCGCATGCCGCCCGTCAAGATGCGCGCGCCCTCCCCTCGGCCGCGATCGATGTAGGAAAGCACCTTGTGCATGTGCTGCTCGGATACCAACGCGCCCACCTGAGTCTCGGGATTCATGGGGTCGCCGATTCGCATCGCGCCGACGCGTTTGATGAGCCGCTCGAGAAAGGCCGCTTTGATCGAACGGTGCACGAACACACGCGTACCGTTGGAGCAAACCTGCCCCGAGGAATAGAAATTGGCCAGCAGTGCGCCTGCCACGGCGTTGTCGAGCTTTGCGTCGCCGAAAATGATCAGCGGCGATTTGCCGCCCAACTCGAGTGTCACGCTCTTGAGGGTTTGCGCGGCGTCGCTCATCACTGCCTTGCCGGTGCCGACTTCGCCGGTGAGCGAGACTTTGCGAATGTCAGGATGACGCGTCAGTAAGCGCCCGGTTTCCGCAAATCCCTGCACGACCTGGAATACGCCCGGTGGCAGTCCCGCCTCGAGCAGTATTTCTTGCAGCTTTACAGCCGTAAAGGGCGTGAGCTCCGCCGGCTTGAAGATCATGGCATTGCCGCAGGCGAGCGCCGGCGCCGCTTTCCAGCAGGCGATCTGCAGCGGGTAATTCCAGGCACCAATGCCGGCGACTACGCCGAGCGGTTCACGGCGCGTATAGCCGAATGCTTGGGCCCCAAGATCGATGTGTTCACCGCTGAGACTCTGTGCGAGCCCGGCAAAATACTCGAAGCAGTCCGCCCCCGAGGCGACATCCACCACCAGCGTCTCCTGGATGGGCTTTCCGGTGTCGCAGGTTTCAAGTTCTGCGAGTTCTCTATTGCGCGATCTCAAGATGTCGGCGGTCCGACGCAATACCCGAGAGCGTTCCGCGCCGGTCATTGCGGCCCAAATCAGCTGACCCTTCTTTGCGGCGACTACCGCGGCGTTGACTTGTGCGGATCCATCGGCGGTGACAAACCCGAGGACTTTACCGGTAGCGGGATTGATCGAGGCAAATCTCTCGCCGGCATGCGCACCGGAGGAGCGCGCCTTTGCCGATCCCGGCAGCGCCGCTGTGTCGATCGAGGCGAGCACGGGCTGCGACAAAGCTGCCGCTTGACTGAGACGACCATCGACGAAGGCAGTCAACAATGCGCGCGCACTTTCGCTGTCCGCCTCGTGCCACCCGGATAGAGCGGCTCGCAGCCACACGCCGTCAATCATGGCGGCGATCATGGCCGCAAGACGCTGGGCTTCGTCCGCCGGCACGAGTTTCTTCAGTGAACTTCGCAGATTCGACAAAGTGCGTTGTTGATAAACCGATTGCACGCGCTTCAACGGTTTGACATGCAAGACCTGACCCCAGAAGGCGAGCCACGCAGTGCCGGTACGTTGCTCGAACTCCTCGGGAGCCAAATTCGCATCAATGACCGCCTGTATGCGTCCGCGCGGGGTGCTCACCAGGCGCAGGCGCGCGCCAACCTGGTTACCCACCCGCCGTGCCAATGAGCGAAAGGCGGCATCGAGTAAGCCATCCTTGTCTCCGAAATAGTGGGCCACCAAGCCCGGTGACACCCCGGCACGATTCGCGATCTGCGCAAGTGTGGTGCCCACATAGCCAAGTTCCGCTAGGCTGTCGATAGTGACCTCGACCAATTGGCGACGTCTCGTATCCTCAACGGACGGGTGCGAGCCGTCTAGAGGAATCATTGACTGGTTATTCAATTTGGCAGCCTTCGCAACTCGCGGACGGCGCCTGTGGACGCCCGGCCGACGTTGCGTCTAAGATACGTTACAAGAGAATTTATACGTTTATTTTCAATCCACTAGGGATACGCGGGTGCGCCTAAATCAGACCTCGTTAAACGCCTGTTCAAGGGCTGAGCCGATGCGTCAATCATGCCGCCCGACGGGTCGCGTGGTCAAGCCCCCGAGGCAGCCGTTCGCCCTGTTCGCATCGGGCCTGCCATGGGTGGTCTTGGCGCTGCTGCTGATGACTCAGCGCACGCCGGCTGCGGCGGTAAGCGCCACCAGTGAGCCTGCGAGCTGCCAAATGGTCCGCTTATCCGACGTGGGCTGGACGGATGTGACCGCTACCACAGCACTGGTCAGCCAATTGCTCCGCACCATAGGCTATTTGCCGACCGTTACCGTGCTTTCGGTCCCGGTCACCTTTGCCTCTCTTCACAATAACGACCTCGACGTGTTCTTGGGCAATTGGATGCCGGCCCAAGAGGCTGACCGAAGCATGTACGTGAACGACGGCTCGGTCGAGGTGATTGGAGCGAATCTGACCGGCGCCAAGTACACCCTGGCGGTTCCCGACTACACCCACGCCGCAGGTCTGCAAGACTTCAAGGATATTCAGCGTTTCGCACCGGTACTCAATAACGCCATCTACGGGATCGAGCCCGGCAATGACGGCAACCGCCACGTGCTGGAAATGCTGAAGCAGAATCAATTTGGCCTCGGCGATTTCAAATTGATCGAGTCCAGTGAGCAAGGCATGTTGGCTCAAGTCGAACGCGCCTATCGCGACAGGAAGCCGGTCGTGTTCCTGGCGTGGGAGCCGCATCCCATGAACATGCGCTTCGCGTTGAAATATCTCGCCGGGGGCGACGAAGTCTTCGGCCCCAATTTCGGCGGCGCAACCATTTACACGGTGACCCGCCGGGGCTACGGCGCCGAGTGCCCCAACATCGGCAGATTGCTCGGGAATCTGAAGTTTTCGCTGCGCGGTGAGAGCGAAATGATGGCAGCCATATTGGACCTGCACGAGGCACCCGAATCGGCTGCAACGAAGTGGCTGAAGGCCAACCCGACCGCGGTCAAGGCATGGCTCGACGGTGTGTTGACCTTTGATGGCCGCCCCGCAGGCGAGGCCTTGACTCATGCGGTACGGCCGCCGCGAGCCGGTGGCTTCGAGCAATGGATTGTCGGCCATAAGATTCCGGTAGGCGATGCGATGGCGGTGGCGATCGGCTTCATCAAGACGCATGGTACTTTTCTATTCGATGGAATCTCCGTCGTGATTCGCGGCATGGTCAACGGCGTGACCGCGCTGTTGCGCACCTTGCCTGCGCCGGCGTTGATCGTCGTCATCGCAGCTCTCGCCTGGGCCTTACGCCGTTCCGTTGCCCTGGCCGCCTTCGTCGCGTTGGCGCTGCTGTTCATACTCAATCAGGGTTATTGGTTGGCCACGATCGAAACGCTGGCGCTTGTCATGGTCGCCACCGTAGCCTCGGCGGCCATCGGCGTGCCCGTAGGCATAGCCGCTGCCCATCGGCCGCGGCTGTTCGCGGCACTGCGACCGGCGCTCGACCTGATGCAAACGCTGCCGACTTTCGTGTACTTGATTCCGACGCTCGTCTTGTTCGGACTCGGCGTGGTTCCCGGGCTGATCTCGACGGTGATCTTTGCGCTGCCCGCCCCGATACGCCTCACCCATCTGGGCATCTCCTCGGTACCGAAGCCGCTCATCGAGGCCGGCGAGGCTTTCGGCGCCACGCCCATGCAGCTTTTGTGGAAAGTGGAATTGCCGAGCGCCGCATCGACCATCGTGGCGGGAATCACTCAATGCATCATGCTCAGTCTCTCGATGGTCGTGATCGCCGCCCTGGTAGGCGCCGGCGGGCTCGGCGTACCGGTGGTGCGCGCGCTGAATTCGGTGCAGGTCGGGATGGGCTTCGAAGCCGGCTTCACCATCGTATTGTTGGCCATCATCTTGGACCGCATCAGTAGACCATCAGAACGCGGAGCGCCGCGATGAACTCTGCAATTGAATTCAAGGATGTCGATATTCTGTTCGCGAGCGCGGACCGCGCCGGACGCGTAGGATTGCGCGAGGCGCTCGCCGCGCTCGACGGCGGTGGAACACGGGCTGACATTCAAAAACAATATGGCGTCATCGTCGGTGTGGCGGGCGCGAACTTAAGTGTCGCCGGCGGTGAGATTTCGGTACTGATGGGCCTGTCGGGCTCGGGCAAGTCAACGTTGTTGCGTGCCGCAAATGGTTTGAATCCCGTCACCCGCGGCCACGTGATTATGCGCGACGGCGAATCCACCATTGACGTCGCTACCTGCGACACATTGCAAATGCGACGCTTGCGGCGCGAACGCGTGGCCATGGTGTTCCAGCAATTCGGCTTGTTGCCGTGGCGCACAGTTCGGGAAAACGTCGGCTTTGGCCTGGAACTTCGCGGCGAAGCCGCCGCAAAGCGCAGGACAATCGTCGACGAGAAACTGGAACTGGTCGGACTGTCGCAGTGGGCCGACCGTTACGTCAGTGAACTGTCGGGCGGTATGCAGCAGCGCGTCGGGTTGGCCCGCGCGTTTGCGACCGATGCCGATATCCTGTTGATGGACGAACCATTTTCGGCGCTTGACCCCCTGATCCGAGGCAAGTTGCAGGACGAACTTCTCACGCTGCAGGCTCGTGTGAAGAAGACCATCCTGTTTGTCAGCCACGACTTGGACGAGGCGTTGCGCCTGGGCGATCACATTTCGATTCTTCAGAACGGCCGAATCATTCAAACGGGCACTGCCGAAGACATCGTACTGGCACCCGCCGATGACTATGTGGCCGAGTTCGTGCGCCATATGAATCCGCTCACCGTGCTGACCGGCGGCATGATCATGCTACGTCGTGCGGTGATGGCCGGCGAAGCGGGTAGCGTGTGGCTCGACGACATGCGGCGCTATCGACTTTCCCTGAATTCGGAGGACCAGGCTCTCGAGTTGCGGCTCGATGGCGTCTCGCATGCGTTGTGTCTTGTCAAAGACGATGCCGATCTGAGCCAGCCTGCCTTAGGGGTCGCGGTTGCCCCCGCCTCGCTGTCACTGCAATCCATCATTCAGCTGCGCCAGACCACGGGTCACCCGGTGTTGCTTGCCGAAGACGGCAGAATTCTGGGCGTCTGCGGTGAGACTGAGATCATCCGAGCGCTCGCCAGCGGCCGGCATACCAGTGTTGCGATCCGCTGAATTACCCGCTCAAGTGCGGCCGTCGATCGATTCAGCCCCCGCACTCAGCGGCCCTTACTCCATATTCATCTCGCGCGCCCGCTGTCGCCTTTTGCCGTCACCGACGACTGTGAACTTGCTCACAGGTTGACGAGAAGTGCTGCACGCGCACTCACCGCCCGTTATCCTCAGTTCGACTTGCCCTGCATGATCGGGGTCAGGGACTCACGCCCATCGATGCCGGTCGGAGATATGATTCGACTCGAACGTATTTCTGACGAACCAACGAACGAAGGCGGATTTTGCTGAAATATTTTCTCCAAAGGATCTTAATATGCGTGTAATCGCAATCTTAGCGCTGCTGGGCGCCGGCATCGGTGCAAGTCATGCGGACGGAGTGGACCTCCGCATCATGTTGTCCGGGCAGGTCGTCCCCGGCTTGTATGGTCAAGTC
>Ga0137413_10001047_pt1 | contig 10379 bp, 6 predicted proteins | sample CZODoug2_1_16fun_FD_108280 | JGI IMG/M metagenome (GOLD analysis project Ga0137413, IMG submission 108280) | Vadose zone soil fungal communities from Angelo Coast Range Reserve, California, USA - CZODoug2_1_16fungal (Illumina Assembly) | ecosystem: Environmental > Terrestrial > Soil > Vadose... | reverse complement strand
CTTGCAATCATCGGTTCCGGTTATGTTGGCCTGGTGACTGGTGCCTGTTTCGCCGATGTCGGGCATAATGTCATATGCGTCGATAACGACGCGCAAAAAATCAAGCAACTGCAAGCCGGCGAGGTGCCGATTTATGAGCCCGGACTTGAAGAAATAATTCATCGCAATGTGTCGGCGCATCGGTTGCGTTTCACCGGCAGCATAGAGGAGGGCGTGGAGAATTCGCAGACTGTCTTTATCGCCGTTCCTACTCCACAACAGCCGGATGGCGATGTCGATCTTAGCTTCCTGGAGAAAGTCGCTCGTGAAATCGCAGGGGTCTTGACCGATTACCGTGTCATTGTCGACAAGAGCACAGTGCCTGTGAAAACCGGCGAAAAAGTGGCCGAATCAATCAAGAGGTATAATCGGCACGGCGCGGACTTCGACGTGGTCAGTAATCCTGAGTTTCTGCGCGAAGGCTGCGCGGTAGCCGATCTGATGAAGCCTGATCGCATCGTAATTGGAGCCCAAAGCGAACGCGCCATCGACCTCATGAAGAAGATTTATGAGCCCTTTATGGCACCCATCCTGGTGACCGATATCAATAGCGCCGAGCTCATCAAACATTGCGCGAATTCATTTCTGGCACTGAAAATTTCGTATATCAACGCGGTCTCGGCGATTTGCGAGGCGAGCGGCGCCGATGTCGAAAAAGTTGCCGACGGAATCGGGATGGATCACCGAATCGGACGCGATTTTCTAAATGCTGGAATAGGATACGGCGGGTCGTGTTTTCCCAAAGACATTGCTGCCTTTATCACGATCAGCGAGCGCCTAGCTGTTCCGTTTAATTTACTCAAGGAAGTACAGCGCATTAACAATTCCCAGAAAGAGCGTTTTCTGAAGGCGATTCGGGAAACGCTGTGGGTGCTGAGGGAAAAGCGAATTGCAGTGTGGGGTCTCACATTTAAACCCGATACCGACGATGTTCGTTCGTCTGTCGCAATAGAACTGGTGGCAGACCTGCTTCGCGAAGGAGCACATGTCATCGCCTACGACCCAAAGGGCATGCACAAAGCCCGCGCTATCAAAGCGATCGCCGACGCGGAATTCGCATCATCTTCCCTTGAAGCAGTGAATGATGCCGAAGCGCTGGTCATCGCGACGGAATGGAACGAATTCGCCAATGTTGACCTCGCGATAGTGAAAGAAGAAATGAGAACGCCGATTGTCTTTGACGGGCGAAATCTATTAGACCCTGAAACGATGGGCCGACTCGGCTTTCAATATTATTCGATTGGGCGCGCCAGCGTGAAACCGCAATAACCGTCCTTCCAAATATGGCGCGGCTTTCTGCTCGCCGAATTGCGCTCAAGGCGCTGCGCACATGGCGAAAAGAAAGGCGGTTTGCCGGCCCGATTGTCTCGGAATTTCTCGCAAAGTCGGAGTTGACTGATTCGGATCGCGCGTTTGCTTTGGAACTCGTTTACGGAGTTCTGCGTAATTTAACGTTGCTGGATTTTTGGATTGGATGCCTGCGCGCTTCAAGGGTGGATGTCGGTCTTCGTGATGTTCTGCGCCTGGGGTTGTATCAGCTTTTCCTCCTTAAGACAGCTCCACATGCGGCGGTCCATGAGAGTGTCGAGCTCGTCCCTCAAAGACAGCGACCAATCGTGAATGGCATGCTTCGCACAGCCATCCGGCGGCAGAGCGAGCTGCTTGGACGTGCCGATGCAAAGCCCCTGTTTGTTCGAGTCTCGCATCCCCAATTTCTTGTTGAGCGCTGGCAGCAGCATCTCGATGCCCGACACGCGGAAGAACTCTGCAAATGGAACAATCTTCCCGCCCCCGTCTACGGACGGATTAATCAACTAAGAATCGACCGCGAAGAGTTCCTCCGACTTTATCCAAAGGCCCGGCCGCTGATGTTCAATCCCGAGTTCGTTGAATTTGACGTCATACCGACTGCCGCTATCAGCCGAGGCCAATGCTACATTCAAGATCCAAGCACCGCGATTGCCTGTCAGATTCTGGATCCTCAACCTGGAGAAAAGATTCTCGATGCATGCGCCGCTCCGGGGGGGAAAACGGGTTACATTGCGCAACTGATGAAAAACCGGGGAACAATCGTGGCATGCGATCGCGACCCGCAGCGGCTGGAGATATTGACGGAGAACATGGCGCGCCTCGGCGTTGAGATCGTCCGCACTTTCCGCCACGACTGGACACGCGGGCGTCTCCCGCCGGAGATCGCTTCGATGGCGCCATTCCATCGCATCCTGATTGATGCGCCTTGCAGCAATACCGGAGCCATGCGACGGCGCGTGGATGTTAGGTGGCGATTGCAACCAGGCGATTTCCCCCGCATGCAACAGCGGCAGCTCGAATTGCTTCGTGCGCTCATTCCACTATTGGAGCGGGAAGGTGTACTTGTTTACAGCACCTGCAGCCTTGAGCCGGAAGAGAATGAACAGGTGGTGCGCCAAGTTCTCGACGGTTCGCTGACCCTGCGTCCTATGGAAGAGAAGCGTTCGCTTCCCTTTCGAGACGGTTTCGATGGCGCTTTCGCAGCGAAATTTATCCGGAACGCGTAGCATCAGCCGGTTGCGTCCGGCGAGGCCGGTGGAATGATAAGGGTCTATGCACGACGCCCGATTTGATAAACTTGCGAAACTTCTGGTGGAATATTCCATCCGTCTCAAGCGCAATGAAACGGTCCTCATCGAGACATTCGATATTCCCGACGAAATGACGATCGCGCTGATACGCGCGGCGCGGAAAGCGGGCGGGGTGCCATTTGCACAGGCCTATCACCCCCGGGTAGCTCGCGCCCTCGCGCTAGAGGCCTCCGACAGGCAGCTAAACCTCATGGCAAGCCACGAACTCGCGCGAATGAAAAAAATGAATGCGTATATCGCAGTGCGTGGCAGCAACAACGTTACGGAACTGTCTGATGTGCCGCCGAAGACAATGAAATTAATCGCCAGGAAAATGCGGCCGGTGCAGGATCAGCGAGTCAAAAAGACCAAGTGGGTGGTTCTGCGCTGGCCCACACCGTCCATGGCACAGCTTGCTGGAATGAGCACCGAGGCATTTGAAGATTTCTATTTCGAAGTCTGCACCCTGGATTATCGGAAACTTCTGCCCGGCATGAAAACGCTCCATCGTTTGATGCAGAAGACGGACCGAGTCGAAATCAAAGGTCCCGGCACTGATCTCCGTTTCAGCATGAAGGGGATTCCAGCCGTCATTTGTGGTGGCGATCGCAATATTCCCGATGGCGAAGTGTTCAGCTGCCCGGTGAGAGATTCGGTCGAGGGTCATGTGACGTTTAGCGCGCCAAGCATTTATCAGGGGATCGCGTTTGATGGCATCCATCTCGAATTCAAAAATGGAAAAGTCGTTGATGCGACGAGCAACGAAACGAAAAAACTGAACAAGATTCTCGATTCAGATCCGGGTGCCCGCTACATCGGCGAATTTTCGCTCGGATTTAATCCACGAATTTTACATCCCATGCGAGACATTTTGTTCGATGAAAAAATCGCCGGCTCGTTTCATCTGACGCCCGGCCAAGCTTACGAGGAAGCGGACAACGGAAACCGAAGTCAGGTGCACTGGGATATGGTAAACATCCAGCGTCCCGAATTCGGAGGCGGAGAAATCTATTTCGACGGGAAACTGATTCGAAAGAACGGAGTGTTTCTTCCGAAGCAACTGCGTTCGCTAAACTGGCGCTGATCGACTTACCAGGGCTCGTCTGGTTAGGCTCGCTTCGGCGCGTTGACAGGATTTAGATGCATCATGCCGATCTCGCCGCCCTCGCCGAGCTCCAGATTTGCAATTTCAAACATTGGCGCTCCGTCAGCTGGGGCCGGCCCTGCGCCTGGCAACTGAACAGCCACCTGCTTGGAATTCGAGTTTAAAATAACCGATGCTATTTCGAGCGAGGGCGCAAACTCAAGCGTGGTAATTTGGAATGGCACCGTGATGAAAACGGATGCCCGCCCCTGTCGCGATGGTGTGAGTTGGACCGGTGCGGTCTCAGAATTGGGAACCACCTGCAATCCGGCAACTGCAAATGAGGGCAAACCACCAGGCGTGGGCCTCTGCTGTTGAGACGGAACCATTCGAATCGTACCAAGCGCTCCTGAGGCGGGCTGAATCTTTGCCACTTCGAAGCTGACTTGCAAATTCAGAGCCGCCTGAGGCTGCTGAGGCGAGGGCAACCGCATCGTGACCAGCTTCGATATGGGACGCACCTTGAGGGCGCCCATCTTGAAACTGGGTGTCAACTGCATGGCTGCGATCTCGAACGAGAAAGTGAGCTGCACGGATGTTTGCATCGCGGCAGGTGGTTGTTGCGGTTTGGCCATCGGCGGAGCCGGGGCTTTGTTTACGGGAGCGGTTGGGATCTGAGTTGTTTCAGGCATGATTGCGGGTGTTGTTGTTTGCGGAAATACAGGTTCTGCGGAAGCGGCCCTTGGTGGATCAGAGGGAAAGGCGGCCGCTCTTGCAAGCACTGGCATGGGAATCACAGTCGAAACTGTTTGGTTGGGCACTGGTGGTTCGAGACTGACCGATTCAACTGGAAGCTCGGTCAACGCTGTCACGGCAGGCAATGCGATCTCCACATCTTGCGGTCTTTCAGCGGGCCCCTCCTCAAATGGCGAGGTTTCCTTTTCACCGTCGAACGCATCGCTCGGCTCAGGTGTGGGCCACGTGATTTCCTCAATGTTTTCGGGAATCGCTGCAATCGCTTGTGGCGCCATCGCAGCAGTTACTTCGGTCAATTCATTGATCGCTAAAAACCCGTCCATCTCAGCCGTCTGAGTAGTGTCCCTATGCAAGCTCTCCCCGTTCTCTGCCGCTTGTTCGAGAACTGCCCCCACTGATGGTTCAGCTTCTGATTCAATAAGCGACACTTCGCGATCTGGCTCTTCCATCTGATAAGCCGAGTCTCGTGCCGGCGACGCTCTGAGGCCTTTGGTCAGATCAAAATCATCACTTAGGTTGCCTGAAGGAATAGCGCTATGTCGCAATGACGGTTTCGACGCCTTTAATTGCAGCGAAACCCGGCGGGGCCCTCCGACAAAGCCGTTGCCGCGTAAAGTTTTCTTTTGCGGCGTTACCGACGCTCCCGGCTTAAACACGGCAGGCGCTGCGGCAGAGGTTGTCCGCGAGTAACTTGGCACGTTGAAGGCATAACGACGGCGAAGTGTAGGCACGGTCACCCAGGCGAGCATAACAAGCCCCGCTAAAAGTAGGCCCCCGACAACCCACATTCTGTTTCTTGCCAAAATGCCGGACGGCGCAGATTTGCCAGGCACAACCTCAACCGCGGGACTCGCGGAAGCGCTCGTTTGAGCAACAGCCGGCTGATCGCTTTGTTCCTTGGAAGCGGGCGATGTCTGCGGTGATTCAGCGGGTGCGGCGGCGACCGTCGAATCGCTGCCATCTGATGGCAATACCGAGGCCGGCTGCTGTTCGGGCTGAACGCCCGTTCCCGACGCCGACTCATTCGACGACGAGGTGGAAGTCTGCCCGGTTGTTGATCCAGTGCCGGCGATATCCAGTCCGGCACTGGGCCCGGTCATCGTTGAGCCCAAAGCCAGCCCTTCGCTTTTCGAGGTCTCGCTTTGACCATTTGCAGCAAAGACCTTGTCTGGAATAGGACTCGGCTCGACTGCTGGACTCCCCTCGGCCTGGGCAGTGTCGAACGCGGGTGTCGGCATGGTCGCCGCTAGAGGCCTTTGCATCCAACCAACATCGTAGAAAGCGTCGGCGAAAACGCTGTTTAGTGCTGACGAATAAATCTTATTGGCCGAAGTGGCCCAATCGGCGGCCTTCTCTGCGTTGTTGTGTTGAAATTCCCAGGCCGCCTGAGCGTAATACAATGCGGGCGTGTCCCCGGTAAATTGAAACTCGTCCATCATTGCATGCGCGCGGCTCTCTTTTCCTTCGAGCAAGAGCGTCATGTAAATCTTGAATTTGATGAGTTCTGCCGCCTGATTTTTATCTCCTCCAGGTGTGCGCTTGTACAACGCCTCGAAGCGGTCTCGCGCTTTTGCATATTCCTTCTTCTTAAAGGGAATTTGCGCCAGATTATATTGTGCCTCGCGAAGTTTCGGATCCAGCTTCGCTGCCTTCTTAAATGCCGCTTCGGCCTGGTCGAACTGGTCCTGTTGCATCAGAATCTCGCCGCGCAAATTAATCGTCGGCGCCTGATTCGGATCGGCCTGGTCCGCTTCATCGACCAGTTTCAGAGCTGCCGCCAAATCGCGCTGCCGCAGCGCCTGCTGTGCCTGCTCAAATTTTGCACGGGCGGTGGCCTTCGTTTTTTCAGAGCGCTCAGCAGCCGTCATCAGCGGCAACGAAGGTCGCGCTTCACCAACTGGTTTTTCCAGCCATCCAACTTCGTAAAGTGATTCGGCGAAAAGTTTATTCAGTTGCGGCGGAAAATTCTTTTCTGCGGCGCTGATCCAGTCTTTCGCTTCTTTTTGATTCTTCTTTTGCAGCGCGACGGCTGCCTTCACGTAGTTAACTGCCGGCGTATCAGGCGAAAGCTCCAACTTGGCCTGAATGGAATCGACCATGTTGTCTTTCCCCTCCAGAAGATACGTGAGCAGGATTTTGTATTGGATCAGCTGCGAAGCTTCTTTTGCGAGATCGGATTCACCGTTCGAAAGAAGTTGCTCGAAGCGATTGCGCGCTTCGGCCCAATCTTTTTTAAGAAATGGGATTTCCGCCATGTTGAAGCGCGCGTTCCAAAACTTGGGATCGATGCGGGAAGCATCCTTTAGTGCTGCTTCGGCCTGATCGTAGTTGCCCTGGCGCATCAGGATCACGCCGCGCAAGTTCTTTGATGCGGCAAGATCAGGTTGGCGGGCATCGATGGCATCGAGTTGCTTGAGCGCTTCCGGGAATTTGTTCGAATCGAACGCGCGGAATGCTGCGTTGTACATTTCCTCCAGCTCCGCTTTGGTTGGAGCGACATTTTCCGCTCCAAACGAATCTGCGGCGAAGAACCTAAGCACCATCGCGGCGACTGCCGCCATCCCCCACACTCTCATGAAGTAGCGATTGAAGCTCTATTCGGCCCATCTGACAAGTGGAAAGTTGCCTTGATGTATCGATTTTTCAGCTCTCTTCGGAAAAATCGATACGTGAAAATAGCAAGGGGCGACTACACTCCCCGCCGTAAATCAGTCATTCAGGTTCCCCACAATCCGTAATCCTTCCAAAGTAAGGTTCGGATGAACCACGCCGATCTCGGGCGATCCTCGCGCAATCAGTTGCGCGTATCCACCGGTCGCCACAACGTGAACCTTCTTACGTGGAAACTGCTCTTCTCTAACTTGCGCCAGGATTTCGCGAACCAATCCGCGATAGCCGAACACCGCCCCCGAAAGCATCGCCTGGATTGTCGATTTACCGATCGCGCGCCGCGGTTCTTTCAATGAAACCTTCGGCAGGAGCGCCGTTCGCTGATAAAGGAAGCTAGTCATCGCTTCAAGCCCTGGCGCAATCACGCCGCCGATATAGGCCCGGCGGTCTGAGACGATATCAAAGGTCACCGCTGTACCGAAATCCACCACGATCGCGGGATAGCCGTAGAGCGCCGTGACGGCGGCAGCGTTCGCCAGCCGATCCGCGCCAATCGATCGCGGCTTGGGATAATCAATCTCGACGCCCAGCTTCAGCTTCCAGTCCAGCCAGATTACCTTCGTTTTTCCCGCACCTTTCAGAATTGCCGAGTTCTTCGCGGGCACTACTGAAGAGACGACCAACTTCCCCACGTTTCGTTTTCCAAGAAGCTGGGCGACCACGCGAGTTGAAAGTCTGCCGGTAACGATCCGCGTCGGCGCGAAGACCCGGGTTGTCGATGCAAACGCAAATTTTGCGTATGAATTGCTGATATCCACCAACAAATAATCGGAGCCGCGCGCCACGATTAAGATGCAGACACCTAACGTCATGTGCCGTCAAGCGCCTGTCGCATTCATCCAAGGAACACGCCGGGACGCCGGTTCCTGCTTGCTTGCGACTCACTTTCGCAACGCGTAGCATCGCGTTTGTGAGAAAACTCGTGCACCGTCCACGTCGCTTGCGGCGTTCATCCGCTCTGCGAAATCTTGTGCGCGAGACACATTTGAATGCCCACAATTTCGTTTTGCCACTGTTTGTAAGTGAAAAGGTGCAGCAGCGCAGGCCGATCGCCAGCATGCCAGGGGTTTTTCAGTTGTCTGCAAAGGAAGTTGCCGATGAAGCGCGCGCCGCGCAGGACCTGGGACTACAGGCCGTTCTACTTTTCGGAATTCCAGAACAAAAAGACGAAAAGGCTAGCGGCGCTTACGCCGAAAACGGAATCGTCCAAACAGCGCTGCGAGTCATTAAATCAAAATGTCCGGATCTTGTCACAATTACTGACGTCTGCCTGTGCGAGTACATGAGCCATGGCCATTGTGGTGTAATACGCACCGACGGAGATCGTTTCCACATTCTCAACGACGAGACTGTCGAGTTGCTGGTGAAGACGGCGCTCTCTCACGCCGCAGCTGGCGCGGATATCGTGGCGCCGAGCGACATGATGGACGGCCGCGTTGGCGCGATTCGCGAGGCGCTCGATGCCAAAGGCTTCGATCAAACTGCGATCATGAGTTACGCTGCTAAGTTTGCTTCGGCCTTCTACGGGCCATTCCGCGAAGCAGCTGAGAGCCCGCCGCAGTTTGGCGATCGCCGCTCTTACCAGATGGATTTTGCCAACGGTAAAGAAGCCTTGCGAGAGGTAGCACTGGATATAGAGGAGGGAGCGGACATCGTGATGGTAAAACCTGCTTTGCCCTACATGGACATTTTGTGGCGTGTTCGTGAGCGTTTTGGAAAACCCACCGCTGTTTATCATGTGAGCGGCGAGTATGCGATGGTCAAGGGCGCCGTGGAGAAAGGGCTTCTAAACGAGCGTGACGCGGTACTGGAGATCATGACTGCGCTTAAGCGAGCAGGGGCAGACATCATTGTCACCTATTGGGCGCGCGAACTCGCGAGATGGCTGCGGGAATAAAACGTGCCCACGGCGAAACTGAGAGACACGCCCGGCTGAAGCGGTTGGCGTTTTTATGGGCGCAAGCCCAAGGCTATTCCGCGTGTGCAATGGAAGTTAGTCTGCCAAAATGCCGGTATCGTGCCGACGTCGCTGCGTATCGACTGACACCTAAGGGAATTGGATCTACGGCGATTTTTGAATGTAAACAGGCGCTCTGCGATTTGCGGCGAGATAATTGCCAGGGCGATGCTGCCCGCCAGCGACTGGAGACAATTTGCCAACGCCGCCAGCTTCTCGAAGGGCGTCTCCGCGCACATTATCCGAGCCTGCGGAACGGTGATTCTCTGTTTCCTGAATTCGATTTGCCTGATTTGACCGTGATCGGCCATCGTGGTCACGCGCGACTTTTGCGCGAGCTGCGTGCCCTGCAAAACCGCCTCTACGATTGCACCAAGTTCGACAAATTACTTCGTTATCGCTGCGCGAATTTGTATTTCCTCGTTCTGCCTGAGGATTTATTCCGCGATTCGGAGATTCCCGTCAGCTGGGGCGCTCTTGTCGAAGCCGACGGTGCGCTCAACCTCGTCCGTAAACCAATCTGGCACGAAACAACAGCCGAGTATCACATTCGGCTTTTGCACCGAATCGCCGTGGCTGGGACACGAGCAATTAATCGAAAATTGGAAATCACATTCGACGACATCGCCACTGGGGAACGTTATCGATCGTGTTAAATCAACCACGGCGCGCACGGAGTGACGCGCCCTACCCGCTAATTTTCTTTAGTTGCCTGGGAAATCGGGACTAGCAAACTGTGCCCTGTCATCGCCTTCGGTTGCGGCAGTCCAAGCAAAAACAGAAGAGTCGGCGCAACGTCGGCCAGAATTCCGTCTTCGCACCGAAAACGTGCAGCATCGTTGGCCACGTAGATGAAATGCACAAGGTTGCTGGTATGCGCAGTGTTGGGCGAACCATCAGCGTTGCGCATCTGCTCACAATTGCCATGGTCGGCGGTCACGATGGCTTTACCGTCAAGCTCGAGCAGTTTGGGGATAATTCGCGCCATGCATTTATCTACCGTCTCTACCGCTTTGATTCCCGCTTTGACCACGCCGCTGTGGCCGACCATGTCGGCATTGGCGAAGTTAAGGATGATCAGATCGTAGTTCGCCATCCCCGCGAGTAATTCCTCGGTGACTTCGGACGCGCTCATCTCCGGTTTCAAATCGTAAGTGGCAACCCTCGGCGAAGGAATCAATTTGCGGTCTTCGCCCGGAAACGGCTTTTCGATCCCGCCGTTAAAAAAATAGGTGACATGCGCATACTTTTCCGTCTCGGCGATGCGCAATTG
>Ga0137413_10001046_pt1 | contig 10382 bp, 7 predicted proteins | sample CZODoug2_1_16fun_FD_108280 | JGI IMG/M metagenome (GOLD analysis project Ga0137413, IMG submission 108280) | Vadose zone soil fungal communities from Angelo Coast Range Reserve, California, USA - CZODoug2_1_16fungal (Illumina Assembly) | ecosystem: Environmental > Terrestrial > Soil > Vadose... | reverse complement strand
GGCTATCACGGCGCCGGCACCGTCGAGTTCCTGGTCGGCCAGGACGGGCTGATCTCGTTCCTCGAGGTGAACACCCGGTTGCAGGTCGAGCACCCGGTGTCCGAGGAAACCTCCGGGCTGGACCTGGTGCGCGAGCAGTTCCGCATCGCCGAGGGCGAGAAGCTGAACCTGGTCGAGGACCCGGAGCCACGCGGCCACTCGATCGAGTACCGGATCAACGGCGAGGACGCCGGGCGCAATTTCCTGCCCGCCCCCGGCACGGTGACCTCGATCAACTTCCCGGCCGGGCCAGGCGTGCGGGTGGACGCCGGGGTGGAGTCCGGCTCGGTGATCGGCGGCCAGTTCGACTCGCTGTTGGCCAAGCTGATCGTGACCGGGTCGGACCGGGCGCAGGCGCTGGAGCGCTCCCGCCGGGCGCTGGCCGAGTTCCAGGTGCAGGGCATGGCCACGGTGCTGGACTTCCACCGGGCGGTGGTCAGCGATCCGGCGTTCGCCTCGGACACCGAGGACGGGTTCACCGTGCACACCCGGTGGATCGAGACCGAGTGGGACAACCAGGTCCAACCGTTCACCGGCGGTGCCGACGCGGACGCCGAGGACGACGCAACGGCCAGACAAACCGTGGTGGTCGAGGTCGGCGGCCGCCGGCTGGAGGTGTCGCTGCCCGGCGATCTGGCCATGGCCGGCGGTGGGGGCGCAGCCGCGGCGCGCAAGGGGCCGCGCAAGCGGACCGGCAAGGCCGGCGGCGGAGCGGTGTCCGGCGACGCGGTGACCGCGCCGATGCAGGGCACCATCATCAAGGTGGCGGTGTCCGACGGGGACACCGTCACCACCGGCGACCTGGTCGTGGTCCTCGAGGCGATGAAGATGGAGAACCCGGTCACCGCGCACAAGGACGGCACCATCACCGGGCTGTCCGCCGAAGCCGGCAGCTCGGTGTCCCAGGGCACGGTGATCTGCGAGATCAAGGACGCCTGAGTCTGGGCGTTAGCGATCGCGAACCGTTCCGGCCGATTCGCCTCGGTAGTGGAACGGCGCTTCTAGCGTGAGCGCATGCCCACCAACGCCACCGGCTCGGGCCAGAGCGACCTGAAGCTCGAGCCACACATGATCCCCAAGCTGCGCGAGGCGTTCCAGAGCGCGCTCGAGCAGCTCAGGCCGCTGAGCCAGGGCGGCCAGGGCGGGTTCCGGATGACCAGCCCGGCCATGGCGGACGCGGCCAGCAAGGACTTCCAGGTCGCCTTCAACACGGCCACATCGGATGGTCCGGAGTCCGCCGCGGCGGCCCTGACGGACTACCGGCAGCGTTTGGAGGGCGTGCTGAAGCAGCTTGGTGAGATCGAGCGGGCCTATGCCAACAACGAGCACCAGACCGCCGCGGAGCTGAGCCGCCAGCTGGGGTCGTGACCCGGCGATGACCGACCAGCGCCTGGCCGGCTTGTCCCACCATGAGCTGTGGAGCATGGCTCACGGTGGAAACCCCGCCGCGGCCTCCTCCAGTCAAGCCAACCTTGCCAGGGCCGCGCGGGTGCTGGAGAACATCTCCAGGACGCTCAGCGCCCCGCTGAACGAGTTCGGGCTGGGCTGGCGGGGGCTGGCGGCGGACGCCACGCGGGCCGGGATCGCTCAGCACGTCGGGTGGGCCGAAATGGCCGCCGCTCGGGCCAGCACCGCCGCCAACCAGGCCGGGCAGCAGGCCGCCAGTGCGCGCACGGTAATCGCGGAGATGCCGCCGCCGACGCCCGCCCCGCCCGCCGGCGCCGCGAACTGGGCCAAGGCGGAGGAGGCTTCGACCAACGCCCGGCTGCGGGCGGTCGAACTGCTGCAGGGGCACGCCACCGAGTGCGCCCAGACCAGGCCCTCGGCGGCATTCGGCCGACCACCGGCGGCGGGCAGCGGCACCATCGGCGCCACTTCCGCCACGGTCGCGGGTGCGGGGGCAGGCGCGCGCACCGCGGGTCGCGGGGTGCCGAACGTGCCGGCCACCAACCCGGCCGCCGAGCGGGTCGCTCCCTCGAGCAGCGGAGTCAGCCGAGCGGTCCGGTGGGCGGGGCTGGCGGAGCCGGCGATGGGCATCGCGGCGGGGCCCTCGGCGGGCGGCACCGGCACCCGGCCGGCGGCGGTGCGTCCCGGCCGGTCCGGCCCGGTTGGCACGGTGCCGGGCTTCGCTCCCGCTGGCGTCGTCGAGTCCGAACCGGGTCGAGTCGCCAGGTTCCCGGTGCCGCCCGTCGGGGAGAGCTGGCCCGGAGCCAAGGCCGGTGTGCTCGGCGCCGCTCGCGGCCGGCACGCATCCCCGCCGCACACCCTCTCGCCCCGCCCCGACCGCGGGCGAGACGACCTCGCCGCCCGTGGCCAGCCGGGCGGGGACGGGCGGCTGGCGCCCAGGGGCACCCGGGAGCTCGTTGTTCCCGGTCCACTCGGCCCCGAGCCGGCCGCATCGCGCGGCCCCACCCACCCCAGCTCCGGGCCGGCCCATGCCGGCGTCGACCCGTCGATGCTCCCGCTCCTGCCGGGTGGGCTCGGTGTCGCGGAGTCGCGGCGGGGCCGGCATCGGCGGCTGGACTACCTGCTGGATGAGGACGACGTGTTCGGCGAGAACGAATGGGTGACCCCACCGGTGATTGGATCATGACTACCGCGGCTGAGCTGGACCGGCGCTCCCGAGGGCCGGCGCGCCGGGTGCTCACCGCGGTCGAGTTCGACGTGCTCTGGGAGTGGCTGGGGCTGGGTGCCACCCCGGTGGTGCTGCGCTTGGACTCACCCGGCCGCACCCACAGTGAGCGCCGCGGCATCGTGGCCACCGGCTGGCAGGGTTTGCGCCAGCGCGGGCTGGCCGACCTGAGCGGCCCGGACCCGGAGATCGTCCGGCTGATGCACCTGCTCGCGGTACCCACCCGCCAGGTGGAGCTGCGTATGCGGCTCGGCAGGGAGCTGCGGGTGGCGGCCGCCGCCCGGCCCGGAACCACCGCGCTGGCGCTGCGGCAGGATGAAACGGTGACGTTGAGCAGCGCGGCCGGGCCGGTCAGCGCGACGCTCAGCGCCCTGCCGGCCGCCCCGGCGGGGCCCGGGCGCTCGGTGACCCTGCCCAGCGCGGACCTGGAGGCGGCCACCACCGAAGCCGGCGGGCGGACGTCGATGGCCGACACGTTGACCCGGCGCGGGGTGGACCGGGAGGACGCCGAGCGCCTCGAGGCGATGCTGCGCGGTGTCACCCGGCGGGGCCAGCTCAGCGTGCTGGCCGCCGACCAGTGGGGTGTGCTGCACCGGCTGCCCAAGGTGGTCGGTGTGCTGGACACCCGGCGCGGCCGCTACCTGATGCAGCGGGACACCGCCGCCGACGGGGTGGAGTGGACCACGCTCGCGCCCACCGACCCGGCGCGGTTGCACCACCGGATGGACGCGTTGCTCGCCGAAGCCGAGGCGCGCACCCGCCGGATCTGAGTGGGTGCGCGGCGCTGAGCTGCCCTGTGTCAACCTCTAACTTGAAATTGGTGTCGGCCCCTCGATCGGATTGGTCACCGGGACTCGGCTCTGGCGGGGGTAATGCTGGCGTTCGGGGCCGCGCGCCCGCCTCTCGACGTTGGATCGGCGGCTGCGCGTCCGGGAGGGCGGTGGGCTCGTTCGAGACGCGCGGCGGCGTGGACCGGCGCCCTGCTGGTCGTTGGCTGGGCGCTAGCTATTTGGTCGGGTCTTTCGCTGGTCGTTGTTGCATACTCGCAGGGTGCGCCGGGTCGAGCCGCCCACGCCGGTGTCGTCGTTTGTTGGCCGGCGCCGGGAACTGGCGACGTTGAGCTCGCTGGTCGTTGCGCATCGGCTGGTGAGCCTGGTTGGGCCAGGTGGGGCTGGTAAGACCAGGCTGGCGGTGCAGTGGCTCGCCGCCGGGGACCGGGAGGTCGCTGGGTTTGTCGACCTTGGCCCGCTACAGGACCCTTCACTGCTCGCTATGACTGTGTCGCGCGGCTGTGGGCTGCGCGACGAGCCGGGGCTGGACCCGGTGGAGCAGTTGTGCCAGCGGTTCGCCTTGTCGTCGCTGCCGCTCGTCCTGGACACCTGTGAGCACTTGCGCGGCACGGTCGCCGCGCTCAGTGATCAGCTGTTGGGCCGCTGTCCGAGGCTGCGCGTTCTGGCCACCAGCCGGGTCGCGCTTGGCGTACCCGGCGAAGCCGTGCTGCCCGTCGGTGGCCTGGGCTCGGACGCGGTGACGCTGTTCCTGGACCGCGCCCGGCTGGTACAGCCGTCCCTGGTAGGCGGTGACGCGGAATGCGCGCGCGGCATTTGCGCACTGGCCGATGAGCTGCCGCTGGGTGTGGAACTCGCGGCTGCGCATGCCAGGGCGCTGTCGCTGCCCGACATCTTGGCCAGCATGTCGGACCGGTTAGGTTTTCTCCGCCGAGCCACTCCGGCGGCCGCGCCCCGACATGCCTCGCTCGCCGCGTCGATCGAGTGGAGTTACGAGCTGGTCGACGAGCAGGCCCGGCGGGTGCTGCGGGCGTTATCCGTGCTGCCCGGGCCGTTCACCCTGGATGCGGCGCGCGGTGTGGTCGGCTGCTCGGCGACTGCCGCCCTGGAGGCGCTGGTCGACCACTCGTTGATCCAGTTCGACGCCGACGACGAGCGCTATCTGTTGTTGGACACCATCCGCGAGTTCGCCGACCGCCCCCTCCGGGCCGCCGGGGAAGCCGAGGTGACCGAGGGCCGGCTGCTCGACTGGGCGGCAGGGCTCGCCGAAGCGGTCCGGCCTTGCCTGGATCGGGGGGACGTCGCGGCGCTGCGCCGTATCGAACGGGATGCCGATGGAATTCGGACGGCGCTCGAGGTGGCGCTGCGCACCGGCCGCGGCCTGGACAGCGCGGCCCGGATCGTCACCGCGCTGGCGTTTTTCTGGTCACTGCGCGGGCACTGCGCCGAAGGCCGGGTATGGGCCGATCGGGTCATAGCCGCACTGGACCAGCCACCGTGCGGACTGCACTGGGCGGCCGCGTTCCTGGCCGGGTACGCCGGCGACCTGGCGGCCTCCGCCCAGCAAGCCCACGTGGCGGCCGAGGCGGCCCAGCGAGTCGGAGACCAGCGCATTCGTGGTCGGGCACTGATTGTCGTGGGTATGAACGACATGGTCACCGACCCCGCCGCGGCGGCTCCGGTACTGACCGAGGCGGCGGACTTGGCCCGCCGCGCCGGCGATCTGTGGGCGCGGGTTGAGGCGCTGCAGATGCTGGCTTACGCCGACCTGATCCGCGGCGATCACCGCCGGTCGGTGCGGCACCTGGACGCCGCGGTCCCCACGCTCGACGAGCTCGGCCATCCCCAGCTGCGCGCCTGGGACTTGGCCATGCGCGCCGACGCAGGCGCGCTGGTCGGCCGGTTCGATGACGCGGTCGCCCTGGGCCGGCGCGCGATCGCGCTGGCCACCGCCGTCGGTGAGCCAGTGAGCGCCGCGAGCGCGCTGCGCCCCCTGGCCACCGCGCTCTGCCAGCTCGGCCGGGTCGAGGAGTGTGCCGCGGAGCTTGCGGAGCTGGCGCCGTTCTTCGCCGAGCACCCCGGCCTGGGCAGCCACGCGATGGCCGGCATCGGTGCCGCCACCGTCGCGGTCTGGCGCTGCCCCAGCGCGGCGGCGGATGAGGTCGAGGCTGTGTATGAAGCGGCACGGGCCAGCGAGATGCTCTCGCTGCTCGGCGAGTCCGGAGCGTTGCTCGCGCTGGCCCTACTGGCCAGCGGAGACGCCGAAGGGGCCGCCGCCGCCGCAGCCGCAACCACCACCGAGGCCGGGTCGATCGAGGCGGTTGCCTCGGTCTGTGCCGCGCGGCTGGTGTGGTGCGCCGCGCAGCGGGAGATGGGTGGCGGCGAGCGTCCCGAGGTCGCCTCGGCGGCCCATCGGGCATTGGCCGACGCGTCCGGGCGTGACCTGCTCCCGTTAGTCGTCGACGCGGTCGATGTGATCGCCGGTCTCGCCGTTGACCGGGACCGGTGGGAGGTCGCCGCCCGCCTGCACGCCGCCGCCGAACGGCTCCGCACCGAACTGGCCAGTGCGCGCTCCCCGCTGGTCAGCCTGTTCCGACCAGCGGACGAGCGCATGATCGCCGAGCGGCTCGGTCCGGCCGAGCTAGCCCGCGCCCGTGCCCAAGGCGCGACGCTCGACGCTGTCTCGGTGGTCGGCTACGCCGGCCGGTCCCGTGGTCGGCGGGACCGACCGCGCTCGGGATGGGCGAGCCTCACCCCCACCGAGCGCGACGTCGTCACGCTCACCGCCGAAGGGCTGACCAACCGCGACATCGCCGCCCAGCTGCTGATCAGCGAAGGCACCGTGCGCACCCACCTGCGCAGCGTGTTTGCGAAACTGGGGCTGCGCAGCCGGGCAGAGCTGGCCGCCGAGGCTACCCGCCGGAGTGGCTGAGGTACGGGGGCGCCGGCCGACCGTACCTGGCAAAGGGTCTTCCGATCGGCAGATGTTTTCCCCCGCCGCCCCGCCTACCGTCCTCGCCCATGGACGCACTGCAACTAGGTCATGCGTTGGCTGCATCAGCGGGCGCTGCATCGCTTGCAGTGCTGCTGTCCGCAATAACGCAAGCAGGCCAAGCAGCTGAGCAGCGGTGAGGGCACACGTTTCTTTTCCATACCTCTGAAATCGATTGCCAACTGAGCATCACCCGTCACCAACAATTGCCAGGACGTTAGGGCTATGTGTCGATTTCCGCTGGTCCAGCGGGTGCCGATACATTGACGACCTACCTAGCGGCCCGATACTTAATGGAGAAGAAAATGAGGCCAGGAGTCAAGCTTGAAGCAATTCACCCGGCTGTCGAATCGAACTTCAATGAGCGGAACATTGACGGCCTGATGACGCTATACGCCGAGGACGTGATGGTGCTCGTCGATGGGTCCACGATCACTGGTTTGCCCGCCATCCGCGAGCAGTGGTTGGAATTTCTCGCAATGAATGGACACATAACGGTGCGTAGTCGATTCGCCCTCGCAGCTGGGGATCTTGCTGTGCTCAGCAACGAATGGACCTTGGAGGACGGCGCAGACCACATGTCGGCGGTGACCGCCGAAGTAGCGCGGCGGCAACCTGACGGAGATTGGCTCTACGTGGTCGATCACCCGTTCGCCGGCTCAGAACCCGATGAGCTTGCCGCGTTGATGGCCGCGATGGAGGCTCCCGCCACTTGAGTCTGAGGCGTCTCAGCGCGCGCTTTCAAAACGGAGGCTCGCGGTGCCGCTGTCGTAGGTCTGAGCCGAATCGGATGTGGTTCTGGGGGTTCGCTGGGTTGGGTATGCCGTTGGAGTCCGGCGTGTTTCGTCGGGTCGTAGGCCGCGCCGTCGTGCCAGCAACGCCAAATCACGTAGACCCAGGCGCGGGCGAGGACACGCACGGCGTGGGGGTGGTCGTGGCCCCGGGCGCGGGCGCGTTTGTAAAGGTCGGCGGCCCACTCGTTGCTCAGCCGGGAATCTCCGGCCCACTCCACGAGGGCGTCGCGGAGTTGGCGGTCCACAGCCCAGCGGAACCCGACGATGCGGCTCTTGCCGGACTGGCGGGTGGACGGTGTCACGCCGGCCAGGCTGGCCAGGGCTTCTGGTGCGGGAAATCGGCCGCAGGCGTCACCGATCGCGGCCAGCAGCCGGGCAGCGCGCACGGTGCAGGCGCGCGGCAGGCTGGTGAACACGTGCGCATCGACGTGGGCGTGTAGCTGCTCGGTGATCTGGTCGGTCAGCGCATTGATCTGCTCGACTAGCGCGCGCAGCGCGGCCAGCAGTGCTCGGGTCACGTGCATCCCGGCGGCGCCGTCGTCGCCGGTGGCGCCCCGAGGCGCGGCGGTGATCCGGGCGTGCATCGTCTCCGGGGGTGGTGCTGCCGCTGTATCGGATCCCGGCTAGGAACGCGGCGAGGCGTTTGGGGGTGAGCCAGTCGACGCGGTCCTGGCAATCGAATCGTTGTTGCCCGCCTGCCTATAGCGGTTACGCAGATACTTCAGCTGGTTCGGACTGATCACCACCACGGTCACGCCGGCCGCCAGCAAAGTGTCGACGACCTGTCCGTCTGGTCGCTCGATCGCTACTTCACGGACACCATGCCGAACAAGCCGGCGCACCAGCTCACGCAGCCCTGCGGCGGTGTGGTTGGTCTGGAAGCGCTCAACCATCCGGCCGGCAGCATCAACAACCGCGATGGCGTGGTCCTCAAGCGCCCAGTCGACTCCGGCAGCGAGCTAGTCAGGTTCGAGCGGCTCCAGCCGGTCGGATGGATAGAGCTCAGCGATCGTCAAAGCGGGTCTCCTTGCGACTCGGGGATCTCCAGCAGACGCACCGTGGATGTCGGGTCGCGACTGTCGTTCGCTCACTGACGGCGCTCGCAGCGCATAGCCCTGTCGACGATCGGCACGACCCGACCTGCCACCGGTCCCGCAACTCTCACAGTTGGACGTCACACGTCAGCGCGAACCAGGCGATCACCGGTGGCACCTCAGGCACATCGGCGACGAACTACCGGACACCACCGACAAGACACAGGCTGGCCAGTGAGCTCAACCGCCCCGCCGGGCGCCAGTGAGCCGGTCGAACCCGGCCAACACCTGGGGCAGCGCACGCAGCTCCGAGGTGGCGTGGTCCACCTGGCCGACGTCGATCAGCGCCGCGTCACCTCCGGCGGCCCGCACCCGCCGCTGGCAGAAATCGGAGTTGGCGATCGGCACGTCCCGGTCACCGCTGGCGGCGAACAACCGCACCGGCACGTCCGGGCGCCAGTCGCAGCTGCCGTCGGCCACCGCCAGCGCATCGGCGAGCGCGCCGGACGGGTTGGCCAGCCGGTGCAGGAACTCGGGAGTGAACAGCTCCCCGGGCGTCGCCGGCAGCGCCGAGAGCACATCACGGCCGCCGTGGTGACCATCCAGCAGCTCGGTCACCGAGGCGGCGTAGGGCGGGCGGAACGCCTGTGCCGGGCTGTCGTAGAGGTGATGCAGGCGGTTCCACGCCACGGTGAAGTACGCCAGGTATGCCGGCGCGTTCTCGATCCCGGTGGTGGCCGCCGTGCGCAGGGTGCCGCTGACGTCGTACGGGCCGGCGATCGGGGCCACCGCGGCCAGCCGGAACTCCGGGGCGGCGCCGCGCCGCAGCTCCCGGCCCAGGGCCATGGCGGCCTGCCCGCCCTGGGAGTGGCCACTGACCAGCACCTGACCATCCAGCCGCGGTCCGTCCCGCTCGGCCAGTGCCCGGGTAGCCCGCAGCGAGTCCACCGAGGCGGTGACGGTGCTGGGAAGGTCCAGGTACGGGTGGTATCCGGCGCCGGTGCCCAGGCCGAGATAGTCCGGCGCGGAGACCAGGTAGCCGGCGGCCGCGAACATCACCGCGGCCGCCCGGTCGGAGTTGTCCTCGGTCATCGACGCCACCTCGTCGCGGCCGGCGGTGGTGCCGTGCTGCCAGGACACCAGCGACCTGGCCGGCTGGTCGGGGCCGATTCTGGGCGCGGCGACCAGTGCGCTGGCGGTTGTCTGCCGGCCCTCGGGATCCACGGTGGCGTAGCTGATCCGGCTGGTGTCCACCCCGAAACGCACCCGCGAGGCGTCCACCCGCTGGCCGGACAGGTAGCTACGCACCTGTTCGGTGTCCAGGCCACCCAACGGCTCGGCGGACAGCAGGGCACCTCGGGCGTGTACCGGCCCGATCTGCCCGGGACTGGCCGGCGCGGCGGGCGCCGCGAGCGCGGCGGGCGCCGCGAGCGCACAGCCGGTCAGCGGCGCCAGCAGGGCCAGCAGGGCGACCGCGGCCGCGGCCCGGAACGGTGAGGTAACCATGCGCTCACCGTGCCGGCCACGCCCGAGCGATGCACTCCGACCAGCACCCCGGTTCAGGGTAGGGCCAGCCGCGGGGTGCGGACCCGATCCGGCTACTAGCGCGCCGGCGCCGGGCTCACGTGCTCGATCAGCCCCGGCCGGGCCTCCGGCGCGGCCACCCGCACCGCGTCGGCGGCCGCGTCGTCGGACTGCGTCTGCGACTTGCGCTCGGCGTCCACCCGCTTGGTGTAGATGTCCACCTCGCGGTTCACCGTGTCCGCGTCCCAGCCGAGTACCTCGCCCATCAGCTCGGCCACCTGGTTCGCGGAGGCCACTCCTCGGTGCGGGTACTCGATGGAGATCCGGGTCCGCCGGGTGAGTACGTCGTCCAGGTGCAGGGCGCCCTCGTGGGTAGCCGCGTAGACCACTTCCACCTGCAGGTAGTCCGGCGAGCCGGGGATCGGGGCGAGCAGCTCCTTGCGTCCGTCGGCCAGTGCCAGCACGTGGTGCAGCAGCGAGCCGTAGCGGTTGAGCAGGTGGGTGACCCGGTGCGGGTGCAGCCCGTACCGCGCGCCGATCTGCTCGGCCTGGTTGACCAGCGCGAAGTAGCCGTCCGCG
>Ga0137413_10001045_pt1 | contig 10390 bp, 8 predicted proteins | sample CZODoug2_1_16fun_FD_108280 | JGI IMG/M metagenome (GOLD analysis project Ga0137413, IMG submission 108280) | Vadose zone soil fungal communities from Angelo Coast Range Reserve, California, USA - CZODoug2_1_16fungal (Illumina Assembly) | ecosystem: Environmental > Terrestrial > Soil > Vadose... | reverse complement strand
GCTCGCCAAGAAGCTCGCGGGCGACGGTCTCGTCTGCGTGACCGCCGGTGACCTCGGCGGGCAGGCGTTCTCGGCCGGGCTGGTCGACGAGGTCGCGATGGATGTCGTCCCGGTGGTTCTCGGCGAAGGGGTGCGCTTCTTCGGCAGCCATGCCGGCACCGTTCTCCTCCAGGATCCCGACCAGGTGGTCCAGGGCGACCGCGTCCTGCATCTGCACTACGAGGTCAAGCGCTGACCGGCTGACTGCGGCCCATCACCCGGCCGCCGCCCGGAGGACGACATCAACGACGGCCCGCGGGTTCGCCGCGGGCACGGCGTGCGGTGAGTGCACTTCGGTGATGACCGCGCCGGCGCGTTGTGCCTCGAAGCGTTCGGCGGCCGGCGGGATGGCCTTGTCGTCGGTGGCCACGATGGCGTACTTACGAATCTGGGCAGGCGCGGTTGTGGCGACCTTCTCGTCGAATGCGGCGGCCAGGATCGGTCGCTGGCCAGCGGCTTCCACGGCCGCGTCGGTGGCGTCGGCGGCGGAACCGCTGGCCGCGAAGAGCTCCGGGAAGCTCGCCGTGTTCACGTATAGCTCCGCGCCGTCGGGGCTGTTGACCTGGTGCGTTGTCGCGGGCCCGATGAGTGACCCAGGGAACTGTGCATTCAACATTCCGGCGGACTCACCTGCCCGCGGAATGAACGCCGCCACGTACACGAGCGCCGTCACGTCGGGCGTTCTGCTCGCCAACTCGCTGACCAGCAGCCCGCCGTAGGAGTGTCCCACCAATACCTTCGGGCCATGGACCGAGCCGAGCAGCCCCTCGACTGCCGCGGTATCCGAGGCCACCCCGCGCAGTTGTACCGCCGGCGCGAGCACCGGAAACCCCTCGGACTGCAACTGCTGGGTGACCTTGCTCCATGAGGAGGCGTCCTCGAAGGCCCCGTGCAACAAGACGATGGTGGGCTTCGGCGACGCGGGTGAGGAGATCGCCCGCGGACTCGGTTGAGAGCTCGGTGGTGCGGCGCTCGGCTCGGGCAGGGTTGCGCAGCCGGCGGCGAGCGCGGCTAGACCGCATGCGACGGCCAACGCGAGTGAGACGCTCTTGATCCGCGAGGGGCCGACACCGAGGCAACTGATCAGTGGCACAGATGCGACCGTAAGAACCCCGGGCCGGTCCCGGCGACCGTCAGGTGACGCCGAGGGTGTACGTCAGCGCGGCCGTTCGCCAACGTGGAACGCCGCGCACCTGGTGAGGCACGCGCGCCGCCTCGAAGAGTGGGCCGCCGGCCTTGAGAATGCGTGTCCGGCTGTCGGGGCCGGCCCGTCGAGCGCCGGGCAGGTCAGCGGGCGGCCGCGAGGCGGCGTGCGGCCTTGACCACGAATGCCCGCCGGCGGTCGCGCTCACCGGGATCGTTTCCACTGGCGCCTGTGATCATCTCCGCGAGCTGTGGGACGGTCTGCCACCACGCGGCGAGCGCGATGAGAGCGAACACCAGGTGGGCCGCGTCGAGGCCGGCGTCGAGGACGCCGTCGCGCTGAGCCTGCACGAACCGGTTGACCTTCTCCCGGTAGTGCGCCGAGCGGTGGGCAACGTCGGCGGCAGGACCCCGGGCCAGACCCTCCCACTGCAGCAGACGTCCCAGCTCCGGGTTCGCGGCGTGGTAGTCGTAGGTCGCACCCGCGAAGTCGCCGATGTCGTCCAATCCCGCCCCGGTGAGTGCTATCGCGGAGGCGAGCCGGTCGAGTTCGTCGGTGAGCACGACCTCCCACAGTGCGTTCTTGTCGCCGTAGTAGCTGTACAGCCTCTCTTTGTTGATGCCGGCACGGGCCGCGATACGGGTCATCGTCGTCCCGTCGAGCCCACGCTCAGCGAACTCCGCGGTCGCGGCTTCCTTGAGTCGGCGACGCGTCCCTTCGGTGTCCCAGGCCATCATTTCACCCTAGGACATCTCCAACGCCAGCGTTGCAGATTGCTCGAGGGTGTCTTACGGTGAGAACTCCAACGGCACCGTTGGAATTTATCAGGAGTCAGCCATGCAACACCCGTCGGACACCGGTGGGACCGCGTTGGTCACCGGAGCGAACAGCGGAATCGGCAAGGAAGTCGCCCGGCAGCTGCTGGGCTCCGGGTTGACCGTCTATGTCGGGGCGCGAGACCTGGGCCGCGGCCAGGCCGCCGTGGACGAGCTCGGTTCCGGCGCTCAGCTGTTGGTTCTCGACGTGACCGATGAGCAGTCCGTCGCGGCGGCCGCGGAACGGGTCACCGAGCTCGACGTGCTCGTCAACAACGCCGGGATCAGCGACCGTGGCCAGCCCCCGACCGAGACAGATGTGGACACCCTGCGCAGGGTCTACGAGACGAACGTATTCGGCGTCGTGGCGGTGACCAACGCCTTCCTGCCCGCCTTGCGACGCTCCGCCAAGCCGCGGGTCGTCAACATCTCGAGCGGCACGGGGTCTCTGGGCTGGAGCACCGGGCCCAACCCGCAGTTCGACCACCGGAACGCGGGCGGGGCCGCCGCGTACCGCTCCTCGAAGACGGCACTCAACGCGTTGACCGTTTTCTACGCGCAGTCACTGGCCGCGTACGGGCCCTTCAAGGTCAACGCCCTCGCCCCCGGGCTGCGCGCGACGAGCCTCAACAGCCGCGCCGCCGAGCTCGGCGGGGACCCCGCGGAGGCAGCAGCGCAAGCCGTCCGACTCGCACTACTCCCCGACGACGGACCCACCGCCGGGTTCTTCTCCTGGGACGGCACGATCGCCGCCTGGTGAGCCAGGGCGGCGGCGGGGGATGGCGCCTGTAGCCTCGAGGCGGTCATGACGATTGATGGGGCCGAGGGCCTGAGCCTGACCGATGAGATGAAGGCTGCCCTCCGGCCGGCGCTGCGCCGAATCCCCGAGCAGGCGCGAAGCTGGCGGCGGGTCGAAGCCGTGCTCGCCGCGGCCGAGCAGATCCTCGAAGCGGACGGCTACGACGAAGTCGTGCAGAACCTGAGCGGGCTCTGCTCGCGCGCCGCCGTCCCCACCGGAACCTTTTACACCTACTTCGAGAACACCGAGGTGGTTCTCGAGTGCATTCGACTGCTCTGGGCCGAGCGGATCTTCGAGTACACCGACGCCGCCTATGCCCGGCCATGCAAGACCTGGCAGGAGGTCGCCGACCGGGTCGTGGATGGCACGCTCGAGTTCTTCAGCCACACCGCGACCCGGACGCTGTGGCTCACCCATCAGCTCTCCGTGCCCGCCCGGGAGGCCGAGCTGCGGGCGAACGCCTGGGCCGGATCGCGGATACGTGTCGAGGTTCAGCGTCTCGGCTACGCGTTCACCGGCGATGAGCTCGACGAGCTGGTGCTCGTGGAGATCGCCGACCAGCTGTGCCGTCTCGCCTTCAAAGCGCGCACCGACACACCGGATCCCGCCCTCGTCGACCGAGCCAAGCGGGCGACCAGGGCCTACCTCGCCACACTGTTGATCGAGACCAAATAAAGTCGACCCTGATCGAGTTTCGGGTCGATGACGATTGGTTAATCCGGGGTAACGCCCTTGTTTGCCCTGCACCCGCACTTCTAAAGTCGACGAGATTCGACTTCGGCGCGCAAGGAGTGTGGGATGACGCTGGTCAACCAGACGGACCCGGCTACCAGCACGGAGAGTTATCGCGGCAGCGCGGGTGAGCACCTCTGGCGGCACTTCGCCGACATGCCTGCCGCGAAGAAGAAGCCGCTGCGCGTCATCACCCGGGGCGAGGGGTGCTACCTCATCGACTCCGAGGGGAACCGGCTGCTGGACGGCCTGTCGAACCTGTTCTGCGTGAACGTGGGCTACTCCTACGGGCCCGAGTTCGCCGAGGCCGCCTCGGAGCAGTACCTCCAGCTCGGCTACCACTCCAGTTGGGGAACCACGCACCCGCGCGCGATCGAGCTCGCGGAGAAGCTCGCCTCTCTCGCGCCGGGCGAGCTGAACCACGTCTTCTTCACCCCGAGCGGCGGCGAGTCGGTCGAGGCGGCGTGGAAGGTCGCCCGCCAGTACTTCCTACTGCGGGGCGAGCGCCGCTGGAAGGCGATTTCCCGGGACATGGCCTATCACGGGACCACGATGGGTGCGCTGAGCCTGATGGGCATACCGGAGGTGCGCGAGCCGTTCGCCCCGCTGGTGCCCACAGCCGGCACCGTCCGCAACACCAAGCGCTACGGACGTCCCTCGGCGGAGACCGAGCGGGAGTTCACCGCTTTCCTGCTCGAGGACATGGAGCAGCGCATCGTCGCCGAAGGGCCCGACACGGTGGCGATGGTGATCATCGAGCCGGTGCAGAACCACGGCGGGATGCTGGTGGCTCCGGCCGGATATCACGCCGGCGTCCGCGCGCTCTGCGACAAATACGGCATCCTGCTGGTCGCCGACGAGACGATCACCGCCTTCGGCCGGGTCGGCGCCTGGTTCGCCTCGGACCTCTACGACATCCGACCCGACATCATCACCACCGCCAAGGGCCTGTCCTCGGCGCACGCCGTGCTGGGCGCGATCATCGTCAGCGACGAGGTCTACGCCCCGTTCGACCAGGCGGGCCAGATCCTGCTGCACGGCAACACCTTCGGTGGCCACCCGGTGATGGCGGCCGTGGCGTTGCGCAATCTGGAGATCATGGAACGCCTGGACCTGCCGCACCGGGTGCTGACCAAGCAGGACGAGCTGCGCGGCAAGCTCGAGTCGCTCGCCGCGCTGGACATCGTGGTCGACGTGCGGGGGACGGGGTTCTTCTACGCCGTCGAGCTCGCCTCCGAGCGGCTGGACGGAACCCCGCTCACCGACGAGGAGAAGGCGTGGCTGTACGGCGACGAGCTGCTCGCCGGGGGGCTCGAGGAGCGTGGTGTCCTGCTGCGCATCTCCCTGGACGGCGGCGACCCGGTCGTCTGCGTTGCTCCGCCGCTGGTCGCCGACACCGCCGAGTTCGACGTCCTCACCGAGGCGCTCCGCGACGTCCTCGGCACGATTTCCCGCCACTACGCGGGCCTGTAGCCAGCCATGCAGCGGACAGCCGGGCAAGCCACCGATGCCCCCGTCGACGCCGCCCACGGTGGCCGCACCGACCACGAGGCCCTGCTGCATCGCGGCCTCGGCGTCGGATCGATCGTGTTCATGGTGGTGGCCGCCGCCGCCCCGATGGGCGTGGTCGCGGCAAACCTGCCGATCGTCATCGCGGTGAGCGGCAACGTCGGAGCGCCGGCGTACTTCGTCATCGCGACGATCATCCTGGCGCTCTTCTCCGTCGGCTTCACGCTGATGAGCAGGTACGTCCCGAACGCCGGAGCCTTCTACGCCTACGTCCAGGCGGGGTTGGGCCGCATCCCCGGGGTCGGGGCGGCAACCCTCGCACTCGGCTCCTACGTTGTCCTGCTCATCGGGGTGGACGCCTATGCCGGAGTCGCTGTGGCGAACGCCCTCGAGCACTCCACCGGTGCGCTGACGCCCTGGTGGGCCTGGTCGGTGGCGATCTTCGCGCTGGTCGGGTTGCTCGGCTACCGCGACATCGAGCTGAGCTCCAAGGTGCTCGGGGTCCTGCTCGTCGCCGAGACGCTCATCGTGGTTGTCCTCGACGTCGGCATCATCGCGCACGGCGGACACGGCGGGTTGAGCCTCGAGCCGTTCGCTCCTTCAGCGATCTCCACCGGGGCGCCGGGCCTCGGGATCATGTTCGCCCTGTTCGGGTTCTTCGGGTTCGAGGCGACCGCGGTGTTCCGGAACGAGGCGAGGGACCCGGACAAGACGATCCCGCGGTCGACCTACATCGCGGTCGTCTCGATCGGCGTGTTCTACGCCTTCTCCGCATGGGCAGTGATCGTAGGAGCGGGAATCGGGAATGCGGTGAACTCCGCCGCTACGAGCCCGGAGACCATGGTCTTTGACCTGGCGACGCGTTACCTCGGCCCCATCGCCCAAGACGTCATGCAGCTCCTGCTGGTGACCAGCATCCTTGCCTGCATCCTGTCCTTCCACAACGTGATCACCCGCTACCAGTTCGCCCTCGGCGGCGCGGGGGTGCTGCCTCGATCTCTCGGTCAGGTCAGTCCCAAGCACCGGGCACCATCACGGTCCTCGCTCGTGGTGACCGTCGTGTCGCTCGTCCTGATCGGCGTCGTCGCCCTCACCCGGATCGATCCAGTTCGGCAGGCCTACACCTGGCTGTCCGGAGCCGCGACGCTCGGCATCGTGGCGCTGATGGCGCTCACCTGCCTCTCTGTCGTGGTCTTCTTCCGCCGGGCCAACCACGAGCGCGGCCGCTGGAAGACGGTGGTCGCTCCCGGACTGGGCCTCGTCGGGCTGCTCACGGTACTTGTCATGGTCATCGAGAACCTCCCGCTCCTCGTCGGCAACCTGACCGCCGCCATCGTGGTGGCGCTGCTGGTCGCGGCGGCCTTCGTCGCCGGCACCGTCGTCGCCCTCGTCACCCGCGGCGTGCGCTGAGAAGGTGTGGGACGGGCCATGGAACGATCCGGTTGCCACGATCGGGTGACTGGCCAATACTGCAAGGGGAGCAGTTGTTGATCCTGCAAGGAGGTCACCGGTGGGGCACGAGCACCGCCGGCTTACCCTGCTCGACCTGGTGGACCGCAACGCGGCCGAGCATCCCGAGCTAATCGCCACGGTGGACGGCGAGAGCCGGCTGACCTGGTCGGAGTACCGGGATCACGCCCGAGCCATCGGGTTGGCGCTGCTCGACCTTGGTGTCGCCGATGGCGACGTGGTGGGCCTGCACATGGTGAACCGAGCAGAGCACGTGCTCGCCGATATCGGCGCGGTGATGGCGGGTGCCGTCCCGTGCAGCTACTACAACACCCTGACCGCTGAGCAGCTCAGCTACGTGGCGAACGACTCGGCGGCGACGGTAGTGATCATCGAGGCCGCCCAACTGCCACTGTGGCTGTCCATCCAGGAGGGGCTGCCCAAGCTGAGGCATGTGGTGGTGCTCGATCTGGAACCAGATGAGTGGCTGCCGCCACGCATCCAACGGTTCGAACAGCTGGTGGCCGTTGCCGAGGCGGCGCTGGGCGAGCGCGGCGCCGAGATCGACCAGGCCAGCGACCGGGTCGACCCCAGCGACCCGCTGACCATCGTCTACACCTCAGGCACCACAGGGGCGCCGAAGGGCACGATCATCACCCACGCCGCCGCGTTGTGGGTGATGGCCGAGGTGAACAGGCAGCTGGTCGAACATCTCGGCGGCCCGGTTCCGGCCGGCTGGTCGACGGTGTCCTACCTGCCGCTGGCCCATGTCGCGGAACGGTTGTTCTCGCACTACCAATCCGTGGCCCGCCTGCTCACCGTCACCTATGTCCGGGAGTCCGCACGGTTGCCGCACGTACTCTCGGCCACCCGGCCCCAGCTGTTCCTCGGGGTGCCGAGGGTCTGGGAACGCATCTATGCCGCCCTGCGGGAACGGGTCATGGCCTCGAAGAACCCGATCCGACGTCTGTTGGGCAGCTCGGCAATCTCGGATGCTCTCGAGGCGGGCATTGCCCGCTTGACCGGGGAGACCGCGCACTGGTGGATCCGCTTCCGGTCCCCGATCATGGAGCGGCTGGTGTACCGGCGAGTGCGGGCGGCCCTCGGTCTGGATCGGGTCGTGCTCGCGGTGAGCGGTGCGGCCTCGCTCCCGCCCAAGGTGATGGCGTTCTTCGCCGGGATCGGAATCACCATCATCGAGGTATATGGCATGACCGAAACCTGCGCGATGCTCGCGGCCAGCCCGCTGGACGCGCCGCGGCTGGGCAGCGTGGGACAGGCGCTGGCCGGCATCGAGCTGAAGATCGCCGCGGACGGCGAGGTGCTGGCTAAGGGTCCCAACATCACCCCGGGTTACCTGAATCGTCCCGAGGCGACGGCGGAGGCGATCGACCCGTCGGGTTGGCTGCACACCGGCGACATCGGCGTCCTGGACGACGAGGGCTACCTGCGCATCACCGGTCGCAAGAAAGAGCTCATCAACACCGCATCCGGTAAGACGATCTCACCCAGCAACGTGGAGCTCACCCTGTCGTCTGGCTCCGACCTGGTCGGCTCTGTCTACGTGCACGGTGACAACAAGCCGTGCCTGGTGGCACTGGTGACCCTCGACCCTGGCTGGCCGCAGTGGTGCGCAGCGCGCGACATCAAGGTCGACTCGCTCGCCGACGCGGTGGAGAACGGACGGGTGCGGCTGGAGGTGGCCCGGTCCATCGGCGCCGGCAACGCCGCCCTCTCCCGGGTCGAGCAGGTGAAGAACTGGGCTCTGCTGCACACCGAGTGGAGCAGCGAGACCGGTGAGCTGACCCCGACGTTGAAGCTGAGGCGCCCGATCATCGCCGACCGGTACCACGCCGAGATCGAGGAGCTCTACGACCCGTTGACCGCCGACTCCTGGACGGACGAGTAACCCGCGCCGTGTGGGTTATCCGAATTTGTCCAGAAAAGTGAGCATGATGTCGTTGACCTGGTCAGCCGCTTCCATCTGCACAAAATGGCCGACCTCCGGGATGATGTGTATCTGGTCCAGCCCGGGGACCGTGTCCCGCATTGCTTGAAATGGGTCCGGCCCGCTCAGCTTCTGTACCGGATCCCGCTCGCCGGTGATGAAGGTAGTGGGCAGGGTAATCGGCAGCTCTGGTTGTCGTCGCTGCTCGAACCAGACGTGGTCGGCGGCGCGGTACCAGTTCAACCCGCCGGTGAAGCCGGTCCGGGCGAATTCCCGCGCGTAGTAGTCGAGGTCTTCCTCGGACATCCATGGCCACGGCAACGCAGGTGGGTCCGGCAGCACGTCGAGATAGCCGCGGCCCTCGCTCGGATGCTGGAAGACGTCCCGGTATCGGTACCCGCCGCTGAGCGCCCAGAAGATCTTGGTGAGGAACAGCGCGGAGTTGCCGCCGAGTTCTTCGTCGGCCGGCCCTTTTTTCTGGAAGTAATGCAGGTGGAAAAAATGCCGGGTCGCGATCTCGGCGAACACCGTGCTGGGCCGCCGCGGTGAGGTTCTGGTGCGTGGCACGCTCAGCTGGATCAGCGCCTTGACCCGACCCGGCGCCCACTGTGGCAGATCCCAGGCCAATACCGCACCGAAGTCATGGCCGACGAAGACGGCATCGTCGATGGCCAATGCGTCCAGCAGGCCCACCAGGTCCGCTACGGTGCTTTTCCGGTCGTATTCACCTGGATCCGCCGGGCGGTCGGTCCGGCCGTAACCGCGCATGTCCAGCGCTATGGCGCGGAAACCGTTCGCGGCGAGCACCGGAAGCTGGTTGCGCCAGCTGTACCAGAGCCCGGGAAATCCGTGGCACATGATCACTGCTGGGCCCACGCCTTGCTCGGCCATGTGCATCCGGATGGCGCCGACATCGATGCTCCGATGCCGCAGCGAGCTCACGGGTGTTCGACAACGATCGGCGGGGCGAGGCGGGCCAGGATCTCGACGGCCTGGTCGACCACGCCGGTGATCAACTCGGCACAGCTGGGCAGGTCGTCGAGCATGCCGACCACCTGCCCGGAGGCGAGCACCCCGGCGTCGGTGCGGCCGCCGACCAGCCCGGCGCGCAGCAGCATCGGGGTATTGGCGGCCATCAGCACCTGCGCCCAGCTGAGGTCCCGGCCGTGCCGCATGGCCAGCCCCTCCCGGATCAGGGCCGGCCAGGACAGCCCGGTGAGGCCGCGGAACCGGGCCGCGTTGGCGGCCGCCCTGGCCAGTCCGCGCACCTTCCCGGCGCGCTCCAGCCCGTCCACCAGTTCGGTGCGCAGCACCCGGTGCGGCAGGCCGTCCACCCGGGTGGTCACCACCGTGCCGTCCAGCTTGGACTCCAGGTACCGCCGCTTCACCGCGTCCGGCACGGTGCTCTCCCTGGTGAGCAGGAACCGGGTGCCCATCGCCACCCCGGCCGCCCCGTAGGCGAGCGCGGCGGCCAGGCCTCGGCCGTCGAAGAAGCCGCCGGCGGCGATCACCGGAATGTCCACCGCGTCCACCACCGAGGGCAGCAGCAGCGTGGTGGCCACCCCGCCGGTGTGCCCGCCGCCCTCGCCGCCCTGCACGATCACCGCGTCGGCGCCCCACGCGGCCACCTTCTCCGCGTGCCGCGCCGCACCCACCGACGGGATCACCACCACGCCGGCGTCCTTCAGCCGGGCGATCATCTCCGCGCGGGGGGCCAGCGCGAACGAGGCCACCGCGACCCGCTCCCGGATCAGCAGCTCCACCCGGTCGGCGGCGTCGCTGGCGTCCGCGCGCAGGTTCACCCCGAACGGGGCGGCGGTGCGCTCCCGGGTTTCCTTGATCGCGGCGGCCAGCTCCGGGTAGCTCATGGTGGCCGAGGCGAGAATGCCCAGCCCGCCCGCTTCGGCGACCGCGCCGACCAGCCGGGGGCCGGCCACCCAGCCCATCCCGGTCTG
>Ga0137413_10001042_pt1 | contig 10392 bp, 6 predicted proteins | sample CZODoug2_1_16fun_FD_108280 | JGI IMG/M metagenome (GOLD analysis project Ga0137413, IMG submission 108280) | Vadose zone soil fungal communities from Angelo Coast Range Reserve, California, USA - CZODoug2_1_16fungal (Illumina Assembly) | ecosystem: Environmental > Terrestrial > Soil > Vadose... | reverse complement strand
GCTATCGCTACCTCGATACCTTCAGCGCCGAACGCCTGCGCGAACAACTGGTGCCGCCGCAACGACAACGTTACTCGGGGACGGTCGTCGAGCCGCCCAATGCGGTCCTGTCGGCTTTGCTGGGCCGGCTGTCGCTCTCGGTGATCGAGCAGGAAGTCAGGGCGTCGGCCCGCTTCGACGACTATCGCTACGCGCTGCTGTGGTCATTGCACCCGGCATGCGGCAGCGTCAAGGAAGTCCTTCCGACCGCGCTCGTCTCCACATACGTCCAGGATTTCGCGCCGTTCGCCCAGGCACTGAAAACTGGAGCGCGCCTGCAGGCGCTGCACAAGTCGCAGCGGGCGGCTGCCGGCGCCGAAAGCGCGGCACTCGCGCCCGAGGATGCGACACTGGACGCGTTTCGCTACCTGTCGGAGCGCGGCCTGGGCCTTTCGACGCGGCACTGGACGCTCGCCCTCGAGCAGGACAGCTACGATCTGACGATGCAAGTGTCGGTCGCATCGCAGCTGGAAAGCCACCTGCTCATCGGGGTTGCCAAGGACGATCCGAAGCTGTCGGAGCTGCACGAAGCCGCCGAGATATCCAGCGACGTGAAGTACTGCGCCCGGCTGCGCCACCTCAGTCTCGAGGCACTCAATGGCTCGGCATCGACGACCAGCATCCGGTCGGTACCGATCGCCGGACACGTGGGGACTGGAAATTTGAGAGGCGATGGCGCAGTGTCCGCGCGTCCGGTTCGGCCAATCCGGGTCGATCGCTGCGTTCCGTGCCACGTCTCCTTCCCGGTCGGGCCGCCGATTCCGTTCGACGACCCGGTCGCCTTGTCCGGTCAGCTGGATTCGAAGGTCTCCAGCCACGGCTCTCTTCTGGACGAACTTCTTTTTCGTCTTTCCCCGCAAGCGGGCAATCACCGCATGCCGCTTGACGCGGTTCTGTCGACCGACGAGGAACTGGCACTCAGACTGTATTTTCTGTCGCTTGGCCGCCAGCAGACGAATCCCTGAGCCACCGTAGCGCCCCGCGCACATCGGGTCGATGTGCACTCACAACGCGCTCAAGCGGCCACGCTGACTCGAGCCGGCGCGCCGCCCAGACCTTCCCGTTTGGCTGCCACGTCCCCGGCCTGGCGCCTGCTTGGGCCCTCAAGTCGGAACAGGCTCACCGCCTGAGCCAGCGAGCCGGCCAGGGTCTTCATCGTCTCGGACGCGGCAGACGATTGCTCGACCAGGGCCGCATTCTGCTGGGTCATCTGGTCAAGTTCGCCGATCGCCTTGTGCAGTTGTTCGATTTCGCCCGTCTGGGAAGCCGCGGCCGCGTTGATCTCGGCGATTAGCTCGGAAACCCGCCCGACTTGCAGCACGATTTCCTGCATCGTCTGGCCGGCATTGACGACCAGGCTCGAACCGGATTTGACCTTGCTCACGCTGGCGTGAATCAGTGCCCTGATCTCGCGGGCAGCCCCGGCGCTTCTGTGTGCGAGCGCGCGCACCTCGTCGGCGACCACAGCAAATCCGCGCCCCTGCACGCCGGCGCGCGCCGCCTCGACAGCGGCATTCAAAGCAAGGATGTTGGTTTGAAACGCAATCGAATCGATGACGCCAATGATGTCGCTGATCTTGCGCGAACTGGACTCGATCTCGCTAATGGTCGCGACGACCTGCTCGATTGCGTCGCCGCCTTTGCGTGCCACGTCGGACGCAACCGTGGCCAGCTGGTTGGCCCGGCTCGCGTTGCCGGCGCTGTGCCGGACGGTCTGTGTGATCTGTTCCACACTCGATGCCGTGCGCTGCAGACTGCTGGCGGCCTCTTCGGTGCGCTGTGAGAGGTCCTGGTTGCCGCTAGCCACGTCGGTCGAGGCTGCGTCGATCCCATCGCTGCTGTGGCGGACTTTGCCCACGATTTCGCGCAGCGACTCGGTCATCGAGGACAGCGCGTTGAGCAGCTGCGATGTCTCGTCCTGGCCCTCCACACGACGAGCGGCCGACAGGTCGCCGACCGCGATTGCCTGGGCAATGCGGATGCCATCCTTCAAGGGCTGGGTCAGTCGGGCGATCATCGTATGCACGAAGTAGGCGGCGAGCGCCAGCGCGAATCCTCCGGCCACCCACGTTGCCAGGATCTGCCTGCGCGCACTGGTCTGCGCCTCGGCGATCACGGTCCCGGTCTGGGCTTCGTACAGCTCGTCAAATCGCTTCAACCCTTCGTTGACGCTATTGATCGTCGCGCGCTGCGGCACCAGGTTCGCAAGCGTAGCGCTGGCGTCAAGCTTCTCGGCCAGCTGGGCGAGCGCTGAATCCAGCTCGGCGGCGTCCTGGCCGCCGGGGCTCGCGGCTGTTTCATGCAGACGATCCCCGGCTTTGTGCAGAGCCTCCAAAGCCTGCGACGACAATTTGCCGCTGTCGACGGCATCGGACACGCCGTCGACGAACTGCTTGTACAACTTGCGCGCCGCATTCGCATGCAGGTGCCGCGGAAATGCGTCGGCCAGCTGGACCGATCGACGAAGGTCCATCCAGGCCTGCACAAAGAGCAGGACGGCCAGCGGCAGCATCACCCCAGCGAACTGCAGAGCGATTTTTGGACCCCAGCCGAGCCTGAAGTTCATCGCGCGGACTTCCGAAGCGCTCAGGTCGTGCTCAGAATTTGCCGACCACGCTGACGCCGGCGGGCGAGGTGCCGACGTAGCCGACCGCGCCTGCCGTGTGCTTGACGAACTCGATCGTCTCGGCATCGCCGCCCTTGATGGCGGGCGGACTGACGCCGTCGCGGAAGGACTTCTTGGTCCACGAGGACGTGTACTTGCTTGCCTCCATCTTCATCACCTTGGCCAGGAACCCATCCTGCGCGGCAGCGTTGTCGACCGGGACGAGCTTGACGCTGCCGGCGAACTGCTTCTCGCCCAGGAAGACATCGCGCACTTCTTCCGGGCTGACCGTCGTGCCGGAGTTGGCGATCACGTAGAGGTCGCCGGCGCGCGCGGCGGAGGCCAGCGCGAGCAGGCTCGCGGCGGCCAACGCGAGGACCGTATGTTTGATGTTCATCGCTTCCTCCTGTTTTCGTTAGAAGCGAACCGCAACCTGGAAGCGGTACTCGTTGTAGTTGTTCAGGCCGCGGTCGAGGAACTTGCTGCTGTTGTACTCGACTTTGAGCGCCGTATTGCTCGTCAGGTCGTAGCGCAGGCCACCCGTATCGCGCCGATACGAGGCGCCGATCGCCGGCGCCAGGTTCCCGAAATAGTTGTCGTTCTGGTCGAGCAGCGCCGACTCCCAGCGCACGTACGGGGTGAAGCTGCCGAACGCGTGGCCGACCTGCACATAGGCGGCCCAGCTCCTGTGACCGGATCCATCGGCGCTGACGTTGGCGTCGCTGAACTTGTAATACTCGCTCAGCACCTCCCAGTCATTCTCGGTGTAGACGCCGTAGGCGCCGATGAAGCGGACCTTGGTCGAGTTCGGAGACGGCGCCACGTCGTCGGTGGTGCGCCATCTCATCGCGTCGATGCCAAGTTTCAGTCCGTCGAGCGCGCCGCCGAATTCATACCCCACATTGACGAGCGTCGACATGTTGTGGTTGTTCGAACCAAGAAGGTTCATGTCCACCTGGCCGGTGCCCGGCTGGCCGCCGTCGGTCAGGATGCGTGGGCTGTTGCCGACCGAGGCGTCGTAGGTGACGTGGCCGCCGCCCAAAGCCTGCCTGCCGCTTGCCCACAGGCCGACCGTATGAGACGGCATCATGCCGTAAGTATCCTCGAACGCGATGAATTTGGGACGCTGGATCGAGGTCTGGATCTGCGGGCCGTGGTGAAATGCGGTGTTCCAGTAGCCGTACGGCGTATGAAAGCGGCCGACCCACACCGTCAGCGCGTCGCTCGCGACGTAGCCGACCTGCAGCCGCTCCATGTCGATGCCGACCGACTGGCTGGTTTCGCTGGTCTCGATCGCGATCTCCATCAGCGATCTGATATGCGGGGAGATTTGCGGATTGAGGTAGAAGTCGATCGCCTTTTCGGTGAAGCCGTGCGTGGTGTTGCTGCCATCGGCGTCGATGCGGCTGAAAAACCGCCCACCAACGTCAATGAAGCCGTGCAACGGCACGCCGGTATCCGTGTTGATCCGGCTCACGCTCTGCGACAGCTGTTTGACTTCGGCAGCGAGGTCGTTGACGCGCGGATCCGGCGCGGTCGAGGCCGCTTGTGCCGGGGCCGGCGCGGCGGCCGATGTCGGTGGGGCGGCCGTCGGTGCCTGCGCAGCGCCCGCGGCCGGCGCGGTGCGCTGGGTCTCCAGATCCTGAACCCGCTTCGACAACTCGTCGATCCGTTGTAGGCTCTGCTCGAGCTTGCGTTCGAGTTCCTGGACACCGGCGTCGGTGTTCGCAGCCTGCGCCCTCGCAATGCTCGGCGCACCTGCGCAAACGCTGATTGCGCTCGCCAGCGCGACAGCCAGGCGGATTTGATGAAGTGTCATTCGGTTCCCCTGCGAAGTTCGATTCGTCGTATCGGCGCCCGCTGTCTGCCGCGACCTCGATGCGAGGACGCGCGGCGCACTTTTGTTCGATGCCGCCGCCACAGTAGGTTTGCCAGTGGGCGCCGGGTCGATCGAAAAGTGGGCGCGACGACGCCCTTATCGGGACATAAGGGCGCTAAGGTCAAACTAACGTTGACCTGCCTCCCATCGCTCGTACCCCAGGGCGTGAACCAAGCCATGGCTCAACTCGACCGTGCTCGCCGCCCAGTCGCCGCCGCGCGCGTCCGGCTGTGCCGGCTCGCCCGTCTCTGATTCGCGCTGGTCGCGCTGACGTTCGGCGCCGCGGCCTCCGCCCAGCTTTTTTCGCGCTTCGGCGCCGTGCACTGGATCGATTCGGACGGCGCAACGCACACGCTCGACGATTACAAGGGCCGACCGGTCGTGATGACGATGTCGTACACGGCCTGCCGCAAGACCTGCTCGGCGAGCATGCTGGTGCTGCGCCAGATGCAGGACATCCTGGCGCGCCGCGGGCGCGACGTCGCCTTCGTCGTGGTCAGCTACGACCCGTCACACGATTCGCCGGCCGAATGGCGCCGCTACCGCGAGGCACGCAATCTGCCGGCGAACTGGCACTTCCTGAGCGGACCCGAGGCCGACACGCGCCGGCTCGCCGACTTCCTGGAGTTGAAGTACTGGATCTACGACGAGCACGTGATGCACGACTTCCGGATTGTCGTGTTCGACTCCGACGGCACACGGAAAAGCGACATCCTGTGGGAGCAGCGCGGGAACCTGGAGCGTGAACTGGCGGGTCTATGAGGGCGCCGGTCGGGGCGCCAGGCGCCTGATCGGACTGCGGCGCTTACACAACGTTTACTCGGGCCGGCAGTGCGCCCGCGACGCGATCCTTCGAACTGCGCTGGGTTCCGGGCCGACCCTCGTGCTTGAACCCCGTTGGCGACTTAAGTTATTGAATATACGTTAGTTTTTTGCGCATAGCGATCGAATATCGGGGCCGGATCCGGGCCCTGCCCCTCTAAAGCTGCCTTACGCCGGGCCGTTAGTTATAGATGCGCGGCGCACCTGCCTCGAAGGCGTGCGTTCGGACCCCGTCGGTTGTCACCCTGAAAAGGTCTCGCGTAGCGGCCACCGACAATCAGGCAGGAGACCAAAGGAAATGACTCGGGTCGAGTCCTTGCGGGCGAGGATCATCCTGCAGTTTCTGGCCGTCTTGACTCCGTTCACGCTCGTGCTGGCCGGACAGGCCTGGTTCGATCAGCGACGCGCGTCGACGATCGAGCGATCCCTGCTGGTGCGGCAACTGTCGCTCGAGGCGCAGGCCGCCTACGGGACCTTCGTCAACGGTGTCGTCGATTCGGTCGACCGCAATTACCTCGGCCCCCAGGCGGTTGCCGGCCTTGACCAGACGCGGCGTGCCCTGCGCGGGATCGAGCACACGGACCCCGAATTCGACGCGGGCACGACCGTGAGTCTGCTGAACACGATCTCCGGCGGACTGGACCGCAACTCCGATCTGGCGGCCCTGTCGGCGCAGCGAGACACGATCTACCGGCTCGGCCAGGCACTGCAGGCGCTGCAGCTGCAGTACCAGAGACGACACGAGGCCGCGATTCATCTGTCGCTGGAATCGGCCCGGATCCAGGCATGGGTGGTGCCGTGCGCGATGCTGATCACGATGCTGCTCACGGCCGTCTTCATTCGAGGAATGATCGTCGGCCTGACGCGACCTTTGAAGAACGCCGTCTCCGTCGCAAACCGCGTCGCGGAGGGCGAATTCGTCTCACCCGAAGAAGTCGGCACGGAGCGCGACATCGGTGGCTTGCTGCGTTCTCTCGGCCGCATGAACCAGAGCCTGTCGCGCTACCGCAGCGAAGTCGAAGAAAATCGCCGCGAGCTGGAACGCAGGATCGCCGATCGCACGCGGGCGCTGGAGAGCGCGACCGAGAAGGCGCAGGCAGCGGCACGGGCCAAAAGCGAGTTCGTCGCCAACATGAGTCATGAGATCCGCACGCCGATGAACGGGATCATCGGCATGACCGAACTGGCGCTCGATACCGAGATCAACTCCGAGCAGCGCGAGTACCTGACGATGGTCAAGTACTCGGCCGACTCCCTGCTCTCGCTGCTGAACGACATCCTGGACTACTCGAAGATCGAAGCCGGGCGCCTGAGGTTCGAAGCGCTTCCCTATTCGCTGCACGAGTGTGTGACGCGCACCCTGAAGTCGCTTGCGTCGCGCGCCCACGAAAAAGGCATCGAGCTGATCGCCGCCTTGCTGCCCGATGTGCCGGATCTGGTGGTCGGCGACGCGGTCCGGCTTCGCCAGGTGATCCTGAATCTGGTCGGCAATGCGATCAAGTTCACGCACGCCGGCGAGGTCGAGCTGCGGATCGAAACCGTATCGCAGGCCGAGGGCATCGTGACGCTGCGCTGCTGCGTTCGCGACACCGGCATCGGGATCCCCGCGGAAAAGCATCGCGAGATCTTCGAGGCATTCGCGCAGGCCGACTCGTCGACCACCCGCCACTACGGCGGCACCGGTCTGGGTCTGACGATCTCGGCGCGACTGGTCGAGCTGATGGGCGGCACCATCACCGTGGACAGCGAGGTCGGTCGGGGCAGTACGTTCAGCTTCACGATGCGCCTTGGGCTGCAGCCGGAAACCGCCGGCCGCCCGCTGCGCCAGGACGCGACCCGTCTGAAGGGAATGCGCGCCCTGATCGTGGACGACAACGCAACGAACCGTCGACTGCTCGAAGTCTGGCTCGCCAAGTGGGGGCTGCATCCGGTGTCGGTGGAAAGCGGGCGTGCCGCGCTCACCGAGCTCGAGCGTTGCGCCAAAAGCGGTTCGCCCTATGGCCTCGCGCTGCTCGATGGCCACATGCCTGCGATGGACGGCTTCGAGGTCGCGCAGGCCATCAAGCGCTCGCCCGAGCTGAATCGAACTCCGCTCGTCATGTTGACGTCGTCCGGCGCGCGCAACGATCCGCAACGCTGCCGAGCGCTGGGCTTCAGCGAATACCTGCTCAAGCCCGTGTCGGGGACGGATCTGCTCGATGCGATCATTTCCGCGACGGAGCCCTCGAAAACTCCGGTGCCGGCCGTCGTGGAGAGCCCCGCGACCCGTTTCGTGCAAGGCACCAATCGCCTCAGGATCCTGGTCGCCGAGGACCATCCGGTCAATCAGAAATATGCACTGCGCGTGCTCGAGAAGCTGGGGCACACGGTCGCTCTCGCAAACGACGGCGCCGAGGTGCTGTCGATGCTGCAGGAGTCCGGCTTCGACGCCGTCCTGATGGATGTGCAGATGCCGAACATGAGCGGGCTCGAGGCGACCGCGGCGATTCGCACCCGGGAGGCCGCCGAGGGAGGTCATCTGCACATCATCGCGATGACCGCCAACGCGATGCAGGGCGACCGCGAGGCCTGCCTGGCCGGCGGAATGGACGACTACGTTTCCAAGCCGATCGACATCACGAGCCTGGTCGAGGCCCTGAATCGAATTGTGGGTCACTCGCAGGCGGCACCCACTGACATTGGGCTCCCGGATCACGTTCAGGCTGCGCCGCAATCCACCGGCGCCGCCTTCGACAAGGACGTGGCCCTGGTGAAGATGGGTGGCGATGAAGAGCTTCTGAAGGAGGTCGTGGCGGCCTTTCTCGAGGCCTGGGAGGACACCGTGGGCGCGGTGGAGGCTGCCGTTCTCGCGTGCGACGCCAAGGCGCTGCGGCGTGCCGCTCACACCTTGAAGGGCTCGGTCGCAACGTTCAGCGTCGGACCCGTCTATGAAACGGCGCTCGAGCTCGAGCGATGCGGCCGGGACGATTGCATTGACACCGCGCAACAGCTCTACCAGAGGCTGGACCGGGAGCTTGGCGAGCTGCTTCCCGAACTTCGCGTGTTGTGCGCCCAGACGGCAGTGAGCTGAAACGGCTGCCACGGTCAATCTGAACCCGCCACATGAACATGTCCGACGTACTCCAGACCCGCGACGGCGTCGACGATCTGCCTCTGATCCTGATCGCGGACGACGACAAGGCCACCCGCGTGCTGCTGCGGCGCGTGATGGAGCGCGAGGGGTACAAAGTCGTCGCAGCGGAAACCGGAGCCGAGGCGGTGGGGCTGTGTCAATCGGTCTCGGCGGACCTGATACTGCTCGACTACATCATGCCCGAGCTCGATGGCGTCGACGCATGCGCCCAGATCCGGACCCTCGAGCGCTACAAGACGACCCCGGTCTTGATGATCACCTCGCTGGACGACGACGCGTCGATCCAGCGCGCCATGGTTTGCGGCGCGAGCGACTACATCACCAAGCCGATCCTGCTGCCGGTTCTGCGCCAGCGCGTGCGCCATCTGCTCGCCAGCCGGCGCGCCGAGCGTTTCATGATGCATCTGGCCTATCACGACTCCCTGACCGCTCTGCCCAACCGGGAGTATTTCCATCAGCGCCTGGGCCAGGTCCTGGCCGATCCAGTGATGCGCGTCGGGCAACACGCGGTGATGTACATCGATCTGGATCAGTTCAAGATCGTCAACGATACCTGCGGCCATTCAGCCGGTGATCAGCTGCTGCGGCAGCTCGCGCACCTGCTTCAGACGACGCTGCGCAAGGATGACCTGGTGGCGCGTCTCGGGGGCGACGAGTTTGGAGTGCTTCTGCACAATTGCGACATGGAGCAGGCCTGCCAGGTGGCGGAAAAGCTGCGCGAGACCGTGGCCAGCTTCCGCTTCGTGTGGGAATCGCGGATCTTCACGGTCGGCGCATCGATCGGAGTGGTACCGATCGACGGTGATTCGGTTCCGCTGGCGACCGTGCTGTCAGCGGCCGACGCCGCGTGCTACGCGGCCAAGGACGCCGGCCGCAACCAGGTCCAGGTCTACCGCCCGGAAAACGAGGAGCTGCGGCAGCGGCAGACCGAGATGGGCTGGGTCAATCGGATCACGCGTGCGCTCGATGAAGGGCGCTTTCGTCTGCGCTACCAGCCGATCGTCGCGCTTTCTTCACGCGAAGGCCTGGTCGAGCATTTCGAGCTGCTGGTCTCGATGATCGACGAAAAGGGACTCAGCGTGGCCCCCGACGCGTTCATCCCGTCGGCAGAACGCTACAACCTGATGCCTGCGATCGACCGCTGGGTCATCAACGCCGCGTTCCGATTCATCGGCAGCCTGCCCGACAGCGCCCGTCATCTGAACACGTGCTGCATCAATCTGTCCGGCTCGTCGCTGACCGATGAGCATCTGCTGCAGTACATTCAGGGCAAACTGATCGAATACGAGGTTGAACCCCGGCTCGTCTGCTTCGAGATCACGGAGACCGCGACGATTGCCAACATGAACCGTGCACTTCGGCTCATCAGCGAGCTGCGCGCCCGCGGTTGTCGCTTCGCTCTGGACGACTTCGGGACCGGCCTCGCCTCGTTCGCCTACCTGAAGCACCTGCCCGTCGATTTTCTGAAGATCGACGGCACGTTCGTCAAGAACATCGTTCGGGATCCGGTCAATCATGCGATCGTCAAAGCGATCAACGAAATCGGGCACGCGCTGGGAATCAAGACCATCGCGGAGTACGTCGAGGACGTCGAAACGCTGGAAGCGTTGCGCGAGCTCGGGGTCGACTACGGACAGGGCTTTGGCATCGCGCGGCCGAAGCCACTGGAAACTTTCGAGGTTTTCGGGCGCTGGGCCAAGCAGGCCGCGTGAGCCCCTCAGGGGGAAGCTCTACTGCGGCGCCGGACTGGTGGAGGGTGCTTGGCGCAGGGTCGCGAGGAACGCGACGACGTTTTCACGGTCTTTCTGGTCGGACAGCCCCGGAAACATCATCTTGACGCCCGGGACATACTGTCGAGGCGCTTTCAGGTAGGCCATCAGCTGATCGGCCGTCCACACGATCCCGCTGCGTTTC
>Ga0137413_10001041_pt1 | contig 10395 bp, 10 predicted proteins | sample CZODoug2_1_16fun_FD_108280 | JGI IMG/M metagenome (GOLD analysis project Ga0137413, IMG submission 108280) | Vadose zone soil fungal communities from Angelo Coast Range Reserve, California, USA - CZODoug2_1_16fungal (Illumina Assembly) | ecosystem: Environmental > Terrestrial > Soil > Vadose... | reverse complement strand
GATCAGCGGATCGCTCGCCGAGAAAATCCGCACGCATGGCGCGGAAACTTATCCTCATGAATGCTGCGGCGCGCTGCTTGGACGCGATTCGAGCGCTGTTCTTGAGAGCGATCGTGGAAAGGGTGCTCTTACTCTCGCGCGGGAGATCCTGCAGCTATTTCCTCTCGTCAATCGGCGAGACGATTCGCCGCGCAACCGCTTTTCGGTGACCGCCGAAGACGTTCTCACGGCGGAAAAGGCGGCACGCCAGCAAGGACTCGAAGTGGTCGGCTGGTATCATTCGCATCCCGACCATCCGGCGCGGCCGAGCGAATATGACCGCGATCACGCCTGGCCGTGGTACAGCTATATCATCGTCAGCGTGCAGAACGGCGCGCCCCAGGATATGACCTCGTGGCGTTTGAACGATGACCGCGCGGAGTTTTCACCGGAAGGAATTGAGATTCGCCACCGCGCCGCAGTGTCGGCCACTGGTTTCAGCACAACGGAGAAATGAAATGCCCGTGAAAGTAATAATCCCCTCGCCGCTTCGCCCCTACGCGGGGAAGCGTGACTCGGCCGAGTTCAGTGCACGGACTGTCGGGGAAGCGCTCGGCCATCTGACCACGGAATTCGCCGAACTGCGCAAACATCTATTCACCGAAGACGGCAAGCTGCGCAGCTTCGTCAACGTGTATGTGAACGATGAGGACATTCGTTATCTCGCGAAAGAGAACACACCTACGAAGGACGGAGATACGATCAGTATTATTCCGTCCATCGCGGGGGGTTACATTTAGCGGCGCCGTCGCGGTCCCCGGCGGGGCAGCGTTAAACATCGCGAGGAATCTCTGGTCGCTTATTGTTCTTCCGAGGCGAATTGGAATTTGAAGGAGTAGAGAACCGCAATGGCCACGACCACACAGCCGCAGACCGGCGCAAAACCGGCAGCGAGCCTTTCGAACGAAGAAATCCTTCGCTACAGCCGCCATTTGATCATGCCAGAAGTCGGCATGGAGGGGCAGCTCAAGCTGAAGAACGCCAAGGTACTGCTCATCGGCACGGGCGGGCTCGGCGCACCGCTAGGTTTGTATCTTGCGGCCGCGGGCGTGGGCAAACTCGGGCTGGTAGACTTTGATGTCGTCGACTTCACGAATCTCCAGCGTCAGGTCACTTTCGGCACCAGCGACGTCGGCAAGCCGAAGAGTGAAGCCGCGCGCGCGCGCCTTGCGAACCTCAATCCGGACATTCAGATCCAGTCGTTCGAAACCCAGCTGACCAGCGCCAACGCGCTCGAACTCTTCAAGGATTATGATGTCATCGTCGACGGGACTGACAATTTCCCCACGCGGTATCTTGTTAATGACGCATGTATTTTGCTGGGGAAGCCGAACGTTTACGGTTCGATTTTCCGGTTCGAAGGCCAAGCTACCGTTTTCGGCATGCCCGATGGCCCGTGCTACCGCTGCCTTTATCCGGAACCGCCTCCGCCGGGGCTTGTACCTTCTTGCGCCGAAGGCGGCGTCCTGGGCGTTCTGCCCGGAATCGTCGGCTCCATCCAGGCGATGGAAACGATCAAGCTGATCCTCGGCCGCGGCGATAGTCTCGTGGGACGATTGTTGCTCTTTGACGCTCTCGGGATGAAATTCCGCGAGCTCAAGCTGCGCAAGAATCCGAACTGCCCGATGTGCGGAACACATCCTACGATCACCAAGTTGATCGATTATTACGAATTTTGCGGCGTGCGCGGCGAAGAAGCTCCCGGCCCGTCCGTGCAAGTGCCGGAGATCACTCCGCGCGAGCTCAAAGCCAGGCTCGATCGTGGAGATGATTTATTCATTCTCGATGTGCGCGAGCCCCACGAATACCAGATCTGCAATCTCAAGGGACATCTGCTCCCGCTGGGGGAACTGACGCGGCGCGTCCACGAACTGGATTCATCGCGGGAAATCGTGGCGCATTGCCGCAGCGGGAAGCGTTCCGCCGAAGCAGTGGACTTCTTGCGTAAGGCGGGTTTCCGCAAAGTCCTCAACCTGAAAGGCGGCATCCTTGCGTGGTCCGACGAGGTTGATCCGTCCGTTCCAAAATACTGATTCTTCTGCGGGAATTTGAATTGCGTGATGAGAAGCGTCCCGGCCTGGCCGGGGCGCTTCTCATTTGCGCTTGTCGCTGCACGGCAGTATGGGCATACTTCCTGTTGTCCAGGAGAAAAAATGGTGGCCACGAAAATTACTGTCAATCACAATGGATCCATCCGCGTGGAAGGCGAATTCGAAATTCTTGATCCCGAGGGAAAACCCTTTGGCTTGGCTGGTCGGACCGCCATTGGGCTCTGCCGTTGCGGGCACTCCGCAAACAAGCCGTTCTGCGATGGCTCGCATAAGACCTGCGGATTCGCCGATACCGTTGCTGCCCGGGAGCTGGCTGCCCCCAAGCCGAAACTCTAGCGGTTGTAAGACTATGCTGTCGACTTTTCAAATGATGAGATTGTCTCAGGCTGAGACAGTCTCGAATTTCTTCTTGATACTGACCCTTCGCCCGGTAACTCTAACGAAACAAAAACGATACTGCCGTAATGCAAGAAATTGTATGTAGTCTGGGCGTCTCGCGGCGACGCGAAGAGTACCCACCTATCTGGTATAGGTCAATAAGTTATTTAGTTTCATTTATTTACGGGGGTGAATTTCCATTCAGAAAAGGGCACAAACTTGCATCCCTTGGTAGTTGGCAGCTTTTTGTCGGCATTTGGGGGCTTTTGTGGGTGATTGGGGCAAAATCATCGGTTTTCTCCGCAGCGACCGCAGTCCGGTCACCGCTCAGAATGCTCATACGCGAGCGCTGGTAGGGTCCGTTGCGATGTCCTTCGTCCTCTTTCTTGCCGTAATCTTCTACCTGCGGCAAATCAGCGTCGCAGGCTCGCCACAATGCTATCTCTATTTAGAAGTTGGCGGCACTCTTCTTAGCTTCTGCTACGCCGCCAACGCCCTCGTCCGGTTCCGTGGCACCCATGATCGCACCGCGTTGATCCTCGCCTTCGGATTTGTGCTCTCTGGAATCATCGAGACTGTCGGCTCCTTTGGCCTGAACGATTCGCTGATCTCCGGGGCCCTGGCGCTCTCCGGCATTCCCATCGGTTGGATGGTGAGCCGCACACTGCTTGCCGTACTATTGCTCGCCGCCATCGGCGTCGAGCGCTACATGCCAACCGCGCGGCAGCCCAGCAAGGAAACTGCCGCAGGGTTGCTGGTCGTTGCCCTGGCTGCCTATATGACGAGCGCCGCATTTCTGGCCGCACCCGCCGCGCCCGTCGCGCATGCCGCGAACTTGCTGTCTCGTCCCTGGGATCTGCTTCCCACTGCGCTATTCCTGATCGCCGCGGTCTGTTTTCGCCAGCGGCTCAAGAACGACAGAGACAAGAAGGACGCCGCCAGCCTCTTCGATCACTCTCTCTTTATCGTCGCTTCGCTCAATGTTGTCTGCCATGCATCGGCGGTATTTTCACGGCAGCTTTTCGATGGCCCGTTTTTTCTGGCGGAGTTGAGCAAGACGTGCAGCTATGTGGTCATGCTTTCCGGCGCGTTGCTGGATCAGGCACGCCTATTCGAGCAGGTGCGCTCGATGGCCGTTACCGACCCGCTCACGGGGTTGTCGAATTACCGGCGCCTCATCAGCGTTCTCGAAGCGGAGCTTGACCGTTCCCGCCGCACGCAGCGCCCATTTAGCGTGGTGCTTTTCGACATGGACGGCCTCAAGATCATCAACGATCAATACGGACATCTGACGGGCAGCCGCTCGCTTGTGCGTATCGGCAAGATTCTGCGCAACCATTCCCGCGCGATCGACACGGCCGCGCGGTACGGTGGCGATGAATTCGCGCTGGTACTGCCGGAAGCCAGCAAGGACATCGCGTCGCGCGTCGTCTCTCGAATCCGCGAGCGTCTCTCCGCTGAACCAGAGCGCCCTGCGCTTTCTGTCAGCGCAGGGGTCGCTGCTTTTCCGGAGGATGGCGACACGCCCGAGAGACTTCTTGGCGCTGCCGACCGCGCGCTCTACGCCATGAAGCACCGCGGCAGGAGTAGCGTTCAAAATTTCACGCGCATTGCCGCGTGCCTCTGAGGATGAGCAAAACCATGCCTCAAGGGAAGAAATTTTCTTTTCACAGAGCCGAAAGACGTATCTCGATGGAAATCCCCGTTCTGATTGACGGCCACCGTCATGCGCCTGGCTCGGAATCGACTTTTACAGAGAATGTCAGTGCGCGTGGCGCGCGCGTGGTGAGTGTGCGCCGCTGGGAACAAGGCGAATCCCTGGTGTTCGCCTCGCGCACTGGAGAGTTTCGCTCTTCGGCCCGGGTTGCTTACTGCCAACCACTGCAAGGCGACGGCTTTGTCATTGGCGTGGAGTTCCTCGAGCCAAAAGGGCGATGGGTTGTTCAATCCCCAAGATAGCTTGACGTAAAACGGCGAGCGGATAGGAGGGAAACGCCTGGAACAAGAGAAGACAGAAAACTGGTGCAATAGTTACAAGAAGGCTGAAGCGCTTGGCGGTTTGAGAACGAACTGCCAGGCGCTTCGTCCTTTTTGGGGCCTCCTCCTTCGCCATTTTGTGGCTACACCTTTCTCGCGACCAGCATCAGACACTCCCCGAAGAGCACGGATGCCGAGAGCAGGGTCGCCAGAATTTCCTTGTTCCGGGATCTTTGGGCCAGGTCCTTTTCCTTTCGAAACGCTAGTTTTGTGTAGAGCCACATCGAGGGCGCGTAGATCGCGTATAAATAGCTTATCGGTTTGATGTGCGTGTGGCGCACTTCCATTAACCGGAAGCCGGACATGTGAAGCTCGTAACGCAGCTCGGGGAAAGTTGCCAGGCCAATATGATGAAGCGGATGTCGTGAGGATTCGTTCAGCGGCCGGGAGTCGCGGCCGAAAAAGCCGCTTCCGAAAAAGCGCACACGTGATCTCAGTGCGGTGATATTGGGCGTTGTAAGAACCAGGATGCCGCCGGGTTTCAGGATGCGGCACGTCTCGCGCAGGAACGAAAAATGATTCTCCAGATGCTCGATTCCCTCCGTTGAAAAAATCGCGTCAAAAATTTGGTCCGGCCAGGGAAGCACCGCGTTTAAGTCTACTTTCGCAAACGCGTTTCCAAGACCTGATTCCGCTTTGGGATCGACGTCGGCTCCGATCGCATGGAATCCCCTCTCGAGCAGCGCCAGCGTCAGCGCCCCCGGCAGGCCGCACGGCGCATCCAGCACGCGCGCACCGAGCGCCAACCCGAGGGTGGGCAGGCGCTTGAGAACTGCTTGCTGAATCACTGTGAGTTCCGGTGGTTTCATGTCGCTTGCCTTTTCTTGAGCACGTCCTTGTAAACCTGAATCGTGTTTTCTACCATGCGTCCTGCGGAGAACTGTTGCTCCACCTCGCGGCGGCCTGCTTTGCTGAGTATTGTTCGGAGCCCGTCATCTAGTCCACGCAGTCTCATAGATGCGAAGCGTGTTTTCAACCATGCGTTCCGCTGAAAATTGTTCAGCGACGGTTTGCCGCGCCTTCTGGCCAAGTGCGATTCTCAACGATTCATCACTCAGAACTCTCACCATCCCGGCCGAGAATAGTTCCGGATCAGACCGCGCCACCAACAATCCGTTGTCGCCGTTTTTCACATACTCAGGCACGCCCCCACTCGCCACAGCCAGCACTGGAAGTCCCCAAGCCATCGCTGCCAGGAGGGAAGTGCCGAGCGGCTCAGCTAGCGACGGAAACACAAAGGCATCGAGCGCAACATACACTTCTGCTACGTCCTCCACAAATCCCGCGAAGATCACTTCATCTCGCATCCCCAGCCGTTGCACCAGGGCCTCCAGGGCAGGGCGACAGGGACCGTCACCAGCTAACAGCAAACGGACGGAAGGGACCTTCGTGCGTAATGTAGAAAGCGCGCGTATAGCGATTTCCTGGCCCTTTTCGGGCAGCAGGTACCCGACGCAGCCAAGAAGCCTTTCGTTTCCGGTGACGCCCCAACGCTGTCGTTTTTTGCGGCGTGCTTCCACCGTGGACAAAGGCGGAATATCCACTCCTTCGTAGACAACAGCCACTTTCTCATGCGACAAGCCCGATTCTAAGACGCTTTGCTCCACGAAATGGGAAATTGCCACAATGCGCTGTGCCATTTGGTAGCGCCTCCGCGCCAGTCTACCGCGCGAGAGTGGATACGCCACTCGTCGCGAGATCACCACGCGCGTGCGTTCTTGCGCCCCAGCTAGCCACGCAGATGTAAGCGCGTGTGGTTCGTTGGCATGGAGTACGTCATAGCTGTGCTGCGAGAGCAACTTACGCAGAAGAAGAGCAGCGCCGATTCGCCGAGCCTCCTTACCGACATTGTGAACCTGGATGCCTGCACCCTCTGCACGGCGAGCGAGTGGTGATCCCCGCACAGAGAGCAGTTGCGCGTCATGCCCGAGAGCGCTGAGCCCCTTAACCGTCAGCAATGCCTGGCTTTGCCCGCCGCGCCATTCCCGCTCCAGATCCACGTAAAGCACCCTCATGGCGTCCGCGCTCCGCCCTCGCGCCGCTCGGCCTCGACGAGCTTTCCGAGCTTTTTGAATTTCAGCCACGTGCCGCGCGCGGCCATCCGCGAGATGAGCCATCCGCGATAGCCGTCGAGAAAGCCAAGATGCAGCAAGTAATTCTGAAACCAGCTCCAGGGCGCCGCCAGCCACATGGCCGCTCTCCAGTTCCGCTTACCCTGGGAGAACAACTCCTGTGCCATGACCGTTGTGTAGCCCTCGACTTTCGCTTCGTGCTCCGCAAACGTGCGGATCGTGTAGTGCAACAAGTTTCCACTCAGACGGCCCGCCTTTCCTTCGAAACGCAGGGCCGAATGGATCATTCCGGAAAAGCTCGCTTTGTTTCTCAGATAGAGCCTGCGCTGAGAATCCGGATACCATCGCGAGTGACGGATCCAGGCGCCGAGGTACCAGGTGAGGCGCGCCATTTCGTAAACTGGAAATTCCGGTTCTCGGTGCTTCCACTCCATTAGGGACTTGCGCAGTTCACCGCTCAACTCTTCATCGGCATCCAGCAGAAAAATCCAGTCATTCCTCGCGCAGGAGGCCGCATAGTTTTTCTGATCGGCATGATTGGTGAAGGTTCTTTCAAAGAAGGATACGCCGTGCGTACTTGCAATTTCAGCCGTGCGGTCCGTGCTCCCGGAGTCCAGCACCACAATTTCGTCGGCGATTCCCGCAAGCGAAGTCAAAGCACGCGGCAAGTTGTGTTCCTCATTGAACGTAATCAGGCAGGCGGAGAGATGGTTCATCGGACTCCGGGCAATTTTGGAATCGGCGTTAGTATCTCACAAAGACAATCTTGGGAATCGAACCACGGATGGAACCATCTTACGGAGGAGCGCAGCCCGGCTATTTCGGCTGAAAATTCACGCGAATCATGCTTCCGCCGATTCGAAACTCGGTACCGTCCTGCAACATGGCTGCGCGCACGCGTTCTTCGTCGAAGAAAGTGCCGTTGGTTGAATCCATGTCCTTGAGATTGATGTACGTTTCTTTCACTTCCAGCAGGCAGTGTTGCCGCGAAATTTCAGGATCATTCAGCGGGATGTCCGCGCCTTTGCGGCCCAGCACGACACGCGGCTTTGCGAGCGTGTGGCGCTCGCCTTTCGAAGGTCCCGATAGAATGCTGAGAACAACCTTCGCTTTTTCAGGAAGCCGCAATCCGGGATCGGGCGGCGGCAAATTCAGATTCGAACTCGTGGCGTTTGCCCTTGCAAAAGAGGGAAGCGGAGACATAACCACGGTGGAATCGACGCGGCGCTTGATCTCCACGATGGTGGTCTTACCACAATTCGAGCATTTGAACTGCACTTTCGAATGGCCGCCGAACTGCCCATCTTTCAGCAAGTGCTCCGCGCCACAGTGAATGCACGCCGTCTGCATGCTCTAAAATTAGCACCATTCGAAGCGCTGTGGAGGACGCCGGGCATTTTTCGGGCGCAAAGGTAAATCCGCGCCCCCGTGCCCACAGCCTGTCTTCCGGACCCGCCAGCGACCGGAATATTGTGTTACGATTACAAATTCCAGACCAATCAGGAGAGCGTTTGTGTCCGATCATATTTCGCGCAAAGAACTGAAGCAGGACAAAATCAAGGAAACCATCGAGCACGGCGCTGAAGCCGTTATCTCTCACGGACAGTTCACGCTCATCGTCGTCTTTGTTGCTCTGGTGGCGGCGCTGGGCTACGGCGGCTGGCGGTTTTACGTCGATCGCCAGACTGTGGACGGCTCCGCCGCCTTCGATAGCGCCATGAAGGCTTACCAGGGCCGCATCGGTTCAGCGCCTGACCCCGCCGACCCCAATGAGCCCGTCTATCCCGATGAACCCGCGCGCCTCCAGGATGCTTTGCAGAAGTTCACCAAGGTTGCCGACAAATATCCGCGCACGAATCCCGGAAAACTCGCGCGCTATTACTCCGCGCTTTGTCTCGAGGACCTCGAGCGCCACAATCAGGCACTCGAAGAGTTGAAGAAGATCAGCGGCGGCAGCGACAAAGAGCTCGCCTCCATGGCGCAGTATCAGATGGCGGTCATTTACTCGCGCACCGGCAAACCCGATGATGCAGTCAAAATCTTTCGTGCGCTGGCAGACAAGTCCAGTGTCCTCGTTCCGCGCCCGCTTGTGCTGCTGGAACTTGCCGGAATCCTTCGCAGTTCCAATCCAAAGGAAGCCGCCAGTATTTACCAGCAGATTAAGAAGGAATTCCCGGACACCACCATCGCGGATCAAGCCGATCGCGGCCTGGATGCGCTTTCGCCGAAATCCTGATCGGCTCCGCACCCGGGCATTCCCGCGGATCAGGTGGAACATTACGGAGCGGCCCATCGAACCAGTTCCCACTCCTGCTCCCTGGGCGATGCGCGCGGAAGAGTCCCGCGGCCGGCGCTATCCCGAGCCGCGCCATCCTTACCGCAGTGCCTACGCGCGTGACCGCGACCGCATCATTCATTCTCGCGCTTTTCGCCGCCTGGAAGCCAAGACGCAAGTCTTTACCACGCGCTATTCGGACCATTTCCGCAATCGCCTGACGCACACGCTGGAGGTCGCACAGATTGCCCGCACAGTCGCCTCCGCGCTGGGACTGAACACCGAGCTTGCCGAAGCGCTCGCTCTCGTTCACGACATCGGCCATCCCCCGTTCGGCCATGCCGGCGAACGCAAGCTTGACGAACTGATGCGCGCGCAAGGCGGGAGTTTCAATCACAATCTGCACGCACTCCGCATCGTCGAACAATTCGAGCAGCGCTATCTTGATTTTCCCGGATTAAATCTTATGTTTGAAGTTCGCGAAGGCATCATCAAGCATTCGCGCGATTATTCCGCCGCGCAATTTCCGCAGCTTGCCGAATACCTTCTCGACTTGCGCCCGCCCCTCGAAGCGCAGCTCATCGACTGGGTCGACGAAATTGCTTACAACACCGCGGATATTGACGATGCCCTCGAAGCCGAGCTTCTCGATCTTGCCGTTTTGCGCAAGGAAGTTTCATTTTTTGACGAAGTCTACGCGCAGGTCGATTCCGCGCATCGCGGTGCGCGCACAAAACTCATTTTCAATGAGGCCCTCAAACGCGTTCTGGATGCACTGGCCACCGATCTCATCGAAACTACCGGGCAGCGCGCGCTCTCCTCGGGTGCCTCATCCGCGGACGACATTCGCCGGGCCCCAAAACGCCTCGCTGGTTTCAGCGATGCTGCGGCCGCGCAAAATCGTGAACTTAAGCGCTTCCTTTTCGCACACATCTACAACCATTCGGCTATTGCGGACGACCGCGACCGCTCCGTGAAGTGTCTCGAAGAGCTTTTCGCCTTCTATCTGGGAACGCACCACTCGATGCCGGCTTCTTATGAAGAACTCGCCCAGATGGAAGCGCGCCACGTCATCGTCTGCGATTACATCGCCGGCATGACCGATCTGTTCCTACTTCGCCAGCATCACGAACATTTTGGAGATTCTAGCCACGGAAAATCTGCGACGCCTCATTGATGACTGGAGAAATCGTCTGTCAATCTTGAAGAAGGTCCTGGATACTCTGAAGAGATTGCACGGGCCGCAGACAGCAATGCAGGGTGATGTGTGATTATTCAAAATGGAACGCCCCGCTGTTTCAAGAACGAAACAGCGGGCGTTCCCTCGCGATTGAGAGATCTCTATGCAGCTCCGGTTAGGTGGTTCGATCCTAGCTAGTGTCCCGTCGCACATAACTATTGACAATATGAACAGGTCATGATTCAATCGGGTGATGTTTGCTACCGCCACCGCTCTTTCCGTCGATGACGCCGCCAAAAAGCAACTGGAATCGTTGGCCCGCTCCGGAACCACGCCACAACGAGTGGCCCAGAAATGCCGGGT
>Ga0137413_10001040_pt1 | contig 10409 bp, 8 predicted proteins | sample CZODoug2_1_16fun_FD_108280 | JGI IMG/M metagenome (GOLD analysis project Ga0137413, IMG submission 108280) | Vadose zone soil fungal communities from Angelo Coast Range Reserve, California, USA - CZODoug2_1_16fungal (Illumina Assembly) | ecosystem: Environmental > Terrestrial > Soil > Vadose... | reverse complement strand
CTGCGCTTCGAAGACGGTGTCAACGTCACCCGTGCCGATATCGACGCGCTGCTCAACTGGGACCCAGCCGCGACCCCGTCGTACGAAATCGCATTCACGCCCGCACGCGTGATTCTCCAGGACTTCACCGGTGTTCCCTGTGTCGTCGACCTCGCGGCAATGCGCGATGCGATTGTGCGACTGGGTGGTGACGCCGAGCGAGTGAACCCGCTCGCACCCGCCGAGTTGGTGATCGATCACTCGGTGCAGGTGGACGAGTACGGCACACCCACCTCGCTGGCAGCCAACACGGCCATTGAATTCGGGCGCAACGGCGAGCGTTATTCGTTCCTGCGCTGGGGCCAGACTGCGTTCCGCAATTTCAAGGTCGTTCCGCCGAACACCGGAATCGTGCACCAGGTCAATCTCGAGTACCTGGGCCGCGTCATATTCGATGGTGAAGTCGACGGTAAAACGCGCGCCTACCCAGACACGCTCGTCGGCACAGACTCCCACACCACCATGATCAACGGCCTCGGCGTGCTGGGCTGGGGTGTCGGTGGCATCGAAGCCGAAGCGGCCATGCTCGGCCAACCGGTCACCATGTTGATTCCGCAGGTCATCGGCTTCCGCCTGAACGGCAAGTTGAAGCCCGGTGCGACCGCCACCGACCTCGTGCTGACAGTCGTGGAAATGCTCCGCAAGAAAGGCGTCGTGGACAAGTTCGTCGAGTTCTTCGGCGACGGTCTTGCGAACCTGCCGCTCGCCGATCGCGCGACGATTGCCAACATGGCGCCGGAATATGGCAGCACCTGCGGCATCTTCCCGATCGATGAGGAAACGATCCGCTACCTCGAACTGTCGGGCCGCCCGCGCGATCGCATCGAACTGGTAACCGCCTACGCCAAGCACCAGGGCATGTGGCGCAACAACGGCGACGCGCCTGCCGTCTACACCGACGTGTTGGAACTGGATCTCAGCACCGTCGAGCCCAGCCTTGCCGGTCCGCGCCGTCCGCAGGATCGCGTCCCGCTGCAGAATGCCAAGTCCGTCTATGCGACGAACGGCAAGAAGACCGCCGATGAGCGCGCGGCGAAGAATCCGGGTGCCAAGGGCGTCGCGACGGTGACTCTCGATGGCAAGACCTTCGAGCTGAAGGACGGCGCTGTTCTGATCGCCGCCATCACGAGCTGCACCAACACCTCCAACCCGTCGGTAATGATTGGTTCCGGATTGCTGGCCCGCAAGGCCGTGGCGAAAGGACTCACCTCGAAGCCGTGGGTCAAGACCAGCCTTGCTCCGGGCTCGCGTGTCGTGACCGACTACTTCGAGAAGGCGGGCCTGCTCGGTGACCTGGCGGCATTGGGATTCGATGTCGTGGGCTATGGGTGCACCACCTGTATCGGTAACTCCGGCCCGTTGAAGCCGGAGATCTCCGCAGCGGTCAAAGCCGGCGATATCACCGCGTGCTCGGTGTTGTCCGGCAACCGTAACTTCGAGGGCCGTGTACACCCCGAAGTGAAGATGAACTTCCTCGCCTCCCCGCCGCTGGTCGTCGCCTACGCGATCGCCGGCACGCTCGACATCGATTTGACCAAGGAGCCCATCGGCACAGGCAAGGACGGCAAACCCGTGATGCTCGCCGACATCTGGCCGAGCGATCGCGAGGTACAGGAAACGCTGACGAAGTCCATTGACTCGCAGATGTTCCAGAAGAGCTACGCCGGCGTATTCACGGGCGATTCGAACTGGACGAGCATCAAGGTCCCCGAGGGCAAGCGTTATACGTGGGATGCGAAATCCACGTACGTGAAGAACCCGCCCTATTTCGAGGGCATGACGATGACTCCGGGTACGCTGTCCGACATCAAGGGCGCTCGCTCGCTCGCAATGCTCGGCGACTCGGTAACCACCGACCACATCTCGCCCGCCGGCAACATTTCGAAGTCGAGCCCCGCGGCCAGATATCTGGTTGAGCAGGGAGTGCAGCCCGTCGATTTCAACTCGTACGGCGCTCGCCGCGGCAATCATGAGGTGATGATGCGGGGGACGTTCGCCAACATCCGCCTGCGCAACCTGTTGGTTCCGGGTGTTGAAGGCGGTGTGACGATCCATCTGCCCACCAACGAGCAGACTTCGATCTATGACGCCGCAATGAAGTACAAGAAGGAAGGAACTCCGCTCGTAATCATCGCAGGCCGTGAGTACGGCACCGGGTCGTCACGCGACTGGGCCGCGAAAGGCACGATGCTTCTGGGCGTGAAGGCAGTGATTTCCGAGAGCTTCGAGCGTATTCACCGCTCCAACCTCATCGGCATGGGTGTTGTACCACTGCAGTTCCTCCCTGGTCAGAACGCGCAGTCACTCGGCCTCACGGGCCGCGAAGTATTTGACATCAGCGGGCTGACTGTCGGCGATGCCAAGGAAGTGTCGGTCACCGCAACGCCGCCGGATGGCGGTAAGCCGATCAACTTCAAGGCGCGTGTGCGTATCGATACGCCGAAGGAGCGCGAATACTACCGGCACGGAGGAATCCTCCAGTACGTGCTGCGACAGCTCGCGTCCTCGGGAAAGGCCGCCTGACGACGCCCGCCTCGGCCCACAGCGCCGCCCTGACCACGCAGGGCCGCAGCAATAATGCTGCCGGCCCGGTGCAATTGGCGGTATTCGATCTGGACGGGACGATTACCCATCGCGATACGCTTCTACCGTACGTGATGGGTTTCCCGATGAGCACGCTCAGAAAATTCCTGGGCATTCTCGTCTTCTGTTGGACACTTGTCCTGTTCGTTCTGCGCCTGCGCGACCATGGCCAGGTCAAATCCGCCTTCATCCGCTCGACACTGCGGGGCCAAACGCGTGCCACGCTCGAAGCGTGGACAGCCGAGTTCGTTCCGGCAGTGATCGAAAGCGGCGTATTTGCCGATGCGCTCAGCAGGATCGCGCAGCACCGGAAAGAAGGCGCGCGCGTCGTGTTGATGAGCGCCAGCACAGACCTTTATGTGCCTGCGTTCGGTGCAGCGCTGGGATTCCATGAGGTGATCTGCACGGGGGTGCTATGGGATGGCGATCGCCTGGATGGACGCCTCACCACACCCAACCGCCGCGGTAGGGAGAAGACGCGGTGCTTCGAGAAGCTACGCGCCGCGCATCCCGGGCTCACTACGGCCGCCTATGGCAATGCAGGCAGCGATCTGGACCACATGCGGCTGGCAGACCAGCCACTACTAGTAAACGCTTCAGCGAGCGCTCAGCGGGCCGCAGCGCGAATGGGCGTGCCGATCGCTGCACAATGGTGGTGAGCTTTGGGGCGCCCACCATGGGCCAACGCGTCTCGGGCTACTACGCGCCGCGCCGGCCTCAATGTCACGCTCACATCGACGTCCGGATTGTCCACAGCTCCGGAAAAAACTTCAGCTCCAGTGCCTTGGCCAGGTAGGAGACGCCACCGGTGCCGCCGGTGCCCGGCTTGTAGCCAATGATGCGCTCCACGGTCTTCAGGTGATGGCAGCGCCACAACTGGAATTTCTGGTCGAGATCCACGAGCCGCTCGGCCAGCTCGTACAGATCCCAATCCTTCTCGGCGTTGTGATACACGCCGAGCCACGCACCGGCCACCTGCTTGCTGGCCACGTACGGCTCCTTGACGTCCCGAGTCAGGTAGTCCTCGGGAATGCCATAACCGCGTCGGCTCAACAGCCGCAACACTTCGTCATATAACGACGGCGCTTCCAAGGTGCTCTGCAGCGCTGCAAAGGCCTTGGGATCCCGCTTGTGGACATCCACCATCTGCGGGTGCTTGTTGCCGAGCATGAACTCCAGCATGCGGTACTGAACCGACTGGAAGCCGGACGAGCGCCCCAAAGCGTTGCGAAACGCGGAATACTCCGAAGGCGTCATGGTGGACAACACGTCCCAGGTCGCAATGAGTTGCGTCTGTACGTGCGACACCCGCGCAAGCATCTTGAACGACGGATCCAGGTCATCGCGCCGCACGCACTCGAGCACGCCTCGCAGCTCATGAAGCATCAAGCGCATCCACAGCTCGGAGGACTGATGGACGATAATGAACATCATCTCATCGTGTTCGTACGTCAGCGGCTTCTGCGCTTCGAGAATCTTGTCGAGCTGCAGATACTCGCCATAGGACAGCGACGAGCCGAGCTCCCAGTGAATCGCCTCGTTTGAGAGATCTACCTTCTCGGTCATGCCGGGTTGTCCTCGCCGAAGACCCAGGACGGCACCCGTCGCCACCCATCCAGCAGTTCCCGATCGAGGCGTCGGTAGTCGGGACAGTGACGGCCGACGATCTGCCAAAAGCGCCGTGAATGATTCATCTGCACGGTATGGGACAGCTCATGGATCATCAGGTACCGCACCACCGGGACGCGCTGGAACATCAGACAGCAATTGAGACTGATCGTGCCACGGGTCGAGCAGCTACCCCAACGACTGCGCTGGCGGCGGATCAGCACGCGCTCGAACTCAAAATTCAGCTCCCGCGCCAGGGTGTGCAATGTCGGTCCGAGGACATCAGCCGCTCGCTCCGTGAGCCAGCGTCGAAATAGCTGCCGCACGGCGCGAGCATCACTGGTGTCGCCCTCCAGGGCGAGCAACCCATCGCCAATCGGTTTCAGGCGCAGGCGCTTACCAACTCCTGTGAGATGCACGTGCCAGACTTCTCCGCAGGCTGCGAGATCGATCCGGGCCGGTGGAAATGGTGCAACTGGTATTGCGCGCGCTCGTGCTTCTTCTCGTTTGCGTTCGATCCAGGTGCGATGACGTTCGACGAATCGCTCTACGGTCAGCGCGGACGTGCGCGATGGCACAACGACTTCCACGCGACCGGTGTGAAACACGCGCACGGTGAGACGACGAGCGCGATTGCTCTCGCGTACGGCCCATCCCTGGGCAGCGTCCTTATCGGACCACAACGGCAACTGAGACGTAACCATGCCTAGCACATTGAGATGATGCACGCGTACTCGATGTTCCGCTAGCATCGCCCCGCGTGAACGAACCCATTCTCGAAGTCCGCAATCTCATCAAGCAGTACCCCAACGTGACGGCCGTCGATGGCCTGTCGCTGGCCGTGCCTGAAGGCGTCTGCTTCGGCCTGCTCGGTCCGAACGGTGCCGGCAAGACCACGACCATTGAAATCATGGAGGGCATCCTCGAGGCGACCTCCGGTGAAGTGCGCTATCGCGGAGCACCGCTCGATCAGCGCTTCCGCGAAGAGGCTGGAATCCTGTTCCAGAAAACATCCCTGCAGGACTTTCTCACGGTCCGGCAGAGCATCACTTTGTTCCGCGGCCTGTATGCGCGTGGCCTGAGCGTCGATGAAGTCATCCGTTTGTGCGCGTTGGAAAAATTGGAGGACCGCGACAATCGCAAGCTGTCGGGTGGACAGTTGCAACGCCTGCTCCTGGCCATCGCACTGGTGAACGACCCTTCCGTGCTGTTCCTCGATGAGCCCACGACCGGTCTCGACCCACAGGCGCGGCGCAATTTCTGGGAGCTCATCCAGTCCATCAAGGCGCGCAAGAAGACCATCATTCTCACCACACACTACATGGAAGAAGCCGAGCTGCTGTGCGATGAGATCGCCATCGTCGATCGAGGTCGCATCATTGCGCAAGGGCCGCCTCGCCGGCTGCTGCAGGAGCACTTCGCCGAAGTGATGCTGGAGCTGCCGCGACAGGACTTCCCGCCCAGCGCACGCAGCCTGCCGCTGCGGATCATTGATATGGCCGAGCGAATCGAGATCACCACCGATGACCTCGACGCGACACTGCGCACGCTGATCGATGCGCATGTGCCGCTTTCCAACTTGCGAATCCGGCCGGCAAATCTCGAAGATTTGTTTCTGGAGCTCACCGGCAAGGAGCTGCGCACGTGATGCAGCGACTTGCCGCCGTCTGGCATGCCCGGAACCTGGAGTTCGTTCGCGACCGGGCGACGCTGATCTTCACTCTGATCCTGCCCATCGCCCTCGTGGTCGGCATGAGCTTCGTGTTCGGCGGCAAGGAACGTCCCCTGTTCAAGATCGGCGTGATCACGCAGGTCATCGACAAAGGCGCGCATCCGTTCCTGAGCGAGCGGTATACGGAGTTTGTGCCCATCAGCGATCAGGCGGCAGGCATCCAGAAAGTGACACATCAACAGATCGACCTGCTGCTCGATCTGCACGGCACACCCCGCTACTGGGTCAACACCGACTCGCCGAAGGGCTACATTGTGGAGAAGCTGCTGCTGGCTTCCGTCTCCGGCGCGCACCGTGAGCCGGTCACTGGCGCGGCCGTCCGCTATGTCGACTACCTGTTCCCCGGGATCCTCGGGATGAACATGATGTTCAGTTGTCTCTTTGGCGTCGGCTACGTTGTGTTGCGATATCGCAAAAGCGGCTTTCTCAAGCGCCTGCATGCCACGCCGTTGACGGCGTTCGAGTTTCTGTCAGCCCAGGTCCTGTCGCGGCTGTGTCTGATCCTGTTCGTGACCACAGTGCTGTACCTGGGAATCGGCAGCATCATTCACTTCCGTCGTACGGGCAGCGGTCTGCTCGCGATTCTCGTGGCCGTGCTCGGTGCCTTGTCGATGGTCGCCATGGGACTGACGATCGCGGCCCGATTCTCCAGCGAGGAACTGGTGGGTGGCCTGTTGAACCTGCTGACTTGGCCGATGATGCTGCTGTCGGGCGTATGGTTCTCGCTGGAAGGCTCACCGCAATGGGTGCAATGGGTTGCCGGCATCTTCCCTCTGACCCACGTTCTCAATGCCGCACGGGCTGTCATGATCGACGGCGCCGGCGTGGCGGCCATCAGCACCGACCTGATTTACCTCGCGAGCACCTCACTCGTGTTCCTTGCCTTCGGCGCCTGGTCATTCAGGTGGCGCTACGATTGAGACGGGAGACTGCGGATTGCGTTTCTACAGTGACAACACGGCCACCGCCGCGCCGGAGATCCTCGCTGCCATTGCCGAAGCCAACCAGGGCCACACCATTGCCTACGGTGACGACCCGTGGACCCGGCGGCTCGATGAGGTTCTCGGACGATTCTTCGGCACCGAGGTCCGCGCATTCGCGCTCACGACCGGAACTGCCGCCAATTCATTGAGCCTGGCGACCCTGAGCCCGCCCTGGGGCGCGATCTACGCCCACGAAGAAGGTCATATCGGCGTCGATGAATGCGGCGCACCGCAGTTCTTCACCGGCGGAGCGCAGTTGGTATCATTGCCGGGCGCGAACGGCAAGCTGACTCCCGAGGTAATCCGGTCAGCCGTGGACAAACATCCAGCCAACGTACACACGGTGCAGCCGGCAGTGGTCTCACTGACTCAGGCAACGGAGCTGGGGACAGCGTATCGCCCCGATGAGATCGCGGCGATCAGCGAGCTGGCGCGCGAACGGGGGCTGGCTGTGCAGATGGACGGTGCCCGCTTCGCCAACGCGGTCGCGTTTCTCGATTGTCATCCAGGAGACGTGACCTGGCGTGCGGGTGTCGATGTATTGTCATTTGGCGCCACCAAGAACGGCGCCCTCGCCGCCGAAGCCGTGGTGTTTTTCAACCGCGAGCGGGTCAGGGATTTCGAGTTCCGCCGCAAACGCGCCGGACACCTGATCTCGAAGTCACGATTCGTGGCGGCCCAGTTGCTGGCCTATGTTGAATCCGGTGTGTGGCAGCGAAACGCGCGCCGCGCCAATTCGTTTGCCCAACAGATCGGCCGCGCCGCGGGCAGTACGTTACTGTATCCGGTTGAAGCCAACGAAGTGTTTGTGCGCCTCGGCGAGGAACGCAAGGCGGCACTGCGCGCCGCGGGTTTTGGGTTCTATGACTGGGGTCCCGCACGCAGCGGGGAGGCGCGATTCGTCGCGTCCTGGGACCAACGTGAGGACGACGTCGCTGCCTTGTGCAAAACGCTGAGCGGATAGTGATATGATTTGCCCGAGAAGAATAATAACAAGGGCTCACCCCCAATGAAATGGATTTCCGTCGCCTGGCTGGCGCTGACGACTGTCTTTATGACAATCGCGCAGGCCACGACTCCGGTACCGCTGAGTTCTCTATCACCTGCGGTACCTGGTCTCAGGTTGCGTCGTATCGAGAGTCTGTTACGGTGGTTGCACCCAGCGGTACGGATCGTTCGACGACGTCGAGCGCAACGCCTCCCCAAACGGCCGCCCAAACGCCGACTGCACCTGCCGCGTCAACCGGCGCGACGAGCAGCGGCGGACCGACTGCCAGCGGCTCGGGTGGTGGTGGCGCGCTGGATCCGTTCTGGCTCAGCATTCTCGGAGCCATTACCGCAGCCGGGCTGGGCGCCCCCGCAAAAACCACGCTTTTTGCCGGCGGAAACGAAGCCCCGGCTCCGCGCGGCCAGTGTCCCTGCTAGGGATAGTGCCGCGCTAATAAATCAAAGCTCACGCAAACCCGTCGTCACCGGCAGCCGCGCCGCGCGAATCGCAGGCAGCAGGCCGCCGATCATACCAATGACAATCGAGATCACGAGTCCCCGCACGACCAGCTCCGGCGTGACCTTGAAGTTGAACACCACCTGCGTGAAGTTCTGCCCCATGGTCGACACGGTCATGTTGTTGAACAACACGTAGGCGGCCACGGCGCCGAGCAAACCGCCGACCAGGGCCAGCAACAGCGCCTCGATCATGACCGAGACCAACACCGGCAGGCCGCCGAAGCCGATGGCTCGCAGGGTCGCGATTTCCTTGCCCCGCGCCGCCACCGCGGCATACATGCTGTTCAAGGCCGCGAAAACCGCACCCAGCGCCATGATGAAGGTCACCACACCGGCCAACACACCGATGGTCCGGCGGAAGTCACGAGTCTGGCCGCTGAAGTAATCCTGCTCGACTTTCGCGTCCACGGTGAGCCGTGGATCGGCGCTCAATGCGCCCTTCAGCTTGTCGAATCCGTCCGCTCCGTCGAGTGCGACCCGGACCGAGCTTTCGCCCGTGCGCACGAAAGTCGTCCGTGCAATATTGATGTCCGTCCACAGCTCGCTTTCGTTCGCGTCGCCTGACTCGAACACTCCAACCACGGTCCAGTCGGAGCCGCGCATGCGCACGGTGCTACCCATCGCAGCGCCCTCGAACTGGTGGGCTACACCGCGACCGACTATGAGCTCGCGCAGCCCCGGCGTGAAATTGCGGCCCGCGGTGATCTTCAACTTCGGCCGCAACACGAACGCATCCGGCTCGACTCCCCGGACGGTGATGTTGGCGGCATCCTTGGCGTCCTTGTTGCGCAGCAGCTCCGCGATAATCATCGTTTCCGCCGAGGCGATGGGCCTGCCATCGGCGCCCGCGCGAATACCGGGCATCTGCCTGATGATGTCCCCCTCTTCGCGGCCCAGCCCGGAATTGATCTCGGCATCCGAGCCGCCGCGCAGGATGATCGCCACATCCTTGCGACCCGCGGCCTGCAAGGTGCTCGAAAACCCGGTCGACATGGCCAGCAGCGCGGTAAACACCGCGACCACGCCGGCGAGCCCTATGACAATCACCAGCGAAGGTGCCCAGCGCTCGGGAATGCTGCGGATGTTGATACCGGTGATGGCGGCAGTCTGACTGAACATAGGTGCTTCCTACCGGCCCGCCAAAGCGTCCACGATCTTCAGGCTGCGCGCGCGCAGGGCCGGCAACAATCCAACCGCAAAGCTCATGACGAGAATGGCACCGATCCCGATGGCCCAGATGACGCCGTCGACCTGGAGCCGGAATTGCCCCCCCGTCGCCTGCTCCACCATGGCTCCCAACAGGGTCGCCAGTACCAGGCCCACGACGCCGCCGACCAGACAAAGGGCAACCGCTTCCGCAAGCACGAACCCGAGGACGCTGCCGTCCGTAAATCCCAGGGTCTTCAGTACCGCCAGCTCGGGCACCCGCTCGCGCACGCTCTGCGCCATCGTGTTGCCCACGACGAGCAGCAAGGTGAAGAACACGGCAAACAGAATCCAGCGGACAATCAGGCCGATGTCCCCGATCTGCTTCACGAAGCTCAGATTGAAGTCCTTCTCCGTCTGGGTCTTGGTCTCATCCGGCGAGTTTTCGAACATCGCATCCACGGTCTTGCTCACCTGCGCGGCATCCGTTCCGGGCGCGAGCTTCAGGATGTAGAAGTTGGTGCGGCCCTTGCCGAACAGGTTGGCTTCGTCGAAATAGTCGTGATTGATGAACACGGCGTTGGTCTGCTTGCGCCAGTTGTCGTCCTTACCGTCGTAGATGCCGACCAGGTCGAAGGCCCACGACTTGCTGCCGCCTTTCTGCGGATAGATGTTGGATGAGAGCGGAATTTTCTGGCCGACTTTCCAGCCGTACTTGTCGGCCAGCATCTTGCCGGCCACCATGGCCGTGCGGGTTTGCTGGAAGGTCTTCCACTGTTCCTCCGGCATGACCCACTCCGAGTACACGTCGT
>Ga0137413_10001039_pt1 | contig 10416 bp, 10 predicted proteins | sample CZODoug2_1_16fun_FD_108280 | JGI IMG/M metagenome (GOLD analysis project Ga0137413, IMG submission 108280) | Vadose zone soil fungal communities from Angelo Coast Range Reserve, California, USA - CZODoug2_1_16fungal (Illumina Assembly) | ecosystem: Environmental > Terrestrial > Soil > Vadose... | reverse complement strand
CTGGTCGCGGACCTGCTCACCGGTCTGATCGATCCGAGGACACGGAGCAGGTCATGACCCAGAGCACAGACATCAACACCGGCACCAGCGCGGCCACCAAGCGGGGCGCAGCGAATTGGTTGGCGCGCTGGTGGGACCCCCGGGCCCGGTCGCGGCCCGCCCCGATGACCACCCAGGGTGCGCTGCGTGCGCTGACCGCCACGGCCGCCGGACGCATCGGCATCACCTGCGCCACGGCGGTGGTCGCGGTCATCGCCGCCGGCGCGCTGCGCCACGCCAGCACCGACACGGTCAGCATCACCGACGCCTTCCTCCCGCCGAGTTGGGCACACCCGTTCGGCACCGACGACTTCGGTCGCGACGAACTGGCCAGGGTGTCCGTAGCGGGGCGCACCTCGCTGTCCGCGGCGGTGCTGGTGATGGCCATCGCCACCGCGGCCGCGCTGGTGCTGGGCACCTCGGCCGGCCTGATCGGTGGAGTGCTCGACGCCGCGATGATGCGGGTGGCCGACGTGCTGCTGGCGATCCCTAACCTGGTGCTGGCGATGGCCGTGATCGGCGCCCTAGGCCCCGGATTCGACCACCTGGTGATCGCGCTCTCGGTCGGCTACGTCGCCTCGTTCACCCGGATGACCCGGGCGTTCGCCCTGTCCGCCCGACATCGCGCCGATCTGGCCGCCGCCCGGCTGGCCGGCCTGGGTTGGTGGCGGTCAGTTCTGGGTCACGTTGCCCGACCAGTGGCCGGCCAACTGACCATCATCAGCACGCTGAGCTTCGGCGACGTCGTGATCAGCATCGCCGCGCTGTCCTTCCTCGGGCTCGGCGTGCGACCCCCGACCCCCGAGTGGGGAGCCATGCTGTCGGATTCGCGCGGCAACGTCGCCGTCGCACCGTGGCTACTGCTGGCACCCGGATTGGCGATCGTGCTCACCGCGATCGCGGTGAACCTCATCGCCGACGCGCTGCGCGAAGGAGATCCCGGATGACCACACCTACGCCGGGCCGCGACGGGCTGCGCATCGAGAACCTCTCGGTTCGCTACCCCAGCGGCGCCCATGCCGTCCGAAGGATCAGCCTGCACGTCGCCCCGGGTCGCACGCTGGCCCTGGTCGGCGAATCCGGCTGCGGGAAAACCACCGTCGCCATGGCCGTGCTGGGCCTGCTGCCCGGCACCGCGCGGGTCGAGGGCAGCATCCGCCTCGCCGAGCACGAGGTGGTGGGAGCCTCCGAGGCGAGCCTGCGCCGCATCCGCGGCCTGCACGTCGGGTTGGTCGCCCAGGACCCGATGCGCTCGTTCGACCCGCTGCTGTCGGTGGGCACCTCAGTCCGCGAAGCCTGGCGGGTGCATGGTCGCCGCCCAGTCCGCGACGGTGTCGCTACCACGCTGGGCGAGCTTGGCATTCCCGAACCACGACGCCGCCTGCGGCACCGCCCGCACCAATGGAGCGGCGGCATGCTGCAACGCGCCGCGATCGCCGCGGCCGGCGCGCACACCCCCGCCCTGATCGTCGCCGACGAACCGACTTCTGCGCTGGACGCCGACCGGGCCGACGCCGTGCTGAACGCCCTGCGCGCCACCGGCGCCGGCGTGCTGCTGATCAGCCACGACCTCGAGCTGGTCGCCCGGCACAGCGACGAGGTCAGCGTCATGTACGCCGGCACGATTGTGGAACACGGTGAGGCCGCGAAGGTCCTGGCAGCCCCTCGTCATCCCTACGCCTCGGCGCTGCTCGCCGCGACTCCCCGCCCCGGCGCCGGGCTACCGGTCCCGCTGCCCGGTGCTCCGCCCGGTCTGGACGTCGAACCCGCCGGCTGCGCGTTCGCGCCGCGCTGCCCGCTGGCCGGCGAGGACTGCGCGGAAAACCAGCCGCCGCTGCACCACGACGTTGCCTGTCACCGGGTCAACGGGCGGGCAGCGTGAGCACCACGGTCGCGTCGGCGGCGCAACCCGTGCTCGCGGTGGACGAGGTCTGGGTGCGCCATCCCGGTGAGCGCCGCGTATCCGACGTGCTGCGTGGTGTCTCGCTGCGGGTGCGGGCCGGGGAGATCGTTGGCATCCAAGGCCCCTCCGGGTGCGGGAAATCAACCCTGCTGCGGGTCTGCGCGACGTTGGAGCGACCGGCTCGTGGCCGGGTCCGCATCGGCGGACACGAGGTTCCCCGTGGCTGGCGCCGCGACGGGCAGGTGATGCCGATCAACCAGAACGCCACCGGCGCGCTCGACCCGCGCTGGCCGATCTGGCGCACCATCACCGAACCGCTGCTGGCCCGACACCACACCCACCGGCCCACGACAGTGCAGCGCCGCGAGATCGCCCGCGAGCAACTGCGGCAGGTCGGGCTGGACGGCCTGGATGTCGACGCCCGCCCCGGCCAACTGTCCGGCGGGCAATGTCAGCGAGTGGCGATCCTGCGCGCCCTGATCGCGAAACCGCGACTGCTCGTCGCCGACGAGCCGACCGCCGCGCTGGACGTGTCGGTCGCCGCCGGTGTGCTGCACCTGCTCGCCAACGCCGCCAGCCAGGGGATCGCCATCGTGATAGCCAGCCACGACCGCGCCGCGCTGCGGGTGCTCTGCACTCGAGTGGCTCACCTACGCGACGGCACCCTGGTCGAAGAGGCGGAGATCGGAGCGAACCGATAACGAGCCGATGAGCGATATTGCGAACTCAGCAGCCGAATGCTTTCTACCTGCCAACGTTAGGATATTCGCATGCACGACGGCATCCACGAGTTTCAGGTGCCGGACGACGACATCGTTGACCGAACCTGCGACCTGCTACGCATCCTGTCCGACCCCACTCGGCTACGGCTGCTACACGCATTGGCTCAAGGCGAAACCAGCGTGGCATGCCTGGCCGAGATCGTCGGCGCAAACCCCACCACGGTCAGCCAACACCTGTCCAAACTGCGCCTGTCCGGGATCGTGAAGGCTCGCCGCGAGGGCACCTTCATGTACTACACGGTGATCGATCCCACCGTCCGCCAACTGCTCGAGACCGTGCTGGGTGAGCTGTCAGCCGCCGACAAGGACATCACCGCCCCAGCCTGACCACCGCAGCACCCTCGACGCCTGAACCCATGGACCACGCCTGAGCGCTCAATCCAGATAAGCGCGCGCACGGACACGCCGGGACGGCGCGAACTGGTAGAGATCTAGGCAGCCTGGTGGTTCGGCGATGCCGGGGCCACCTGCTTTGACCCAGGTGGTGATGTCGTCGATCGCGTCGGGGTCACCGACTAAGCCGAGCCAGACCGGTCGCCCGCCCCTCTCACGCCCGCGTGCTGAGGGCCCGACGACGATGACGTTGGATCGCTCGCACACATCCAGACAATCGGACACGCGCACCCGGGCGCTCTCGCCCAAGCCGGCGCGCAGCCGGTCGAGTAGCCCGGCGTGATCCACGAGCGGGTTCTTCTCCGGGCGACCACAGCAGCAGCCCCGACACACCGTGACGATGCACCTAGCCACGTCGAGCCGTCCTGCTCATGCGAACGCTCCTTCACGAATCAACTGTTCGGTAGCAAAAATTTCCGGTGCGAGGTGTCGGTCGGGGCCCGGTCCGGCGACCCGTTCGCGGAGCCGGGTCACGGCGGCGGCGGTGGCCGGGGCCGGGGTGAGCGGGGCGCGCAGGTCCAGCGCCCTGGCGGCGGTGAGCAGCTCCACGGCCAGCACCGTGGTCAGCCCGTCCAGCGCGCGGCGCAGTTTGCGGGCCGCCGACCAGCCCATGGACACGTGGTCCTCCTGCATGGCGCTGGTCGGGATGGAGTCCACCGAGGCCGGCACCGCCATCCGCTTGAGCTCAGCCACCACGGCGGCCTGGGTGTAGTGCGCGATCATGTGCCCGGAGTCCACCCCCGGGTCATCAGCCAAAAACGGCGGCAGCCCGTGGCTGCGGGACACGTCTAGCATCCGGTCGGTGCGCCGCTCGGCAATGCTGGCCACGTCCGCCACGCAGATGGCCAGGAAGTCCAGCACGTAGGCCACCGGGGCGCCGTGGAAGTTGCCGTTGGACTCCACCCGCCCGTCAGACAGCACCACCGGATTGTCGATCACCGAGGCCAGCTCCCGGTCGGCGACCAGCTCGGCGTGGGTGAGCGTGTCTCGCGCCGCGCCGTGCACCTGGGGCGCGCAGCGCAGCGAGTAGGCGTCCTGCACCCGGTTGCAATCCGGCCCCCGGTGACTGGCCATGATCGCCGAGCCGTCCAGCAGCGCGGTCATCCGGGCCGCCGAGGTGGCCTGGCCGGGGTGCGGACGCAGCGCCTGCAGGTCCGCGGCGAACACCCGGTCGGTACCCAGCAGCGCCTCCACGCTCATCGCCGCGGTCAGGTCGGCGAGGTCGAGCAGGTAGGTCAGGTCGGCGGCGGCGAGCACCAGCATGCCGAGCATGCCGTCGGTGCCGTTGATCAGCGCCAGGCCTTCCTTCTCGGCCAGCTCGACCGGCTTCACCCCGGCCTCGGCCATCGCCTCGGCGGCCAGCCGGCGCGTCCCGGTGCGGTCGTAGACCTCTCCCTCGCCGATCAGCGCGAGCGCCACCGAGGACAGCGGGGCCAGGTCCCCGGAGCAACCCAGCGAGCCGTACTCGTGCACGATCGGCACGATCCCGTTGTTCAGCAGCCCGGCCAGGGCATCCACCGTGGACGCCCGTACCCCGGTGTGGCCGCTGGCCAGGGTGCGCAGCCGCAACAGCATCAACGCGCGCACCACCTCCCGCTCCACCTCCTCGCCGGCGCCGGCGGCGTGCGATCGGATCAACGAGCGCTGCAGCGCGGCGCGCCGCTCCGGCGCTATGTGCCGGGTGGCCAGCGCGCCGAAGCCGGTGGACACCCCATAGGTGGCGGTGCTGGCCTCGGCCAGCTTCTCGATATGTGCCCTGGCGTCCAGCACGCCCGCGCGGGCCGCCTCGGTGAGCTGAACGGGGGCGTCATGCCGGGCAACCGCTACCACCTGGTCTCGGTGCAGCGCGCCGGCATCCAACAGGACGGGTACATGCTCAGACCCGGCAAGGCCCCGGTTCACCGGCCGCCGCCGCGCAGGGCGCGCTGCCAAGCGGCGGCACGCAGCAGACGCAGCCCGTTGAGACCAACGATCACCGTCGAGCCCTCGTGGCCGAGCACGCCCAGCGGAAGCGGCAGGTCTCCGAACAGGTCCCAGATCACCAGGCCGGTGATGAACGTCGCGGCAACCGCCAGGTTCGCTATTACCAGGCCTCGGGCACGGCGGGACAGCGCGATCACCGCGGGAACGGTGGCGAGCTCGTCGCGAACGATGACCGCGTCGGCGGTGTCTAGCGCGAGGTCGGACCCGGCACGCCCCATCGCTACCCCGGTATGCGCGGCGGCCATCGCGGGGGCGTCGTTGACACCGTCACCGACCAGCATCACCCGCTGACCCTGGGCTTCCAGGGCGCGCACCGCGTCGACCTTGTCTTCAGGTAGCAGCCCGGCCCGCACGTCGGTGATGCCGACCTCGATAGCCAGCGCGGCCGCGGCCCGCGGATTGTCCCCGGTCAGCAACAACGGGCCAGCCCCGGTCAGCGCGGCGATTGCCGCGACAGTGTCCGCGCCGCCGTCACGTAGCTGGTCGGCGATACCCAACACCCCGACCAACCGGCCGTCCAGGCGGACCACGACCGCGGTCCGACCGGCCTGCTCCAGCGCCGTGACGATGGCCACCGTCGGATGTGTTCCGGTGGCTCCGCCGAGGTGGGCGGGACTGCCGACCTCAACCACGCGTCCGTCGATCTGGGCCTTCACCCCGCGCCCGGGTGCAGAAGCAAACTCCGCCGCGGGGCGCAACGACACGCCAGCCTCCGCCGCCGCGGTGACCACGGCGCGGCCCAGCGGGTGCTCGGAAGGGTTCTCCGCGCTGGCGGCCAGCCCCAGCAGTTCCGCCTCGTCCACCCCAGCCCCGGGCAGGACCCGGATCTCGGCCACCCGGGGGGTGCCCTCGGTGAGGGTGCCGGTCTTGTCGAACGCGACCCGGGTGGTCTGCCCGAGTTGTTCCATCACCACTGCCGATTTCACCAGGACCCCATGGCGTCCGGCGTTGGCCATCGCCGAGAGCAGCGGCGGCATCGTGGCCAGCACCACCGCGCACGGCGAGGCCACAATCATGAAGGTCATCGCGCGCAGCAGCGTGGCCTGCAGCTCCGCACCGAACAGCAGCGGAATCACGAACAGCGCCACCGTCGCGGTGACCATGCCGACCGAGTACCGCTGCTCGATCCTCTCGATGAACAACTGCGTCTTCGCCTTGGTGGCTGACGCCTCTTCCACCATCGCCACGATCCGGGCGACCACGGTTTCATGGGCCAACCGGCTCACCCGCACCCGCAGCACCCCGGTGCCGTTAGCGGTGCCCGCGAACACCTCATCGCCCGCGGACTTGGCCACCGGCAGCCCCTCACCGGTAATGGTGGCCTGATCGACATCGCTGGCGCCGTCCACGACCGCCCCGTCCGCGCCGATCCGCTCACCAGGGCGCACCAGGATCACATCACCGACCCGCAGCGTCGTGGTTTCCACGCTTTCCTCGCCGGTCTCGGTGAGCCGGGTCGCATGCTCGGGGGCCAGGTCGAGCAGTCCACGCACCGACTCCGCGGTGCGGTGGGTGGCCACCGCCTCCAACGCCCCTGAGATGGCAAAGATGACGATCAACAGTCCGCCATCGAGCACCTGTCCGATTGCGGCTGCGCCGATCGCGGCCGCGACCATCAACAGGTCCACGTCCAGGGTCTTGTCCCGCAGGGCTTGCAACCCGGCCCACCCGGGCTCCCACCCACCAGTCACATAGCACGCCAGAAATAGCGCCCACCACAACCAACTGGGTCCGCCGGCGAAGTACGCAATCAGACCGAGGCCGAACAGCACGGTCGCCGCTGCGGCCCATCGGACCTCCGGCAGCCACCATGCACGGGAGCGGGCACGTCGCACCCTGGCCGACGGCGCCGCAACGCTCGGCTCGGTCACTGTCACCGGGTACTCCCTCGCTCGATCAACACTCGACCCACCGTACAGGATTCCATGAAGACCTGTTCATAGAAGCACAGCTGCTAAGATGTGCGGATGGGCCATGGTGTGGAGGGGCGCGACACTCCGCCTGCCGTTCTGGACGCCGACACCGCGGCCAGCGTGGCCACGACCCTGCAAGCCTTGGCCACGCCGAGTCGACTGCTGATCCTCTCGAGGCTGCGCCAGGCGCCCTGCTCGGTCACCGAGCTGGCCGAAGCGATCGGCATGGAACAGTCCGCGGTGTCCCACCAGCTGCGGCTGTTGCGCAACCTCGGCCTGGTCACTGGCACCCGCGCCGGCCAACGCGTCGTCTACGGCCTACACGACAACCACGTTGCGATGCTGCTCGACGAAGCCGTCTACCACAGCGAACACCTACGCCTGGGCGTGCGCGACCCCGCAACTGCGTAGCCGGCTCGCCTCACGCCGTGGCCGTCCGAGGACGACGGGTGGCCGCTCAGCGTCGTCTACCCCGCCGCCGAGCATCGGAGCGCCCTGATCATCCTAAACGCCCAACACGTCCAGGATCAGCTACGAGGCCACCGCGCTCGTGACTACCGAGGACAACCAGATCGTCGTCTCGGATCGGGCTGACGAGACCGGCGTCAACCCCGACTTACCCTTCAGCCTCTCGTGTGCTCAGTGGATCTTGCCTGGCTGTGACCAGATTTGTGACCGGGACCGTGCGGGATGGCCTGAGATGTGGCGGGACGACGAGTAAGCCGACTGCGGCTCGTGGCGACATGAGTGCCTGTCACGTGGCACGCGGCGGGAGCTGACGGGACGGCGGTTGTATAGCTCATAACCCAGAGGTCGTAGGTTCGAATCCTGCCCCCGCTACTACAACGGCCCGTCGGGATCCAGCCCTGGCGCCTACCTGTGCCGCTATCGCCGCACGCAGGGCGGCGCGCAAGTCGGGAGCATCGGCGGCGGGGACGCGCTCGGCAGCCGCAGGACCGGATCACCTACTGGTGCCCGCACTGCCAGGGCGGTCCAGGGTCGCCAGAGCCGCGCACGTCGAGGCAATGACCAGGATTGCCGCGACTGCCGCAACGACCAGGAGCAGACCGTCGGCGGAGGAGGATGCCGCGAAGTAGACACTGCCGAGGCCCGCGACCCCGATCACCTCGGCGAGCACGGGGCCAGTGGAGTTCATGGCCGAGATCGCCGAAGCGAACCGGGGTTCCACCAACGAGGTGACCTGTGCGATCAGCGGGCTGTACCCGGCGGCGTGCCCGGCCCCGGCGAACAGCAGCAACGGGAGGACACCCCACGGGTGCCCGTGGTCCCGGATGAGGAGCACGACCAGGGTCACCCCCGCCGCGAAGACCAGTGGGCCCACGATCGGCATGGCCCGCTGCAGCCGTTGTGAGCAGTGGTTCCAACTCAGGCTGAGCGCACCGAAACCGAGAGCGAACGGGACGAACGCGAGCCCCGCCTGGAGCGGGGTGTAGCCGAGTTCGGCCTGCAGATGCAGGGTCAGCGTGAGCACGAACACGGTGTAGCAACCCATCACGATGCAGCATGCGGCCAACCCCAGCTTCACCCCGTTCGGCTTCAGCGCCGCGAGGTCGAATACCGGGTGCCGTGCCGTGGATTCATACCGGACGAAGACGCCCAACAGCACGGCACCGCACGCGAGCATGATCCATGCCCATGCCGGCCACCCGTGGTCCTGGCCGAAGATGAGCGGGAGGGTGAGCGCGGTCATGGCCGAGGTCAACAGCGCTACGCCGGCGAGATCGAGGCGAGTTTGCCCGTCGCTACGTGAGCTCAGCAGGACGCGCCAACCGATCGCAAGCACGATCACACCGATCGGGACGTTGATCAAGAAGACCGGCCGCCAGGAGAGACCGAACAGGTCGACGCCGGCGACCAGCCCTCCGATCACTTGGCCGAGTGCGACTCCCAGGGCGAGGACCATGCTGTAGACACCGATTGCCCTGCGGCGCTCGACACCTTCCCAGTGGCGGTGGATGAGTGAGAACACCTGCGGCATCAGCATCGCGGCCCCTACCGCTTGAGCAATGCGGGCGAGCACCAGCATGGTCGGGTCGAGGGCCAACCCACACAGCAGCGAGGCCCCGGTGAACCAGCCGAGACCGATCAGGAACGCGCGCCGGTATCCAATGACGTCACCGATCCGCGCGCAGGTGACGAACAGCACGCCGGTGGTCAGCAGATAGCTCGACATGAGCAACTGGATCTCGGCGCCGCTGGCGTGCAACCCAGCACGAATCGTCTGCGCAGCCACGGACACGATCGACCCGTCCATGGAAACCATGACCTGCCCCGTGAGCAGTACAGCCAGCATCGGACCTCGACGGGTACCTGTTGCGACGAAACGGGCGTGGCTGTCCACGCCTCCGAGCATCGACCGCGGGTGACCGGCAGTCTTGAACGAATCTGCGGGTACACCGCTCGATATCGCGGACCATGGAGTGTCAGTGCGCGACGGTAGGTTCCGCGGTGTGCGTATCACGAGACGAGTGGTGGCGAACCCGCACTTCGTGATCCGGGCGGTCGAATGCACGGATGATCATGCTCGCTGGTCCCCTCCCGAGACGACGTCCGCCGCCCAGATGGTCTTGGTCCGGCGGGGCCGGTTCCAGCTCGATTCCCACGGCCGGCGCGTGACGGTCGACCCGACCACCGGTTATCTGCACCCGCCGGGTCACGAGACCCGCTTCGCCCACCCCGCCGGCGGCGACATGTGCACGTCGATCACTCTGCCCGGCGACGCTCTGATGGCAGGCGTCGAAGCGGCCCGTCCGCTGGCAGTCCGCGTGGACGCGCGGCTCGAACTAGCCCACCGCACGCTCCTGCGCACCGACGCGGACCCGGCCTTCGCCGGCGTCGAGGCCGTCGTGGACCTGCTGCGGCTGGCTCTTCGCCGTCAACCCGAGGAGACACCCGCGCCGGGACGCCACGACCTCGCGGACCGTGCCAGGGACGCAATGCTCGCGGATGAGCGAGGCGGCACCAGCCTGGTCGCACTGGCACACCTGCTGGAGACCTCCCCGTCTCACCTGAGCCGCACGTTCCGGCACCACGAGGGTATGACCATCAGCCGATACCGCAATCGCGTACGGATCAGCCGCGCTCTGCAACGAATCGACGAAGGCGAAACGAACCTCGCCAGCCTCACGTTTGCCCTCGGCTTCAGCGACCAAGCCCACTTCACCCGAACCATGCGGCGCGAGCTGGGCCACACCCCCGGACGGGTCCGTGCCCTCCTCACCGTCAATGTCGAAACCTCGACCGCTCAGCCGCGAGCCTCCAGGACGGCCAGGTCACGTTCGGCGTAGCTCCCGGTACAGCGGGTTGTTCAGCCAATCGACGGGTTCCCGTTCGGTTCTGAGCCACTGTTGCGGGACGGGCGGAAGGTGCGCCGGTAGGTCGT
>Ga0137413_10001038_pt1 | contig 10418 bp, 13 predicted proteins | sample CZODoug2_1_16fun_FD_108280 | JGI IMG/M metagenome (GOLD analysis project Ga0137413, IMG submission 108280) | Vadose zone soil fungal communities from Angelo Coast Range Reserve, California, USA - CZODoug2_1_16fungal (Illumina Assembly) | ecosystem: Environmental > Terrestrial > Soil > Vadose... | reverse complement strand
GTGGTGCTGCTTGCGGTGCTTGACGCGCCGAGGGATCAGCATGGCTCAGCTCTCCCCTGCTGCGCCCTCGGGCGCGGTGGTGGCCTCGACCGGCGCGCCAGAGCTGGCGGGCGCGGCCTCGACGGCAGCGGGCTCGTCACGGCGCGGTGCGTCGCGACGAGCGGGACGACGGTCCGGGCGCGCCCCGCCACCGCTACCGCGCCCGGCGGCGGCTGCAGCCGCCGCGGCGCGCTGCTGTGCCTCGCGCTCGCTGCGCGTGCCGGTGACGTCGCCTTTGTAGATCCACACCTTCACCCCGATACGACCGAAGGTGGTGCGGGCCTCGAAGAAGCCGTAGTCGATGTCTGCGCGCAGTGTGTGCAGCGGGACGCGGCCCTCGCGGTAGAACTCCGAGCGCGACATCTCGGCGCCGCCCAGACGACCGGAGCACTGCACCCGGATGCCCTTGGCGCCGGCCTTGGTCGCGCTCTGCAGCGCCTTGCGCATGGCACGACGGAACGCCACCCGACTGGCCAGCTGCTCGGCCACGCCCTGCGCGACGAGCTGAGCGTCCACCTCGGGGTTCTTCACCTCGAGGATGTTCAGCTGCACCTGCTTGCCGGTCAGGTTCTCCAGGCGGGTGCGGATGCTGTCCGCCTCCGCGCCGCGACGACCGATCACAATGCCCGGCCGTGCGGTGTGGATGTCGACGCGAACCCGATCCCGGGTGCGTTCGATCTCCACCTTGGAAATGCCCGCCCGCTCCATGCCCTTGGTGAGCATGCGGCGGATCGCCACATCCTCCGCGACGTAATCGCTGTACAGCTTGTCCGCGTACCAGCGACTCTTGAACTCGCTGGTGATCCCGAGTCGGAACCCGTGCGGGTTGACCTTCTGGCCCACTATCGGGTCCTTCCCTTCGTGCCGGCGCCCGCAGCGGTGGCCGCGGGCTGTGACGTCACGACGATCGTGACGTGGGAGCTGCGCTTGCGGATGCGGAAGGCGCGGCCCTGGGCCCGCGGCCGGAACCGCTTCATGGTCGGACCCTCATCGACGAACGCCTCGCTGACCACCAGCGTGCGCGGGTCCAACGAGTAGTTGTTCTGGGCGTTGGCGACGGCGCTGGCGAGCACCTTGCCGACCGGCTCGGCCGCGGCCTGCGGCGAGAACGCCAGGATGGCCTGGGCCTCGGCAGCCGGCAGGCCGCGGATCAGGTCGACGACCCGGCGGGCCTTCATCGGCGCGACACGCAGATACCGGACGCGCGCGGTCGCGCTGTTCGGCCTGGCTTCCATCGCACTTCCCTGCTTTCTGGGTTGGCCTTGCTCTGTGTCCGAAAGTCTTGATCGTGCTGGTGCCTAGCGGCGGCGGGCCTTGCGGTCGTCCTTCTCGTGACCGCGGAAGGTCCGGGTCGGCGCGAACTCGCCGAGCTTGTGGCCGACCATGGACTCGGTGACGAACACCGGCACGTGCTTGCGGCCGTCGTGCACCGCGATCGTGTGCCCGAGCATCTCCGGGATGATCATCGAGCGACGCGACCAGGTCTTGATCACGTTCTTGGTGCCCTTGTCGTTCTGCACCTCGACCTTCTTGGCCAGGTGCCCGTCGACGAAGGGGCCTTTCTTCAAACTGCGCGGCATTACTTCCGGCCCTTTCCGGTCTTCCGACGGCGGATGATCATCTTGTCGCTCGGGCGATTGGGCCGACGGGTACGGCCTTCCGGCTGACCCCACGGGCTCACCGGGTGGCGACCACCGGAGGTCTTGCCCTCGCCACCACCGTGCGGGTGGTCGACCGGGTTCATCACGACGCCACGCACGGTCGGGCGCTTGCCCTTCCAGCGCATGCGGCCGGCCTTGCCCCAGTTGATGTTCGACTGCTCGGCGTTGCCCACCTCACCGATCGTGGCGCGACAGCGCACGTCGACGTTGCGCACCTCACCGGACGGCATGCGCAGCTGCGCGAAGGCGCCTTCCTTGGCCAGCAACTGCACGCCGGTACCGGCCGACCGCGCGATCTTGGCGCCGCCACCGGGGCGCAGTTCGATCGCGTGGACCACGGTGCCCAACGGGATATTGCGCAACGGCAGGTTGTTGCCGGGCTTGATGTCGGCGCTCGGCCCGGTCTCGATGGTGTCGCCCTGGGAGAGCTTGTTCGGGCAGATGATGTAGCGCTTCTCGCCGTCCGCGAAGTGCAGCAGCGCGATGCGCGCCGTGCGGTTCGGGTCGTATTCGATGTGCGCGACCTTGGCCGGCACGCCGTCCTTGTCCGCCCGACGGAAGTCGATCACCCGGTAGGCGCGCTTGTGGCCACCACCCTGGTGCCGGGTGGTGATCCGCCCGGCGCTGTTGCGACCGCCCTTGCTGTGCAGCGGACGAACCAGCGACTTCTCCGGCTCCGTCCGAGTGATCTCGACGAAGTCGGCAACGCTGGAGCCGCGACGGCCCGGCGTGGTCGGCTTGTACTTACGGATACCCATTAGGAAACCGGTCCTCCGAAGATATCGATCCGGTCGCCCTCGGCGACCGTCACGATGGCGCGACGAGTGGCGTTGCGGGTCCCGTAGCCGACGCGAGTGCGCTTGCGCTTACCGGGACGGTTGATCGTGTTGACCCCGGTGACCTTCACGCCGAAGACCTTCTCGACCGAGATCTTGATCTGGGTCTTGTTGGCGTTCGGGTGCACCAGGAACGTGTACTTGTTCTCGTCGAGCAGCCCGTAGCTCTTCTCCGAGATGACCGGCGCGAGCAGGATGTCGCGCGGGTCGACGTAGGTGGAACTCACTGGGCACCGCCTTCGGCAACACCGGCGTGGACGAGGAAGGCCTGCAACGCACCCGCGACGAACACGATGTCGTCGTTGCACAGCACGTCATAGGTGTTCAGCTGGTCCGGCGCGATCGCGTGCACGCCCGGCACGTTGCGCACGCTCTTCCAGCCGACGATGTCGGTGCGCTCGACGACCACCAGCGCCTTACCGGCTTCGCCGACCTGGTTCAGTGCACCGATGGCCTCGCGGGTGGACGGCGAGTCACCCGCCACCAGGCCGGCCAGCACGTGCACCTTGCCGGCCCGGGCCCGGTCGGAGAGCGCACCGCGAAGCGCGGCCGCCTTCATCTTCTTCGGGGTCCGCTGGGAGTAGTCGCGGGGATGCGGGCCGTGCACGACGCCGCCGCCGGCGAACTGCGGCGCCCGGGTCGAACCCTGCCGAGCCCGACCGGTGCCCTTCTGCCGGTACGGCTTCTTGCCGCCACCGCTGACCTCGCCGCGCCGCTTGACCTTGTGCGTGCCCTGCCGCGCCGCCGCCTGCTGGGCCACCACGACCTGGTGGATCAGCGGAATGTTGACGGCGACATCGAAGATCTCAGCCGGCAGCTCGGCGGTGCCGGTCTTCTTCCCCGCAGCGTCAATGACGTCGACGGCGGTCATTTCTGGGCCCCCTTGCTGGGCGTGCGGACCAGGACGAGGCCACCGGCCGGCCCGGCCACCGCACCCTTGATCAGGATCAGGTTCGCCTCGAGGTCCACCGCGTGCACGGTCAGGTTCTGCGTGGTGACGCGAACGTGGCCCATGCGACCGGACATCTTCATGCCCTTGAAAACACGGGCAGGTGTGGCGCACGCGCCGATGGAGCCGGGCGAGCGGTGCTTGCGCTGGGTACCGTGCGAGGAGCTCAGACCCTTGAAGCCGTGCCGCTTCATGACACCCGCTGTGCCCTTGCCCTTGCTGGTGCCGACCACGTCGACCTTGGAACCCTCGGCAAACAGGTCCGCGGCCAACTCCTGGCCGACCTGGTAGTTGCCGGCGTCCTCGGTGCGGATCTCCACCACATGCCGGCGCGGGGTGACCCCGGCCTTGCGGAAGTGGCCCGCATCCGGCTTGTTCACCGACCGCGGGTCGATCTCGCCGAAGCCGATCTGCACCGCGGCGTAGCCGTCGTTCTCGGGGCTGCGCACCGCCGTGACGACACAGGGGCCGGCCTTCACCACGGTGACCGGGACGACCCGGCCGCGACCGTCGAAGACCTGGGTCATGCCCAGCTTCTGGCCCAGGATTCCTTGGACAGTCATGGCCGCACCTCGCTGCGCTCGGTGCAGCCAGAGGTGGCTGTGTCCATCGTTCGCTCGCTGCGCTCGCTCACAGTCCCCTCCGGCTAGAGCTTGATTTCGATGTCGACGCCGGCCGGAAGGTCGAGCCGCATCAGCGAGTCGACGGTCTTCGGGGTCGGGTCGAGGATGTCGATGAGGCGCTTGTGGGTGCGCATCTCGAAGTGCTCGCGCGAGTCCTTGTACTTGTGCGGCGAGCGGATCACGCAGTAGATGTTTTTCTCGGTCGGCAACGGGACCGGACCGGCCACGTGCGCACCGGTGCGCGTCACCGTGTCGACGATCTTGCGCGCCGACGAGTCGATGACCTCGTGGTCGTAGGCCTTGAGCCGGATGCGGATCTTCTGTCCCGCCATGGCAGGGGTCGCCGTCCTTCGTTGGCAATGAGCACTGTCGGTGGTGAACCGCGGGGCGCCGGGTGGGCGCCCCGCGGTCGAGAGCTACTTGAGGATCTTGATGACCTTGCCGGCGCCCACGGTGCGGCCGCCCTCGCGAATGGCGAAGGTCAGGCCCTCCTCCATGGCGATCGGCTGGATGAGATTGACCTTCATCTCGGTGTTGTCGCCGGGCATGATCATCTCGGTGCCCTCGGGCAGCTCGACGACGCCGGTCACGTCGGTGGTGCGGAAGTAGAACTGCGGGCGGTAGTTCTGGAAGAACGGCGTGTGCCGGCCACCCTCGTCCTTGCTCAGGATGTAGACCTGGGCGTCGAACTCGGTGTGCGGGGTGTTGGTGCCCGGCTTGATGATGACCTGGCCGCGCTCGACGTCCTCGCGCTTGATGCCACGCAGCAGCAGGCCGACGTTCTCACCGGCGCGACCTTCGTCGAGCAGCTTGCGGAACATCTCGACGCCGGTGACGGTGGTCGACTGCTTGGTCTCTTTGATGCCGATGATGTCGACGGTCTCGTTGACCTTGATGATCCCGCGCTCGATGCGGCCGGTGACCACCGTGCCGCGACCGGTGATGGTGAAGACGTCCTCCACCGGCATCAGGAACGGCTTCTCGGTGTCCCGCTCGGGCTGCGGGATCGACTCGTCGACGGCCTTCATCAGCTCGACGATGCTCTGCGTCCACTTCGGGTCACCCTCCAGCGCCTTCAGCGCGGAGACCGGGACCACGGGCAGGTTGTCGCCGTCGAACTCGTAGATGGACAGCAGCTCGCGGACCTCGAGCTCGACCAGCTCCATGATCTCGTCGTCGTCCACCATGTCGGCCTTGTTCAGCGCCACCACGATGGCCGGCACGCCGACCTGACGGGCCAGCAGCACGTGCTCCTTGGTCTGCGGCATCGGACCGTCGGTGGCGGCCACGACCAGGATCGCGCCGTCCATCTGGGCGGCACCGGTGATCATGTTCTTGATGTAGTCGGCGTGACCCGGGCAGTCCACGTGGGCGTAGTGGCGAGCCTCGGTCTGGTACTCGACGTGGGCGATCGAGATCGTGATGCCGCGCTGCTTCTCCTCGGGCGCCTTATCGATCTCGTCGAACGGCGTGTACGGGTTCACATCCGGCATCGCGTCGTGCAGCACCTTGGTGATGGCCGCGGTCAGCGTGGTCTTGCCGTGGTCGATGTGGCCGATCGTGCCGATGTTGACGTGCGGCTTGGTCCGCTCGAACTTGGCCTTCGCCACTGCAATCTCCTTCGTAGAACTTGTTCGGTACGTCTGGAGGGAATCGGCTATTCGCCGCGTGCCTTCTTCACGATCTCTTCCGCCACGTTGCGCGGTACCTCGGCATAGCTGTCGAACTGCATGGTGTAGTTGGCCCGGCCCTGGGTCTTGCTGCGCAGGTCTCCCACGTAGCCGAACATCTCGGAAAGCGGAACCAGTGCCTTGACCACCTTCAAGCCGAACTGGTCCTCCATGGCCTGGATCTGGCCGCGGCGGGAGTTCAGGTCACCGATGACGTCGCCCATGTAGTCCTCGGGCGTACGAACCTCGACGGACATCATCGGCTCGAGCAGGATTGGCTCGGCCTTGCGGGCGGCCTCCTTGAAGGCCATCGAGCCGGCGATCTTGAAGGCCATTTCCGAAGAGTCGACCTCGTGGTAACCACCGTCGAGCAGGGTCACCTTGACGTCGACCATCGGGTAGCCCGCCAGCACGCCGTACTCCATGGCCTCCTGGCAGCCCGCGTCGACCGAAGGGATGTACTCCTTCGGGATGCGGCCACCGCTGACCTTGTTGGAGAACTCGTAACCGCCATCGCCACCACCGGTGGGCTCGATCGCGATCTGCACCTTGGCGAACTGACCGGAGCCACCGGTTTGCTTCTTGTGCGTGTAGTCGTAGCGCTCGATCGCCTTGCGGATGGTCTCGCGGTAGGCCACCTGCGGCTTGCCGACGTTCGCCTCGACCTTGAACTCGCGACGCATACGGTCGACCAGCACCTCGAGGTGCAGTTCGCCCATGCCGGCGATGATGGTCTGGCCGGTGTCCTCGTCGGTCCGGACCTGGAAGGTCGGGTCCTCCTCGGCGAGGCGCTGGATCGCGATGCCCAGCTTTTCCTGGTCACTCTTGGTCTTCGGCTCGATGGCCACCGAGATGACCGGGGCCGGGAAGTTCATGGCCTCGAGGATCACCGGCGCATCGGGCGCGCACAGGGTGTCACCGGTGGTCGTGTTCTTCAGACCCATGACGGCCACGATGTGACCGGCCGTCACCTTCTCGATCTCCTCACGCTTGTTCGCGTGCATCTGGTAGATCTTGCCGATCCGCTCCTTGTGGCCCTTGGTGCTGTTCAGCACCGATGTCCCCGCGGTCAGCGTGCCGGAGTAGATCCGGAGATAGGTCAGCTTGCCCAGGTGCTGGTCGGTCATGATCTTGAAGGCGAGAGCGGCGGCGGGCGCGTCGGCCTTGGGCTCGCGCTCGACGATCTCCTCGATGTCCTTGACCGAGTGACCCTTGACCGCGCCGACGTCCAGCGGCGAGGGCAGGTAGCGCACGACCGCGTCGAGCATGGGCTGGACGCCCTTGTTCTTGAACGCGGTGCCGCACACGACCGGCGTCAGCTTGCCCGCGATGGTCGCGCGCCGGGTGCCGGCGATGATCTGCTTCTCGGTGGGCTCGATGCCCTCGAGGTACTGCTCCATGATCTCGTCGTCGGCCTCGGCGAGGGTCTCGATGAGCCGGTCCCGCCACTCGGTAGCCGCTTCGGTGTGCGTCTCCGGGATGTCGAGGGTGTCGTACATCTCGCCCTTGGCGGTCTCGTCGGACCAGACCAGCGCCTTCATCGCGACCAGGTCGATGACGCCCTTGAAGTCCGACTCCGCGCCGATCGGCAACTGCACGACCAGCGGGGTCGCGTTCAGCCGGGTGACCAGCATGTCCACGCAGCGGTGGAACTCCGCGCCAACCCGGTCCAGCTTGTTGATGAAGCAAATGCGCGGAACGCTGTACCGGTCGGCCTGTCGCCAGACCGTCTCCGACTGGGGCTCCACACCGGCCACACCGTCGAACACCGCGACTGCACCGTCGAGCACCCGCAGCGAACGCTCCACCTCAACGGTGAAGTCGACGTGGCCGGGGGTGTCGATGATGTTGATGGTGTGGTTGTCCCACTCGCAGGTCGTGGCCGCGGAGGTGATGGTGATGCCCCGCTCCTGCTCCTGCTCCATCCAGTCCATGACGGCAGCGCCCTCGTGGACCTCACCGATCTTGTAGGTGATCCCGGTGTAGAAGAGGATCCGCTCGGTGGTGGTCGTCTTGCCCGCGTCGATGTGCGCCATGATCCCGATGTTGCGGACCTGGGCGAGATCGACGTTTGCGGTGCTGATGGCCACGACTGTGCTACTCCTGCTCTCGGTTCTTCGATTACCAGCGGTAGTGCGCGAAGGCCTTGTTGGACTCGGCCATCTTGTGGGTGTCCTCGCGGCGCTTGACGCTGGCGCCGAGGCCGTTGCTCGCGTCGAGAATCTCGTTCATCAGCCGCTCGGTCATGGTCTTCTCGCGCCGGGCGCGGGAGTACCCGATGAGCCAGCGCAGGGCCAGCGTGGTGGCCCGGTTGGCCTTGACCTCGACCGGCACCTGGTAGGTGGCGCCACCGACGCGGCGGCTCTTCACCTCAAGGCTCGGCTTGACGTTGTCCAGGGCACGTTTGAGCGTGACCACCGGGTCGTTGCCGGTCTTGGTCCGGCAACCTTCCAGCGCGCCGTAGACGGTGCGCTCGGCGACCGAACGCTTGCCGTTCAGCAGCACCTTGTTCACCAGCTGGGTGACCAGCGGTGAGGAGTAGACCGGGTCGATGATGACCGGACGCTTCGCGGGAGGGCCCTTACGAGGCATTAGGACTTCTCCTTCTTCGCGCCGTAGCGGGAGCGGGCCTGCTTGCGGTTCTTCACGCCCTGGGTGTCCAGGGAGCCGCGGATGATCTTGTAACGGACACCCGGCAGGTCCTTCACCCGGCCGCCACGCACCAGCACGATTGAGTGCTCCTGCAGGTTGTGGCCCACCCCCGGGATGTACGCGGTGACCTCGATCTGGCTGGTCAGGCGCACGCGGGCGACCTTGCGCAGCGCGGAGTTCGGCTTCTTCGGCGTCGTGGTGTAGACGCGCGTGCAGACCCCGCGGCGCTGGGGGCAACCCTTGAGCGCCGGCGTCTTGGTCTTCGACACCTTCTCCTGCCGGCCCTTCCGGACCAGCTGTTGGATCGTGGGCACCGCTTCTCCGTCTTCGTCCGTACCGATCAGAAGTGCGGCATACCCGTTCGAGCGACCCCCGAGGTCGGGCGTGTCGGCGGACCGACACGAACCCAGCCCAAAATTCCTGACCAGGATTCGCACCCGGACACGCGCAACGGCAGTGACCGAGAACAAAAGGGATCGCGCGAGACCAGCACGCGCGCGTGTACCCGAGCGGTGCCCGGGCACGAGGCAGGACACTATCACCGCCGCGACGGGGGTCCAAAGCGGGGCGTGTCGCGGTGGGGCTGCTCGCTCAGCTCTGTGCCTTCTCGGCGGCGTAGCGGGCGGTGGAGGCGGCCACCGCATCCAGGTTCGACTGCGAAAGTTCGGGCCGGGCCGCGCTGGCCCGAGCGGCGGCCTCCCGGGTGCTGTAGGCCTGGCCCTGGAACTCGGGCATCACGTGCCGGGCGAACAACTCGTAGCTTTCGGCCTTGCGCGCGGGGTTGGCCCAGTCGTGGTTGAGCTGCAGGTAGGCGCCGAAGCCCCCGTTGGACTGCTTCCACAGCCGCTCGATCTGCTCCCCGGCCTGATCCGGTGTGCCGATCACGCCGATGCCCGAGGTGTTGATGAAGTCGATGTACTCGCCGACCGAGGAACCGTCGCCGAGGCTCATCTGCGGGAAGGCCGCCACCTTCTGGAAGTAGTGGAACCACTTCATGATCCCGTGCTCGACGTCCTTGTAGGCCTGATCCTTGGTCTCGGCCAGGTGCATCATGCCCACCAGCCGCCAGGCATCGCGGTCCACGCTGGTTCCGTAGTGCGCCGCCCGCTCCTCCATCACGTCCCAGTGGTGAGCCAACACATCGAAGCCCGCGGCCATGGTGGCCCCGATCGACAGCAGCCCCAGCCCGTAGCGGCCCGCCAACCGCGGGCCTGCCGGGGAAGCCACCGCGGCGATCGCGATGTCCATGTCGCTGTAGGGCCGGAGGTGCAGCCGGGCGTCACGCAGGATCCAGCGGTCGTTCTCGAAATTGACCGGCTCGTCGCTACGCAGCAATCGGACGATGAGGTCGGTGGCGTCATCGAGCAACTCCCGGGTGCGCGGCATGTCCAGCCCGATCATCCGGGCGTCCGACGGCAGCGAGCCCGGGCCGAGGCCCAGCATGAACCGGCCGCGCAGCAGGTGATCGAGAAGCACCGCGCGCTCGGCCACCCAGAGCGGGTGGTGGTAGGACGCGGAGATCACGCCGGTGCCGAGTCTGATGTGTCGGGTGCGGGCGGCCGCGGCAGCGATGAAGATCTCCGGCGAGGCGATGATCTCAGTACCCGCCGAATGGTGCTCGCCGATCCATGCCTCGTCGTAGCCGAGTCGGTCGAGCCCCTCGAGGGTCTCGAGGTCTCCCTCCAGGAGCAGGGTCGGGTTCTCTCCCGGCGGGTGGAAGGGCGCCATGAAGATGCCGAATCGCATCCGCCGCTCGTGCATCGCCATCGTCACGCCTTCCGTCAGGGAGCAACCAGGATCTTGGCCTGTTCCTCCGCCTTGCCGAGTTCGTCGAACGCAGCCGACACCCCGTCGAGGCCAACGGTGCTGGTGATCAGCGGGGTCGGATCGACCTTCCCCTCGGCCATCAGGTGCAGGGTGTCGTGGTACTCGCCGGGGTCGTAGGCGAAGACGAACTGCAGGGACAGCTCCTTGGTCAGCGCCATGAG
>Ga0137413_10001037_pt1 | contig 10420 bp, 11 predicted proteins | sample CZODoug2_1_16fun_FD_108280 | JGI IMG/M metagenome (GOLD analysis project Ga0137413, IMG submission 108280) | Vadose zone soil fungal communities from Angelo Coast Range Reserve, California, USA - CZODoug2_1_16fungal (Illumina Assembly) | ecosystem: Environmental > Terrestrial > Soil > Vadose... | reverse complement strand
TTAACAATTAGCATCGAGCTATGCGAGGCCTTTGCACTGCAAAGCAGGTCGGAATATTCCTACAGAGCATTCGATTGGCTGTTGAATGAGTGACGATGCGGTGGTCACCGGCTCAGGTGCGCTCGGGGCACCGTGACCCGAGTGTGAATCGGTGTCGAATTGAACAGGATTTCGCGTATCGTGCATGCCAAATCAACACGTTGCGGCGCCAGCGGGCGGCTCAGCGTAACCCGACGGGGTAGGTCGATTTTCGTGTATGTCGTCAAGGTCCGACAGGTCGGCTCCCATAATCGGCGCGTGACCCCACAATGCTGCAAGGCTGAAGCACACTCATGCCGGATCGCGTCTTATCGCGCCGTTAGAACGGCCCTCCATCTGCGCCCCAGCCAGCCCATGAATCCCGCACGCATCCGCTGATTGTAGGCGGTCTCGGCGGCGACGCGCACGCTGACTTCGGTGCCGGCTTCCACACGGCTCCAGATGTCGGCACGCGTGTTCAATCGGTGCGCTCTTTCCTGCATTCCCACCAAGCCAAAATGTCCTTGTTGTGCACCGGCGTTCCATGAATCGACGTCGAAGCCACGGCCATCATCTCTGACTCGCAACAAGAGATGCGAGCTGTCGTAAACAATCTCCATTTCGACCCGACTTCCCATGGAGTGCGTGAACGCGTTGGTGAGTGCTTCGGAGCCAATCCGGAACAGTTCTTCGCGCGCGATTGGATGCAAAGACCGCGTCACGCCCAGCACGTTCGAGCGAAATGTCTTGCCGCTTTCCCTCGCGAGTTCCTCGGCGACGGAATTCAAGACATCTTCGATCTGACCCGCAGCTACTTGCGCGCCGCGCAGGCCGGTGACGCTCTCTCGCCCTTGCGCGATCAGGTCGTCAGCACGCTCGAGCGCCTGTTCCATGACGGCGCGGACGGGCTCGGTTCCGGACAGGCGTTCCGTTGCCGCCTGAAATTGATACAGCAGACCCTGCACACCTTGCAGCAGAGTATCGTGCAAGTCGCGCGCGATCCGTTCGCGTTCCTTCATTCGTTCCTCAACGCGCATGCGCAGGCGACTTGTGACATGTCGAATACGCCCCAGGTAGGTCAGCCATACTGCCATCACTACCCCAACGACGCACATCACCACAAACCAGGTGGTTTGGTAGAACGCCGGCAACACTTGGAAGGGTAGCGAGGCTCCCACATTGTTCCATACACCATCGTTGTTCGACGCGATGACGCGGAACTGGAATTGCCCTGGGGGCACGCCCGTGTAGAAAGCCTGCCTTCGATTTCCGGCATTCTGCCAGTCCACGTCGTAGCCCTCGAGCTTGTAGCGAAACTGTACCTTCTGCGGGATCGCAAAGCTCGAAGCGGTGTAGTCGATTTCCAGATTTTTCGTCAGGGGGCGCAGACGCAGTCCCGTTGCGGGCGCGAACGTCGTACGATCGGCCACGAGCTTTTCTACCTGAACGAGAGGGGCAATGCGATTGGTCGAAACATGCGCCGGATCCATCATCTGCAACACGCTCGCGTTCGCGAACCAGAGCCGGCCGTCCGGGGATCGGGAGGATTTCGGATACCACGAGGAGGACGCGGGCTGCACTCCATCGAAGGTATCGAACAGTTTGACCTTCAGCTGGGCCTTCGGATCGCGCCACCACTTCTCGATTTCGGCGAAACTCACGGACTGCAAGCCGCAATCGGAATACAGCCACAGCGCTTGCGCATCCCACAACATCGTTCGAACCGCGGTACACGGAAGACCGTTGCTTGCATCGAGCGTCTGCCACTTCTCGCCTCGCACTCCGACGACGCCGAGGGCTGAGTTCGTGTAGATAGATCCATCAGCCGTAGCGATGAGGCCGACCACATACCCTGTGTGTGACGCACGATGCAGGGCGATGATGTCGGCATGCCCATCGTGCCAGTGCGCAATGTCCCCATTGAACATGGGTAGCCAGACGCCGCTGCGCAGGTCCGCGGCGATCGCACCGGCCTTTGCGATGGCCAACTGCTCAAACGGAATCTCCTGCCGAATAGTTTCGCCCTCGATCCGAAGCACTGAGCCGTGCAGCCCCGCTTGTGAGATAACCCAAAGATTTCCTTCTCGATCGTCCATGATTGCCGAGATGCCTCCTGTCTCACCTCCGTCGGCACGACGCACGGGCCGGAACGCGCCGTGATCGAACAGCGTGAGCCGGGTGTCTATGCCGATCCACATCCGGCCCAGGCGGTCCTCGAACATCGAGGTCACCTGCTCGCCCGGTAATTCTTTTCCACCATGATAGGAGGTGACCGTCGTTCCACGCAGAACGTCTAGCGCATGGAAGTTGCTGATCCAGACCGATCCATCCCGGGAGGCCACCACCGCGTTGACCAAGTCTGCCGAAAGGCCTTCGTGAGCGGAAAAAGTCGCAACCTTCACATCCCTAAACCGGTCGACCCCTTCCTGGGTTGCCACCCAGATGTTGCCTTCGCGATCCTCGAAGATCTTGTTGATCGCGTCACTCGAAAGACCGTCGAGACTTCCATAGTGCTCGACACGCTGGCCTGAAATCCGATAGAGCCCCCGTCCCTGCGTCCCGATCCACAGATCGTAGTTGGAATCGAAGAACAACGACTGCACAGGAATGGAACCCCCGTCGAAAGCCGGGCGCAGGAAGGGCTGCAGACGTGTGCCTTGAAGCGATGACAGTCCGTATCCGCCAGCCGATACGGCGGACCCGATCAGAAGGGAGCCATCCCGATCGAACGCAAGCGCCTGCGCTCCATCCTGCCCCCCACGGAGCGTTTGTAGCACTTGCGCGCGCAGCGATTTCGGGCTCCAGCGAACGACCTGATCGTCTGAATGGATCAGGAGGTCGCCATTTGGGTCCTCGAGTATGTCCATTACGTACTCGAGCGAAATGCCTTCCTTCTTCCCGAAGCACTCGAGTTTCTCTCCTGCCACCCGGCAGACAGGCGACTCCCCCGCAGGAACACGAGACCGTGCGATCCAGACCTCGCCGTCATGAGTCTGTTTAATGTCGAGGACAAAACTCAGGTTGTAGCCGACGTTGTCGGGATAGTGGGTCAAACGGCCCGCGCTCCAACGCTCGACATCCGAGCTCGTACCGATCCACAGGCTGCCGTCGCGCGCGCCCAGAAGCGAAAGGATTCGGGGCGCACGAATCGGCTCGCCGGTTGAAGGAGGCACGAAAGGAACGAGTTCTGCTCCGTTGAATCGCAGCAGCCCCGCTCGGGTACCGACCCAGAGATAGCCGTCCTTCGTTTGAGCCAGCGACGTCACCGCACCGGCAACTACGCCATCTTGTGTGCGCCACGCGCTGTGGCCGTACTGAGTGAGGATGCGGCCTGGGTCAAGCGCACATGCAGGCGCAGCTGAAAACAGAAATGCCGTGAGGAGTAAACGAATCGCGCGGGCTCGCCGACCTGCTGCCGAACTGGCCAAGATTGCTATTTCACACAAGTTCCCGACACCTCTGGCTGCTGTCGCTTGAGGATACCCCATTGAGATATAGCCGACCGGGCGACTCCACCGCCCCAATTGGAGTGTTCGAGAAGCCCCCGTTCGCAGCTCGCGCAGCGCGGCCCGCACAAATACCTTTCATGGAACAGGACTTGCCGATACCACGAAGGATCTTCCGATGAACGATCTGCTTGCAGATCGACCCATCCTACCGCAACTGGTCGCCCTTCCCGTCAGCTTGGGCAGCGGGGCCATCGTGGTGCAGGGAGCAGGCGCACACGTGTTCCTGGTCGTTCTAGCCCCCGGAGGCGGCTTGATTGCCTACTACCTCTGGAATGCCGGAGTGCGAAAGATCGGGGCCAGCTCTGCATCCGTCTTCATCAATCTCGTACCCGTGGCTTCCATGCTGATCTCGACGATGGGCTTGGAACGGCGCCCGTGTTCACTTGTTTGCGACCTCCTTGGCTCTCAAAACTTCACCCTGCAATCGACCAAATCGCTTCGTCGGCCGTGATCGGTTGGCCTTAAACGATTGCGAGCCGTTCAGTGGTAGGACTAAGCTCAATCTAAAGCTGGATAATGCCCCTGCGCAATGCCAGAGTTACAGCATGCGTGCGGTCACTCGCATGCAGTTTAGCGAGAATGTTTTTCATATGCCCTTTAGCAGTCTCATCATTGATGAACAGCTGTGTGGCAATTTCCTTGTTCGAATTCCCGAGCGCGGCCAGTGACAGGACTTGAATTTCTCGCGGAGAGAGCGGCTCATCACCGGTGTGCTGCGCCAGCTGCGCAGCCACCACTGAATGCACACGTTTTGCGCCCGCATGGACGGCGCGGATGTTATCAATGAGCTCCGTTCGTGCCATCTGTTTGAGTACATACGCACACGCACCCGCTTTGAGCGCTCGATACGCGAGTGCGTCGCCCGCAAATGTTGTCAGAACAATGACTTTGGCGTCAGGATACTCAGCACGGATATTCGTAAGACATTCAATGCCGTCCATGTCCGGCATTTGCAAATCCATGAGCGTTATATCCGGCAGAAGATCGCGATACAAAGCGATGGCTTCCTTGCCGTTACCTGCTTCACCTACCAATTGCATATCCGATTGGTTCGCAATCAACGCGCTGAGCCCCGTACGCAACACTGGATGATCATCGACGCTCAAGATTCGAACGGTAGAGTGTGATTGCAAATCTGGCATAAGAAAGATTCTCGTTAACGGTTCCGGACTCCACTACACAATGCTAAGCGCGTCAAGTCTCAAAAGGGGCGGCGCAAAACCCCGGAATCGGGGGTGCAATTAGTCGCGTTGCGTACGTACGATCGATGCCATGCAGCGGTTGTTCACCACGTTCCCGAATTCCTGGCCCGGCGCGGGTCTCTTGATCCTTCGATTGACCCTTGCGGCGTCAACATTTCTATTAGCGGCAGCGGATTCCGGCGGCTCCGTAGGTCTCCCCAATGTGATTAGACAGGGGGAATGGCTTAGCGGTGTATTTCTAGTGGTTGGGTTGTGGACTCCGGTGGTGGCCGCGGCCAGGTTCGTCGCCGCGATCCTGATGTTTATATTCAGCCATGAAACCGGCGTGGACTACCTATTGTTGGGCATCCTGAATGCGCCCTTATCGATGTTGGGTCCCGGAGCGTGGTCGGTTGACGCATTTCTGTTTGGCCGTAAACAGTTCAGCGTTTAGATAAGCCCATGCCCCCCATTCGGGGCGTTTGAAAAGCCCTTGATAGGAGCTGACGTCCGCGTGCCGAGGTCGAGTAATGTTCGGTCCGTGCAATGAATTTCATCACTGACCGCGGAACGTATCCTTTTATGAACGATTTACTCGCCTTCACGATCGATGCCCACGGTGGCTTGAACCGCTGGCGCGAATTCTCCGAGCTAGAAGCGCGCGTCACGATCGACGGGGCTATCTGGAAGCTGAAGCGACAACCCGGCCTCCTGATCGATAAGCAGTTGAATATTGACCTGCGCAAGGAGCGAATCACTATCACGCCATTCGGCGGCGAAGGCACATTCAGCACATTCGGCGAAGGCGCGCTTGCTATCGAAACACCTGGCGGCGCGACCGTAGAACGTTGGAGCGATCCCGTCGCCTCGTTCGCGAACCAGACACATGAGACGCCATGGCACCGCATGCATGTGGCGTATTTTGCGAGCGAGGCGCTGTGGACCTACCTCACTTCGCCATTCCTCTACACCTACCCAGGCTTCAAGTCCAAAGAGGTCGAGCCCTGGGAGGAGAATGGCGAGATATGGCGTCGCCTCGAAGTAACCTTTCCAGACTACATCCGGAGCCATCACAAGGTGCAGACGACCCATTTCGGTCCCGATGGTCTCATGCGCCGCCATGACTACGTGGTCGACATTTTGGGAGGCGCTACGGGCGCCAACTATCCCAGCGACTATCGCAATGTCCAGGGATTGATGGTGCCGACACGACGCCGGATCTACGCCTACGACGCAAACATGCATAAAGTGCCGGAACCGCTTCTCGTATCACTTGATTTCGATCGGCTAGGCTTTCGATGACAACGTCTGAGCGCGCACCAGAACCTGGCAACGCTTGGCTCGAAATTGTTCGGCGTCCAACGCTCGATTCCTTTGCACAGGCGTTTTCGAAGGACTGTGTCCTCGAGGCTGTCGTCCTCGCCACTCCTTTGCGCGGGGTGCGCGCAGTACGCCGATTCTTCCAGGCCACTCGTGCCATGTACGACGACATCGCCTTTCTGCACGAGCTCCACGCAGAACGGCGAGTCTGTCTCGAATGGGCGGGATTGTTTCAAGGCCGCGAGATTTCCGGCGCCACGATCCTCGTCTCAGATGCGCACGGCGCCATCCTCGGTATTCGCCTCTATCACTACCCGCCCGACCAACAGACTGCCTTCGCCAGCGATCTCACACGCCGGCTTGTAAATGTGGCGGAAGAATCATCAACGGCAACCGGAGTCGACAATGAAAATGACGGGTAACACGATCCTCATCACTGGCGGCGGCTCCGGAATCGGACGTGCGCTGGCCGAAGCGTTTTACCGTCTTGGCAATAAGGTCATCGTGAGCGGCCGTCGGGAAATGCGACTTCGCACGACGATAGATGCCAATCCGGGCATGGTCGCCGTTGAGCTGGATGTGCGCGATCCGCAGGATATCAGGCTCGTGACGGAACAGATCATCGCCAAGCATCCGATGCTCAATGTGCTCATCAACAACGCTGGCATCATGCACGTGGACGATGCCGCTGGCACCGTTGATGAGGATCTGTTGGTGGCCACGGTGACCACGAATCTTGGGGGACCCATTCGTATGAGCGGCGCGTTGATACCGCACCTCTCGAAGCAGCGCGATCCGGTCATTATCAATGTCTCGTCGATACTCGCCTTCGTGCCGCTTGCGCCGACCGCCATTTACTCAGCCACGAAGGCGGCGCTTCACTCCTATACCCTTTCCCAGCGCTACAAGCTGCGCAAGCTTGGCATCCGCGTCATCGAGATCGCCCCTCCCTGGGTCCGCACCGAATTACTTAACAGTCTGGAAGAAGAGCGCGCTCTGCCGCTCGCGGAATTCATCGAGGCGAGCATGGCGCAGCTGGCTACTGATACGGACGAGATTCTCGTCGGGCCTGCCACTCAAATGCGCGCGAACCCCGGACCGAACGAGCACGCCTGGGTGGGCCAGTTCAACGACCTGATCGCCGCCGGACCGCCATTAGGCTAAACGCGGCAACAATTGCTTGATTAACCATTGTACAAGGAGATTTCGATGAATAAGTCTGTCCTACTCACGGCGGCGAGCCTTCTCGCCGCCGTGACTGCGGGTTCCGCCGCAACACCCGACACCGCCTCGGTGAAGAACATCGTTCTGGTGCACGGCGCTTTCGTTGACGGCTCGGGTTGGAAGGCGGTCGCCGACATCCTCGAGCGCGATGGCTTCAAGGTGGCCATCGCCCAACCGCCTGAAACGTCTCTCGAAGATGATGTCGCGGCGACCAATCGCATTATCGACGCCCAAAACGCGCCGGTTGTTTTGGTGGGCCACAGCTATGGCGGGATCATCATCACCGCCGCGGGAAACAACGCGCACGTCAAATCGCTGGTTTATGTCGCGGCGTTCCAGCCCGACGCCGGCGAGAGTCTCGCATCTCTGGGCGACAGCAAGCCGCCGGCGGCCATATCCGTCAAACCCTCTGCCGACGGCTTTCTCTATCTGGACCTGGCACATTTTCATGCCGACTTCGCCGCCGACCTGCCCGCTCCGCTCGCGAACTTTATGGCGCGCTCGCAGGTCGGACTTTCGGTGAAAGCCGCGACAGCGCCAGCCACCTCGCCCGCGTGGAGAGTAAAGCCATCCTTTGGCATTGTCGCGACCCAGGACCGCGCCATCAACCCGGATCTCGAACGGTCAATGTACAAGCGTTCGAACGCCAAGACGACGGAGATTGCAGCGAGCCATGCCGTCTATATTTCCCACCCGGCTGAAGTGGCCAAGGTGATCGAGGCTGCTGCTCAATGAGTACCGCCGCCGAGACTGAACGTGCTCGTGCCCTTGTCAAAGCATTCTATGAGGGTGGCGCGCGTGGGGAGATCGTGAGCTTTCGCGATAGTCTCGCCGAAGACTTCGAACTGTTGGTGCCGCCCCAACTCCCCTGGGGCGGGACCTTCAACAAGGCGCAGTACGTCGATCTGCTTCCGCGCGTGGCGTCCGTTCTAGATTTCAGGAGACTCAACTACTTGAGCCTCACTGCAGAGAACAATCACGTCGCCGCGCTGATCGAGATCGGTGTGCAGGGCACCTATCGCTCCATCAAGATCTCCGAGCACTGGGATGTCCGAGACGACAAAGCGATCCGCCTTCTCGTGGCTTACTTCGATCCGACGCCACTACTCCAACAGATTCAATTTGTCGCCAATTAGAGGCACACAGGAGCCCATTATGACAGCTAATGACTTTTCCGCCCGCGACTGTGCGGTTAAGCACAATGTTTACGCCTCGGTTCGGCGGCGCGACGGAGTTCCCCAGGAGCTATTTGCCAGTTATTGGCGGGACGTGCATTCGACCTTGTGCTCGAGACTGCCCGGCCTTGGATTCTATGTTCAGCAGCACTTCGACCGGAATAGAGGGGCCAATCTCTGGCCCATCGCGGAAGGGGTCCGCCGCATCAACGCCGTGCTCGACGGTTCTGCGGAACTCGGCTTTGCCAATCGTGACGATCAAGCCGTTTTTGCGCAGGCAGGCAAGATTCTTTATGAGGACGAGCACAACCTATTTGGCGAAGCCATTGCGTACATGTTGCCAAATGGCTCCATCACCTTCGTAGATCGTGAGGAAGATGGTTGCCGAAACGGCCCGGATCACTATCATCGAGTTCACGTGTACATGAATCGTCGGCGGGACACTGATGCCTCGCAATGGATTCGGGATACGAGCGCGGATCTCGCCTCCTTGGCCCCGGTACAGAAGTGGAAGTTGCATCTTCCCGAGCCCTACGACAACGCGCGGCCGGCACCGCCGTCCCCTGACGTTGATCACTTTGTGGAGGATGACCGGCTCAATTTGGCCGTCGCAGAAGTAGCATTCGAAAACGCTCGAGTTGCTCGGGAGTTCTTCGCGAGCACCCCTTTCAAGAGGGTGTTCGCGCACCAGGCACAGTACATCGATGCAGTGGGCGCTTATCTCGTCAGCGGCTTCTACACCTTCGTGCGTGACGGGAGAGTGACGCCGGCAGGCATTCGTGGCAGTCGTCCGGCCGAGCTCATCGATCTGCTCGGCGCAGCCAATCAGCTAGCGCCCTCAGTGCTCGACCGACTTAAAGGGGCGGTTCCATGCCGCATGCCTCCGTTAGGCTAACGGAGGGCGAGAAGAACCTGATATGGAGCACACCGCATGGACCGCAGAGGACGGCGCGCCTACCGGCATACCGACCATCGTACAAACCACGGACGGTTGCCTGTGGTGGGCTTCGGCTACCTCGGGTTATATCGATTTGATGGAATCCGATTTGAAAGATTGGAAGACACTCTCGATGCCTGGGTGTCCAACAAGAGCGCTTTTGGATGATGGGTACCGCCGACCGGGGGATTGTGGGTTGGCTGGTCTTTTGGGGGCGCATCGTTCATCAAGGACGGTCGTGTAACGAACTACGGCAACGCGGACGGTTTGACGGGAGGTTCCACGGTGAGTTCCTTCGCCCTCGCTTCCGCCGGCGTGCTCTTGGGGATCGTCTACGATCGCAAGGAAGTCAGCGTACGCGTACGAGACGATGGTACTGGCATCGATACACACATACTGCAGGCGAAAGACCGACCCGGACATTTCGGATTGCGCGGCATGCGGGAACGCGCGAGTAAGATCCGGGCACTCTCGATATCTGGAGCAAAACAGGTGCGGGTACCGAACTCATCCTAAGAGTACCCGCTCCCCTGGCCTACCAACATCCGGCCAAACGCTGGTGGACCTTCCCCTTCCGGAGGAAGGATAGATTCCGCGAGTAGCTACAATTTGATGAACGACAGCAGGTCCGCATTGATGGTGTCCGCCTGCGTCGTGCACATACCGTGAGGGAACCCCGGGTAGGTTTTGAGTGTGCCCTTCGTCAGCAATTTCACGCTCAATGGTCCGGAATCAGCGTACGGCACAATCTGATCGTCGTCGCCATGCATCACCAATGTGGGCACCGATATTTTTGCGAGATCGGGCGAAAAATCGGTTTGAGAGAATGCAACGATGCCGTCGTAGTGCGCCTTGATGCTACCCATCATGCCCTGGCGCCACCAATTCTCCACGACCCCTTCGTACACCTTTGCGCCTGGCCGATTAAATCCGTAGAAAGGACCCGCGGCGATTTCTCGATAGAATTGCGATCGGTTGCTCGCAAGGGATGCCTGAAAATTATCAAAGAACAATTTGTCCTGCCCCGCAAGATTGTTCGGTGTCTTGACCATGATC
>Ga0137413_10001036_pt1 | contig 10420 bp, 10 predicted proteins | sample CZODoug2_1_16fun_FD_108280 | JGI IMG/M metagenome (GOLD analysis project Ga0137413, IMG submission 108280) | Vadose zone soil fungal communities from Angelo Coast Range Reserve, California, USA - CZODoug2_1_16fungal (Illumina Assembly) | ecosystem: Environmental > Terrestrial > Soil > Vadose... | reverse complement strand
GTCGATCAGCAGGACCGTGACCCGGGCCTCCGTGCGTGGCGGCAGGGTATCGGCCTCGAGCGGCGGGGCCTCGACCGTGCCAAGGTCACCGGCTGGCACGATGACGCGAAACACGCTGCCGTGCCCCAGCGTGGAACGCACCTGCAGCGAATGCTCGAGCAAGTTGCACAGGCGCTGCACGATGGCAAGGCCCATGCCGAGGCCACGGGTGCGGTCCCGCTCCGGGTTGTCGATCTGATAGAACTCATGAAAGATCATCTCGATCTTTTCCGGTGCGATGCCGACCCCGGTGTCCCACACCTCGAGCGCGATGCCGCTCGGGTGACGGCGCGCGGCGACCAGCACCCCGCCACGACTTGTGTATCGCACCGCATTCTGGACAAGGTTGGCGAGTACTCGCTCAAGAAGCAGGGGGTCGCTCAGCACCATGCGGCGTGCCGCGCGGAATCGCAATGACAGGTCGCGCGCCTCGGCGTCGCCGCCAAACTGCTGGTACAGCCGGCGAAACAGATCGCGGATCGGAAACGTCTGGGGCGCCTTCTGCACCACTCCGGCATCGAGACGCGAAATGTCCAGCATCGCGCCAAACGAGCTTTCGAGCGCCTCGATCGCGTCCATCATGTTGCGAACCAGGGGTTTCTCCGGGGCATTCTGCAAGCGCTGGTCGAGCGCTGCGCAAAACATGCCGAGCGCGTGCAAGGGCTGTCGGAGGTCGTGAGCCGCCGACGCCAAAAAACGCGTCTTTTCCTGATTCGCGCGGGCCGCCACGTCGACCTGTGCACGCAGTTGCTTGACCAGATCCTCGTTCTGAAAGCGCGCCGCCAGTCCAAGCGCCAACGCATTGTTTTGATCGAGCGCCAGATGCATCAGCACCAGTAGGAACGTGGCCGCGAGCACGGCGAGCAGCAAGGAACTGGCGGACCCCTGAAGCACCAGCGTCACGATCAAGGGCCCTAGCGCGGGCAACAACGACAAGTACACCGCGGGTCGCGACGCGGCCACCAGCGGCGCCGACAGGCCCGCGGCGGCGAGCCAGATGCCGGTGAGCAAGGTGTCCGCAGCCGGATTGCGCGACAGAAACAGCGGCGCACCCGCGCCCCAGGCGCAGGCGGCCAGCGTCAGCAGGGCAAGCCAGCGCCCGCGCAAAGCCAAGGCGGCTTGCGCCGGCCCGGCGGCGCGGTCCCGCCGAATCAGCAGCAAGCGCAGCAAGGCCAGCAAAACGCAAGCGCCACACCAAAGCCAGACCAGCTTGGATGCGCCCTGCTGCCCGAGCGCCGAGGCGGCGAAAAGGCTGGCCAGGACCGCCGCCAGCACCGTTCGCCGATCGCCGGCGAACGCGGTCCGGTACAGCTCCGCCGCAACACGAGGATCGGCGCCGGCCGGAAGGGTGACCGGCTGGGGGTCGGCCGTCGAGCTCACCGTGCGGGTTCGATCAACTCGAACCGTGCGAAGGAGCGTCTCACGGGCGCTGCGGACGCCGGTCGGTCGATCAATGGAACAGACTGATCAGGTGCGCCCGCGATTCGACATCGAGCGCAAGCAAGATGGCGGACACGTAGTTCTTAACGGTGCCGAGCGAGAGTTCGGTGGCCTTGCTGATCTCCTGATTGCTGCAACCCTCGAGGATCAATTCGAGGATCTGCAAATGGCGCGGACCGAGTTCCGCCACGCGGTCGTAGTGGGATGTCCCGGCCAGCTTAGGAAAGCGCTCGGAGATCGTCCCGCGGGCCGGACCCGCCGGGGGACGCAGCAGCGACAGCAGGGCGGCTTTGACCTGCTCCGGAGTCCAGGATTTGAGCAGATAGCCGATGGCGCCCATCGCCTGCGCCTGCCGGATCACGAACTCGTCCTGGGTGCCGGTCAGCACCGCAATCGGCAGGCCGGGGAACTCATCGCGCAAAGTGCGCAGTCCCTGCAATCCCTTCGAGTCGGCCAGGTTCAGGTCGAGCAGCACCAAGTCAAACGGTCCGTCGCTCCGGCAGGCGGTGCGCGCCTCATCCAGCGAACGACAGGGTTTGATCTCGCAGCGCACCTCGACCAGCGACTCCAGCAACAAGCCGGTGCCGAGCCGGATCAGATCGTGATCCTCGACCAGAAGGATCTTCTTTTGCACTTCCATCGACGCTCCCCCTTGATCCGCCGGCGCGCACGCAGCCTGCCTGGTGCCCGGATGGTGCCCGGACTCCTCCAGTTCCCAGTTTAAGGCGTCGGCAGCCCGATTCCCACTGGTCCATCAACGTCTGCCGATGGCTCAGTTCTTCCAGGCGTCGTCCTGGTAGACATCGCTTTGCATCTGGACGGTTGCGTAGGTAACGATCGGCACGCGGCCGCGCTTGTAATAGTCGCTGCAGTCGCTTGCGCTTGCGATGCCGCCCGAATCGCCACGCCCGAACGCGTTGACACCGCTATCGATACCGCACATCACGCTCCCGAATACGGTCTTCATCAGCGGCACTTTCAGCTCGTAGGAATACACGACCCGGATCCGAAGTTCGTTGGCATCCTGAATCGTGAGACCCGATTGCGATCCCTTGACTCCCGAATAGATGCGGTACTCGAGGTTGTCGTTAGGGATCGCCAAGTGGTTGCCGTTCGCGTCCGTGACGTTGAGACCAAAGTCGCTGAAAGCGGACTCTGGCGGACTGAGGCGTTCAATCTTCAATCTGGGTCCCGAGAAAATCGAGTTGAGGTTGAGGTCAATGGCTGCCGCAATCGAGGCATTGAACAAGCGACCGGTATCGTTGTTGTTGGTCGAATCCTGATAAAAAGGCAGCAGCTTGCGCTCGAGCGCCCTCTGCACCTCTTGCTTGAGGGCGTGTTCGCTGGCGCCCATCCGGGCCGCCTCGAATGCGGCCTCGTTCAGCACCTGCTTGGCGACCATCATCATTCCGACCTGGATCAGGGCCAAGATCACCAGGATGGCGACCGGGCCCACAACCACGAATTCGGCAAGCGTCGCGCCTCGTTGCCGTTGCGGGATGGCGCTGCGAGGCCATTTGACTGCACCGGGCTTGAAGAGGGGATTCATGAAAGGCTCCAGGGTCGGTTCAACGGATTCACCTGGGCGACTCACCGCCCGAGGGTTCGGAAAGAAGTGACTTCAGGCGTCGGTCGATCGTATCGGCCTGCTGCCGCTCGGGCGCACCGGAGGCCAAGCGGACCCGCGCGATATCGACCGCTGCCTGCGCCTGCGCCAGGCGCGCGAGTGCGAGATTCAAGGCAGCACGGCCGTTGTTCGGATCGAGCGCGATCGCCGTTTGCAAGGCACCGGCCGCATCGTCGTACTGGCCCTGCTTCATCAGGGTGTTACCCAGCCGGAACCACACCTCGGAATTTTTCGGATACGAACGTGCCAGCTGCTCGAACGCGGCTTGCGCCTCCTTGAAACGGCCGCTCAGATAGAGCGCCTCGGCCTGCTGCAAGTCGCGCAGCCTCTGCTCCAGGTTCGAATCGCGCGGTGCCGCCGGCGCCGACTCCATAGCCGGCTTCGGTGCCGGTTGGGCGCAACCTGCGAGCTGGACGCTGGCCACCGCAAGCCCGAGGCAAAGCCAGACGAGCCGGACCAACTGCGGGTGCCTGTCGTCTAGCTTGGGTCGATCGTCGTACGTCATGGGCTTCATCCTTTTGGCTCACCCGACGCTGTCCGCCAATCCGATGCAGCGTCCAGCATCTGTCGCGCAGCTTAGTGCGGTCTTGTCCCGCCGTGTTGCCGATCCGATAGGACTTTAGTCAATAGGCAAGCGCCACCGTTTCGCGCACGATTCGCTCCGACGGGTTTCGGAAGGGCATGAAGTCCACCGGGTCCGCCACAAAGAGCAACGCGATGGGTGCCTTACCGACCACCGACGAACAGCAGAATCGCAGTTCCCATTGTTTAACTTAACTCTACTTTAGGAGAAGCCAAATGAAACGCACGATCACCAGCAAACGTCAACTGGGCCAAGGCATGACCGAGTACATCATCATCGTGGCCCTGATCGCAATCTCGGCCATCGGTGTCTACAACTTCTTCGGCAAGACGGTTCGCCAAGAAGTGGCCGGTATCGCCCTGGGTCTATCGGGCAACGAAGGCGCAGCGACCACCGAGGTCGGCAACGCGCAGACTTCCGCCACCTCCGCTCAAACCGATGCCGACAAGGCCAAGGGCATGCAGAACTTCGAAATTGACACCAAGAACCAGTAAGACTCGCCGATGCGCGCAGTCGTGCCCCGATACGTAGCCCCCAAGCCACCTATCGGGGCCGCTGACACCTCCGAGGCAGCGGCCAGCCCGGTAAGCCGGTGCAGGCCGCGAGAAAGGGCAAGAAAATGAAGCGACCCAAACACCACGACCAGCAAGGCCAGACCTTTCTGTGGTTCATCGCGATGCTGGCATCCTGCTGTGCGCTGCTGATGATCGTCTACAACGTCGGGCAGGTCGCGACCGAGAAGGAAAAGACGACGAACGCCGCCGATGCGGTGGCGATGAGCGGCGCGCTGGTGCAGGCGCGCGGCATGAACCTGCTCGCCTATAACAACCGCGCGATCATCGCCAACGAAATGACGATCGCGCAGATCGCAGCCCTCGATTCCTGGGTCAAATACAACGACCAGATCGCGGTGAACCTGCAGATTGTCAGTTCCTGGATCCCAGTCGTCAACAGCTTCACGACGACGCTCGCCAACGTCATGAATCAGATTCAGTCAGTCGTGAATGAGGTTGCGCAGATCGGCGTTCCCGGATTTCAATACGCGGTCGATGCGCTCGAGATTCAAAGAGTGGCCATTTTCACGGCGATCCCGCTGGCTGCGAACGACATGGCCTCGCAAGTCGCCGCGCAGAACAATGTCGAGATGAACGACAACATGGCGTTCACCGTGGCAGCGGCCGCGAAAAACGCCTACGACTTCTGGATTCCGATTGAGACCGGCAACAACAACTACTTCGTGCTTCACCAGAAAAACGGCGCAAACGGCAACGATGACCGCCAGGCCGCCAACGACGTGATCATGAATTCGCGCGATCAGTTCACCGCCAATCGCGGCCCCGGCTTGGCCATTGACGCCTTTAACTCAACGCTTTCCTTGGTTCCGGTGGTCAGGCCTGAGCTGATCAAAACCTCGGGCAGCACGAAGCTACGCGACTTCGACCACTGGGAGTCGCAAGATTCGATGGATTTGTTCACGAGCGTGTGCGTCCCGCTTCTGGGTTGCGCCGGGGTTCCCACCGGCGTGGTCGGCTGGGGGCGCGCCAACGTCAATAACGACGACAGCCGAGGCAAGAACTGGGCCAACAACTGGGAATGCAATGGCCTCGGGTGGACCCCGGCGTGCTTTGCCGCTTATTACAACAACGACCAGCTCTCCGGATGGAACGGAGTCCCGGACATGCTGGATGTGAAGGATAGAAACCAGAACATGGACCCGACGAAGGAGATCAACTACTACGTCTCGGTTAAGAAAGCCGCCGCAGACAAAACACTGACCTCGCAACAACTCGGAATTGCCAATGCCGACGTCCCCGGGCCCCAGGGCTCACCCCGGGTCACCGACAACCTGGCCACGGTTAATGGCACGGCCGAACTGCAGGCGATCTCGGCCGCCCGCGTGTTCTTCAAGCGCCCGAAGCGCGCTTCGGCCGACAAGACCGAAGGCGGTCTGGCGCGCCAGGACAACGTCCAGGAGTTCGCGAGCCTGTACAACCCGTACTGGCAAGCGCGTCTGCACACGCCGAACTGCAAGCTCAGCAGCCTATCCAGCCAGGACTGCCTGTGGCGGGAATTGCTCGACGTGGGAATGGGACAGCCTCTCCTGGAAGCCGCCATCGATGCGGTGTCGCCATGAACGCGGTCCGGTCGGCTGCCACCCGGTTCGCCGTATCGACCACAAGGAGTCGAGACATGTCGAGCATTGAAGGGCGGTTTCAGCAGGGACAAGCGATGACGGAATTCGTGATCGCGATGGCGGTGGTCGTTCCCCTCGCGCTGGGCGTCATTTACGTGGGCAAGTACCAGGACGTCAAGTACTCGGCCATCCAGGCCAGCCGCTACACCGCGTTCGAGCGCGTGTTCGATCCCTCGTCTGCACACAAGAATGCGACGGTGCTCGCCGAAGAGACGCGCGCCCGGTTCTTCGACGATCCGATGCAGAAGAACCAGGGAGCGGTCGCGTTCCAGGATTCAACCCAGGGGCAGCAGACCCAGAATACGTTGAACGCGAACTGGTACGGCACTGGCGCCGAGCCCGTGATCAACCAATATTCGGGCATCGCCGTCAGTGTACAGAGCGGCGCGCCGCAGGACGCCTTTAACCAGGGTCTCGATACCGTCGGCAATTTGAATTTCAACATCACTGACCCGGGCATCCAGAAGGCCGAGGTCACGGTGCCGCTGGCCAAGGTCGCGCACTTCGAGCCCCTGAACAGAGTCAACCTGAAGATCGACGTGTCGACCGCCGTTCTCGCAGACGGCTACAACGCGGGCGGCGCGACCTCCCCCGCAGCTAACAATGTGCGCGACCGCGTCTTCTACGACTGGGGGATCTTCCTGGGCAAGATCCCCGGGCTCAAGCCCCTGCTGGACGTCATCGACTCCTCGGTGAGCATAGGCTGGGAAGTGCTGTCCGACACGCGGGGGCCGCAGTGGGGATGCGTGAGCCCCGACGTGGTGCCAAGCGACGCGACTTCGCCGAGCGCGCAGTACGACCCGACCCAGGTCTGCAATTGAGGAGGATGGCCCGATGAATCCTGTTCGCCTCACTCGCTTTGGCTTCCCGGTGCGGTGGCTCGCGGTGGCTCTTCTTGTCGCCGGCGCCGCGCGCGCACAGACTTCCGAGCCCTGGCCCACGGTGCCCTTGCCACCCCATGCGAAAGTCGAATGGGTGGCCGACCGGATGAAGGTCAACGGAATCCCGATGCGCCTGATGCGGTTCGAGTCGACCGCGAGGCGATCGGAGATCGTCGCCTACTATACCGCGCACTGGTCGGGAGCCTATCCGACCAAGCCCTCGGTGCGCCCGCTGGCCGAGGCGACGCTGGTGGGGCAGGCGCACGGTCCTTACTACATGACGGTGAAGGTCGTCGACCGCCCGCACGACGCCAGCGGCGGCTTCATCTCGGTGAGCCAGGTGCTCGGCAATCGCGTCGAGCGCTCGGCGGGCGGGTTGCCGCTGATGCCGGGCGCGAAGGTCGTGTCGGTCGTGGAATCGAGCGACCCCGGCAAGCAGAGCCGCGACCTGGTGATCGTGCAAGACGCCGCCCCCGATCCCGCCAGCAGCTATTACCAGGTGGCGCTGGAAAACGCCGGCTGGCACCGGGTTCAGAACACGCCAACCGATTCGGCTCATCCGAGGCAAGCCGGCTCGCTCGCGGTTTTCCAGCGCGACCAATCCGAGCTTTCGATCAGCGTGGTCCAGGTCGATGGCCAGCGCGGCTCGACCTTGATCGCGAACCTCGTGACCAAAGGCACTGGCCTGTCCGCCGAGTGAACGGCACCATGCGACTACCGATCGAACCGGAGCACCGACGATGAAACCTCATTTCCTGGATCGCCTACCGGGCGCGCAGCGCGGCCAGTCGATGGTCGAATACGCGATCGTGTGCACCGTGTTCGCAGTGGCGCTGTTTGCTCCGGTTCCGGGCTCTCAAATGTCGGCCGCCCAGATGCTGGCCGACGCGCTGCGCAAATCATACAAAGCTCTGAGCTTTTTCCTATCCTTGCCCTAGGAGTCGAAATGAAGATGCCGTTCAGTTTTTCGTTGAGCAGCCTACCTCTGAGCCGTAACTGGCTGACGCTTGCGGGCGCGCTCGCGATGGGAGGCGTTGCCGTGTTTCTCAGTAACAAACTGCTGCATGACTACAAGGCCAGGATCGACGCGCAAGCTCGCGCTGCGCACGCGATGGTCAAAGTGGTCGTCGCCAAGCGCGATCTGACGCGCGGCAGTCCGATCGCCACCGACAATTTCTCGCTGCGCGAGATGCCCGCCGAGTACGTCCATGCATCCGCGTTGCGCCCGGGGCAATTCGACCAGTACGCCGGTCAGCGCCTGGCGGTCGGTCTGAAGCGAGGCGAAGCCCTGCTCGATGCGCACCTGGAATCGACCAACATGGTGTTCTCGGCCACGCTTCCCAAGGGCCATGTTGGGCTGACCACCGAGGTCGACGAAGTCAACTCGATCTCCGGCATGCTGCGTCCGAACGACCACATCGATCTGATCCTGACCGCCCGTCCGAGCAATGGCCACGGCACCGACACCACGTTTCCGCTGATGTCGAACGTGGAAGTGCTCGCGACCGGCCAGGTCACCCGCAAGCGCGACGGCGCCAACCAGCCCCGCACCTATACGACAATCACGCTGGCACTGTCGCCCGAGGACGCCGACCGGGTGGTGGTCGCCAAGGGCTCGGGCAAGCTGACCGCCGTGTTGCGCAATCCCGATGACACGCGGCCCAATTCGACGGCCGCGATGGGAATCGACCAGTTGCTGCCCAAGACCAAGGGCCAGAGCGCTCACCGTGTGGTGCAGTACATCGTCGGGGGTTCGGGCGGGTCCAGATCCTAGAAGCAAGTCAGATGTCCAAGGCGGCCCGCTGCGCGGGCCGCTTTTCTGTCGATGTGCGGGGTCTTGGTGCATCGCACAACCCGCCCACATGTCTTCGGTCACATGGGCGGCTGGCCGCCGCCCGGCGCATGCCCTTGGTCACTATCGCGTCGTCGACGCACCCCGGATCATCACGCAATCGATCACGTCAACCGGGAACACAAGCCATGAAAACAAATCTCAAGTCCTACTTCGCCGCGATCTGGCTTGTCGCTCGGGTCGCTTTCGCCGCGCCCGGCATACCGGCGCAGCAGCCACCGACCCCGCCGGCGCCCGTAGCTTCGGCGCGGCCGATCGCGCTGGCGGACACCGCACCCCGCGCCCACAGCGTGAAACTGGCCGACGCCATCGAGAACGGCGCGCCCGCCGGTCCGGTGGTCAACGGCCCCGGCGTGACGCTGTACCACGGAGAAGTTCAAGTGCTCGACCTCGCCAGCGTCTCGCGCATCGCGGTGGGCAACGGCGGAGTGCTGCGAGCCACCGTAGCCGAACCCGGCCAGGTGGTGCTGATCGGCGAAGGCGCCGGCACCACGACTCTGCGCGTTTGGGTTGCCAACGGCGCGCAGTACACCTATGAAGTGACGGTTCGAAACGACGACACCGCGCGGATCGTGCGGGATGTGCAGGACATGCTGGCCAGTGAGCCGGGGCTCTCGGTCAAGCAGGTCGACGGCCACGTGCTGATCGAGGGAGACTACAGCACGCCGCACACGGCGGCCCGGATCGAGGCCATCCTGAAAATCTACCCGCAGGTCGTCAGCATCGCGCCGGCGCGCAAGGCCCCGACCGCAGTGGCGATCGACCGCATGGTTCACATGGACGTGCGCGTGGTTGAGATTCGCAAGAGCGCGCTCGAGCGACTCGGCGTGAACTGGTCGGCCCAGGCGCAGGGACCCAGCTTCGGTGGGCAGCTGATCGCGTCGAAGAATTTGCCCCATCTCCAGAACTACGGGTTCTTCGGAATCGCGACCAACTTGACGTCCATGCTTGACGTGCTCGAACAAAGCGGCGACAGCTGGACGCTGGCCGAACCGAAGGTGAGCTGCAAGAGCGGCGGCGAAGCCAAGTTCACGGTCGGGGGCGAGATTCCAGTTCCGGTTGCAGCCGGACTGGGTACATCGACCGTGATCTACAAGAAGTACGGAATCATTCTGGAGTTCAAGCCGATCGCCGATGACAAGGGCAACGTGAGCTCCTCGATCGTGGCGGAGGTGAGCGAACCCGACCCCACGTTCTCGAACGTCAACAACAATGGCTTGGTCGCATTCCGGCAGAACCGCACCGAGACCGAGGTCAGCCTGAAGGAAAACGAAACGCTGGTGATCTCGGGTTTGCTGAGGAACAGCGGTTCGACGGCGGTCAACGGGATACCGGGCTTGAAAGACGTGCCGGTGCTGGGGAACTTGTTCCGGTCCAAGGAATTCCAGAACGAACGCACCGAACTGGTCGTCATGGTGACGCCACGCTCGATCGATGCACAAACCGAGTCGAACGTGGCCGCGATCCAGAGGGCCGACCAGACCACGGTCGGCATCAACAAGATCATCAATCGCAATATGGCGGAGTGAGCGAACATGTGGAACGTTCAACTGCGACCGGCCGACGGCCAACCCTCGGACCTGAGCTTTCCTCAGGGCAAAGTAAAGGTCGGGCGGGACGCCGACAACGACGTGAAGCTGACCGGGTGGCGGGTCAGCCGCAAGCACGTCGAGCTGTTCGTCTCCAACGACCAGGCCTTCGTGCGCGACCTGGACTCGACAGGCGGCACGCTGGTCAACGGGACGCGAGTCACGACCCACGGCCCCCTGGCGCCGGAAGATACGATTCAGATCGGCTCGTATGC
>Ga0137413_10001035_pt1 | contig 10426 bp, 9 predicted proteins | sample CZODoug2_1_16fun_FD_108280 | JGI IMG/M metagenome (GOLD analysis project Ga0137413, IMG submission 108280) | Vadose zone soil fungal communities from Angelo Coast Range Reserve, California, USA - CZODoug2_1_16fungal (Illumina Assembly) | ecosystem: Environmental > Terrestrial > Soil > Vadose... | reverse complement strand
TGGACGTACATGAAGTCCAGCACGGTGGTCGTTCCGGTGCTCAGCGCCTCCGCGCAACCGTGCACGGCGGCCGCATAGCAGTCCGGCTCAGTCAGCTGCACGGCGCTGGGCCCGGTCATCGCCAGGAACCAATCGGAGAGCACCCGGTCGTCGCCGAGCCCCTTGAGCAGCGTCTGGAACAGGTGGGTGTGGGTGTTCACCAGGCCGGGCAGCACCACCGAGCCCGTGCAGTCCACCACGTCCGCGCCCGGGTGGGCGGCCCGTACCTCGGGATCGAGGCCGACGGACAGCAGCGCACCGGTGTCCGGGGAGAACGCCACCGCGCCCGGCTCCAGGATCCGCCGCCCGGCGTCCATGGTGACCACGGTGGCCCCGGCGAGTAGGACTTCGGCCGTCACTGGGGACGCTGCGCTCGGGTCACGCCGGGGGCGCCGGGACGGGGCCGACTTCGGTCACGGCGCGCAGCGAGACCTTGGCTCCGGGGAAGAACGTGTGGTTGCACTCCCGAGGACGGCCGTTGGTGTCGATCATCACCCGCTCCCGGAAGAGCAGTGGCGAACCCGGCTCCACCCCCAGCGCGCGGCCGGTCCGTTCGTCACAGGTCACCGATTCCACCGCGGTGTCGATTCTGGCCAGCTCGTCCCCGTAGGTCCGCCGGAAGATGGCTTCCAGTCCGCCGGACGCCTCGTCGGTACTGAGCTCCCGCGCGCTGCCTCCCAACGAATAGTTGATGTAGACGCAGATCGGCTCCCCACCCCGCAAGATTAGCCATTCGGTCAGCCAGACCGAGGGCTGGTTCGTGCTCAGCCGGTTCCGCAACGACGGCGTGAGCGGGATACAGGTGGTCTCGATCTCGATGTTCGAGTACTCGTGCTGGCCACCGCGCCCAGTATCGGACAGGCTCCCTCGGCGCGGCGAGATGTCCTCCAAGGCCAGCTCATAGATCATCCCGGCTACCACCGTGCCCCGGCCGGGGCGGCGGGACACCAGCCCTTCCTCGGCCAGCAGGGCCATCGTCTCGCGGACGGCATTACGGCTGGTCGCGTACGCGTCGACGAGCTGACCCTCGACCAGCCGCGCCATGCTCGGCAGCAACCCCAACCTGATTCCGGACCTGAGCAATGCGTGCAGGCGCAACGGCGACTGCTGCCGGACGACACCCGCCGACCGCGCGCGCTCACGTACCAGGGTCATGTACTCGTGCCCGCCGATCCGTCCCAGAGCCACCGCTTCACGGTCTCCCCGGCACATCACGATCCGTCGCCTCGCAGGTAAAGGAACCATTGCGAGGTCAGCGCCTCGGCTTGGCCGCGTAACTACCTGCCGGGCGGGCAACGTCCCTGGTCAGGAGCGGGTTGCTGGCTCACGTTGGCCGCGTAACTCCGCCAAGACGCGAACGACCTGCCCGCGTAATAGTCGCGAGGAACAGTAGGAGGGTTCGCGGGGCGAGGGATAGGAGCAGTTCATGTTCACAATTCCTGAGGTGGACGAGGTCGTCTCGGTCGGGGAGTCGCTCGGGCTCCATATCGGCAATAAAGAGGCAGTGCTGTACCAGCGGTATCTGGCCGCGCAACTCGAAATGCTGGATCAATTCGTGCAAGCCAGGATCGACGAGGCCAAGCCCACGTTGTCATATCCCGCGAGGGAGCCCGGATACCGACCGTCAAGTGAGGAAGATCCGCTCAACGCCTGGCAGTGGAAATGCAACATCACGGGTGCCGCCGACGGTGTGCTCGCCGGCAAGACGGTCAGCTTCAAGGATCACATCGCGGTCGCTGGCATCCCGCTCACCTTCGGCTCGTTCGCGTTGGAGGGTTTCATCCCCGACTTCGACGCCACCGTGGTCACCCGCACCCTCGCCGCCGGCGGAACCATCGTGGGTAAGCAGGCCATGAACGGCTTCGCCGGGGGTTTCGGATTCGGCGGCGGGATCGGCGACTACGGGCGCCCGAAGAACCCGCACAACCCCGAGCACGTCACCGGTGGATCGTCGTCGGGCTCCGGAGCGGCCGTCGCGGCGGGAGAGGTGGACATCTCCTTCGGCGGCGATCAGGGCGGTTCGATCCGAATCCCGGCGGCGTGGTCCGGCACCGTCGGGCTGAAGCCCACATTCGGGCTGATCTCCCATTTCGGCATCGGCTTCGGCTCGGATCAGAGCGTCGACTACACCGGGCCGATGACGCGCACGGTGCGGGACGCCGCGGCCGCATTGCAGGCCGTTGTGGGGTACGACGGAATGGACCCCCGTCAAGGACGCGACGTACCCGAGCACTTGGATGTGCTCAGCACACTGGCGGACGGCGTGGACGGCGTCCGGGTCGGCGTGCTGACCGAGGGCTTCGAAGACGCCGAACCCGATGTCCGTGACCAGGTGATGGCCGCCGTGGACGTGCTGGCCAACGCGGGCGCACAGGTCTCCAAGGTGTCGGTACCGGAGCATCTCACCGTGGGCACCGCGGTCGCGGCGCTCAACGCCGAGGGCTCGCGGGCCATATTCGACACGGGGTTCTTCGGCATGTTCGCCAAGACCTACTACCCGGCTTCGCTGATCGCGGCGATCAACAAGATGTGGGCGACCGAGGGCCACCTGCTGCATCCCCGCACCAAGTTGAACTACCTGCTGGCCGAGTTCAGTCGACGGGATCATCACGGCCGGGTGTACGCCAAGGCGCAAAACGTGCGCACCACCTATGCCAGGGCCTACGACGCGGCGCTCGCCGATGTGGATGTGTTGGTCATGCCGACGTGTGTGCTGAAGGCTCCCCGCTACGAGGCCCCGGCCAACCGTCTTGCCGCGGTGGAGACCGACCTCCTGGCCACCGCCAATCCGGCCGTCCGTAACACCCGGCCGTTCAACTACACCGGTCACCCGGCGCTGGCCGTGCCGTGTGGGTGCTCCGATGGGCTGCCGGTGAGCATGCAGCTGGTCGGCCGGTTCTTCGACGATCCGCTGCTGCTCCGCACTGGCCACGCCTACGAACAATCCATCTAGCGCTCGCCCGGGAGACCCGAAATGCGGGAAGCAGTCCTCAAGGAGGCGTCCCCCCACAACCAGGAGCGGGACGCCGCCAATGCGGCCCTCGAGGTGCGTGGCCTCGTCACCGAGTTCCGTACGGATCGCGGGCGGCTGCGCGCGGTGAACGATGTTTCATTCCGCCTCGAGCGGGGGCGGGTGCTCGCCGTCATCGGTGAGTCGGGGAGTGGAAAGAGCGCCATGCTCCGGTCCATTCTCGGTATTCAGCCCAAAAGCGCGACCGTCGAAGGCGAGATATTGCTCAACGGTCGGGACCTGCTTCGGCTCCCGCCGAGTGAGCGTAAGGCCGCACGTGGCCGCGACGTTTCCATGGTGTTCCAAGATCCGCTGACCGCGCTCGACCCGGTGTACACGGTCGAACGGCAACTCGTGGAGACGGTGCGCACTCATCGGAAGCAAAGCAAGGCCGACGCGCGGAAGCGCGCCTTGGAGCTCATGGAACTGGTTCGGATCCCGTCTCCGGCGGAGAGACTCCGGGCCTACCCGTACGAGCTGAGCGGCGGCATGCGGCAGCGGGTGGTGATCGCCATGGCGCTCGCCGGAGCGCCCAAGGTTCTGCTCGCGGACGAGCCCACCACAGCGCTGGACGTGACCGTCCAGGCCCGAATCCTGGAGCTGTTCCGGGAGCTGCAGCGCAACCAGGACATGGACATGGTGATCGTGACCCACGATCTGTCTGTCGCCGCGAGCATCGCCGACGACCTGGCCGTGATGTACGCGGGCCGGATCATCGAAACGGGCCCGATCGGCGAGATCCTGCGTGCGCCGGCACACCCGTATACCCAGGGTCTGCTCGAGGCGAATGTCCACGGGGGACAGCGGACCCGACCGCGCGCCATTCCAGGCGCGCCACCAAGCCTGGCCAGGCTGCCCCCCGGTTGCGCGTTCGCCCCGCGCTGCCACGTCGGCACGGTGTCCTGCTGGCAGCAGCAGCCGCAACCGGTGAGCATCGCGCCCGGCCGGTGGACCCGGTGCCTGCACAGCAACTCCGGCGTGCCGCTCTCCTCGCGCGGCGGGACGGGCGCGCCGGAGCCACCTCATGGCGGGTGACGGGACGCTCCCGCCGACCTTGTCGCGTCGAACGTGGACGGGGTTCTGGAAGACCGCTGTATTGATCACCGTATTGATAACCGCGGCGAGCCTGACCTCCGCGTGTATGAGCGTCGCCGGCGGCGCACCCAGCAGCGGTAAGAACGGCGCCGGAGGCACGCTGCGGATCGCTATGTCGGCGGGAAACATCCCATTCCCGACGACGCCGCCGGACCAGGGCTACGAAGGCTATCGGTTCGTCGGCAACAACATCTATGACGGGCTGACGAAATACAACCTCGACCAAAACGCGGCCATTCCCACACCTCAACCGGCGCTGGCCACCTCGTGGACCGTCTCCCCCGACCAACTCACCTGGACCTTCAACCTCCGTCGGGGCGTGACATTTCACGACGGCACGCCGTTCAACGCCGACGCGGTGATCTTCCAACTCAACCGGGAGGACGATCCGCACTTCAAGTACTACGACACACTCGCGGCTGCTCGATTGGCGACCTATCTCATATTCTTCAAGAACTGGCGCAAAATCGATGACTACACGGTCTCGATCACGACAACACAGCCGTACGCCTGGCTGCTCTACGACCTCGCGCACGTCTTTTTCCCGAGCCCGACCGTGGTGCAGACCTACGGCAACGCGAACTACAACCAGCACGCCACCGGCACTGGGCCGTTCATCATGACGAAGTACATCGATGGCCAGGTCATGGAACTGACCGCGAACGACCATTACTGGGGCGGCCGCCCGAAGTTGGACAAGATCGTGCTGTACCCGCAGCCAGTAGCCGCCTCGCGGGTAGCCATGTTGCAGTCCAACGGCGTCGACTGGGCCGAGGTGCCCTCGCCGGACGCGATCAACCAGCTCAGGAGCCAGGGCTACCAGATCTTCATGGGCGAGTACCCGCACGGGATCATGCCCCGGTTCAACCTGTTCCGGGCGCCGTTCAAGGGCAACGTCAAGTTGCGCCAAGCCCTCAACTTCGCCCTCAACCGGCAAGGGATCACCGCACTGGTCAACAATGTGGGCTACCCGGCCAAGCAGTATGTGTACCCCGGACACCCGAACTACGATCCCGCCTTTCCCGGGTACGCCTATGACCCGGCGAAGGCCAAGCAACTACTGGCCGACGCGGGTTATCAACCGGGGCAGCTACATCTCAAATTCGCCTATCCCACCGGTGGCTCGGGAAACATGTTCCCGGATCCCATGATGCAGCAACTGCAGGCCGACTTCAAAGCCGTCGGGGTCGACGTCGAGCTGATGCCGATGGAGTGGAGCACGATCGTGAGCATCGGGTTGACCGGACTGGACAAACCCGAGTGGTCCAACATCGACATTCTGTGGTCGTCACCGGCAGCCGGCCAGGAGCCCGACGGGTTCATGCTGAATTTCCTGTGCCAACGGCCCGGCGGTCAACCGAACGCGGCGGGCATGTGTAACCCCGACGTGGACAGGAACTACTTTGCGGCGTCACGAGAGTTCGACCCTCGGAAGTCGACCGGCTACCTACAGAAAATGATGGACGCCGCACTTACTGACGCGGACTTCTTGTTCTGGATGCACGACCTGAACCTGCGCGTCATGTCGCCCTCGGTGCACGGCTTCGTACAGCCGAAATCGTGGTGGGTTGACTTCGGCAAGATCTGGGTGGGGGAGCAATGCTGCGGATCGCAATCCAACGGCTAGTCATGGCGATACCAATTCTAATCGGGGTTACCGTTATCGTTTTCCTCCTGGTCAACGTGCTACCCGGCGACCCGGCGGCCGCCATCCTGGGCGACAACGCCACCCCAGCCGCTCGGGTGCAGATCGCCCACCAGCTCGGCCTCGATCAACCGTTGGCACTGCGATACCTGCACTGGCTGGGCCACATCTTGTCCGGCAACCTCGGTTACTCGCCGTACCGGCAACGGCCGGTGGCCGACCTGCTCACCCAGGCCGTCGGCAACACCTTGGCACTGGCCACCGCGTCCGCGCTGGTGGGCCTGCTCGGCGGCGTGCTGCTCGGCTTCATCGCCGGCCGCAGACGAGGAACGCTGACCGACCGGGTCATCTCGATCGTCGGTCTGTCCGGGCTGAGCATCCCGTCCTTCTTCCTTGCCGTCGTATTGCTCATGATCTTCTCGGCCAATCTGCGGTGGTTTCCGGCGGCTGGCACCGGGCTGGACGTCAGCTTCGTCGCGTTCTTCCCGCACGTGGTCCTGCCGCTGATCGCCGGAAGCCTGACGACGCTGGCAATTACCACCCGGGTCACTCGGGCCAGCATCGTGGAGACCGAGGGCTCGGACTTCGTGCTGACTCTGCAAGCCAAGGGATTGGGCAGCACTCAGATCTCCCGGCACGTGTTGAAGAACGCCATCTCCCCGGTGCTGACCACCTCCGGTCTTCAGGTCGGTTACCTACTGGGCGGCTCCATTCTGATCGAAACGATCTTCAGCTGGCCGGGAATCGGAATGTTGGTGTACAACGCGATCACCACGCGGGACCTCATCGTGGTCCAGGGCGCAACGCTCGTCGTCGCGCTCACCTTCGTGGTGGTGAACCTGATTGTCGATCTGCTCCAGGCGACCATTGATCCCCGTTTGCGGCGGGCTGTCCAATGAGGAGCGAGTAGCTGTGACTGTGGAAAGCCCGCCTCGCACCGTCGAAGCGCTCCGCGAGGCCTGGTATGCGCAGGATATCGAGGTAGATGCTCGCCCGTTCTGGGCGGAAACCTGGCGCCGCTTCCGGGGAAACTGGGTCGGCGTCCTCTCACTCGCCATTCTGATCCTGCTGGCGGGCTCGGCCGTGTTAGCTCCATTGCTCACCTCCCAGGATCCGTTGGTTGGTCAGCCGATTGACCGGCTCAGAGGCCTGTTCTCCCCCGGCCACCCACTGGGGACCGACGAGATGGGCCGGGACATGCTCGCCCGGCTGCTCTACGGCGGCCGGATGTCGCTGATCGCCGGCTTCCTCCCGACACTCGTGGCGACGCTGGTGGGCACCCTCATCGGCACCTGGGCCGGTTTTGTCCAGGGCGCGGTGGGCACCGTGCTCATGCGGCTGATGGACATGCTGTACGCATTCCCCGCCATCCTCCTGGCCATCGCTGTCAGCGCGGCGCTAGGACCGGGGCTGACGAACGCGATAGTCGCGGTGACCATCGTGTTCATCCCGCCGGTGGCTCGAGTGGCGGAGCAGGCGACCCGGTCGGTGGTGGTCCAGGAGTACATGGAGGCCGCCCGGCTCAGCGGGGCAGGACGGTTCAAGCTACTCCGGACCCAACTGCTGCCGAACGTCCTGAACGACATCGTGGTCTACGCCTCCGGGCTGGTCGGCGTGGCGATGGTCATCGCGGCCAGCCTGAGCTTCCTGGGACTGGCGTCGCAACCACCGACCCCGGAATGGGGCTACATGCTGGAGGGCCTGCGAGGTTCGATTTATCTCGCGCCGGTGCTGGTCGTTCTGCCGGGAATATTCATTTTCGTCACATCGGTCGCCTTCAACACGTTCAGCGACGCGCTGCGCGAGGCCATGAACACCCGACTCAATTGAGCACATCGTCTAGTGGAGGGGCACACATGACGACCGCCGCGGCGGACACCGAGGTCCAACCCCTGCTCGAAGTGGACAACGCCAGCAAGACATTCGACATCAAGCTCGGGCTCAAGCGGGCGCATGTTTATGCGGTCGATGAGGTGTCCATTTCGGTCCAGCCCAGCTCCACGCTGGGCATCGTGGGCGAGTCAGGCTGTGGCAAGTCGACGCTCGCTCGCTTGATACTCGGCCTGTATCCCGCCGACCGAGGGGAGATTCGGTTCGCCGGCCAGTCCTTGCCTCGGCGAGGCAAGCGACCTCGCGCCGTGCTCGAGCAGATGCAGATGGTCTTCCAGGATCCGTACTCCGCGCTCAACCCGCGCGCCTCGATCGGGCAGTCGATTGCCTTCCCGCTGCAGGTACAGGGTATGGCCAAGTCCGAGATCCGTGACCGCGTGGCCCGGGTGCTCCAGGATGTGGGCCTGCACGGCAATTACGCCACCCACTACCCGCACCAACTCAGCGGCGGCCAGCGGCAGCGGGTCAACATCGCCAGGGCGCTCGCCACGGCGCCCAGGCTTGTCGTCCTGGATGAAGCGGTGTCGGCGCTGGACAAATCCATCCAGGCGCAGATCCTCAACCTGCTGGATGACCTGCAGCGGGCCTATCAGCTCACCTACATCTTCATCAGCCACGACCTCAACGTGGTCGAGTACATGAGCAACCGCGTGGCGGTGATGTACCTGGGGCAGGTGGTGGAAACCTGCGCCGCCGATGAGCTGTACCAGCGGCCGCTACACCCGTACAGCCAGGGATTACTCGCCTCCATCCCGACGCTCGACGGAGCTTCCGCCCAGCCCGCGCAAGTCGCCGGCGAGATGCCGAGCCCGCTGAACCCGCCCAGCGGTTGTCGATTCCGCACCCGCTGCCCGTTCGCCACCGACACCTGCGCCGCCCACGTGCCCGTCCTTGCCGAGGCCGAACCCGGTCACCTGGTGGCCTGCCACCTCTACCCGAGCAGCCAACCCACTACTACATCCACCACAACACCCAATACAACACCCACCACAACATAAGGAGAATGACGTGGCATCCGATGCCAATGCGGCCGTGAAGATGCTTCTCGAAACCGCGAATCTCACAGTGTCCGACGAAGAGTTCGCGAAATTCACCGAAAGCTACCCAATCCTGCGGTCACAGGCCGACGGGCTCTACCTGCCACACCTCGACGCCGAAGAACCAGCGCTGTCATTCGATCCCACCGCCGAATGACCCGTCAGCCCCGGATAACCGACCCAACAGGAGTAGAAATGCCGCAGGATCTGCCGTTGACCGTCAAGGATGCCGCCGCCGCGTTGCGCGCCGGCTCGGTGAGCTCGGTGCAACTCACCGAAGGCTTTCTGAAGCGGATCTCCGTGCTGAACGAGTACCTGGGCGCATTTGTCGCGGTCACCGGTGAGTCGGCGCTGACGGCGGCTGAGGCGGCGGACTCGGACTTCGCCGCCGGACTGGATCGAGGCCCGCTGCAGGGGATCCCAATGGCGGTCAAGGACATCATTGCGACCGAAGACGCGCCGACGACGGCGAACTCACGCGTACTGGACCCAGAGTGGGGCAAAGGTCTGGACGCACCGGTCGTGGCCCGGCTGCGCGCCGCCGGCACGGTCGTCCTGGGCAAGGCCACCACCAGTGAGTTCGCCATCGGGCTGCCCGACGACGAGAAGGGATTCCTGATCCCCCGCAACCCGTGGAATGTCGACCACACGCCGGCGGGGTCCAGCTCCGGCACCGGGATTGCGGTAGCCGCGGGGCTCGCGCTGGGCGGCCTGGGCACAGACACCGGCGGTTCGGTGCGTGGCCCGGCGGCGCACAACGGGCACACCGGTCTGAAGGTGACCTTCGGGCGGGTGCCGAAGAATGGCGTGGCACCGCTCGGGTACACATTGGACAGTGTGGGTCCGATGGCGCGCAGCGCCTACGACTGCGCGGTCATGCTCGAGGTCATGGCCGGATACGACGCCGGCGACCCGTATGCCGCGCGGGTACCGGTTCCGAAGTACTCCGAGATGCTGACCGGTGACGTGGGAGGCCTGCGCATCGGGGTCCCGATGCCGTACTTCTACGACTCCCCCGAGGTGACTGATGAGGTACGGGCCGCCGTCTTCGCCGCGATCGACACCCTCAAAGGCGCCGGTGCGGAGGCTCATGCCGTCGTGGTGCCCTACGCCGAGCAGGCAAAAAACGCCAACCATGTGACCTTGGTGGCCGAGGCCTACGCGTATCACCGGAACAACCTGGTGAACCGCTGGAGTGATTACGGTCGCTACACCCGGCGCGCACTGGTGCGCGGCGCCTTCCTCACCGCCGCCGACTACACCCAGGCCCAGCGATTTCGGTCGTTCTTCCGGCGCGCGCTCGCCCAGCTCTTCACGTCCTACGACGTGTTGATCACCCCAACCTGGCCCACCCCGCCCGCCCGGAGCGACGAAATGACCCCGGAGAAGCAGCTGCGCAACGTCAGCTTCACCGGGCCGTGGAACCTCGCGGGGTTGCCGGCCGTCGCGGTGCCGTGCGGTTTCAGCTCGTCCACATTGCCGCTGTCCGTGCAGATCATCGGTAAGCCGTTCGCCGAGGGCTCGGTACTCAAGGTGGCGGACGCATACCAGCGTCTGACTGACTGGCACCTGAAAGTCCCACCGGTGCCGATCGCGGCAGCGGCCTGAAGAGAAAACCTCTGGACCACGCGGGTCCGTGTTATTGCTAGGCGGCGGTGGGTGGTGGTTCGGCGTGGACGCTGTAGCCGAGTGTTTCGAGTTGGCTGATCA
>Ga0137413_10001032_pt1 | contig 10453 bp, 10 predicted proteins | sample CZODoug2_1_16fun_FD_108280 | JGI IMG/M metagenome (GOLD analysis project Ga0137413, IMG submission 108280) | Vadose zone soil fungal communities from Angelo Coast Range Reserve, California, USA - CZODoug2_1_16fungal (Illumina Assembly) | ecosystem: Environmental > Terrestrial > Soil > Vadose... | reverse complement strand
TTTGCAAATGCATTCTCGCTGGAGCGATGGCTCGGGCACGATCGCAGAAATGGCCGACGCGGCAAAAGAGCGATCATATGGATACATTGCGATCACTGACCATTCTAAAGGCCTGAAGATTGCGGGCGGTATCGACGAACGCGCACTGAGAAAGCAGGGCGCGGAAATAATGAAACTTAACATATCAAATTCAAAGCTGGATGGAATACTCACTGTCCTCCGCTCTGTTGAGATGAACCTTAATCCGCGGGGCGAAGGAGATATGTCGCCGGCGTCTCTATCCTCTTTGGATGTTGTGCTGGGCTCGTTTCATTCCTCTTTGCGAAGAATTGAGGATCAGACCGAGCGTTATCTTGCAGCGCTGCGCAATTCAAACATTCAAATCCTCGCGCACCCGCGTGGCCGAATCTACAACTACCGAGTTGGGCTGAACGCAGACTGGCCGTGCGTATTTGCGGAAGCCGCCAAGCTTGATAAGGCGCTGGAAATTGACTGTTATCCGGATCGACAAGATCTGAATGTCGATCTGCTCAAACTTGCGCGAAAGAGTGGAACGCGTATTTCGCTGGGCACGGACGCCCATCATCCATGGCAGCTGGAGTTCATTGAGCTCGGGCTAGCTGCCGCATTGAAAGCCAGGATCTCGCCACAGCAAATCGTCAATTTCATGTCACTCTCGGACTTAAGGACATGGGTAAAGCAGACACGACAACGAGGCACCGATAAGAGATAACGTCATCGCGGTATTCGTATGGACCGTGCATCGGAAAGTAACAAGGTAGTTATTTTTTGGGCCGTTGGCTGCGTGGCGATGCCCCGCGAGGCCGATCACTGGCGCCTGCAAGATCGGTAGGACTTTCGGATGGGGTTTTACCGTGGGGAAAACGGCGTTCAGTATTCATCTTCATTCCGCAGTGTCGATAAAACTTACGTATCTGCGTCGGGAGCCTCGCCTATTGCTTGAGAAAGTTCGCCCGACTCATATTAAAAAGGAGCTAACAAAAGGATCCGACGCGATTACCACTCACAACATCGAACAAAGGAGACAAAATGCACAAGTACGTAAGAGGAATCGCAACGGTTGCCAGCTTCTTAATGCTCATCTCGATTAGCAATGCAGCGGTCAACCAGCCAAGGCCCAGCCCGCGCCCGCGTCCGCAACCTCGAAACCTCCACGCCGGGGCGGTATATGTGTTAACAAATCAGGTCCTGAACACGGTGACGGTTTTCAACCGCGCCTCTAATGGAACGCTAACTTCCGTAGGCGAATTTTCCACCGGTGGCGCAGGCGACCCGGTCGCGCAGCCACAGGATCCGCCGACTGACCCCCTCGCTTCGCAAGGAGCATTGGTTTTAGCTCAGAACCAATTTCTGTTCGCCGTCAACGCCGGCAGCAATCAAATTTCAGTTTTGAAGATTTTGAATGACGGACTTGATCTAGTTGGCGTCTTTGATTCTGGAGGTGTTCGTCCGATCAGCCTAACTGTCCACGACAATCTGCTATACGTCCTCAATGAAGGCGGAACTCCGAATATCACTGGATTCACGATTGGCGATGATGGAACGCTGACGCCGCTGGCTGACTCTACTCAGCCCTTAATTGGTGGCACCGCGGCTGATCCTGCTCAGGTCAGTTTCAATCCTGACGGCACATTGTTGCTTGTGACCGAAAAAGCCGGAAACCGGATTGACTCTTACACTATTGATCAGAACGGATTGCCTAGCCCCCCGATAGATAATGCTTCCAACGGTATGACACCGTTTGGCTTCGCGTTCAACAACGCTGGATTTTTAGTAATTTCCGAAGCTTTCGGCGGCACGCCGAACCAGGCGGCAGCGTCTTCATACGGTGTTGCCGACGACGGCATTCTAAGTGTGATCAGTGGCTCGGTCGCAAATTCTCAGACGGCGTCATGCTGGGCCGCTATCGTTAACAACGGAAAATTTGCTTTCGTATCGAACACTGGCAGCGGCACAATTTCCAGCTATGACATAGCCCCTGGCGCCGGAACGCTCACGCTGTCCAACCCGCTCGCCGTAAATGGCGGTCCAGACAGCGCGTTGAGAGACATGGCTTTAAACAACAGCAGCAAGTTCCTTTACGTTCAAGCCGCCGGTGGACAGGAGCTCCTCTCGTTTCGCGTCGACCAGGATGGGAACCTAACCTTGATTGACACAGACGAAGGGCTCCCATTTGGAGCACAAGGCATCGCCGCCAAGTAGTGAGTTTCTCGCTCGTGCGCGTGTGTATTGACAAAGCTACTTAGCGCGGAGCCTTCGCCTCCTTTTGATCGATTATGGCAAGCATTTTTAAGTCTAAGCGGTTTCTCCAATCCAGCAGCATTGGTCAGACGCCGCGCAAACCGTTGGCAGATTCAATCACCGCTTAAATTCGATCGAGAATTCCGCGGACAAGTTTTGAATCTCTTTCGGCGGCGGCGATCGATTCCTCCAATCGTTGCTTTAACTTTTCTTCGCCGCGATTGCGGTTCCGTTCGAGAAGCTTTTTGTGGAGAACAGTGCGTTCTTTTAATGCGCGCATGGCTGTGCAAAGCACCCGCTCAAGGGCTTCGGTATGTTGTTCGTCCAAACTCTCGGGTGAAAAGCGATGGCCGACGAAACATTCAAACTGCGCGAGGTCGCCGTCTTTGACCTCATAAATTGGCCCGTTGCATTCGGGACATGCCAGCGGAACCTGATTGCCTGGCGGTTCACTAGTGGGCTGAGCGATGTCGGCTGGTTCGTTCGTCCCAATTCCTCCATCGGCGGATGCAAGCACATCGTCTACCGGACCGTTGACTAACCAGACAAGAACTTCCGCCATCTCTGCCAGCGGCACGCAAAAATCCACGTCGACAACGTCCAGTGCCGAACGCGGCATGCTGTCGGCCATTGCTTCGGAAGGGTCCTGAACAATGGTAATGCCGCCGCGCTTCTTAATCGCATGTAACCCCGCCACGCCATCATCACGCCCGCCGCTAAGGATGACGCCAATCGTTTTCGAGTGATGCGCGCGGGCGGCGCTGCGAAAGAGAACATCTATCGCCGGACGGTGACCGTTTTCGCGCAGATTACGCGAAAGCACCGTCATGCCATCTTTGATAGACAGATGATAATCCGGCGGCGCGATATAAACGCAGCCGCGCTGGTAGGGTTTGCCGTTTTCGGCAGCAACGGCCATCAAATTACCGCAACGCGTGAGGATCTCAGCAAGGTAGCTTTTACTCCCAATGTGCATGACGACAAAAATGGAAGCCTCCAACGCTCTCGGTAAATTTTTGATAAGCTCACAGAGCGCGCTTACACCGCCCGCCGACGCACCGATGACGATAATATCGCGTTTTTGCGTTACCATGGATAAAGTCCTCGCAAATCAATCGCGTCTTGAAGGCTATCAAGTCGTCTACGGTTTACGGCGATCGCTTCTGATACCCTTCAGCTGCGACTAGTTCGGGCTTGGTGCCAAACTGGTGGCTCACCTGCGATGGATGCATCCGGCGCGGTTATGCCGGCGTCGCTGCCTAGAACGTGTCCATTCACCGATGCATCGTGCGATTTTATGGTTTACCTGTCGAGACGAGCGTACCCGTCGTTTCGATGGAAACGAATAGCCCAGCCGAGCGTGCCGGCTTGCGAGAAGGCGATCTCATTGTGGCATTCAATGATGAGCCAATCAGAAGCGTGCATCATCGAAATAAGTTTGGTCGGCGACGTCGTCACCGCTGTTGGACCTTCAAAACGTCGAGAAAAAGTGAAGTTGACCCGACCCGAGCAATTCAAATTCGACGCATCCAATCCACACACGAGTGGCGTTATTTTTCTAAAATCTATTTATTCAAACAAGAAACGTGAGACATGAAGGCAGCTGTATTTCACAAGCCGGGGAAGGTGCAGATCGATGAGGTACCCGATCCGCGAATCGAACATCCTGAAGACATTCTTTTGCAAGTTACATCGACCGCGATCTGCGGATCGGACCTCCACATTTACAATGGGTTTCTTCCACAAAAAGAGCCGATCACACTCGGCCATGAATTCATGGGAATAGTCGAGGAGACTGGGGATAAAGTTACCAAGCTCAGGAAAGGCGACAGAGTAGTGGTGCCGTTTCCGATCGCATGCGGGCACTGCTTCTTTTGCCAGGACGGGTTGCCCGGACACTGCGAGAATTCAAACCCAGAGAAGTATGGACCGGAAGGTGCATTGCTCGATCAAAAAGGCGGCGGCCTGTTCGGGTACACCGATTTGTACGGCGGTTACCAGGGTGGACAGGCGGAATTTGTGCGAGTTCCTTATGCAAATTTCGGCCCGCGTGTCGTTGATGATCGATTCAAAGACGAGGAAGTTCTGTTTCTGACCGATATTTTTCCGACTGGTTGGAGTGCGGTCGATTGGGCTGGAATACAAGGAGGCGAAACAGTCGCTGTCTTTGGCTGTGGCCCAGTCGGCCTCATGGCGCAGAAAATCGCTTGGCTTCGTGGTGCCGGGCGAGTAATCGGAGTAGACCGATTGCCATATCGATTGTCGGCAGCGGAACGCACCGCCAGATCCGAGACTATCAATTTCGAAAAAGAGGATGTTGTTGACAAGATTCGTGACCTCACGCAAGGCCGCGGTGCGGATGTTTGCATTGACGCAGTAGGACTGGAAGCCTATCGCGGGTTGAAGGACAAACTGGCGAATGTCGCGCACATGCAAGCCGGAAGTATTTCCGCGTTAGAACTCTGCATCAGCGCTGTTCGCCGAGGCGGCGTCGTCTCGGTAGTAGGAGTCTATGGGATGTCATATGATGCTTTTCCTCTCGGACAAATTTTTGACAAGGGTATCAAGCTCGCTTTTGGCCAAGCGCCAGTGCAAAAATACATCGACGAATTGATCGGCATCTTGGAGCGGCGTGAGATCAAACTGGACGATATCATCACTCACAACTTGCCTTTGGAAAAAGCACCCGACGCCTATCGGATTTTCCGGGACAAGGAGGACGACTGTGTCAAAGTGGTTTTGAAACCATAAGAAAATCTATTTAGCTAGAGTTTCTATTCATCATTCGGTCCGATCTTTCCCTGTTAGTTATCTGGTTTGTGAGCGCAATTTGCAATACGCGCCTGGAGTGAAAAAGTGATAAAGCCGACAACCATTCGGCGAACCGGATGCGTTGCTTTTATATGGCAACGAAAAAAGATGGTTCTCGAAGTGGCGCCCGGCCGTTGGCGATTGTCACCGGCGCATCGAGCGGTATTGGTTATGAACTGGCAAAAAGCTGCGCTCGCAATGGGTTTGACCTTTTGATCGCAGCGGATCGGCCGGGACTTGAAACGGCCGCGGAGGATTTCCGACAGCTCGGTGCGGAAGTGGACGCGATTAAAGTGGACTTATCAACGACGCAAGGAGTAGATCAACTTTACGGAGCCTTAGGAGGGCGCGACGTAGAAGCACTATTAGCCAACGCGGGCCATGGGCTAGGCCACGCCTTTCTGGATCAGAATTTTGAAGAGGCACACCATGTGATCGACACTAACATCACCGGCACGGTGTACCTTATCTACAAAATAGGGCGAGGCATGCGATCGCGCGGCAAAGGCAGGATTTTGATTACGGGCTCGATTGCCGGGTTCATACCCGGAACCTACCAGGCGGTTTACAACGGAACGAAAGCGTTTATGGACTCATTCGCTTTTGCACTACGCGCCGAGCTGAAAGAGTCTGGCGTAACAGTGACTTGTTTGATGCCGGGCGTAACTGATACAGAATTCTTCGCTCGCGCCAATTTACTCGATACAAAAGTCGGCGCCGGCAAGAAAGATGATCCCGCCGATGTAGCAAAGATTGGATTTGAAGCAATGATGAAGGGCGACGGCGATGTTGTAAGTGGGTGGAAAAACAAAATCCAATCTGCGATTGCAAACGTGACCCCTGCCGGCATGCTCGCCGAGCAGCACCGGAAGATGGCGGAACCGGGAAGCGCGAAACAATAGTGACTGTCCTAGCGTGAGCGCCCGGATGACACCGACGCTCATGACTTTCACGCATGCACAACTTTGCATTTGGAACATGGCCGCGCATTTTGATTCTGGGCGTAGCAGATCTCCAATACCTTATTTGGCGGCAATCCTTGTTCGCCGAGCGCCAGTCCTAGGTCGGTGGGAACCAAAGTCAGACTGACATCGTGTTCCAAGCGAAACTTTCTGCCGATCGAATCGTCAATTTCATTTCGATCTTGAATTTAAACAGTGGATCCAAGAGATACGACGCTGCAGCGCCCGGAAACGATGAATCCTATTGCTTTGGCGACCGCAAGAAGGACTGCGCCCGATTACATGATGTATAAAGCTGGGCACTGTTCCAGAGCCAGGAAAACTGCCTGGCTGGAATGTTCGCCCTGCGGGAAAACAAGGAAACAATACAATGAAAACAATACTACTCAGTCTGACGTTGGCAGTTGTGGCTCCGTTCGCTTGGGCACAAGTCTCGGAGACTACCACAACAACGACAACGACAGAAGGCAGTGGCACAATCACGGAATACAGTCCGGGCAGCACCATAGCGCTAAAGGAAACCAGCGGACCGAGGACCTATCACTTCGGCAACACGGTCACTTATGTGACACGGAGCGGCAAGGTCTTGGACGAAGATACCGTTAGAACGAGGGTTAAAGTAGGTATACCAGTCCGCGTTCATTATGCCGGGACAGGTGACAACGTGTTGGTTGACCGGGTGACTCTTGACGAGGATTAAGAGCAAAATCTGATCTCGATTGTCTCTCTCGCGCCCTTTTCTGTTCTGCCAAATCGGTGAAACAGCGGAGGGCGCGTCTGTCGTACCCACTTCCTTATTCGCAAGCTAAGCGCCCGACACTTAGAGACAGCTTGCGAATTGTTAACGCGAATGCTCACAAGCAGTCCTATCACGAATCCACAATTGACGCGCTTTACAGAGCTGCGCGACAATAAGGATCACCGCCAGGGCTGCGCGAAGAAGCACTTAGCTTTCCATTCCAAGTGCACAATAAAGCTCGCACGTCTATCTTAGCTGCTCGGCATGCGATCAACCGACAAACACTGATCGCCGCCCTCAACGAGCTACTCTAGTCCGCTTACACCCCCCTTGAGATGGTGCGGCCGATCACGGCACTCCTCTGCCTCTCCATCCAAAGATAAAGAAGAGCACGCACATCACCAGGAATACAAAGAATAAAACCTTTGCGATTCCCGCCGAGGCCGCCGCGATTCCACCGAATCCCAAGACCGCCGCTATTAGCGCAATTATTAGAAAAGTTACAGCCCAACCTAACATGTTGTCACCTCCTTTTAAGGATTGGAATCGCAGTAACTAGTAATTGCGCGTGTCTTTGATTTCACAGTTGCCAGTGAATACGAAAATGACCTAGGGAGCGATCCGCTGCAACGACTACAAAAAGTATGGTTTCTGACGTCGACCAAAGGCAACAACGTCTTTGTGAGTGTCATGTCAGCTCAGAAACTCTGCGAACGGCTCCATTGGTTTGATGTGCGCGCAGAAAATCTTGAAAGCGGCCAGGATTGGGACAGCCAGAATAATGCCAACCATTCCCCACATCCAGCCCCAGAAGGTGAGCGAAAGCAGGATGATGACGGGATTCAAAGTAAGGGAGCGTCCCATAACCCATGGGGTGACGAAACTGCCTTCTAACACGCCTAAAGTCAGATAAACGGCAGGAAATACAATAGCGTATCCGAGACTATCGAAGCTTAGGGTCGCGCCGATGGTCATACAGATAATTCCTGTAAGAGCTCCTAAGTACGGAACGAAATTAAGCAGCGCGACCATTACACCCCACATTACGGGGTTGGGCAGACCGAGCATCCCCACGGCGGATCCGACGGCCAATCCAAGACAAACGTTAATCGCAGTGATAGTGAAAAGATAACGCGAGATCTGCGATTCGATATCGTGCGCAATACCGACGGCGGCTTTCTTATCTGAGAGTGTGGGCAGCAGCTTGACCAGCTTGGCAATGAAAGTCTGATCGTAAACAAGCAGGAAATATAGCAGAATCAACGACAACACAGCGCTGGCAACAAACTCCGGGGTACGCACGAAAAGCGTCTCAGTAATCGGATGCCGTTTCACTTCTATAGCCTTGGCTTCTGCATTAGTTGAAGTCAGTTTTTCGATCTCCCCGGTCGCCTGCGTGACTTGCGCTACCGATTTTCTTACGGGCAAGAGCTTTCGTTGTAGTTCTGTAAAACCGGCGGGCGCTTTTGCAAGCCAGCCCGCCGTGGGTGTGGCAAGCGCCGAAATTCCATAGCCGATGAGCCCAAAAAATCCGATAAGCAGAAGCGCTGCGCTAACTGGTAGCGGAATCTTTAATCGAGCGAGTCCCCGCACTATGGGCCTTAAGAGGTAACTGAGGAGCAATGCAAGAACCATTGGCAGTAGAATCGAGCGCATGAAGTAAATGGTGTAGAAGACTGCCAACATAAACAGACCAGTGAGGGCAATCGATCTGACATCGAAAGGTCGCCGCGACAGTTCTGCGACGCGCAGGCGGGCACGGGACGCTACTTCTTCCGCTTCTGGCACGTCGTCGGAAACGTCAGTGCGCGATTTCACGTTTACTGAGGTCCGAGTGTCGGTTTAGGTCTTGTTCTGCCGATCGTGTTACTTGTCCTTCTTCTTTGGAAGGACTGCATGGCCCGGCCCGCTCGCCTTACCAAGCAAAACCAGCGGCGTTCAGCGTCCATCATTGCAATTGTTATCAAGACTTCCTCGGTCGGCGGCACCCATTCTACCGGCATTGCATTGCAATGTTTCGTTGGACAAACCACGCGCAGCGGGGTCTCGCCGCACGCGCCCTCAATCATCTGGATTTCTCGCCCTGTGATCATCTCGCCGCAAACGAGGCAATACCGTTTCTGATCGAGCGACTGCCACTGCCGGAACTGATCGAGTCGTCGCAAGACATCTAGTTTTTCTTCGTCGGATAAGGTGGTCGAAGAAAGCCCGCTCACGACGAAACCATCCTTCCGTATCTACTGCCGCACAATCAGACGAACGCCCGATTGGCGTATAGGTCAAACTCCTAACTGGGCTGTTCGCCCAAAATCGCACCGACTGCCGTTGTAAGAATGACTTACGCATTCGTTGACGCTCGAGGCGAATTTGAGTTCGTTACGGCTACATCTGCTCTGGTGTCCGAATATACAAAGCCACACCAAAGAACCGAGGCCTTATGTCCTATCGTGCAAATCGACAAAAGAAAAGAGACCCCCGATCATATGAGGACGTCCAGGTTTCCCTGATCTCAAAGCAAGCTGCAGGCGCCGTAGCTGGCGCCGCCATTGGCAGCGTAGCTGGTCCGATTGGGGCGGTCGTGGGAGGAGTAGTTGGTGCTCTTGCAGGAAAGCCCGCGGCAAGCAGGCGACTAGTCCGTAAGGCTGCTAAAGGTGTCACGAGAGTCGCGAAACCCAGCCTTAAGCGATATCCAAAGAAAACACCTCGCGCTGCATCGCGCAAAACCAGCGGACGCTCGCGCGCCAAATCTGCAAAGGCCAAGAAAACGCGGCAGTCACCAATAGCAAAAGTGCGCAAGCGAAGAGTGTCCACCTCGCGAGCACGGCGCGAAGGTCGCGGCCGTCACGTGAAAAGGGGCTAGACTTAGCTAATTTTACGGTCTCAATCTCCGAGGTCGCGTTTCACCGAGTTGACGATATGTTCAACCAAGTGGCGATTGGTTCACTTAACCTCGCGTAGTACGATCGTTAACAGACCCCTAAAAGCGATAGCTCGTGATTCTAGCGTTTCGCAGACAAACAAAGCGGCGGAAGTCGCCTCCCGCCGCCTTCTTTCCCAAGATAACCAGACCTATCGTCCGCTTTGCTGACCACCCTGTTGACCGCCGCCGCCCTGTTGGCCGCCACCTTGTTTGTCGCGCTCACGCTGTTGGCGTTCACGTTCCTGTTTCTCGCGATCTTGCTGCTGGCCACCTTGTTGTCCGGGAGCACCAGGTTTACCTGGTTCGTTTGGATTCTGTTGTCCTTCCATATTACCTTTCGTTGTTATATTACCCACTTCTCACTGATCTTTTCGCGGTTCGCGATTAGACCTCGTCGCTCTGGAATCGCTTTGGAAGGATCGCTTGGATTGAACAATCTTGCTACCAGTGTCCTTGCCAAGCTCCTGGATTCTTTGAGAGAGATCAGTCATTTCCCTAAGATCTTAGTGCTAGTGCGACGACTTATGTTTTCCAAAGGAGCGGATTACTGGCTTGAACCCGCTCCCGCTAGCTCGGTTTCCATGAGCGCTTCGGGATTGATGGTGCTTTCGGCCAGCCTGTTGAGAAGCTCATTTGTTTCCGATTCTTCATCCAGGGTAGTTTGCAGGAGCTCTGCGGCCTTGTTTTGGCCGAGTAGATGAGCAAAAGTGCGAACACTGCCATAACTGGCGATCTCATAATGCTCGACTTTTTGCGCCG
>Ga0137413_10001024_pt1 | contig 10484 bp, 7 predicted proteins | sample CZODoug2_1_16fun_FD_108280 | JGI IMG/M metagenome (GOLD analysis project Ga0137413, IMG submission 108280) | Vadose zone soil fungal communities from Angelo Coast Range Reserve, California, USA - CZODoug2_1_16fungal (Illumina Assembly) | ecosystem: Environmental > Terrestrial > Soil > Vadose... | reverse complement strand
TCCCGCGCCTCGCCGGCCCGATCCAGCTCACGCAGCACGACCCCGCGTCGGAACAGCGCACTGGCCTCCACCATGCGGTTGCGCACGTCCCGGGTCGCGACCAGCGCCTGGTCCAGGCTGTTCAGCGCGCGGGCGGCCTGCCCGTCGGCCAGGTAGACGGAGGCGATCTTCAGCAGCGTCTCGGCCTGGTCGGAGGCGTCGTCGCTGTCCTGCGCGACCCAGAGCGCCTCGTGCAACGTGACGAGCGCGCCGTGGTGGTCGCCGCGCAGCTGGCGGACCTCGCCGAGGGTGGCCATGGTGGTCACCTCCCCGTGCCGGTCGCCGAGGTCGCGGAACAAGGTCAGCGCCTGGTCGGCCGTCGACTGCGCGGCGTCGGGGTCACGCTGGTCGACGGCCAGCAGCCCCAGCCCGGCCAGCGTCCACGCCTCGCCATGCCGGTCGCCGATCTCGCGCCGGGTGGCCAGCGCCTCCTCGTAGAGCCGGGTCGCGGCGTCGAAATCGTGCAGCCGATGCTTGGCCACGGCCAGATTGGTCTGCACCCAGGCCTCGGCGAAGCGGTCGCCCTCGGCCCGCGCCGCCTGCGTGGCCAGCTCGTGCGTGGCGAGCCAGACCCCCAGCGGTGTGCGCAGCCGGAAGTAGTCCCACGAGGCGATGCACAGCCGCCACGCGGTGCCGGCCAGCCCGTAGGCCAGGGCCGTCTCCATCACCGGCAGCAGGTTGGCGACTTCCCCGTCGCACCAACGCAAAGCCTCTACAGGCGTGTCGAAGTCGAGCGGCGTGACGGTCGGACCGGCGGCCGGCACCTCCAGCATGTGCACGCGGAACGGCGCCAACGCCTCGTTCGCGCGCTCGGCGGTGCGCAGATACCAGTCGGTGAGCCGGACCGCGGCCTCCCGCCGGGACTGCTCGGTCTCCTCGGACTGCACCAGTTCGGCGGCGTAGACGTGCAGCAGGTCGTGCATCCGATAGCGGTCGCGCTCGATGCCCTCGACCAGGTGCACGCTGGCCAGCCGCTCCAGCAGCCGACGGCCCTGCACCGTGGACAAACCGGCCAGCGCGGCGGCCGCGGGCGTGCTGATCTGGCCGCGCCGGAACACGCCGAGCAGCCGGAACATGCGGGCCGACTCGGCCGACAGGTCCCGGTACGACCACGAGAACACCGACCGGACGGCCAGCGAGTCGTCGGTGGCCAGGCCGTCCAGCCGCTGCTCGTCGGAGTCCAGCTCCTCGATCAGCTCGTCCACCGGGTGGTGCGGGTGGGTGGCCACCCGCTCGGCGGCGATCCGCAGCGCCAGCGGCAGGTGCGCGCAGTGCTTGGCCAGCGCGGTGATCGCCGCCGGCTCGGCGTCCACGCGGTCGTCGCCGATCACGTTGCGCAGCAGCAGCCGCGACTCCTCGCCGGTCATCGGGCCCAGCGTGACCTGGCGGGCGTTGGTGCGCATGGCCATGCCGGACAGCCGCCGCCGGCTCGTGACGATCACCGCGCAGTAGCCCGAGCCCGGCAGCAGCGGCTCGACCTGCACCGAGTCGGCCGCGTTGTCCAGCACGATCAGCAGCCGACGCTGGTTGAGCAGGGACCGGAACAGCTTGGCCCGCTGCTCCTGGTCGGCCGGCATGGAATTGGTGGCGACCCCCAGCGCCGCCAGGAAGTCGCCGAGCACGTCGGCCGGCCGGGCCGGCCCGCCGTCGGGGGAGTAGCCGCGCAGGTCCACGTACAGCTGGCCGTCGACGAACTCGCTGGCCACGTCGTGGGCCAGCTTCATCGCCAGCGCGGTCTTGCCGACGCCGGGCGAGCCGTCGACCGCCACCACCGCCGGCGTGCCGAGCTGGCGGTCGTCCATCAGGGCCTCGTGCAGCTGCCCGAGCTCTCGCTCGCGGCCGACGAAACGAGCGGCGGCGGCCGGCAGCTGGGCCGGCCGGGCCGGCGCCGCCCCGGTGGCCAGCGCCATCAGCCGGCCGCCGGCGTCCAGCACCTGGTCGCAGCGGCGGGCCAGCTCGGCCGAGGGCGGCGTGCCGTTCTTGACCTTGCTCAGCCAGCTCGGCGTGTAGCCGACCCGGTCGGCCAGCACCCGCCAGGACATGCCCCGGCGGGTGAGCAGGCGCTCCAGCTCCTCGCCGAAGGCCGAGCCCGGCGTCACGGCATGGGGGCGCGGTCGACCACGGACTGCCGAAGCTTGCGGATCTCCCGCGGCAGGTTCCAGCCGACCCCGCCGGTGACCACGCCGTCGCGGCCGTAGAGGGCGGCGAACTTCCGCTCGCCCGGGTCGCCGGCCACCACCGAGTACTCCAGGCCCTCGCCGACCAGGCCGTAGGCCTGCACCTTGGCGTCGTACTGGTCGGTCCAGAAGTACGGGACCGGGGCGAACTCCTGGTCGGCGCCGAGCAGGTTGCGGGCCACCGCCATGCCCTGCTCGGTGGCGTTCATCCGGTGCTCCAGCCGCATCCGGCCGTAGCGCGGGTGCTCCCAGTTGGCCACGTCGCCGGCCGCGTAGACGCCGGGCGCGGCCTGGCAGCGGCTGTCGCAGACCACGCCGTTGTCGATGGTCAGGCCGGAGTCGGAGAGCCAGTCGGTCACCGGCGTCGCGCCGATCGCCACCAGCACGCAGCCGGCGTCGAGCACGCTGCCGTCGGTGAGCCGAACCCCGGTGACGTGGCCATCTGAACCGAGCAGTTCAGTGACGCCGGTGTCCATCAGCACCCGCGCGCCGTTGTCGCGGTGCAGCTGCTCCAGCAGCTTGCCCACGGTCTCGCCCAGCTGGCGGGCCATCGGCACCGGCAGCGGGTCGACCAGCGTGACGTCCAGGCCCAGGGTGCGGGCGGTGGCGGCGACCTCGGCGCCGAGGAAGCCGGCGCCGATCACCACGGTCTTCGGCTGCTCAAGGAACTCGGAGCGCAGATTCACGGCTTGTTCCAGCGTGCGCAGCACGTGCACGCCGGCCAGGTCGTGCCCGAACGGCAGCCGCCGCGGCGCGACGCCGGTGGCGATGACCAGGCCGTCGTAGCCGACCCGGCTGTCGTCGGCCAGCACCACCTCGCGGGCCTCCAGGTCCAGGCCGGCGGCCGGCGCGCCCAGCCGGAACTCGGCGTTCAGGCTGGCGATCTGCTCGTCCTTGCGCAGCTGCGTCTTGTCCGGCTCCCACTGGCCGGCCAGCACCTGCTTGGACAGCGGCGGCCGGTCGTAGGGCGGGTGCGCCTCGTCGCCGATGAGCGTGATGCGGCCCTGGTAGCCCTCACGGCGCAGCGTCTCGGCCGCCGTCAGGCCGGCGGCCGACGCGCCGACGATCGCGATCTGATCCATGTCGACGAGGATAGGTGGATGTATGTGGGGATCGACATCGGAACGTCGGCATCCAAGGGAGTCCTGGTCGCCGAGGACGGCACGGTTCGGCGCCGGGTGAGCCGCCCGCACGCCGTGTCGACGCCGGCGCCCGGGCAGTTCGAGCACGACGCCGAGGGCGTGTGGTGGCGCGACTTCGTGGAGATCGCCCGGGAATTGGTCCAGACAGCCGACGGCGAGCGCCTGAACGGACTGGCCGTGAGCGGCATCGGGCCGTGCCTGCTGCCGGCCGACGCCCTCGGCAACCCGCTGCGGCCGGCCATCCTCTACGGCGTCGACACTCGGGCAACCGTGGAAATCTCGGAACTGACGGATCTGTTCGGCGGTGAGGAGATTCTGCGCCGCGGTGGTTCGCCGCTGACAAGTCAGGCGGTGGGGCCGAAGCTGCGCTGGCTGGCCGTGAACGAGCCTCAGGTCTGGGCCCGGACCCGGATGCTGCTGATGGCCTCGTCGTTCCTCGTGCACCGGCTGACCGGCCGCTACGTGCTGGACCACCACTCGGCCAGCCAGTGCTCGCCGCTGTACGACCTGGGTCGGCGGGAGTGGGCTCTTGACTGGGCCGCCGAGGTCGCGCCGGGGCTGCCGCTGCCGGAGCTGGTGTGGCCGACCGAGGTCGTCGGGCGGGTGAGCAAGGCGGCCTTCCATGCCACTGGACTGCCCGAGGGACTGCCGGTGACGGCCGGGACCATCGACGCCTGGGCCGAGGCGACCAGCGTCGGCGTCCGGGACCCCGGGGACGCCATGGTCATGTACGGCACCACGATGTTCCTGGTCCAGGTGGTCGACCAGCCGCGGCCGCATCCGGGACTGTGGACCACTTCCGGCGTGTTCTCGGGTACCAGCACCCTGGCCGCCGGCATGGCGACGTCCGGGGCGGTGACCGACTGGCTGCGGGGTTTGGTCGGCGGCACGTTCGAGGATCTGGTTGCCCGGGCGGCGGATGTGCCCGCCGGCAGCCGGGGATTGCTTGTGCTGCCGTACTTCGCGGGGGAGCGGACCCCGCTGTTCGACCCGTCCGCGCGGGGCGTGATCGCCGGGCTGACGCTGTCCCACGGGGCGGGTGAACTGTACCGTGCAGTTCTGGAAGGCATCGCCTACGGCGTGCGGCACAACCTGGAGGCGATGACCCAGGCCGGCGGGGCCGCCCGGCGGCTGGTCGCGGTCGGCGGCGGCACTCAGGGCGGCCTGTGGACCCAGATCGTCTCCGACGTCACCGGGCTGCCGCAGCAGCTCACCCGGGAGAGCATCGGCGCCAGCCTCGGCGACGCCATGCTCGCCGCGACCGCCGACGGTGTCGACCTCGCCGGCTGGAACCCGGTCGCGCACACGGTCGAACCGGATCCTTCGGGGCCGTACGAGGAGTTCTACGCCCACTACCGGTCGCTGTACCCGGCCACAGTGGACGCCGCGCACTTCCTCGCCGCACAACAACACCTCTCAGCCCGCGCCGAATAGCCCCCCATACCCCAAGATCAAGGGACCGATCCACGCGTCCAACGCCAGGAAGGACCCCTTCACCGCGTTGGACGTCAGGAAGGGGCCCTTCATGGCAAAAGGCGGCGTTAGAAGGGGTAGGCGGGTGGGGTGTCGCGGACGGTTACCCACTGCCACTGGGTGAACTCCTCCCAGTTGGCCTGGCCGCCGTAGCGGCCGCCGTTGCCGGAGGCTCCGACGCCGCCGAACGGCACGGTGGGGTCGTCGTTGACGGTGGTGTCGTTGACGTGCACCATGCCGGCGCGCAGGCGCTCGGCCAGCTTCCAGCCGCGGAACGGCTCGGCGGTGATCACGGAGGCGGTCAGGCCGTAGGCCGTGGCGTTGGCCAGCGCCACGGCCTCGTCGTCGGTGTCGAAGACGGTGACGGGGGCGACCGGGCCGAAGATCTCGTCGGTGAAGGCGGGCATCTCCGGGGTGACGTCGGCGAGGACGGTGGGCGCGTAGAACAGGTTCTCGTGCGTGCCGCCGGCCCGGATCGTCGCGCCGGCCTCGGCCGAGGCCCGCACGATGCGGTCGACGTTGGCCAGCTGGGTGGCGTTGATGATCGGGCCGATCTGGGTGTCGGCCTCGGCCGGGTCGCCGACCTTCAGCTTGGCGGCGCGGGCGGCCAGGCGGTCCAGGTACTCGTCGGCGACCTTGCGGTGCACCAGATGCCGGCCGGTGGTCAGGCAGATCTGGCCCTGGTGCAGGAAAGAGCCCCAGGCGCCGACCGAACTGGCGGCGTCGAGGTCGGCGTCGGCGAGCACGATGGTGGCGTTGTTGCCGCCGAGCTCCAGCGACACCTTCTTGACGTGCTCGGCGGCGGTGGCGGCGACGATCTTGCCGGCGCGCGTGGAGCCGGTGAACGAGATCATCGGCACCCGCGGGTCGGCGACCAGCGCCTGGCCGGCGTCGGCCCTGCCGGGCAACACTTCCAGCAGCCCGGCCGGCAGCCCGGCCTCCTCGAACAGCCGGGCGATCAGCGCACCCCCGTAGACCGGGGTCTGGTGATCGGGCTTGAGCACCACGGAGTTGCCGAGCGCGAGCGCCGGCGCGACGGCCCGCATGGACAGCACCAGCGGGAAGTTCCACGGCGCGATCACGCCGACGGCGCCGAACGGGATCCGGCGGCCATAGCTCATCCGCCCGGCCGACGGCAGCAGCTGGCCGTACGGCTCGGTGGTGAGCGCGGCGGCGGCGATCAGCTCGCCGCGGCTGGAATGCACCTCGTGGGCGGTCTTGCCGGCGATGGCCCCGCACTCGCGGATACCCCAGCGGACGAACTCGTCCTCATGGTCGTGGATCAGCTGGGCCGCGCTGAGCAGGATCTCGGCCCGCTCGGCCGGCGCGGTGTCGGCCCACTTCGGTTGCGCGGCAACGCTTCTGGTCACCGCGGCGGCGACGTCGTCGGCGTTGGCCAACCGGGTCTGGCCGAGCACGGCGCCGGTCGCCGGCTCGACGATGTCGACCTGGTCCCCGGTCAGCCCGGCGAACACCGTCTGGTCGGACACGAGCATCACTGCCTCCGTGACAGGGAGTCGGGGTCTCGGTGCACCGGTCCACGATCCACCACCCGGTCAAGCAGACCCTCGGCCAGGTAGGCCGGATAGTCCTCCGGGCGTACCGGAATCGGCTGTTGGCCGGTGTAGCCCAGCAGCCGTTTGACCAGATCGCTGCTGTAGTACGCGCCGGCGACGATCTCCAGCACGGCCTGGTGGGCCCGCGGGTCGAGATCGGCCAGCAGCCGCAGGGCCGGCCCCGGCAGGTGCTCGCCGGCCAGCGCCCAGGCCCGGTTCAGCGCGCGGGCCAGGTCCGGCCGCACGGCGAGCACCAGATCCAGCTGGCTGCCGGTCACGCCGACCTCGGTGGCCGCGGGCATGCCGTCGGCCGCCGGGATCAGGTCGTCGGCGACCGCGCCGAGCCAGCTCCGGAGCTTGTCGTCGGTCATCGGGGAGTCCTTTGCTCGCGCCGGTTTTCGATGAGGTGCTCGACGCTGCGCAGGGCCAGCGACACGATGGTGCTCGTCGGGTTCACCGCGCCCGAGGTGACGAACACGCTGCCGTCGGCGATGTAGAGGTTGGGCACGTCGTGGGCGCGGCCCCAGCCGTCGACCACCGAGGTCGCCGGATCCTCGCCCATGCGCGCCGTGCCCAGCAGATGCCAGCCGGAGAAGCGCATCAGCGACTCCACCGCGGTGCGGTGCGCGCCGGCCTCGGCGAACGAGCGCTCGGCCCGCTCGATGTTGAAGTCCAGCAGCCGCCGGGAGTTCTCGCCGACCCGGTAGGTCACCTTGGGCGCGGGAATGCCGGAGGAGTCGGTCAGGCTGTCGTCGATCTCCACCCGGTTGTCCTCGTCGGGCAGGTCCTCGCCGAAGATGCACCAGCTCAGCGAGTGCCCGAGGTGAGTGCGCACGTGAGCGTGATGCCCCTTGCCCCACACCGAGTTACCGGCCCGCGAGGGCAGCGCCGCGTTCAGCGGGCCGCCGGTCGGGGCCAGGCTCCACTTGGCGCCGCGCACGAAGTCGCGGTCCGGGTCGGTCTCGTAGAACTCGTAGCTGACGATCTTCGCGCCGACGTGGCCGCCCGCGTCCACCGGCTCGTCGAAGTAGCCGGTGACGTTGGCGAACGGGTGCACCATCAGCCGTCGGCCCACTAGTCCGCTGGAATTGGCCAGCCCGTTGGGAAAACGCGGCGAGGCGGAGTTGAGCAGGATGCGCGCGGTGCCGACCGAGTTGGCCGCCATGATCACCACGTCGGCCTTGACGATGTGCCACTTTCCTTCAGGGTCAACGTATTCCGCGCCGATGGCCAGGCCCTGGTTGTCGGTGAGGACACGTGCGACGCGGGCCCCGGTGAGCAGCCGCGCGCCGGCCTTGATCGCGTTCGGCCAGTGCGTCACGTCGGTGGACGCCTTGGCCCCCTCCGGGCAGCCCTGCATGCACGAACCGTAGTGGGCGCAAGCGTTTCGGCCCTGGTACGGGCGGGACAGCACCGCGTTGGGGGCGGGCCACCAGTGCCATTTGAGCCGGTCGTGCGCGCGGGCCAAACGCAGCGCGCCGTCGCCGATCGGCAGCGGCGGCAGCGGAAACTCCCCGCCCGGCGGCAGCGAGGTGTCGCCGGCCAGGCCGGACACGCCGAAGGCCCGGTCGGTGCGCTCGTAGAACGGCTGGAGGTCGTGGTAGGTCAGCGGCCAGTCGTCGCCGACGGCGTCCAGCGTGCGGGTGCGGAAGTCCGACGGCAGCAGGCGCGGCCAGTCCGCCGCGTACAGCACCATGCTGCCGCCAACGCCGTTGTACATCAGCGTCGCGATGTCGGAATCGGTTTCGTTGACCGGGTAGTCCTCGGGTCGGCCCCGCAGCGTCGGGTTGCCACCCCAGCCGCCGCGCGCCTCCAACTCGTAGGTCGGGCGCAGTGCCGGGAAGTCGGTCCGGTCCGGCCAGTGGCCCTGTTCCAGGCAGACCACGTCGAAGCCCGCCTCGGCCAGCGCGCCGGTGACCACGCCGCCGGACGCCCCGGCGCCCACCACGAGCACATCCGCGTGTTCCACAGTCCTCCCTGTGTTTTCGGCGCCGCCTTCGGCGTCGCGGCTCGGCCCCCGGGTAGCCGATGCTGTGTTTTTGCCGCGCGTTCCGCGCGGTGGCTCGGCCCCCGGGTAGCCGATGCCTCGTCCTTGCCGGATTTCGCCCGCCGCGTCCGGCTCGGGTGGTGGGGCGAGTCGGGTGCGGCGGACGAAATCCGGCGTTCGGGCGAAACATCGGCGGGGCCTCGCGCTCTTCACGTTACTGGGAGATCCCCTCGGTTGTCGGTGCGACATGGGGCCTTGACTCCGCGTGCTGGCGCTTCTAGTCTGGCCGGACCGCCGCACTGTAAACGTTTACATTTTCCTCGTCCCTGGGAGGATAGCGTGCGCTACGCAGCGTTGCGGAGATCGGCCCTGCTGCCGGCCATCGCGGTGGCCGGGATCGTCGTGTTCTGCGCCGGAGGCGCCGCGGCGGCCACGGTTCAGCCGCACGCGACCACGTACAACGTCAAGGACTACGGCGCGAAGGCGGACGGCAAGACCAATGCCGCCGCGTCCTTCGACAAGGCCATCGACGCGGCCAACAAGGCCGGCGGCGGCACGGTCGAGGTGCCGTCCGGCAGCTACCTGTCGTCGAGCACCGTCCACCTGAAGAGCAACGTCACCATCCAGCTGGACGCCGGCTCGACCATCACGGGCGCCTCGTCCGGCTACGACAAGGCCGAGTCCAACCCGAACGACAAGTACCAGGACTACGGCCACAGCCACTTCCACGACGCCATGTTCTACGGCGACGGGCTGACCAACATCGGCTTCACCGGCGCCGGCGCCATCGACGGCGGCGGCCACCTGATCACCGGCAACCCGAAGTCGGGCCAGGCGGACAAGATCATCTCACTGACCCGGTGCGCCAACCTGACGCTGTCCGGCATCACTCTCAAGCGCGGCGGCCACTTCGCGGCGCTGATCAACGGGTGTGACCATGTGGTGTCCGACCACCTGACGATCTCCACCGCCGGCGACCGGGACGGCTGGAACATCATCAGCACCACCAACGTGACCATCATGAACATCACCGACGCCGCCAACGACGACGCCCTGGTGTTCAAGAGCGACTGGGCCCTGGGCAAGACGCTGCCCAACGGCCACGTCACCGTGACCAACGCAAAGCTGTCGGCCGGCTGCTGCAACGCCCTCATGTTCGGGTCCGAGACCTGCGGCGACTTCACCGACTACCAGTTCTCGCACATCACCATCACCGGCGCCGGCAAGTCCGGGCTGGGCCTGGTGTCCATGGACGGCGCGCACATCAGCAACGTGCACTACGACGACATCACCATGTCCAACACCGCGTCGCCGATCATGGAGAAGATCGGCACCCGCAAGCGCTGCGGCGGCAGTCCCGGCATCGGCAGCATCAGCGACATCCACTACAGCAACATCACCGGGACCAAGGCCGGCAAGTACAGCCCGACCATGTGGGGCCAGTCCGGGCACGCGATCAGCGACATCACCTTCGACAACGTGCACCTCGACCTGCCCGGCGGCAGCGGCTCGGTGTCGACCGGCGTGCCCAGCGACAGCGGCGACTACAACCCCAACAGCATCGGCACCCGGCCGGCGTACGGGTTCTACCTGCACAACGTCTCCGGCATCACGTTCACCAACAGCGGCTTCACGTTCGACAAGTCCGACTCGCGGCCGGCGATCATCGCCAACGCCGCCACCGGCCTGACCCTGGACAACGTGACCGCGCAGGCCGGCAAGGCCAGCTACGACCTGGGTCTCCAGCAGGTCAACGGCTACTGCCTGACCGGCGGCACCAAGCTGCGCGTCAACAACTCCGGCTCCACGGAGAAGTGCGCCAGCTGACCGCTTTTGTCGAGGGTTGGGGGGCTTTACCTGCGTTCAACGCAGGTAAAGCCCCCCAACCCTCATTGGGTGAGGTGAAACGGGTCAGACGCGGAAGACGGGGTAGCCGGGGGCGATGGCCAGGAGCTGGTCGTCGGTGGCGGTGTGGTCGATGCCGTCGAAGAAGACGCCGACCTCGAACTTCCAGCGCTTGAGGTAGGCCCGCAGGATGGCGGGCTTGTCGGCGTCGGCGAGCTCGGTGGGCGTGAAGGTCTCGACGCGGCGGCCCAGGCGCAGCTCGCCG
>Ga0137413_10001021_pt1 | contig 10499 bp, 8 predicted proteins | sample CZODoug2_1_16fun_FD_108280 | JGI IMG/M metagenome (GOLD analysis project Ga0137413, IMG submission 108280) | Vadose zone soil fungal communities from Angelo Coast Range Reserve, California, USA - CZODoug2_1_16fungal (Illumina Assembly) | ecosystem: Environmental > Terrestrial > Soil > Vadose... | reverse complement strand
CGTGCCGCGCGGCGTCCCTGGCCCTGTCCCCGTCCGCCGAGGAGGCGCCGACCACTCGGATGCCTTGGATCAGCACCAGCAGGAACCTGGCCAGCGAGGCGGGCTCTGCGTCCGCGCTGATCTCACCCTGGGCTCGGGCCCGTAGTAATGCCGAGGTCAGCAGTAACTCGCTGGAGCCCCAGCTGCGCTCCAGTCGACCCTGCACTGCCTGATCGTCCGGTGCGCACTCCACCGCGGCGGCCACCACCATGCATCCGGCCGGTCGGTCGGTGGGCCCTGGAGCTGCGTAGATATCGAGCAGGGTCTGGATCGCCGGCAGCACCGGGCCGGTTCCGGAGAGCACCTCGACCGGGTCCGGATCGGGATGGCGGATGTAGCGATCCAGTGCCGCCAGGTACAGATCGTGCTTGCCGCCGAAGGTTGCGTACAGGCTGGCCTTGGCGATGCCGAGGTGGGCAACGAGGTCGGCGATCGAGGTGGCTTCGTAGCCCTGCCGCCAGAACAGCTCCATGGCGCGCTGCAGGGCAACCTCGGGATCGAACTCCTTGACGCGGGCCATGCGAGGCAGCGTACTACTTATTCCAGAACAATCGGTCTCGAATTTTTGGACGTGCAGCTCGGTGCTTCTCCGCTGGATGAGTCGAGCCCGGCCGGTCTGCGCGGGTACCGTCCGGGCGTGACGTCTGGGAGACCGTCGGTGGCGCGCTTCGGCAGCTGGCCGACTCCGCTGGAGCCGGCACCCCGGTTGGCCGTGCACCTGGGCCTGGAGCCGGACGACCTGTGGATCAAGCGCGACGATCTGACCGGGTTGGCCGGTGGCGGTAACAAGGTGCGCAAGCTGGAGCACACCGCGGGGGCGGCGCTGGCCGCCGGCGCCGACATGCTGGTCACCACCGGCGCGGCGCAGAGCAACCACGCCCGCTCCACCGCCGCCGCGGCCGCCCGGCTCGGGTTGCGCAGCGTGCTGGTGCTGGCCGGCTCCCCGCCGGCGGAACCGGTCGGCAACCTGGTGCTGGACCTGCTGCTCGGCGCGGAGCTGCACTGGGTCGGGCCCGCCGACGACATCGAGCTGGAGAAGCGCGCCGCCGAGCTGGCCGAGGAGGTGCGGGCCGGTGGTGGCCGGCCGTACCTGGTCCCGTTCGGCGGCTCCGGCCCGATCGGCGCGCGCGGATACCTGGACTGTGCAGCTGAGCTGACCGAGCAGGTGCCCGACCTCGCCCATGTGGTGGTGGCGGTCGGCTCCGGCGGCACGATGGCCGGCCTGGTCGCTGGGCTCGGTGCGGACCGGGTGCTCGGGGTGGACACCGGCGCGGTGGCCGACCCGGTGCGGCGGGTGCTCGGCATGCTGGCCGAGCTGGGCGCGGGGGCTGGCAGCGCGGGGGCTGGCAGCGCGCCGGCAGGCCAGCTCCGGCTGCGCCGCGACCAGGTCGGCCCCGGCTACGGCGTGCTGACCGACGCGGCCCGGCGGGCGATGACCGACGTCGCCCGGAGCGAGGGGCTGGCCCTGGACCCGGTGTACACCGCAAAGGCGTTCGCCGGGCTACGCGCCGCCATCACCGACGGCGAGATCCGGCGTGGCCAGCGCACCGTATTCCTGCACACCGGCGGCCTGCCCGGCCTGTTCGGCCACGTCAGCAGCCGTGAGTGGTAAGTGGTCCTATAAGACCACTTACCACTCACGGGGTGTGAGGTGGTGGAGGGCGCGGGCGGATGGAGTGCCGGGGTCGGCGGTGATGAACACGACCTGCTGGTCATCCTCTGGAATGGCGAGAATGTCGCAGTTGACGCGCACCTGGCCGATCTCGGGGTGAGTCAGCGTCTTCACCCGGTGGTCGGGGGTGTGTACCGGGCCGATGTCCCAGATGGTGGCGAACTCGGGGCAGGTGCCGAGCAGCTGGGCCAGCAGGCGGGCGAGCGGCTCGTCCCGGGGATAGCGTTCGGCCGCCCGGCGCAGCCGCCACACCGCGATGTGGGCGAACTCGTCCGAGGCGGAGCTGGTCCACGAGTTCTGCTTGAGGAAGTGTCGGCGAGCCAGGTTGGGCCGTGTGTCGAGGTCTCCCAGCAGCGCGTGCGCGAGCGGGTTCCAGCCGATCACGTCGTAGGTGGCGTCGGTGACCACGGCGGCCACCTCGGGCATCCGGTCGAGCAGAGCGGCTACGTGCGGGCGGACCCGGCGCACCGGGCTGGCCGGCGGAGATGGTGCCACGCCGGCCAGGTAGAACAGGTGGGTCCGCTCGACCGGGCTGAGCCGCAGCGCGCCGGTGAGGGCGTCCAGAATTCGAGGCGACGGACGGGGTCCCCGGCCCTGTTCGAGCCGAACGTAGTAGTCGATGGAGACGGTAGCCAGCGTGGCGACCTCTTCGCGGCGTAGGCCCGGGGTACGCCGGCGAGGGCCGGCGGGCAGACCGACGTCGCGAGGTCGCAGCTGTTCGCGCCGCCCGCGCAGAAAGCGCGCCAGCTCCTGTCTCGGCACGGGCCCCCTCCTCGGTGGCAGGTATCGGCTGTACCTGGATCGGCTGATCCAGCACGCGGCATCGTCGTCCCTATGAACGATGGCATTGCAGTGGTCACCGGCGCCAACAAGGGCATCGGAAAGCAGATCGCCCGGCAGCTCGCCGCCGCGGGCGTCACCGTGTACGTAGGCGCACGCGAGGCCGAGCGGGGTCGGCGCGCGGTCGACGAGATCGGCGGCGATGCCCGGCTGCTGGTCCTCGACGTCACCGACGCCGCGAGCATTGCCTCGGCCGCGCAACAGGTGGACGCGCTGGACATCCTGGTGAACAACGCTGGAGTGATGGTCGGCGACGAGCCGGCGCCCTCGGCGGATCTGGACAACTTCCGGCGTACCTACGAGACCAACCTGTTCGGCGTACTGGCGGTGACCAACGCGTTCCTGCCGACGATGCGCCGCTCGACCAGGGCCCGGATCGTCAACGTGTCCAGCGGGACCGGTTCACTCACCTGGAGCAGCGACCCCGAGCGGGAGTTCGCTGTCGCGGCGGGGTCGGCCGCCGCCTACCGGTCGTCGAAAACCGCGCTCAACGCGCTGACTGTGTTCTACGCCCAGGCATTGGCCAAGGACGGGTTCAAGGTGAACGCCCTCGCGCCCGGTCTGCGCGCCACCGACCTGAACGCACGTGCCGCCGCCAGCGACGGCGATCCCGCCGAGGCCGCGGCCGGCGCCGTCCGGCTGGCTCTCTTGCCCGAGGACGGCCCCACCGGGCAGTTCATCTCCTGGGACGGAACCCCGGTCCCCTGGTAGGGCGCTGCATTTCCGCAGGTCAGCGGCCGTGAGTGGTAAGTGGTCTCATAGGACCACTTACCACTCACGAGCCACGTTTAGGCGGGACAGGGCGCGGGGGTCGGGGCGGGGGTGGCGCGGCGGGTGGTGGGCAGGGCGAAGGTGGCCGCGACGCCCAGCAGTACGAACCCGGCGGCGATCAGGAAGCCGAGCGCGTAACCGTCGCGGAGCGCGGTCACCGCCGGAGCCCCGGTGGCCAGCGACCCGGCGGTGTGCGACGCGGCCAGGGTGGCCAACACCGCCGTGCCGATCGCGCCGCCGACCTGCTGCGCGGTGTTGTTCAGCCCGGAGGCAAGGCCGGCCTGCGCCGGGTCCGCCCCGGACATGGCCAGCATGATCACCGAGGGGATCGCCAGCCCCATGCCGAGGCCGATCAGGACGAGTACCGGGGCCACGTCCACCAGGTAGCTACCGTGCACCGGCGCCCGACCGAGCAGCAGCAGGCCGGCGGCCACCGCGACCAGCCCGGCGCGCAGCACGGCCGGCCCGCCGATCCGGGCGCTCAGCCGGGCGGACAGCAGCAGCGACACCACCGCGATCACCACCGGCGTCGGGAGGAAGGCCAGCCCGGTGGTCAGTGCGTCGTAGCCGAGGACCCGCTGCAGGTAGAGCGCGGTGAGGAACTGGAACCCGAGCCCGGCCGCCACCACCAGCACGGTCACCAGGTTGGCCGCGCTGAGCAGCCGGGACCGGAATATGCCCAGCGGCAGCAGGGGTCGGGCCGCCCGCGTCTGCCGCCATACGAAGGCGAGCAGCAGGGCCAGCGCCACCGCCCCGGTTCCCAAGGTGGACCCGGCGCCGACGTCCGGTTCGGCGGTGCGCACGATGGCCACGATGCCCAGCGACAGCCCGACGGTGACCAGCGTGGCGCCCAGGTAATCGGCGCCCTGGCCGAGCCCGGTGCCGCGACCGGTGGGCAGCAGCCGCCAGGCCAGCGCCAGGGCGAGCAGGCCGATCGGCACATTGATCAGAAAGGCCCAATGCCACCCGGCCAGCTGGGTGATCGACCCGCCGGCGATCAAGCCGAGGGACGCGCCGCCGGCCGAGACGAAGCTGTAGCTGCCCATCGCTCTGGCCTGCTCGCCCGGCTCCGGGTACAGCCCGACGATCATGCTGAGCACCACCGCCGAGGCGAGCGCGCCGCCCACTCCCTGGACGAACCGCCCGGCCAGCAGCAGCTCGGGGCTCTCCGCCAGGCCGCAGGCCAGCGAGGCGGCGGTGAATACGGCCAGCCCGACCAGGAACACCCGGCCCCGGCCGACCAGGTCGCCCAGCCGCCCGGCCAGCAGGAGCAGTCCGCCGAAGCCGATCAGGTAGGTGTTCATCACCCAGGCCAGCCCGGCGGGGGCGAAGCCCAGTTCGCGCTGGATGGTCGGCAGCGCGACGGTGACCACGCTGCCGTCCAGAATGATCATCAGCTGCATCGCGCAGAGCACGATCAGCGCCAGTCCTCGAGTTCGGCGAGTGGGTGTGGCCCGGGGGTTCATCGGTCCTCCTTGCGGCGGTGCCTGGGGGCGCGGCGACAAGAACGACCGTAACAGATGGTTTCGTAACAGACAATCTATTAGAGACTTAGATTGCCCGTTGCCGTGCCCGCCGCACCTGCTGGCCGGACTGCACCGGGGTGGCCAGGTGGTCCTCGACCAGCCTGGTGAGGGCTCCGACGAACGGCTCGCGCTCGCCCTTCGGGAGCGCGGCGAGCGCCTCGGCGTGCACCCGGTCGACGATCCGCTGGCCCTCGGCGGCGACCCGGGCGCCGGCCTCGGTGACCGCGATGATCCGGGCCCGCCGATCGGTGCTGGAGGGCCGGCGCTCGGCCAGGCCGGCCCGCTCCAGGGCGTCCACCGTGACCACCATGGTGGTCTTGTCCAGGTAGGCCAGCTCGGCGATCTGGATCTGGGTCCGCTCCGCCTCCAGGGCGTGCAGCAGAACGCACTGTGTCCGGGGGGTCAGGCCGATCTCGGCCAGCGCCGCGGTCAGCATGGTTTCCAGCACGTGGCCGGCGTGGTTGAGCAGGCCGGTGAGATCCTCGACGGTGCGGACCGGCTGCTGGTTCGTCATATCGGCAGGATAGCAACATCGATCCGCAACGGAACTATCTACTAACGGACCATGTGTGGTCGCGGGCGGCCTCGACAGCCCACGACGCGAGAACAGGGGAGTCCTTGTGCCCGAACAGACGCCGCCCGGACAGACGCCGCCCGAACAGACGCCGCCCGAACAGACGCCGCCGGTGAAGGTGGGCAACGTGTTGCACCCGGTTGCCGACGTGGCCGCCGCCGTGACCTTCTACCGGGACGCCTTCGGGCTCGGGCTCAAGTTCGCCGACGGCGACCGGTACGCGGCGCTGGACGCCGGGAGCACCACGCTGGCGTTGGCCGGCCCGGCCGAGGACGTCACCGGCGGAGTGGTGGCCGCGTCGTTCAAGGTGCCGGACGTGCCCGCCGCGCTGCGCGCGATCACCGAGGCCGGCGGCAGCGTGGTGCGTGCCGCCGAGCAGGGCCCGCACGAGGTCCGCGCCGTGGTCAGGGACCCGTGGGGCAACACGATTGTGGTCTACGCCGCACGTTAGGAACTCGTAGAGATCACCCCCCGGCTCCGCCGCGCGAGCGCATCCTCGTGCGCGGAGGTATTCGGACGCATGGTGATCACCAAGACGGCAACACCGCCGGCCGCGGCCCGGGGCGAGGACCGACATCGGCTGGGTGTGCTGACCGGGGTGGCCGCGCTGGGCCTGGACGCGCTGGCGTCCTGCGCGTACGGCCCGGAGGCGATCGTGCTCGCGCTGGCCGCCGCCGGGGTCGCCGGGATCCAGCTGACCGTGCCGGTGACGTTGCTGATCGTGGCGCTGCTGGCGGTGCTGGTGGCGTCCTACCGGCAGGTGATCGCCGCCTACCCGGACGGCGGCGGCGCGTACGCGGTCGCCCGCCGGAACCTGGGACCGACTGCCGGCCTGGTGGCAGCCGCCTCGCTGGTGGTCGACTACGTGCTCAACGTGGCCGTCTCGGTGGCCGCCGGGGTCGCCGCGCTCACCTCGGCGTTCCCCGTGCTGCTGCCGTGGACGTTGGAGCTGTGCCTGGCCGCGTTGCTGGTGGTCGTGGGGGTCAACCTGCGCGGGGTGCTGGCCGGCGGTCGGCTGTTCGCGGTTCCCGCCGCGATCTTCGTCGGCGCCCTGGCGGTGCTCATCGTGGTGGGCGTGGTCCGGGGCCACCCGCTGCATCCGCTGCCCGCGCCCAGCCCGATGGGGATAACCGCGTCGGTCGGGGTGTTGCTGGTGCTCGCCGCGTTCGCCAACGGCTGCGCCGCGCTCACCGGGATCGAGGCGATTGCGAACGCCACCCCGTCGTTCCGGGTCGACCGGGCCCGCCGGGCTCGACAGGCCGAGCTCGGCCTGGGCATCACGCTGGGCACGCTGCTGATCGGGCTGGCGGTGCTCGTCGAACTGTTCGGGGCGCGCCCCACCGACGGCCGCACGCTGCTGTCCCTGCTGGCGGAGGGTTCTATCGGCACCGGGCCCGGCTACCTGGTGGTGCAGTTCGCCACCGTGGTGCTGCTGCTGGTCGCGGCCAACACCTCCTACGGCGGACTGCCCGTGTTGCTGGCCAAGCTGGCCAACGACGGTGCGCTGCCACACGTGTTCGGGCTGCGCGCCGATCGGCAGGTCTACCGGGCTGGCCTGGTGGTGCTGTCCGTGCTGGCCGGCGGGCTGCTGGTGTTCTCCGGCGGCCAGGTGAATGTGTTGGTGCCGCTGTTCGCGGTGGGCGTGTTCATCGGCTTCGCGCTCTGCCAGCTCGGCATGCTGCGGCACTGGCTGCGGCACCGAGAGGGCCGTTGGCAGACCCGGCTGGGGATCAACGGGCTGGGCTGCGTCGCCTCCACCGTAGCCGCGCTGGTGATCACCGTGGAGAAGTTCACCGAGGGTGCCTGGTTGGTGGTGCTGGTGGTGCCGCTGCTGGTGGCGCTGTTCATCACGGTGCAGCGGGCCTACCGGCGGATCGGCGGTGAACTCGGGGTGGACCAGCAGCCGGCGTGCCCGCGTTCGGCCACCTCGGTGGTGGTGGTCCCGGTGGTGGCGATCACCCGGCTGGCCGAGAAGACGCTGTCCGCGGCGCTGTCCATGGGCGACCGGGTAGTGGCGGCGCACGTGGTGTTCGGCACCGAACCGGACGAGTTGGCCGCCACGCGGGAGTTCCAACGCCGCTGGGAAGGCTGGCAGCCGAACGTGCCGCTGGTGCTGCTCGACTCCACGCATCGGCTGCTCGGGCCGCCGATCGCGCGCTACGTGCGGTCGTTGGAAGAGCCGCACGTGGTGGTGCTGATCGGTGAGGTGCGCCCGGAGCGCTGGTGGGAGCGGGTGCTTTTCAACCGGCGTGGCTCGGTGGTGGCCCGCTACGTCGGGCGGCACACCGACGCGGTGGTCTGCCGGCTGCGCTTCCCACTGCGCCGGGCGACGGTCAGCCGCACGCCCTAGTGTCGTTGGGGTGTATCCGGTCGGCCAGACGGTGACCGTCGGCGAACTCACCGTTGATCCCCACCCCGTGCTCGCCCGGCTGCGCGCCGCCGAGCCGGTCTCCTGGCTGCCCGCACTCGGCGGGTGGTTGGTCACCGGCTACGACCTGGGCCTGCGGGTGATGCGCGATGCCAGGTCGTTCACCGTGGACGACCCGAAGTTCTCCACGGCGGTCGTCGTCGGTCCGAGCATGCTGTCGGTGGACGGCCCGGAGCACGGTCGCCAGCGGGACCCGTTCGCCAGGGACTTCCGGCCCGCCGAGATCACCGAGCGCTTCGGGGGCTTCGTCGAGGAGGAAGCGGCGCGGCTGGTCGCGGCGCTGCGGCCGGCCGGGAGGGCCGAGCTGCGCCGGGAGCTCGCCGGTCCGCTGTCCGTGGCGGTCGTCGCACGGGCGCTGGGGCTGGATCGGGCGGACACCGAGGACGTGCTCGCCTGGTACGACGCGATCGTGTCCTCCGTGGCCGGGATTTCCGCCGGACGGCCGCCGGCCGAGGCTGGGACCGTCGCGTTCGGCCAGCTCCGGACCCGGATCGAGGCCACCGTGTCCCGGGGCGCCCCGTCGCTGTTGACCGACGCGGCGACCCGGCTCGACCTGCCGTCGGTGGTGTCCAACGCCGCGGTGCTGATGTTCGGGGGCATCGAGACGACCGAGGGCATGATCACCAACGCGGTGCTGCACCTGCTCGGCAATCCCGATCAGGCCGCGCTCCTGGCCGCCGCGCCCGAGCTGCTGCCCGCCGCGATCGAGGAGTCGCTGCGGCTCGAGCCGGCGGCCGCGATGGTGGACCGGTACGCCGCCCGGGATGTCGAGCTCGGCGCGGCCAGGATCCGGCGAGGAGACCTGGTCACCGTCTCGCTCACCGGCGTGAACCGGGACCCCGAGGCGTTCCCCCAGCCTGACGTGTTCGACATCCGCCGGGCGAACGTCCGCCGCCACCTCGCCTTCGCCCACGGCCCGCACTTCTGCCTGGGCATCGAGCTGGCCCGGCTGGAGGCGCAGGCCGCGGTGCGGCAGCTGTTCGGGCAGCTCGCGGAGCCACGCCTGGCGCAACCGGCCCGGCCCGTCGGCCTGGTCTTCCGGAAGCCCGAGGCGCTGCACGTCGAGTGGTAACGGCTCAGCCCTCGACAGCTCAGCACTCGAGTGATCATCGCTCGAGTGGTCGGGCCGCCGCGGGGTCGTAGGGGCCTCGGTCGGGGCCGCCCCGGTCGGAGGCCAGGGCCGCCTCCTCGTAGTCCAGGTGCTCCAGCTCGGCCCGCATCACCTCGTCGTCCAGTTCGCCGGCGTTGCGGGCGGCCACCAGCGCGGTGCGCTGCGCCGCGTGCACCTGTCGCCGGAGTGCCCGGGCGGTGCCCTCGATGGACGTTGCACGCTCGCCGGCCGCCTCCTCGCCGGTCTCCTGCTCGTCCAGCTGCCGGCGGGCGTCCTGGTCGGCCTGCGCCCGGCTCACCACGTACTCGATGGCCGCCGGGTTGGTGCCCGGCGGTGGGTTCGCCCGAGCAGCGGTGAGCACCCGCCGCGAGGCCTCGCGGGAGATCTGCCTGGCCCGGCGCAGCGAGCGGGCCTGTTCCCGCCGCTCCCGCTCGGGCACGGTGATGCCGAGGAGGTGGATCAGCGGTGGCAGGGTGAGCCCCTGCAACAGGATGGTGCCCACGGTGACCACAAAAGCCAGCGCCTGAATGGCCGCGCGCCCGGGGAACGGCGTGCCGCCGGCGGCCAGCACCGGGATGCCGGCGGCGGCCGCCAGGGTGATCACGCCGCGCATCCCGGTCCAGGAGACCACCAGCACATGCCGCCATTCCAATGCCGGGGACGGCTTTTCGTCCGGGATCTCCACCCCGGGGCGGGCCCGGGCCCGAGCGAGCTGGATGCGCCGGGTCAGCCGGCCCACCGCCCGGTGCAGCAAAACGCCGTTCCCGTAGGTCAGGAAGACCCATACCGGGCGGATCAGCAGGACCGCGCCGAAGACGGCCGCGGCGGCCAGCGCGAACTGGCCGGCGGGCATCCCGGACGCGGCCAGATCCTCGAACACGAACCGGCACTGCAGGCCCATGTAGGCGAACACGAACGCCTCGAGCAGCACGCCCGCGGTGTTCCAGAACTGCCGCCCCTGCAACCGGGTGGCGAAGCTGGCGTCCGCGTCGTGGTAGCCCAACCAGAAGCCCGCGGTCACCACGGCCAGCACCCCGGACGCCTCCAGCTGCTCCGCCGTCAGGTAGGCCACGAAGGGCACCAGCAGCGCCAACGCGGTCTCCAGGCCGCTGTCCCGCAGCCGCATCCGGATCCGGTGAACCAGCCCGGCGAGTAGCAGCCCGACCAGGATGCCCACCACGGTGGCGTAGCCGAACAGCAGGAGCGGGTCGGACAGCAGGGTGTGCGTCCCGGTCGCCGCCGCCACCGTAAGGCTGAAGATGGTCAGCGCGGCCGCGTCATTGACCAGGCTCTCGCCGGTCAGGATGGTCATCAGCCTCCGGGGCAGGCCCAGCTGCCGGCCGATGGCCAGGGCGGTCACCGCGTCCGGCGGGGCCACCACCGCGCCCAGCACCAGCCCGGAGACCAGGGTCAGACCGGGCACCACCCAGGCCGCCACCGCCCCGGTGACCAGCGTGGACACCACCACCATGCCGACGCCGAGGGACAGGATCGGCCGCAGGCCGCGCTTGAAGCTGACGAAGGAGAAGCCCAGCGCG
>Ga0137413_10001020_pt1 | contig 10499 bp, 11 predicted proteins | sample CZODoug2_1_16fun_FD_108280 | JGI IMG/M metagenome (GOLD analysis project Ga0137413, IMG submission 108280) | Vadose zone soil fungal communities from Angelo Coast Range Reserve, California, USA - CZODoug2_1_16fungal (Illumina Assembly) | ecosystem: Environmental > Terrestrial > Soil > Vadose... | reverse complement strand
TCGATGGGCTGGGTGCAGTACCGGATGGGCAACCTGTCCGCCGCCCGCGATTACCTGAAGCGGGCCTACAAGCTCAAGCCCGAGGCTGACGTGGCGGCCCACCTGGGCGAGGTGCTGTGGACCCAGGGCGACCGGGACGCCGCGCGCAACCTGTGGCGCGAGGCGAGCCGGCGCGAGTCCGACAACGAGACCCTGAAGGAGACGCTGCAGCGGCTGGACGCGCGGCCGTGAGAGCGCACGGCGCCGCGCTGCGCCGCCCTGGGTGGGGAACCGCCGCGCTGTCGGCGACGCTGTTATCTGCGGCGATTGCGGCATGCGCAACGCTGCCCGCGGTCACCGGAGCCCAGAGCTATTCGGGCAAGTTCGCGGTGGTGGTGTCCGGATCCGATCGGCGCGATTCGATGAACGGACGCTTCCTGCTGACGGTGAACGAGTCTGGCGTGACCCTGGACCTGAGTACGCCGCTGGGCACCACGGTGGCGCGGGTCGAAAATGGCCCGGCCGGAGCGCGGGTGACGGTGCCGTCGGGTGCTGGACTGCGTACCGAACAGGGACCCGACCCGGACGCACTGAGTGCCCAACTGCTGGGCTGGGAGTTGCCGGTATCGGGAATCCCGGACTGGATCGAAGGCCGGCCCGCCTCGGGCCGGCCATACCGACTCGCAGCCGCAGACGATGGTGGCGCGCTGCTCGAGCAGGACGGCTGGACCATCCATCTGGCGCCGCGGGGCCCGGACGGAAGGATCGCCCGTCTGGACATGAACCGCCCGCAGGCGGGCGAGGCGCCGGCGGTTTCGCTGCGCGTGGTGCTGGATTCCGGAGCCCGATCGTGACGCGCTTGCTGCTGGGACTGCCCGCGCCGGCCAAGCTGAATCTGTTCTTGCGCGTGCTGGGACGACGCCCGGACGGCCTTCACGACCTCAGGACCGCGTTCGTCGCGATCGATCTGGCCGACACGCTGGACCTCGAGCTGCTCGATGACGATCGAATCGAGCGGCGCGGCGACCTGACGGGGCTGGCCGAGGACGACCTGGCGGTGCGAGCCGCGCGCCTGCTGCAAAGCGCGTCCGGTTGCGATCGAGGGGTGCGAATCGACCTGGAAAAGCGGGTCCCGACCGGTGCCGGACTGGGCGGTGGTTCCTCGGATGCGGCGACCGCGCTGCTGGCGCTGAACCGCCTGTGGCGCCTGAATTGGCCGCGCGAGCAACTTGCGCAGCTGGCGCTGCGTCTGGGCGCCGATGTTCCGTTTTTCCTGCAACCCGGCCCGGCACTGGGACAGGGCGTCGGCGAGCGGCTAACGGCGCTTGCGCTGCCGCCCCGATGGTATGCGCTGATTTACCCGCAAGTGCATGTTTCAACAGCAGAAATCTTCCAATCTGCTGAATTGACACGGCATCTGAAACGGGCCAAACTTTCAAGCTTTTCCGAGGGCAGCGCTGCAATCAGGGAGGATAGACCCGAAGCCGAGTGCGCAAGCGAGGGCGTTGCGAACGCACCCGAGGACCTTGGCAACGATCTTGAACTGATCGTTCGACGCCGGGTGCCCGAAGTCGACGCGGCGATACGGTACCTGTCGGAATTCGGCAGCGCAAGAATGAGTGGCTCCGGGGCGTCGGTGTTCGCAGCATTCGACACGCAAGCGCAGGCGCAGCGCGCGATCGCGGGCGCGCCCTCCGAATGGTCGTCGTGGGCAGTCGCCGGCTTGGCCGAGCATCCGCTGGCGTCGTGGTGAGCTGCCGCGGGCAGCACGTCGGGGCAGTGCGCTGAATCGGGCAGCGAGGTCCGGGTACATACGAGTCATGAGTTAGCTTTCGCGCTGGGGAGTCGCCAAGCTGGTTAAGGCAGCGGATTTTGATTCCGCCATTCGAGGGTTCGAATCCTTCCTCCCCAGCCATTCCAATCTGGACCTGACGATCGAAGGCGAACTGATGGTTGCGATGGTATCGGACAACTTGATGGTGTTTTCGGGTAACGCCAACCCAAAGCTGGCGCACTCGGTTGTGCAGCACCTGAACATCCCACTCGGCCGCGCGGTGTGCTCGCGTTTCTCGGACGGCGAGATCATGGTCGAGATCAACGAGAATGTCCGCGGCCAGGATGTGTTCGTGCTGCAGTCGACCTGCGCGCCGACCAACGACAACCTGATGGAACTGATGATCATGGTCGACGCGCTCAAGCGCGCCTCGGCCAGCCGGATCACCGCAGCAATTCCGTATTTCGGTTATGCCCGCCAGGACCGGCGACCCCATTCGGCGCGGGTGGCCATCAGCGCCAAGGTGGTGGCCAACATGCTGCAGGCGGTGGGCGTGAACCGTGTGCTCGTGATGGATCTGCACGCCGACCAGATCCAGGGATTTTTCGACATCCCGGTCGACAACGTGTACGCAAGTCCCATCCTGCTCGGGGATCTGTGGAAGCACAACTATCAGAAGCTGGTGGTCGTGTCTCCGGACATCGGCGGGGTCGTGCGCGCCCGGGCCCTGGCCAAGCGCATGGAGTCGGACCTGGCGATCATCGATAAGCGCCGCCCGCGCGCCAACGTGGCCGAAGTGATGAACATCATTGGCGAGGTCGAGGATCGAACCTGCGTCGTCATGGACGATATGATCGACACCGCCAATACGCTGTGCCAGGCCGCCAACGCACTTCATGAGCGGGGAGCGCGCCAGGTTTTTGCGTATTGCACTCATCCTGTGCTGTCCGGCAATGCGGTCGAACGCATCGAGCAGTCGGTGCTGGACGAGGTGGTGGTGACGGACACGATTCCGCTCGATGCGGTCGCGTCGGCCAGCCGCAAGATCCGGCAGCTGTCGTGCGCGGCGCTGCTGGGCGAGACGATTTCGCGCATTTCGCGCGGAGACTCGGTGAGCTCCTTGTTCATCGAGTGAAGGCAGTTTCAATCATGGCCTGCCGTGGCTGGTCGCGGCCCGCGGGCCCGTCGAGGGGGAGTGGCACATGAAAGTTGTGGCAACGACACGTCAGGCGCAAGGCACGGGTGCGAGCCGCCGTTTGCGCCACCTGGGCAAGGTGCCCGGAATTCTGTACGGGGGCAAATCGGACGCGGTCAACATCGAGCTCGATCACAACCCGCTGTTTCACTCGCTCAAGCGCGAGAAGTTCCACGCCTCGGTGCTGGAGATGGAACTGGACGGCCGTGCCGAGAAAGTGCTGCTGCGCGATTTCCAGATGCATCCGTACCGACAGCTGGTGCTGCATATCGATTTTCAGCGGGTGACCGAGGACCAGAAGATCCACGTGCGGGTTCCGCTGCACTTCGCGGGGGCCGAAAACTCGCCGGCCGTGAAGCTGACCGGCGCGATCATCGGCCACGTGCTGTCCGAGCTCGACATCTCGTGCCTGCCTCGCGATCTGCCCGAGTTCATCGAAGTGGAACTGTCGAACTTGACCGCACAGGACACCGTGCATGTGCGCGACCTGAAGCTGCCAGCCGGGGTCTCTGTCTCGCTGCGCGGCAAGGAGAACCCGGTGGTGGTGAGCGTGACGCTGCCCAGCGTGCAGCAGGAGGAAGTCGCTCCGGTCGAGGAGGCGGCCGTCGCGCCGGCCGCCGCGGCCCCCGCTGCCGCGGGCGCGCCTGCCAAGGGTGCCGCTGCACCGGCCGGCGCTGCGGGCAAGGCCGGCGCTGCGGCGCCCCCGGCCAAGCCGGGTGCCAAGCCGCCCGCCGGCGACAAGAAGAAGTGAGGCTCGCAAGCCACATCGTCGAGATTTGCTTTATTCGCCGCCTCACCCATCATCACAGGCTTGGGGCGTTCTGCTCGCCCTGATCGCCCATGGTCGACGAACTCGACTCGCAGCGCGTCCGGATGATCGTCGGCCTTGGCAATGTCGGGGCAAGCTACCAGCGGACCCGGCATAACGCGGGGTTCTGGCTGGTCGATCGATTCGCCTCGCGGGTCGGCGCGACGTTTCGCCCCGAGCGCAAGTTTTTCGGGGACCTGGCGCGCACGACGATCGACCACCAGGACGTGTGTCTGCTCAAACCCTCGACCTTGATGAATCGATCCGGGCAGGCCGTTGTGGCGGCGGCGCTGTTCTACCGGATCCTGCCTGACCAGATCCTGGTAGCCCACGACGAGCTCGACCTGCCTCCCGGCGAGGCGCGCCTGAAGCTGGGCGGCGGCACCGCGGGACATAACGGACTGAAGGACATCAAGGCGCGTCTGACACACGCCGACTTCTGGCGCGCGAGAATCGGAATCGGACATCCGCGCACGCTGGGCCTCGAGCAAGACGTGGCCGACTTCGTGCTGCATGTGCCGCGACGCGAGGAGCAGACTGCCATCGACGAGGCGCTGGAACGCGTCGACGCCGTGCTCGACCTGATGGTGGACGGCCAGTTCGAGAGGGCGATGATGCGTCTGCACAGTCGTCCTGAGGGCAAGGCACCGGATCCGCCGAGCGCCGAATGAATTCGCCGACCGGTCCTGACGAACGCTCGGACGAAAGCGCGGAGCAAAGCGCCGACGCAAGCCCGAATCAGAGCGCGGACGCGGGCGCCGATACGGGCGGCACGCGCCCCGAGGCAGCGGTGGCGAGCTCATCGGGCACCGAGGCGGCCGACACCGCAGCGCCAGGTACCGGGTCCGCGCCAGGCCCAGGGCGTTCCGGATTCCTGCGCAATCTGCTTCGCAACCTGGGTGTCGCGCTCGCGCTCGCATTGCTGCGGCGGCGTCCGCTGGAGGCAGTGCGGTCCGACGGGGCCCAGTTGATCGGGCTGTTCATCCTGAACCTGGCCGCCGGCCTGGCCTACGACATCTACGCGGCCTACCCGGACTGGGGGCACATCGATTGGGGCGCGCTGCCGGCTGTGAGCTTCTGGGCACTGCCGCTTCTGCTGTGCGCCTGGTTGATTGCACACCTGGGTCGCGAGGACGAAATCGGGGACCTGCGCGGGAGCCTGCGCGATCGCCGCGTGTTGCCGCTGGCCGTGTCCGGGTTCGCGCTGGCCGCGCTCGGCTCGGTCGCCAGCGCGTTGCTCGAGGTGCTGGCCGACTACTCTGCGGCGGTCGATCTGCGTTACGGTTGGCTGGTCTGGGTCCCGCCGCTCTGGGTCACGATCGCCTGGGCCTTCGGCGCGCCGCGCATGGCCGATCTGCGTGGGTGGCGCGCGCTCGCTGCGGTCGTGCTGGTGGCCTTGCTGGTGATGGGTCCGCAATGGAACAGCGATGCGGGCACGCGGCTCTGGGTGACCGCCGACGCCGACGAGGGCGGCGCGGCGGGCAACCAGGCCGCCGGCGCCGAGCAGTTCCTGTACGGGCAGGCCGATCTGCTCGAGGATTCGCTCGATCGCATCGCGCCGGGCAGACCGGGCGTCACCGAGCTGTACTCGATCGCCTTCGCCGGCAGCGGATCCCAGGACGTATTTCTGAACGAGGCACTGGGTGTGAACGAGATCATGGCCGACCTGTTCGACGCGGCCGAGCGCAGCGTCGTTCTGGCCAACAGCGAGAAGCATCCGGGCGAGGCGCCGTTTGCGACCGTGACCGCGCTTGCCCGGACCCTGGCGACCATTGCCGAGCGAATGGATGACGGCGAAGACATCCTGTTCCTGTTCCTGACCGCGCACGGCGCGCCCAATCACATGCTCGACGTTTCACTTGCGCCCTACCAGTTCGAGCCGCTGACGCCCGAGCGTCTGCGCAGCCTGCTCGACGAGTCCGGCATCCGTTTCCGGGTGATCGTGGTGTCGGCCTGCTACTCCGGAGGATTCGTGCAGCCGCTGGCCAACCCCGATACGATGGTCATCACCGCCTCCCGCGGCGATCGCACTTCGTTCGGATGCCGCGATGGCGAGCAGTGGACGGATTTTGGCCGCGCGTTCTTCAAGGAAGCCTTGCCCGCCACCGGTTCTTTCGAAGGCGCATTGCGCCGCGCGCGCGACCTGATCGCGCAGCGCGAGGCGGCCGCCAAGCTGACGCCCTCGGAGCCCCAGATCTATGTCGGGGCAGCGATCCGCGAGCGGCTGCAGGCTTTGCAGACGCAGAAGCTGGGTCCGCGCATGCTGGTCCTGAAGACAGAGGGGCGGCAACCCTCGTGGGAAGTCAGGTAGAAAAGATCGGAAGTTAGGTAGAAGAGATTGGAAGTTAGGTAGAAAAGATCATGAGGGACCCTCACCCCCGGCCCTTCTCCCGTCAAGGGGGAGGGGAGAGCGACCATCCGAGCTCATCTTCAGCCCCGGCCGCTCTGCCTTCAGGGGCGACCACCGCATGAATGCGGATGATCTGATAGCGCTGCGGCTGACGATCGAACTGGCGCTCGTCACGACTGTACTGCTGCTGCTGATCGGCACTCCAATCGCCTGGTGGCTGGCCCGCACCCGATCGAGGATTCAACCGGTGCTGGCGGCGGTCGTCGCGATGCCGCTGGTGCTGCCGCCGACGGTGCTCGGCTTTTACCTGCTGTTGCTGCTGGGGCCGCACGGGCCGATCGGGCGCTTGATGGGCGCGCTCGGGCTGGGGACCCTGGCCTTCAGTTTCGGCGGCCTGGTGGTCGCATCGATCGTGTATTCGCTGCCGTTCGTGGTGCAGCCGCTGCAGGCTGCATTCGCCTCGGTTGGCGAGGCTGCGCTGGAGGCGGCGGCCAGTTTGCGAGCCGGTCCATGGGATCGATTCGTTTCGGTTGCGCTTCCTCTGGCGGCGCCCGGTTTTCTGGCGGCCGTGGTGCTCGGGTTCGCGCATGTGGTCGGTGAATTTGGCATCGTGCTGATGATCGGCGGCGACATACCCGGCGCCACGCGCGTGCTCTCGGTGGCCATCTACGATCGGGTCGAAGCGATGGACTACGCCGGGGCCGGCCGGCTGGCTGCGGGCTTGCTGGCGTTTTCGTTCGTGGTGCTGCTGGCCATGCACTGGCTGGGCGGCGCCGGCGCGGCCTCGCCCGGACGCGCGGCGCGCCGATGAGCGCGGACGCGCCGATCGAAGCGCGCTTTGGATTGCGCTACCCGGGGTTCGAGCTCGACGTCGATTTGCGGCTGCCGGCTGGCGGGGTCAGCGCGCTGTTCGGCCCGTCGGGCTCGGGCAAGACGACCTGCCTGCGCTGCTTCGCCGGTCTCGAGCCCGGCTGCTCGGGGCGGATCGCCGTGGGCGGCGAGCTGTGGCAGGACAGCGCCGCCGGAAGTTTCGTGCCGCCGCACCGCAGGCCCTTCGGCTTCGTGTTTCAGGATGCGCGTCTGTTCTCTCACCTGACGGTGCGCGGCAACCTGCGCTACGCGATGCGACGGGCTGACGGCCCCGAACCGGTCGGCTTCGAAGAAGTGGTCCGGCTGCTGGACATCGACGATCTGCTGGAGCGCCGTACCGACCGGCTCTCCGGCGGCGAGCGCCAGCGCTGTGCGATTGCCCGAGCGCTGCTCACGCGGCCCCGGCTGCTGCTGCTGGACGAGCCGCTGGCGGCGCTGGACGAGGCGCGCAAAGCCGAGCTGCTGCCCTACCTGGAACGGCTGCGCGACGCACTGTCAATCCCGATGATCTATGTGAGCCACTCGATGCGCGAGGTGGCGCGGCTGGCCGATCACCTGGTGCTGCTGGAGCGCGGCCGCGTGCAAGCCAGCGGAGATGTCACCGAGATCACCGCGCGCATCGACCTGGAATTGAGCGACGATGACCAGGCTGGTGTGGTCCTGCTTGCGCGCTGTACCGCGCACGACGCCGACTTTGCGCTGACCCGTGTGCAGTTCAACGGCGGCGAGTTGTGGCTGCCGCGCATCGCCTGCGAGATCGGGCGCGCCCTGCGGGTACGGGTGGCGGCCAGCGACGTGAGCCTGACGCTGGAGCGCCCACGCGCAACCAGCATCCTGAACGTGCTTCCCGGCACCGTGGCCGCGCGCCGCGACGACGAGCGCGGTCGAACCCTGATCCAGCTCGACCTGGGTGGAACGCCGCTGCTCGCGCGCGTGACGCGACGCTCGGCGACCGTGCTCGGGCTCACGTCCGGGCAGGAGGTGTTCGCTCAGATCAAGGGCGCGGCGGTACTCAGGTAAGACTGCGCCTGGAATCGCGTCGATCGCGCGGACTCCCGACAAGCCTGCCTGCGGCGGCGCTTGCCAACGGTCACTTATTTCAATTTGTGTGGAACACCGAAGCGACCCTCGCCGGGAAACAGTTCCTTCGTACCCGAGGGGCCAAACCCCGCAATCTGGACGATCACTTCCTCGTCCTTGGCGCCGTCGTAGTGAACTGCCCCGGCTGGATGCTTCATATAGGCTCCGGGTTTGAGGCCGACAGTTTTGTCCGGATCCCACGAATCGTCGGTCCCCGTGTACCAGGTCCCCCTGAGCACCACCGCGTGCCGATCTTCCGGGTGAAAATGAGGCGAACTCATCACCCCAGGGGGAAACTTGACCCGGATCACATAGAGACCGACCTGGCTTGGGTCACCGGAGACCACGGCCGTCTGCACTCCGTGCCCGTTTGGCACATCCTTCCACTCGGTCTGCTCGGGCGTCATGCGAATGAAGCCCTTGGCGTCGGCCTGCGCGCTTGCAGGCGCCACGACCAGGGCAAACCACAGCGCCAGGCAAGCCGGCACGGCGAATTCAGAAACGCGCATTTTCACCCCCTGAAGTTGTAAGACTCATGCTTTCGGAGGCACAGCTGCGTGAGTCTCCGAAAATCGAAACCTGGTCTCAAAGTTCCGGATGGCGAAATATTAGCGCACGGCATCGACCCTGGGCAGCGCCCAACGCCAGGACAAACGTTCTTCTTGTCAGGTGCCAGCGGCCGTCGCTTCGGGCGGTGCAAAGCGGCTCTGCACTGCGAGCAGCTGCTCATCGGTGGTGGCGACGAGCCATAAGCGCGCGACCTCGACCAGATGCCGGTTGTGGTCCTTGAACGGGCCCATCGCGGCCGCTTCTTTCCAGAGCGCCGGTGCGCTGCGACTGGTCCTGGTGGAGGGCGTGCCCACCAGCAAGCAGTAGGGACCGAGCGGCAGCGAAACGAACGGCAAGGCCGGTCGCGCTCGCACGCGCCAGTCGATGAAGGGCGCCTCGCTGATCAACAGCGGCTGCGGCAGCCCGTGGAACAACGTGAAGTCATAGAGCAACAGCCGCTCGCGCATGCCGACATACTTGCGCCGGATATCGCTGATGACCGCAGCGCGGATTTCCTGATCGAACATGGGCTCGAGCGAGTAGCGCGCGTGGGCCCGCTGCGCCTCGAACTGGTAGGCACTGGCCAGCGCAAGCTCCACGCAGTCCTGAACCGCGCGCTGGACCTCGGCGGCGGAGCCTGCTTCCTCTGGCCGGCCGAGCTGCGCGGCGCGCAGGAAGCGCGCCAGCCCAGCCTCGTGGACCGCGGGCCCGGTGCCATGCGCGGCATCGTCAGCGTCCTTCTTGAGCGAGACGTACAGGTACTTCTCGCTGGCAAAGCGCGCTTTTTTCCCCTCGTCGAACTTGACCTGTCCGTCCAGGCAGTCCAGATAGCGCGTACCGATGTGCCCGTGCTCCCAGATCCAGTTCCTCAGGAAAGGGCGCAGGGCATGAAGCGCATCGTGTTCGGCCACGAAACAACTCTACCACCGGCAAAAAAAACCGCGGCGCAAGGCCGCGGTTCTCTTCGCCGAGATGCCGTTTACGTGGCCGGGCGGATCTCCGCCGCCTGCGGGCCCTTCGCACCTTGCTTCACGACGAACTCCACGCGCTGCCCTTCAGACAGCGACTTGAAGCCGCCCGCCTGAATTTCCGAGAAGTGCGCGAACAGGTCCTTGCCGCCATCGTCGGGTGTGATGAATCCGAAACCCTTGGCGTCGTTGAACCATTTGACAATGCCTGCTGACATATTGACGTTCCTTGAAAGGTAAGTGTCAAATCAACCGCGAGAAACGCCTCGCGGTGAGCTATCGATCAAGAAACGTGAACCTGAGGAATCAGACGCGCCGTCGTTCTGCAAACCAGGCGACAGGCCAGAGAAAACCGGAGGAGGACAGAAACCCAATCAAAAGCGAGGGCATTATACACTGCTTTGAACGCGGCGTCGCGGGAAATCCTGGAGGTGCCGGAGCGGCCGTATTCGAGGCCCGCCTGGGTTTAGCTGAACCCCCTGAGAAAGCGCGACCCGGCGGCGACGTCGAGCAAAGCGGCCGTCTGCAGCGTGATTCGGCGCCTGACCTTCGGATCCAGGCGCTTGAGCCATGGGGGCGGCAGGCGATCGGCGCCGCAGCGCGCCCCGGCCAGCATGCCCGCCAGCGCGCCGTTGGTATCGGCGTCGTCACCCAGATTCACGACCGAGGTCAAGCAGGCTTCGAAGTCTTGATGCAGGAAAAAATGGTGCAGCACCGTCTGTACCGTGTCGACCACGAAGCCGCTGGCCCGGCCGGGATAGGGGTCAAAGGCAAATTTCGGATGCCTCGCGACCAGTTCGTCCGCCAGCTCTCGCGGGCGCGCGCTCGCCTCGCCCAGCAGCAGCGCGCGCGCAATACGCCCGAACCCCAGTGTGGCCGAATCGGATAGCGGATGATGGTGGGTGATGTGGCACTGGTCCAGGGTC
>Ga0137413_10001015_pt1 | contig 10523 bp, 9 predicted proteins | sample CZODoug2_1_16fun_FD_108280 | JGI IMG/M metagenome (GOLD analysis project Ga0137413, IMG submission 108280) | Vadose zone soil fungal communities from Angelo Coast Range Reserve, California, USA - CZODoug2_1_16fungal (Illumina Assembly) | ecosystem: Environmental > Terrestrial > Soil > Vadose... | reverse complement strand
GACTGTAATTGGCCACCAGGTTCAGCTCCTGGCTGAACTGCTTTGAATTATCCGCCTGGGCGCCGTCGATGACGTTGGCTTCCGTGCCGTCGACGTCGACTGAAAGGCGATACCAACTGTTGCGGTACGCCGTGATGGATTTCAAGGACAGCTGCTCGTTCAGGCGCGCGTTGATCTCCTGCGAGACACCCCAGATCTGCTCATGGATGACCTGCGGCGAGTTGATTGCAGCCTTGGTGTAGTCACCTACGAGAGCGGATGCAATCGGCGCGCGCGGATAGGGTAACAGCAGATGCGACGATGTTTCGAAATCCTCCGCGTTCTTGTTGAAATCGGCCCGCGTGATCAGGCGCACCGCGTCACTCGGCTTGAACAGTATTTGCCCCCTGACGCCGCCGCGGTTCGCCTCACCCAGTCCAGGAGCGCCGGGCACCAGGTTGTCCACATAGGGGCTGTGAGTGACATAGTTTGCGCTCAGGCTCGCATCCACCAGGCCCTTGACCAGTGCCCCACTCACGTAGCTCTGTGTCTGCAGCAGGGAAAAATTACCGAGTGTCACCTGTGCCCTGGCCTGCAGGTCATCGGTCGGCGGGCGCGAGATGATGTTGATCGTCCCGCCGACCGCGTTGCGCCCGTATAACGTGCCCTGCGGTCCGCGTAGAACCTCAACCCGTGCCACGTCGATGAAATCGGCGAACTGAGCGAAAGCCCGGGCAATATAGACGCCGTCCGATTGAACCGTTACGTCGGGATCCGAGCCGTTGAAGACGTTGTTGCTGCCGATTCCGCGAATGTAGATTTGAGCGCTCGCAGTCGCCTGAGACACGTTCAGGTTAGGCGTTAGAGACACCAGGTCTTTGACGTTGTTGACCACGGAAGTGTTCAATTGGTCCGCGGAGTACACGCTTACGGCCAGCGGGGTCTTTTGCAGCTGCGTTTCACCGACCTTGGTGGCCGTGACGACGATTTCCTCCAGGCCAATTCCGCCGGAATTTTCTTCATCTGCGCCAGCCGGTGGCGCCGTTCGTGTTGCCGCCTGCTGAGCAGCCGCGGCACCGGCCGCCATTAACAAGGTGACCGCGTAACTCAAAGCATATGTTCGTGTAGTAACCATCCCCTCCCCCCCTTTCGAAGCTGGTCGCGGCTGTGCGGCAGTCCGAGGACCCTGGTCAGATTGACGTATCAGCCAACTTCTGACTCACCGTAACACAACACTTTCACGCGCACGCGCGATGCCTGAAAGATGTACGCCTGGCGGAAACAATCACAACTACACATGAAGTTGGTTCGCAACGCGAGCCGCTCACGCCCGGCTAACGGACCTTGCCGGACACACTGGATGATGCGGCAGTCTCGAGCTGCCGGGTTCCATTTGCGATCGCGTCCGCGGCCTCACGCAAATCAGCCAGGTGTTTGCGCGCAGCTTCTTCGGGCGTCAATGTGGCAGCCATGAATGTCATATTCACGCAACCGAAGATGCGCCCGCCGGCCAGGATGGGCACTGCGATAGCGCCGGATTCCTTCGGGGGCTCGCCGAAGCGATAGCCATAGCCCTTCTTACGGACATCCTCGAGGATTGCCTCGAGACGGCCCGGCCGCAGAATCAACTCGTTGCCCGGCTCAACCGCCAGGCGCAGGTTGCAGAGTATTTGTTCGCGTTCGTCAGCCCGACAGAACGCGAGGTAGGCGCGCCCCGTTGCGGAGCCCAGCATGCAGAATCGAGTACCCGCCACAGCACGATCAATCGTCAACGGGCTCAGGCGCCGGGTTGTTTCACGAATCCACATGCCGTTGCTGCGGAAGGTTCCCAGGTCGGTCGGCCATACGATCTTGCGCTGCAACCTGGCCAGGGCGGGCCGGGCGATCTGCGTCACCCAGTCCTCGTCGGAGAATCCTTCCGCCAGGGTGCGAACCAGCATCGTGAGACAGTAATGCTTGCCGGCGATGTCGACACTGATGTATCCGGCTTCACGCAGAGTCTCGAGTATCCGATACAGCGCCGGCCGCGAGATACCGGTCACGAGCGCCAGCTCGCCGACGGTGGCCCCGTTGTGAATATTCAAGGCCCGAAGCACCGTCAACGTGCGAAGCGCAGAGCGCATGGCGTGCCACTTTTCCGGAGGGGCCCGTTTACGCTTACGCTGACCGGCTCTCGCCACCACTTTGTCGCCTGCACTCACCTGTAGCATTTTGGCATATCCCCCTGTTGCAATCCGCCTCAATGCGATCAGTCCTCGGGGAGGCTCAAGGCACGGGCGCGACGACCTCTACGTCCAGGCGCCCAACGGCCTCAATCTCCGCGCGAATTCGGTCCCCCGGCTGCAGATACTGGCCGATCGAAGCACCCGATCCCGCAGGAGAGCCGGTGAAGACAATGTCACCCGGTTCCAGGGTGATATATCGGCTGATCGTGCTGAGTTGCTCCGGCACTGAATACAACATATCCGCCGTACACCCATCCTGCTTGATCTCATCATTCACGAAGAGTCGCAGGCGCAGATTGCGCACATCGCCGACGAAGGCCGCCGGCCGGATGAAGGGTCCCACGGGCGCCATGCCGTCCTGGGCCTTTGCACGCACCAGGTCAACTCCTCCCGGAGAGCCACGATCCAGCAGGTCGCGGCACGTCATGTCCAGTCCCACCGAATAGCCTGCAATGGCGGCGGCGGCCGTATCCAGATCCGCATTCTTCAACCGACTGCCTACAATCACGGCCAACTCAATTTCCCAGTCGAACTGTTGAGTGGTTGCGGGAATCACCAAAGTGCGCCCGGGCCCCACGATCGACGTCGTCGGCGCGCGCAGGAAAATCGGCATGTTCTTCCAACGTTCGGCTGGAAGGTTGAACTCCAGCAGATGATCCCGATACACGCCGCCGACACAGATGAGCTTGTTCGGAAACTTCACTGGCGTGAGCAGCTGCGCGTCCATCGCGCTGACGAAGGCACATGATGTGGATCCCTCGCGGGCGCACTGATCCGCTGCCGCGAGCAGCCTGGGATACACGTTCTGCCATTCATCGAGAATCGCGCGGACGCTCACGGACCATCCCGGCAACATCTGGTCGAGGCGGAAATACGCGCCATCAACGGCCAGCGCGGCGCGCTCACCGCACTTCGTATTCAGAGTCGCAAGTGCAAAGTTCACCACACCGACACCATTTCCACTCCAGAACAGCCATCGAGCTGATCTCATGCTCGGAGCTACCCGGGGCCGGAGCAAGCCTCCTTTTTCACTTGTCCGGCAGGCGTACAAATACGAAGCTCGTCACGGAAGTTTGGGTGGCCATCAACACGCAAAATGCAGCGTCGGACAACGAAACTGTAACGCAACAGCCTCGAGGCCGGCAGGAATGAAGCGTTCCAGGTGGTCGATGAGAGGATCCATCTCTTCCGACACGTCAGCAACGCCAGGCAGGATGTTGGTGAGCATCCCCCGGTGTGAGATGGCTAGAATCAGAACAGGAGCTACAACGGTCAGGATAGCTCGTCCGACAACCGGCGCGTCGGGCGCTGCGCCGATGAATTCAGCAATGACGTCGCGCAGCACAGACAGTTCAGGCAGAAAATCGGAATCGACGCAGGCTTCGCGAACTGGCGCTGGAAAGAGGAACTCGCGGCTAAGGAGACGCATTTCCCAAGACGGGGTGGGAAGCGCGAGCCGAACGATCAGCGCAATGAAGGCATGTAGCTTCCAGTTGGCGCTGGCCTCACTCAAAGCAATGTCCTCGAGCGCCTCTCGCGCGACGAGGCGCCGGTGGGCACGCGCGAGAGTTTCAGCGTAGAGCGCTTCGATCCCGCCGAAATGATAGTTGACCGAGGCGCGGTTCATCCCGGCTCGCTCGCAGATCTCCTTGCTGGTCGCCGCATCGTAGCCCTTCTCGGCAAAGACCCCGCCGGCTGCCTCCACGAGATGCTCGCGGGCGCGTTGGCAGGCCTTCGGTTTGGACCGAGCAGTGCGTTTCACAACGCGACAATCACAGTCTTGGTCTCCGTGTAGTTCAACATGCCCTCGAGACCCTGCTCGCGGCCGAAGCCGGACTGCTTGTAACCCCCGAACGGCAGAGCGGGATCGATAATCGTATGGCAGTTACCCCACACGGTGCCTGCCTTCAGCCGCGCTGCGAACTTGTGCATCGCCGACACATCGCGGGTCCAGACCGATGCGGCAAGGCCAAACTCGGTGTCATTGGCCCAGGCTGCGACCTCTTCCAGGTCGGTAAATCGCGTGGCGCAAACGACCGGCCCGAAGATCTCCTCGCGCATCACTTTCATCCCCGGATTCACGTCCGCGATGACGGTCGGCTCGACAAAGTATCCGCTGCTACCCGGTGCATGCCCCCCTGTCAGAACCGAAGCCCCCGCGCTGCGGGCACTCTCGATGTATGACATGACACGCTCGCGCTGCTCCGCAGATACCAGGGGTCCCATCTGGGTGTCACTCGCGAGCGAGGGGCCCAGTTTGAGCGCACCGGCTGCCTGGGCGACACCCTCGACGACGCGGTCGAAAATATCGGCGTGCGCATAGAGCCGCGAGCCGGCCACGCAGACCTGTCCTGAATTGAAGAAGATCGCGTTGGCCGCGCCACCGCTCGCCTGGGCAACATCGACATCCGGCAGCATGATGACCGGAGACTTGCCGCCCAACTCCAGTGTGACGCGCTTGAGTGAATCCGCCGCCGCTCTGGCGATAGCTTTACCGACACTCGTAGATCCGGTGAACGCGATCTTGTCAACTCCAGGGTGACGAACGAGTTCTGCGCCCACCGTCTCACCGAAGCCGGTGAGGATGTTGACGACGCCGTCCGGTATGCCTGCCTCGAGCACCAACTCGCCGAGCCGCAGAGCCGATAGCGAAGTCTGCTCCGCAGGCTTGAGAATCAGCGTGCAGCCTGCGGCGAGTGCTGGCGCTATCTTCATCGTCGCCATGAGCAACGGAAAGTTCCACGGCACGATTTGCGCGGCGACGCCGATCGGCTCCCGACGCACATAGGCATGAAACGCACCGGTCGGCGCTCCGGACAGGTCACCGTGCTGCCCAATGACCTTGGTGATCCAGCCGGAGAAATAGCGTATCTGGGCGGCGCTGTGGGGAATGTCCAGATGGCCCGCCATCGCCTTGGTCTTGCCGTTGTCCAATGCCTCCAGTTCGGTGAGTTCGTTGGCGTGGGTCTCAATCAACTGCGCCAGGCACAGCAGCAACTGCTCGCGCTTGACGGGCGCAAGTCCCGACCAGCGCCGATCGTCGAAGGCACGTCGTGCGGCCCCGACCGCGCGCTCCACATCCTTCGTCGTTGCATCGACAATCGAGGTGATTTCCCGGCCGGTCGAGGGATCATGCGAGGCAATCCGCGCTCGACCGCTCGAGTCGACCCACTTGCCGTCGATCAGCAGCTTAGGCTCCTGTCGTAGAAAACGCTGAACCGTCTCAGAGACGGCTGGCTGTGCCGCAATGCTTGCCATGTGACCTCCTAACGTGTTTCTTCCAGCGGCAATCCCGCGTATTGCTCGGCCAACGCAACCTGGGCATGGTACGAAGTGCGCAGGTACTCCAACTCATGCTCTTGCGCGCGTTGATCAAACTCACTCGCATCCGGGAAGCGATGCAGCAAGTTCGTCAGATACCAGGAGATTCTTACCGAGCTCCAGACGCGCCGCAGCGCAGTGTCGCTGTAGCTGTCCAACAGCTCCGTCGTACCCGTGCCGTAGAAGGCTCCGAGCGCACGCGCAAGATAGAAGACATCTGCAACAGCGAGGTTCAACCCTTTGGCTCCCGTAGGCGGTACGATGTGCGCGGCATCGCCCGCCAGAAAAAGCCGGCCGTAGCGCATCGGCTCCGTAACGAAGCTGCGCAGCGGAGCGAGAGATTTCTCAATCGACGCTCCCGTGATGATTGCCTCGGCCAGCTGCGGCGGAAAGCGCAACTTGAGCTCGGTCCAGAAACGCTCATCGGGCCACTCCGCGATACGGGTGTCGAGCGGCACCTGGATGTAGTATCGACTGAGCTTCTGATTACGCATCGATGCGAGTGCAAAACCCCGGGGGTGGTTGCAATAGGTGATATCGCGTAACGGAGGCGTCTGCGAGAGGATTCCGAGCCAGCCGAACGGATAGACCTTCTCGAACTCGCGGCGCGCGTTCGTCGGAATGGTGGCGCGCGCGACACCGTGAAATCCATCACAGCCGGCGAGAAAATCGCAGTCGAGCCGCCTGGTTTTGCCGTCGATCTCGAAAGTAACCGAGGGCTGCTCGGAGGTCACATCGACAGGCCGCACCTCCTGCGCACCGGTCAGCACGCGGGCATCGCGGCGGTCCGCAGCGGCGAACAGATCCTCCTGGATGTTGGTCTGGCCGTAGGCCATGAACCGTTTGCCCAGGTGCTTGTGTACGTCGATGAAGAAACTCTCGCGGCCGGCCCACACGATCTTCATGCCATCGTGGAGATGTCCCTCCCGATCCATGCGCTCACCGAGCCCGTTAGCGCGCAGGACCTCCACCGTGGTCGGCTCGAGCACGCCCGCCCGGATACGCGCCAAGACGTGCTCGCGCGTATGCCGTTCCAACACGACACTGTCGATTCCGCGACGGCGCAAGAGCTCACTCAGCAGCATTCCCGCCGGCCCGCCACCGATGATGGCCACCTGGGTCCGGGCTGGCTGGCTCATTGGGCCGCGTCCACCTTGCCGCTCACCGGGTCCGGTGAGAAGTGTTTCTCGAACTTGTCCGGTACGTCATTCCACGCCGCCGCATCCTGCGGAGCAGTGCCCTTACTACTGATGTTCGGCCACTTCCTGGAGTATTCGTCGTTCAAGGCGAGCCATTTCTGGGCGCTGGGATGGGCGTCGGACAGGATCGCTTTTGGCGGGCACTCCGGCTCGCACACACCGCAGTCGATGCATTCATCCGGATGGATGACGAGCATGTTCTGCCCTTCGTAGAAGCAATTAACCGGGCAAACCGACACGCAATCCATGTGTTTACAGTTGATGCAATCCTCGGTGACGACATAAGTCATGCAATGCCTTCCTTTAACCGCAGGCGTTCGCTAGGGAACAGGCGCCAGCCGCAACCGCAAACCATCCAGCGCGCCCGTCATGCGGATCTGACAGGCAAGCCGCGAGTTGTCCCGAGCCGCGATCGCCTCCAACAGCGTGTTGCTTTCATCCTGTTCAATGCCGGGAAGCCGTTCGAGCCAGTCGGGCTCGACATAAACGTGGCACGTGGCGCATAGACAGCAACCGCCGCATTCGGCGGGTATGGGCAAGCCCGCAGCCTTGATGCACTCCATCAAAGGCCATTCGGGCATCGCGGGAACTACGTGCTCGTTTCCCTCGCGATCGGTGACGTAAAGTTTCATGCGTGCACCAGCTTCTTCTTGAGGCTCGTCGACGTCGTGGTGTACTGAAACAGAAGTCGCTGGGTGGGACGAAGGTGCCTGAAGGCTTGCTGAGCCATCAGTGCAGCTTCGTGAAAGCCCGACAAAATCAACTTCAGCTTGCCGGGATACACGTTGATGTCGCCGATCGCAAAAATTCCCGGCACATTGGTCTGGAATTTCTCGGTATCGACCTGAACGCGGTTGGCATCGAAGTTCAGCCCCCATTGGGCGATCGGTCCGAGTTTCATCGTGAGACCGAAGAACGGCAGAAAAACGTCGGCCGCCGCGCGAATGTGTGCGCCACCATTCGTCTGGACGGTGACGGCTGTGAGCGGCGGTGTCTCATCGAGGCCAACACATTTGCCCAGAACGAAATCGATCTTGCCGGCACGCGCCAGCTCGTTCATCTTGCGCACCGAATCAGGCGCGGCCCGAAATTCCTCTCTGCGGTGGACCAGCGTCACCCGCTCGGCGACCTCGTGCAGATTCAGCGCCCAATCCAGGGCCGAATCGCCCCCGCCCGCGATCACTATGCGCTTGCCTCGCAGCGCCTCTATCTTGCGCACGGCGTACTGAACACCCTCGCCTTCGTGACGCTCGATGTTGGGAATGGGCGGACGCTTGGGCGTGAAGCTGCCCGCGCCAGCGGCGATCACAATGACGCCGGCGTCAAATTCGAGGCCGCCAGAGGTCTTGACCACCCAGCGCGACGCCTCCGTGAGCCGCACTTCCTCGACGAGCTCGCCGAAGTGGAACTGCGGACCGAAGGGTCCAATCTGCTGGATCAACCGATCGGTGAGCTCCTGTCCGGTGCAGACCGGGACGCCCGGAATGTCGTAGATGGGCTTTTCCGGATAGTACTCCGAACATTGACCGCCCGGCTTGTCCAACACCTCGACAATGTGACAATTGAGATCCACCAGGCCGAGCTCGAATACCGCGAACAGGCCGACAGGGCCCGCGCCAACAATGAGTACGTCGGTCGAGATCATGAGGGCTTCACCCCCTCCCTGTCGCCAACACGTTCGCGTGCTGCGGCAGGAGATTCGGCTTCCGTGTAGAGCTTCATGCCTGCAAGCCGATCCACGGGCACCGTTTGTGACACTGTGGTACCGCCCTTCGGCTGCAGTTGCGGTGGAAAGAGCGCCAGCTTTTGCATCGCCGCGAGCTTCTGCTCCCGCCCGAGATTCAGATCGCGTTCGTTGGTGCCCGCTTTGGGCTTCACTGCGACACCATCAACCATTTCAAGGTCAAACCACCAGCGCTTGACGGGATTGCGCGTGCCGTTGCCCTCCTCATCATCCGCACGAATGATCGCGGCGCGCGAGGCCGGTGAATGGACCGAGCGCAACATCAGTTCACGCGACTGCACGGTGTCCTCTCGGTTCCACGGGCACATCTTCATGCAGCGGCCGCACGCCGAGCCCTTCGTTTGGGTCACACGGTATTTTGTGCATTTCTCAACATCAGCCTTCCAGATCTCGTACCCATTGAACATCACCTTCGGGCCGAAGGTGATGGCGTTGCACGGGCACTCGCGAGCGCATTTGAGACATTGCGAGCAGAAGTCCTGCATCCCGAAGTCGATTGGCTTGTCGATTTCCATCGGAAAGTCCGTCGTGAATACCACGGATTTCGAACGCGGGCCGATGAAGGGATTCAGCAACGTGTCTCCGATCCGCGAGACCTCCGCAAGACCGGCCATGAGGATGGCGGGGTTATGTATCACCTCGGAGTGAGCGTTGCTGTGCGCGCGCGCGGAATAGCCCAGCCGCCGACAGTGCGCCGCCATCACGCCTGCAATCTCCGCACCTCGCATGTAGGCACGCATCGACTGGGAGGCGCTGATCCAATCGTCGCCTGAAGCGCCGTCCATGGTCTCGAAGCCCTGATCAATCAACATCACCACGGCGTAGTCGTGATAGGCGTCGATGGGGTGACCGTCCAGGTGATCGTGCGAGTAGTACATCCAGGGCTCGGCACGACAGACGCCTACGAAATCCGCGCCGAGGAAATAACCAAGCGCCTTGATCGCCTCCGCATTTGCGCGTTCGTCCTGGTGGGCGGCGACAGGCGGAAATTTATCGCGCGTCCCCTGCAGCGGCACCATGTTCTGGATGAGCGGCTGCATGCCGAGAGCATAGGGATGCTTCATCGCAAAACGAAACCGCTCGCGCTTGGCCGCCTCTCCCAGATCGCCCGCGCCGGCCCGCGTGAAGAAATCGCCGCGCTTGGGGATCCGTTGGATCTCTTCGCGGATGATCAGCGTGGTCGGCTCATCGACGCGCTTGATTGTCTCCATGGGGTAGCGCCCCAGATGCACCGGGCGCGACTCATCCAACTCGTACCGCGAGGCGGGCAGCGTTCCGCCTACACCCTGCTGCACGCCCGGATCGTCCGGTTCCAGAGAGCCATCCTGCGCCAAAGGCAAATCAGTCTGCAGCACATAATTGGTGCTGATCACTCCGATACGAAAGCCGCGGCGCAGATACGGCGCCACGAGCTGACCCGTCTCGCCGGGTCGAGCGACGCCGGAGCGAACGGCCAACCGGCCCAAATCGAGCTGAGTAGCGGCACAAAAATGGCCCTGCGCCTCAAACCCCATCGCCCGCACATAACCCGAGAGCACAACAGCGAGCTCCGCACAGCGCATGTCGGTGCGCGCGACGTTACAGCCGCGAATCCAGCGATCGCCCGGCTCCCCGGGCTGCGGCTCTCGACCAAACTCGACCACGAAGACACATGCATAGCGATGCGCCGGATTGTCGTCCGTCGTCCAGTCATCGGGTTGAATCTGACAGCAGCCCACCAGCGCCGCGTCCAGGAAATACGCGTGGGCTTTGAGGTTGTTGGCACGTATGGTCGGATCTGGCGAAACCGGTGCCTCGGCTGCCGCGGGAGCGGCGGCGAGGTAGCGGCTGAAGAGGCTGATGTACTCCGGAATGACGTGCAACACGGCGTCCTCGGAGGGGATATGCTCATCTCGAGGAACCCCCCCGGTCGCCGCAGCGGGCGTTGTCGTCCTTCGCAGGCGCTCCAGAGCCAGGGGCCCGAGGTGGAACGGTCGCTCACGGTTGGAGTGAAGACGCAACGGCGCTCCTTTCGGACCTATATAACATCGCAGCGGGAGCATAAACCTGCCCCCG
>Ga0137413_10001014_pt1 | contig 10529 bp, 8 predicted proteins | sample CZODoug2_1_16fun_FD_108280 | JGI IMG/M metagenome (GOLD analysis project Ga0137413, IMG submission 108280) | Vadose zone soil fungal communities from Angelo Coast Range Reserve, California, USA - CZODoug2_1_16fungal (Illumina Assembly) | ecosystem: Environmental > Terrestrial > Soil > Vadose... | reverse complement strand
CTTCTGGTCGAATTTCCTGCCCAAGGCTTTCTCGGTCTCCTGACGCAAGGACAGCAGTCGCGTATAGCCGTAGAAGTAGCTGTTCGCCTGCCCGGGGCTGCGGAAAGTAAAGCGCTCGACCTCTTCTTTGGCAAAGGCGTGGCTCAGCATGACATCTTTCTCCAGCACCGAGTACGCCTGGGCTTGCGTCGCCGCACCGCTTTGCAGTTCCGGGTCCAAGAACGCTCGGGCGGCCCGCAGCAAGCGTAGTTGCAGCGTCAGCAGCTGGCCCTCCACCGGTTCGTACGGCTGCATGATGTACTCGGCGTACAACCCCCAGCCTTCTGCGTTGGTCGAGTTGAAGGCGTAGAGCGCCCGCGCGAGGCTGACGCCGTGCTCGACCATGGAATCGAACTGCAATTCGTGCCCCGGTCGCGCCTCATGTGCGGTCAGCGTCCACGCCACTGCATCGAAGGTAAAGTCGTCGTACTTATCTTCCGCACCACCCGTTGCGGAAGGAATGTTCAACGGCAGCACGAATTGGCCGCGCTGTCCGGTGTTGTGCAGGAGCGGCGGCGGCGTCATGTGCGGCGCGGGCTGCTGCGCGGTCTCGGCCGGGGTCGCGAGGCGAATGATCGCCGGGCGGCTGGGCAGCGTCACGAGATTCTTGGCAACGATGATTTTTTCGATCTCGTGCAATCGATTTTCATAGAAGGGCAGAATCGCTTCGCCCGTGATCTGCTTCTTCTTCAGTTCCGCAATCACGGCGCGATAGTCGCTCGACGGATAGCCATTGGCCTTTGCCACTCGCGCCGCCAGCGGCGCCATCTCGGCCTGGTACTGCACGAAGGCGGCGTGCGCCATCTTCGCGATCTGCGCCGGAGGGATATCGATGCCGAATCCTTCGAAGGCCAGCACATATTTCTCGGGCGGCAGGCGAAAGTCGGTGCGCGCCTTGGGCAGGATGTTGGCCTTGACCCAGGTGTCGTAGTCCGCCAACTGAACCTTCAATTTCTCATAGGCGGGCTCCCAACCGGTCAGGCCGTACTTCTTGAACAGGGCCGCGATGCCCTCGACATAATTTGAGTTGCGGCCCAAGTCGGTCTCGATCTCCTCCTTCGATGGGAAGATCACGCCGGGCTTGGCGATTTGCTCGCTTTCGCGTTCTTTCAATCGCTCAGTGAACGGCCTGTAACCTGGTTCAACGCCGGTGTATTTGCGCAGTCTCACCAACGCAGCCGTGCGCCGCTGCGCCGGGACCTGGTCATCGAGCAGTCCGCGCAAGCCCTGAAAAACCTGCGCGCTGGCATTGTAGAAGGGCACTTCACGCGCAAGCTCGAAGTCCTGGATACGAAATTGCAGGTTGAAATTCTTTTGCAGGATATCGATGTCTTCTTGGACGTTTTTGTCCGCAACCGTTGCACGCGCGGCCTTGATCTTGGTCAGCGCGGCTTCGAGTTCCCGCCGCTCGAGCGCTTCGTCCGCGCGCGAAGGATCGGAAATCCGGTCGTCGAACTTCGCAACGCCCTGCGCTGAACCCTGCTCGGGGGCGTGCTCGAGCTGCACGTTGAGCAGCGTGTTGGTGTAGTCATTGCTCTGCTTGATCCACGGCTTTTCGGCCTGATCGTTGCCGACCGCCTGTTGGCCTGCCGCCGTGAAGGACAAGGCGCTCAAGAAAATCGCGGTGCTGAATCGATGCATATGGTTTCCCGAAAATCATCGCATCATACAGCGAGAGATCAATCGGTGTTGCGCAACAAATCGTTGAGCGAGGTCTTGGCGCGAGTCTGGGCATCCACGCGCTTGACGATCACGGCGCAGGCGAGCCCGTACTTGCCGTTCGCGGCGGGCAGCGTGCCGGGCACGACCACAGCCCCTGATGGCACGCGGCCGTAGAGAATTTCATCTCGTTCGCGATCGTAGATGCGCGTGCTTTGACCGATGAATACGCCCATGGAGATGACGGCGCCGGATTCGACGACGACGCCTTCGACGATTTCCGAGCGCGCGCCGATGAAGCAGTTGTCCTCGATGATGGTGGGGCTCGCTTGCAGCGGCTCCAGCACGCCGCCAATGCCGACGCCGCCGGACAAGTGCACGTTCTTGCCGATCTGCGCACAGGAACCCACCGTTGCCCAGGTATCGATCATGGTGCCGGAGTCCACGTACGCACCGACATTGACGTAGCTGGGCATCAACACGACATTCGAGGCAACGAAGGCGCCGCGCCGCACCGTCGCCGGCGGCACCACCCGTACGCCGGCAGCAGCGAAGCGATCTGCATCCCAGCCGCTGTACTTCAGCGGGACCTTGTCATAGAAATTCAAAGCCCCGGCCGGCATGGCTGCATTGTCGTTGATGCGAAACGACAGCAGTACGGCCTTCTTGAGCCATTCGTTGACGCGCCACCGGCCGCCCTCGGGCTGTGCGACGCGCAGCGCGCCGTCGTTCAACAATTCGATGGCATTCCCGACCGCCGTGCGCAACTCCCCAGGCGTCGTGCGGGGCGTGAGCTGCGCACGCGCTTCGTAGGCGTTGTCGATGGCCGCCTGCAACTCCTCGTGAGAATTCAAGATCGGGCTGCGTCGCGCCGGTCCAGCGCCAGCATGAGTGCTTGCTGAACCCGCCGGCACGCCTCTTCCTGCAGCAAGCCCCCGTCCGCGCCGGTGATGTAGAAAACGTCTTCCGCGCGCTCTCCCACCGTCATGATCTTGGCGCCGTTGATGGCGATGCGCTCGGCTCGAAATACTTTGCCGACCTCGGACAGCAAGCCTGGACGGTCGGCCGCGATCAATTCCAAAATCGTGCGTTCGTTGCGGTTGTCGACGCTGAAGTTGATCTGAGTCGGCGTGTAGAACATGCGAACCTGGCGCGGCGCACGCCTGGTCACGGCGGGCGGTGAATCTTCGACCTGCTTCAAGGCGTTCCACAAGCCCCGTTCGATTTCCCGGACGCGGGTCGCATCGGCGATCACCGCGCCGTTGTCCTCGAGCACCTCGTAGGTCTCCAGGCTGAATCCGTTGGCGCTGGTGATGAGCCGCGCATCGACGACATTGAGGCCCATTTGATCGAGTACGCCGGTGGTACGCGCGAAGCTGCGCAGGCGGCGCGGCGTGTAAGTGAGCACGGCAGTGCCGCCCCGATCTGTCAGCTGCCGGATCGCGACCAGCGGGGAGTCATCCTCTGCCTTGCGTATCGCCAGCAGGGCCGTATGCCAGGCGATCTCCTCGGCCGTATAGCGCAGGAAATACGCCTCGGTCCATTGCGTCCAGACTGCTGCGGCCTGCGCCGGTGTGACGCTCTCGGACACAATCGACAGCGCCTGCTCCTGAGTTTCGCGGATCAATTCGTCCTGGTCGATCGGGGTCTCGAGGCCGCGGCGCAGCGCCCGCTTGGTGCGCTCGTAGAACTCTTCGAACAGCCGTGCTTTCCAGGAATTCCACAGTTTTGGATTGGTGCCGCGCACGTCGGCAACGGTCAGCACGTACAGATAATCCAGGTGAACTTGATCGCCCACGCGCCTTGCGAATTCCTGGATGATGTCCGGGTCGCTGATATCTTTTTTCTGCGACGTGATGGATAGGATCAAGTGACTCCTCACCAGCCATGCGACCAAGCGCGCTTCATAGCGTCCGAGTCCTTGTTCCAGGCAAAATGCTTCGGCGTCGACCGCACCCAGTTCCGAGTGATCGCCGCCGCGGCCTTTCGCGATGTCGTGAAACAGCGCCGCAAGATAGGCGATTTCCTGGCGCGGCAGGGATTGCATGATCTGGCTCAATGCCGGAAATTCTTCGTTGAACTTCGGCATGGCCAGGCGGCGCAGGTTGCTGACGACGAATAGCGTATGCGCATCCACGGTATAGGCGTGAAACAGGTCGTATTGCATGCGCCCGACGACGCGGCCGAAAGAAGGAATGTAACGGCCGAGAACGCCGTATAAATTCATGCGGCGCAGCTCGTGCGTGACGCCGACGGGTGCGCAGAGAATTTCTATGAAGAGCCGATGGTGACGCGGGTTTTGACGAAACTCCTCATCGATGAGCCATACATGAGTGCCGATCAGGCGAATGGTCTCGGCGCGCACGCCGCGCAGTTCGGGATGTTGCTGTAGCAAGACGAACAATTCCAGCAATGCCGACGGATAACGGGCAAATACTTCCGGATGCGTCACCTCCAAATAGTCATTGCGAATCTGGAAGCGGGCATTTAGGGCCACGGGCGTCGCGCTTTGCGTCAGAATGGCCTCGCGAAACAGCTGCAGCAGCATTTCGTTCAGCAGACTGACATCCATGACGGTGCGGTAATACTTCTGCATGAGCTGTTCGACTGCCAGGGTAAAGCTGGCGTCCTCGTAGCCGAAGAGTTTCGCGAGCTTGATCTGGTAGTCGAATAACAGCCGATCCTCGCGCCTGCCCGTCAATACGTGCAACCCGAAGCGCACTTTCCACAAGAACGACTGCCCAGCCTTCAGTTTGCGCAGTTCCTCGCGCGTCAAGAATCCATGCGCCACGAGCTCATCGAGCGTGTCGGTGCCGAAATGCCGCTTCGCGACCCAACCGATGGTCTGAATATCGCGCAGGCCCCCGGGGCTGGACTTGACGTTCGGCTCCAGGTTGTAAGCGGTATCGAAATAACGATGATGCCGCTCGGTTTGCTCCTTGCACTTCGCTTCGAAGAAATCCTGCGAGACCCAAAGCCGATCCGGAGCCAACGCGCGCCGCATGCCGGCGAACAAGGGTTCCGGCCCGAAGAGCAGCCGCGCCTCGAACAGCGTGGTCGCGACGCTGATGTCGGCAAGGCTTTCGCGCTGACAGTCGTCAATGGACCGAACGCTGTGCCCAACCTCCAGGCCGATGTCCCACAGAAACGTCAAGAATCGCTCGATGTCGGATTGCCAGTCCGCGGAATCACTCTTCGGCAACAGCACCATGATGTCGATGTCCGAACTCGGGTGCAGCTCACCGCGACCGTAGCCGCCGACGGCCACCAACGCCAGATCCCCTGCAAACTTGCCGGCGTGATTGACCCATGCGGCGCGCAGCGCGATGTCGACCAATTTGGCGCGGTCACGCACTAGATCTTCGATGGGCTCGTCGGCGACGAAGCGATCTTTCAAAAGATCAGTGCCATGGTCGAGCACTTGGCGGAACGCGATGGGGGAGAACTGGCCCTCTTCGAGGGCTGCGGGGACGGCCGTCAGGTAAGGCCAGTCGGCTATTTGGTCGAGAAAATTGCCGTGTGCGTTCAAGAAGCCGCCGCGGCAGCAGGAATCCCTGCACTGGCGCCCAAAGTGAGCACCTCAAAGCCGTCGTCGGTGACCAATATTGTGTGTTCCCATTGCGCGGAGAGCGACTGATCCTTGGTGACGACAGTCCATCCGTCCGGCAGCAGGCGTACATCGCGCCGGCCCGCATTGATCATGGGCTCGATGGTGAAGGTCATGCCGGGGGTTAGCTCCAGGCCCGTGCCCGGTTTGCCGTAGTGCAGCACCTGTGGGTCTTCGTGGTAGACCCGGCCGATGCCATGGCCGCAATACTCTCGCACCACCGTGAAGCTGTTGGTCTCCGCATAAGTCTGGATGGCGTGCCCAATGTCCCCCAAGTGGGCGCCCGGCTTGACCTGTCGAATGCCGCGCCACATGGCTTCGTGACAGGCCCCCGTCAGGCGCCGGGCCAGGATGGCCGCATTGCCGACAAAGTACATGCGGCTGGTGTCCCCGTGAAATCCGTCGCGAATCACAGTGACATCGATATTGATGATATCGCCGCTTTTCAAGCGCTTGTCGCCGGGGATTCCGTGGCATACGACGTGGTTGACCGACGTACAAATGGTCTTCGGGAACCCCCGATAGTTCAGATTGGCCGGAATGGACTTCAGCTCATCGACGATAAAGTCATGGCAGCGCTTGTCCAGCTCTTCGGTGCTGACCCCCGGCTGCACGAAAGGCTCGATCATGTCCAAGACGCTGGCAGCCAGGCGGCCGGCCTCGCGCATTTTGTCCTGTTCTTCGGGGGATTTGATGGTCACGTTCATAAGAAACCAGGCTTAGCCTCGAGGTTGCGGCGGGCTTTGTTTCCGCTAGGGGTTCATGGTATAAAGCGCGGCTATTTTTAACAACCCCGCACGCGTGTCGTCACAATCGACTGGGTGCCCGGCGAAACAGTGGAAATGAAGGCCCGAGCCTTCGATTTCAAGGCTGAAACCGGGTTGCCGATTGGGACACGCGGAGGCTCAACCCACCAGGAGTGTTTTATGACCAGCGTGTCCATGCGACAAATGCTGGAAGCGGGCGTCCATTTTGGACACCAAACCCGCTTCTGGAACCCGAAAATGGCTCCGTTCATCTTCGGCGAACGTAACAAAATCCATATCATCAATCTCGAAAAGACCCAGCCGCTGTACGCGTCTGCGGCAGCGTTCATCCGGGGCGTGGCCTCCGAGGGCGGCAAAGTGCTGTTCGTCGGCACCAAGCGCTCGGCGCGCGATGCGGTTCAGAAGGAAGCGGCCCGCTGCGCCATGCCCTATGTCAACCAGCGCTGGTTGGGCGGCATGCTCACCAATTTCAAGACCATCCGGCAGTCCATCAAGCGGCTGAACGAGCTGGACGAGATGGCCCAGAGCGGCGCTCTGGATCGTCGCGGCAAGAAGGAAGCGCAGATGCTGCGCCGTGAAATGGACAAGCTGCTGCGCAGCTTGGGCGGCATACGCCACATGACGGCTTTGCCGGATGCGCTGTTCGTCATCGATGTGGGCCACGAGCAAATCGCGATTCATGAGGCGCAGAAACTCGGCATCCCGGTGGTTGCGGTGGTAGATACGAATTGCTCGCCCGACGGCATCGACTATGTCATTCCGGGCAACGATGACGCCATGCGCGCAATTCTGTTGTACGCCGGCGGCATCGCTGATTCCGTATTGGAAGGCAAGGCGTCTCTGCCCGAAGTTCCGGTGGGTGAAGATGAATTCGTGGAATTGGACGAGGAAGGCAATCCGAAGAAGCGCAGCGCCGCAGGCCGCCGTCCCGCGGCCCCGTCGCGCGGCGGTCAACGCAAGCCGCCGCCTCGGCGCAAAGTTCCCGTGACCGTGGTCCCGAGCGTCGCCGCCGTGGCGGCATCGCTGGACGAGGTGGAAGTCGAGGCCGACGAGGTGGATGCCCCGGATACACCGCCGGCGGAAACGCGGCCGGCCAGCGCTCCGCGGCGTCGACCGGTGGGACGACGCGCTCCGGCGCGTGGTGCGTAAGATCCGATGAACATTACGGCGGATTCAGTCAAACAACTTCGCGAGCGCACCGGCGCCGGCATGATGGAGTGCAAGAAGGCGCTGGTCGAAACCAAGGGCGACTTGGACGCCGCGGCCGAGCTCATGCGCAAGAGCGGAATGGCCAAAGCCGACAAGAAGGCCGCGCGAGTGGCCGCTGAAGGCACGGTCGCGATCGAACGGTCCGGCAGCGATGCGGCGCTGGTCGAGGTGAATTGCGAAACCGACTTCGTGTCACGCAGCGATGAGTTCCAGGCTTTCGCCCGCGATGTCGCCGCGGCCGCTCTGAAGCACGCGCCCTCGACGTTGGAGGACTTGCTCAAGCTGGCGCACGGGGCCCTAAGTCTCGATGAGCGGCGCCGTGCATTGATTGCCAAGATCGGCGAGAACATTGCGGTTCGGCGTTTTGTGCGCGTGAACTCCCCCGGACCTCTGGGCACCTACATTCATGGCGGCCGGATCGGCAGCGTGGTGGCGCTGCAGGGCGGCGATGATTCGCTGGCGCGTGATCTCGCGATGCACGTGGCGGCCGCAAATCCCGCCTACATCGATGCAGGCGATGTGCCTGCCGACATGCTGGCCAAGGAGCGCGAAATCCTCGCCGAACAGACCAAGGGCGAGAAGAAGCCGCCCGAGATCATCGCCAAAATGGTGGAAGGCCGATTGCGCAAATATCTGGCGGAAATCACCCTGATGGGGCAGCCTTTCGTCAAGGATGAGGATACGACGGTGGAGAAGCTGGTGAAGAAGGCCGGCGCCAAGGTGTTGATGTTCGCGCGCTACGAAGTGGGCGCGGGCATCGAAAAGAAACAGGACGATTTCGTCCGCGAAGTCATGGATCAGGTGAAGGCGCAGGACAAGGACAAAGATAAAAACGGTGACAAGGGCGACGGTCCTAAGAAGCACTAAACCGCCATATGACTCAACCCGGCACGGCTCGTTATCGAAGAATTTTGGTCAAATTATCCGGCGAGGCGCTGCTGGGGAATGAGGACTACGGCATCGATCCGGTCATTCTCAAGCGAATCGCCGGAGAAATTCGCGACCTGACCCAGATGGGGGTTCAGGTCGCAGTCGTATTGGGGGGTGGAAATATCTTTCGCGGCGCCGGATTGGCGCGTGCCGGCATGGACCGGGTGACGGCCGATCACATGGGAATGCTGGCCACCGTGATCAACGCGCTGGCCATGCAAGATGCGCTCGAGAGCTTGGGCACGTACGCGCGCGTCATGTCGGCGCTGCGCATCAACGAGGTTTGCGAGGACTACATCAGGCGCAGAGCCGTGCGGCATCTGGAAAAAGGCCGTGTGGTGATATTCGGCGCCGGTACCGGCAATCCCTTTTTCACCACCGACACGGCGGCCAGCCTGCGCGCCATCGAGATCAACGCCGAAATTCTTTTGAAGGCGACCAAGGTCAACGGCATCTACGATTCCGATCCCGTCACCAATCCCAACGCCAAGCGCTATGCGCGCTTGACCTTCGATAAGGTGCTCAACGACCGCCTCAATGTCATGGATGCCACCGCGATCGTCATGTGCCGGGAAAACAATTTGCCGCTGCAGGTCTTCAATCTGTTCAACGCCGGCGATTTGATGCGTATCGTTCAGGGTGAAGATGTCGGCACCGTGGTATCGGCCGATCCTTAAAATCTAGTGGGGGTTACATGCTGGAGGACGTAAAGAAGGACGCGACCGTGCGCATGCAGAAATGCGTCGCGGCATTCAAAGAGCAGCTGAAAAAAATGCGGACCGGGCGCGCGCACACCAGCCTCATCGAGCACATCAAGGTTGACTACTACGGCTCGGAGATGCCGCTGAATCAGGTGGCCAACATCGCCACGGAGGACGCGCGCACGCTGACGGTGAGTCCTTGGGAGAAGGCCATGGTGCCGATCATCGAAAAGGCGATCTACAAATCCGATTTGGGACTCACCCCGAACACCGCCGGGCAAATCATTCGCATCCACATGCCGGCCCTGACCGAAGAGCGGCGCCGCGACATCATCAAGGTCGTCAAGGCCGAGGCTGAGAATGCGCGGGTGGCGGTGCGCGGCGTGCGCCGCGAGATCAACAACGAACTGAAGGAAATGCTCAAGGAAAAGCTCATCGCGCAAGACGATGATCGGCGCGCGCAGGATGATATTCAAAAATTGACCGACAAGCATGTTGCCGATATCGATCACGCGATGGCGGACAAGGAAAAGGAGCTCATGCAGGTCTGATCAGGACCCGCATTCCCAAAACGCCCATGTCCGACTCGCCGCAGCATGTAGCAATCATCATGGACGGCAACGGCCGCTGGGCGCGCTCGCGCGGCATGCCGCGAGTCGCCGGTCATCGCGCCAGCGTCAAAGTCGTGCGCAAGATCATCGAAGAGTGTGCAGAGCGCGGCGTGCGTTACCTGACGCTGTTCGCCTTCAGCAGCGAGAACTGGAGCAGGCCGCCGGATGAAGTCGGTGTGCTCATGGGCTTGTTCCTCGACGCGTTGGTGCGCGAAGTGGCGGATTTGCATCGCAACCAAGTGCGCCTGCGCTTCATCGGCGATCGGGAATCATTGGGCCAGGAGCTCAAGGATAGGATGCGGGATGCGGAAGCGTTGACCGCACTCAATAGCGGATTGGGCCTGATGGTGGCCGTGGCCTATGGCGGACGTTGGGATATAGCCCAAGCGTGCAAGTCCCTGGCTGCCGATGTGCAGGCGGGTAAAATCGCGGTCGCCGGTATTACGGAAGAACAAATTGCGGCGCGCCTCGCACTGGCCGGCATCCCGGATCCGGATTTGATGATTCGCACCGGCGGTGAGCAGCGCATCAGCAATTTTCTGCTGTGGAATCTTGCCTACACCGAGCTTTATTTTTCAGAAGCGCTCTGGCCTGAATTCTCGTCCGCGCATCTCAAGGCCGCATTTGAGCACTTTGCCCAGCGCGAGCGGCGTTTCGGCAAGACTTCCGCGCAGCTCGCGGCGAAAGCCGATGCGTAAGGTTCGGCATGCTTAGGACCCGAGTGATTACCGGCTGCGTCTTGGGCGCCTTGCTGCTGCTGGGACTATTCTTACTGCCGCCCCTGTGGGCGGTGCTGGCCTTCGGTCTGGTGTTCACCATCGGTGCGTGGGAGTGGGCAGGGTTCGGCGCGTTGCGCGGCCCGCCTGCGCGCGCGGGCTATACCCTCATCGTCGCATTGGCGTTGTTCTTCAGTTGGCGATGGACCGACACTTCAGCGCACTTGCTCATTCTCCTGAGCGCCGCGTGCCTCTGGTGGGTGATGGCACTTTTCTGGATCATGCTGGTG
>Ga0137413_10001013_pt1 | contig 10541 bp, 13 predicted proteins | sample CZODoug2_1_16fun_FD_108280 | JGI IMG/M metagenome (GOLD analysis project Ga0137413, IMG submission 108280) | Vadose zone soil fungal communities from Angelo Coast Range Reserve, California, USA - CZODoug2_1_16fungal (Illumina Assembly) | ecosystem: Environmental > Terrestrial > Soil > Vadose... | reverse complement strand
TGCCGACCACCATCCTCGTGTACCGGGTCTCGCTGGGACGGGTCGACCGGGTCGACTTCAAGACCTACGTCAAGAACGTCCTGCCCAACGAGTGGGTGTCGAGCTGGCCGGCGGAGTCGCTCAAGTCCGGTGCAATGGCGGTCAAGAGCTTCGGCTGGTACTGGGCGCTGCACTCGACCCGCAAGACGTCGGGCGGAGCATGCTTCGACGTCTACGACAACACCTCGAGCCAGGTCTACCGGCCCGGCTCCGCGGTGGCGTCGACCAGCTCCGCGGTGGACGCGACCTGGAGCATCCGGATGACGCGTAGCGGCAACATCCTGCAGGCCCACTACTGCTCGACGACGACGGCATGCGGGGCCTGGGTCGATGGCGACTGGTTGTCGCAGTACGGCTCACGCGACCAGGCGAACGCCGGCAAGGGCTACGCCACCATCCTCAGGTACTACTACGAAGGCATTGCCCTGACCTGATCTGGTCGTCCGACCCCGGGTCGCCCGCCGTCCTACCGACGGCGGGCGGCCCTTTTCTTCCGTGATGTCGCTGAATCCTCGACTGACTCTTTCGACCTCATATGATGCCGGTTAAAGCGGTAGCGTCGCCCCGGCGGCGGGCAGCCGCAGCCGGGTGAGGAACAAGGGGCTGACCGTGGCCGACCAGGCGACGAAGGCGCGAGCAGAAGCGATCGAGGGCTTCGCCAGAGTCCTACGCGAGCTGCGCGAGACGGTCGGTAACCCGGCCTTCCGCGAGATGTCCGGACGGTCTCGAGCAATCTCGCACACCACGTTGCACGAGGCCGCGCAGGGCAATCGGCTGCCGAGCTGGGCGACCACGGTGGAGTTCGTCAAGGCCTGCGGCGCGGACCCGGCCCAATACCGTGAACGATGGGAGCAGGCGAACACGGTCGTCAGGTCGGTGATCTCGCTACACGTGACCAGATCCGCGAGTGATTCCGTGTCCCGGCTGAGCACCGGCGACGCGATTGTGTCCGCCCGAGTAACCGACAGCCCCGTCGACCCCGAGCCGGTACGGCCGCACGACTCGAGCGAACCGCCACCCGACACTGGCGCCGACGACGAGACGCCCGTCGCCCCCACACCACGGAACCGGCGCCGCCTGTGGTTGGTGCTGCCGGGGGTGGTCGCCGCCGGTGCCGTGGCCGTCGCCGTGGTCGTCGCCATCGACTCCGGCAAGGATTCCCCAGCGGAGAAGGGGAGTGCGTCGATCCAGCCGCTGAAGGCACCGCTCTCTCCCGCTGACTGCCCCATGCATTCGTCGAACCCGCCGCCCGCTCCGCCGGCGCACGCTGGAGATGCGAGTTCGTTCATCGCGGACATCACCTTGCCCGACTGCAGCCACGTCCGCCGCGGCCAGCTAGTTAGCAAGGTTTGGCGACTCAAGAACGTCGGGACGGTGCCCTGGACGGGATACTCGCTGCACCGCCTCGATGTCCCGCAGCAGAGCGACCAATGCCAGACCATCTCCGATATCCCCATCGACGACACCGCGCCCGGCGATCTGGTCGACATCCGGACCGAGATCACTGCTCCGAAGAACCCGGGGTTCTGCTTCGTGCGGTTCAAGATGGTGGACTCCGCTGGGCAGGTCACCTTTCCCGGCAGCCGGCCGGTCAACTTCCAGGTCATCGTCGACTGATCGCTGTCCGTGTGTGCCACGTAGTGCAACATCCGGGCCGGTTCTGGCGTTTGGTCGCCGGCTCGCGACTACGTAAGCAGCGCCGAAACGAAATTACCCCGCCATGAGCGGGTTGGCTCGCCCGCGGGTCGGCGGCTAGGAGGCGTCGCCCGGTGCGGTGGGTGTGTCGTGCTGGGTCGGGTTGAGGTCACGCGAAGAGCTGGTGGGCTGGGATGAGTGTGACGTCTTCCAGGGCGGCCTGCTCGATCAGACGGTGGTCGAACCCGCGAGCGAAGATGATCAGCCTGGCGTGGGTGGCTCGGCCACCGAGGTGGTCGCGGGCAGCGAGGAGTTCGCCCAGGACGCTGGGCTTGGCTGTCTGTGATCATTTGCAGGATGCGAGGAGGTCGTAGTGGTTCTTGGTCGTGCCGACGACGTCGATTTCGACCTGGCCGTCTCGCGACCACCAGGAGCCCAGGTGCTCGGAGTCGGCGAGTATGCCGGGTGGTGCGTAGCGGCCGAGCCATTCGCGGCAGCAGTCTTCGAAGGCGAGACCCAGCTGCCACCGCGCATGGCCAGCAATCGCACCCCATCCGCCCGAGTCTGTACGCCAGGCGCGCCGGAATGAGCCAGCCCGATGAGTCTGGATGAGCCAACCGGCAGGTGGTGTACCGGTCGAGGGCAGTGCGAGCGGAATGCTGCCGAGGCACGACGACCACCCGTGGCTGGCGGCGGACCCGACGCTGGGGCCGTGGCCGGCCGACGGACGTCGCGCAGGCCGCCGCATGGATCCTGCCGGACGAAGGTCCGGCGGGGTAGAGAGCGTGCCTGGGCGCCGGTACCACCGAATACCCGCCCGCCCGAGCAACTGGTGGTGGGCGCAGCTCCGAACGACTAATCACACGCCATCGGACGGTACCGTCGCTAGTCGTGGCCAACCTGGAAATGCTCCTCGAGCAACGTCTCGGCGCAGCATTCGCTGCAGTGATCGGCGAGCCGGCAGATCCTGCTGTGCGCCGGTCGCAACGTGCAGATTTCCAGGTCGACGGCGCACTGGCCGTTGCGCGCGGGCTAGGCAAGAATCCGCGGGACATTGCCGCCCAAGTGTTGGAACAGGATCAGCTGACAGACGTGTGCGCGTCGGCCGAGATCGCCGGTCCCGGGTTCATCAACCTAACTGTTCGTGAGGACGTGCTCGCACGGATGGTTACGGGAATGGCGGCCGACGAACGCCTCGGTGTCCCGCCGAGCGAGTCCCCAGAACGGCTCGTGGTCGACTACTCAGCTCCGAATGTCGCCAAGGAGATGCACGTCGGGCACCTGCGCTCGACGTTCATCGGCGACGCGGTGGTGCGGTTGTTGGAGTGGTTCGGCCATGAGGTGATTCGAGAGAACCATATCGGCGACTGGGGTACTCCGTTCGGGATGCTGATCGAGCACCTGCTCGACATCGGCGAGCAGGAGACTGCTCACGGGTTGTCGATCGGTGATCTGGACGGCTTCTACAAGGCCGCACGCGCCAAGTTCGACAACAACGAACCCTTCGGCGACCGCGCCCGCAAGCGGGTCGTGCTGCTGCAAGGCGGCGACGAAGCCACACTGCGGTTGTGGCACGTGCTCATCAGTGAGTCCGAGAAGTACTTCATGACGGTCTACGAGCGTCTGGACGTGCGCCTGACCGCGGAGGACTTCGTCGGAGAGAGCGCCTACAACGACCAACTCTCCTCCGTTGTCGACGAACTCGCGCGGGTTGGTCTGCTGCGCGACAGCGACGGTGCTCAGTGCGTGTTCCCTACTGGCTTCCTCAACCGTGACGGCGACCCGTTGCCGCTGATCGTGCGCAAGCGCGATGGCGGTTACGGATATGCCTCGACTGACCTGGCCACGATCAGGAGCCGGATCCGCGACCTCGCGGTGACTCGGATGCTGTACGTGGTCGGCGTTCCGCAACGTCAGCACTTCGAGATGGTCTTCGAGGTCGCCCGGGAAGCTGGTTGGCTCATGCCGCCGATCAGGGCCGAGCACGTCGGGTTCGGCTCGATCCTCGGCGCGGATGGAAAGTTGTTACGCAGCCGGGCAGGAGACTCCATCAAGCTCGTCGACCTGATCAACGAGGCGATCAGCCGCGCCGAGCAGGCACTGGCCGCGAATAACCCGAACCTCGACGCGTCGACCCGCGCCAACGTGGCCCGCGCCGTGGGCATCGGCGCGATCAAGTACGCCGACCTGTCGACCGACCGCACCAAGGACTACGTCTTCGACTACGACCGGATGCTGTCCTTCGACGGCAACACCGCGCCCTACCTGCAGTACGCGCACGCCCGCATCCACTCCATCTTCCGCAAGGCAGGGATCAAACCCGAAGACGCATCCGCGAAGATCGCCATCGCGGAGCCAGCCGAACACGAGTTGGCGATCGCGCTACTCGGGTTGGAAGGCTTGCTGCGCGACCTGGAACAGACCCTCGACTTCCACCGGCTCAGCGGTTACCTGTTCGGGCTCGCGTCGGTGTTCACCACCTTCTACGAGCACTGCCCGGTGCTACGCGCCGACGTACCCATCCGCGACAGCCGCCTGGCGTTGTGCAACCTGACCGCGCGAGTACTCGCACAGGGTCTCGATCTGCTGGGAATCACGGCGCCTGAGCAGATGTAGCCGCGCAGACGCAAAGTCCGCCGAAGCATGGTGTCCGCGCGCCAGGCTTTGACGCCCGCAGTGGGGTCCTTGACGTGCAGACGCAAGATCGCGTTGACGTAGAGGTTGGCCCACGCCGAAAGAAGCTTGCGCTGCCAGGACCACGCGCTGGCCACCGCCCCCATCGACATACCGCGAGCCCAGCACCGCCGCTGCGTCGGTGCTGCTCAGCGTCTGGATCATGCACGGAATGGCCTCCGCGGGGGTGACATGTCGGCGTCCGTCTGGGCCACGACATCAGCGCCCTCGCTCAACGCCCGGGTCATCCCTGCGACATAGGCCCGACCAGACCACCTTTGCCCCGCGGTGCGCCATGCCGACGGGGATCGGTCCCTCGACGCTGAGCTTGTCGGCCACCTCGCCCGTACCGTCCCGGGTGTCATCGACGACCAGAACGTGCAGGTTGGGCAGCGGTAGCCCCGCGAGCATCTCGACGAGAGTGGGCAGGTTGTCGAGCTCGTGGTAGGTCGGAACCACGACAACGATCTTCGGCGCGGCATCGTCCATGCCGTTCCTCCCCAGGACCTCTCGTAGCCAGGCGCGGTTCACGCATTCTCCCGTGCCAGCTGGGGAAGTCCGGCGGGGGATGAATCTGCTAGGTCCGGTCGTAGTGCCAGAGGATGGTCCGGGTGCCGAGCAACTGGATCTGAATGCGTTCAGCGAGATGCAGGCTGGCTGGGACGAGGTTGCTGGCGATCGCGGGTGCAAGCAGAACCACGTGACCGCCGGGACGGGTGACGCGGGCCATCTCGCGCAGCACGGAACGCAACCAGTCGTCTATGTCGCCTTGGACGTGGTACTGGTGCCCGAAGGGCAGGTTCGACACGCAGGCGTCGACGGAGCCCGGGGCCGCGTCGAGCGTGCGCGCGTCACCCACAGCGACGGGTGCGGCCGAAACGTTGCGGGTCGCGGTATCGACCGCGCTGGGGTCGATGTCGACGCCGTGCACTTCCGCCCAGCCGGCCCGCACCGCTTCGGCGAGGATGGTGCCTGAGCCGCAGCAGGGGTCCAGCAGCGTCTTGCCGGGGCGGTCGGCGAGCTTGATCATGGCCGCGGCCACGGTGGGCCGCAGCGCGCCCCGACGTTCCCGGGCCCGACCGTCATGCTGGCGCATCCGCGCACCGGAGGCTCGAACACCGGCGAGGAACCGTCCCTGCTGGTACTCGACCACCCAGATCTCGACGTCGGACGGGTCGGCGACGCGCCAGGTTGGCTGCTGCTGAGCGATGAGCGTCGAGACGCATCGGCGTAGCTCGGTGCGCAGGAACGACCGTTCCTGCAGCACACGCACGATCACCCGGTAGCTGAGTCGATCACGTACGGGTCGCAGGATCTGCCCCCTGGCCGCCAGCGCCCGCCTGGTCCGCTCAGGTTTGATGAGACGTTTGGCGATCCAGGCCGCCCGGTCACCGTCCGAGCGCAAGGTCCGGCCGATCTCCACGAACAGATCCTCGGCCACGGCCAGTCCGCTCAACCCGCGTACCGCCCCTTGAGCGGCACCGAACGCGACTACATCGGCGCGCCCATCGCACCCGCGATCGCCTACCCGAACCTCGTCGAAGGACGCAAGTTCCCGCGCCAGGAGAGGGCCGAGGCCCGGTACAGCGAACGCGAACAGCCGAGTTGACGCTGAATCGCGCGATGCCGCACCGTCCCGTCGCTCCCTGCTCACTCCCACAGAAGACAGCACAACATCACGACGTCTGAGCGTCGATCCAATTTCGGCCGCGCGATCAACCTGTGAATGCCGCGGATGCGTCGATGGTCGTGCACGATCGTGTCGTGTTGTTCATGCTGACCGGATCGAGTTGTTCGGGAAAGACGACGGCGGCGCATGCCTGCACCACGATCACCGGTCTGGTGGTGCACGACTTCGACGAGGTGGGCGTGCCGAGCTGCGCTGACCTGGTGTGGCGGCAACGCGCCACCGCGGACTGGATCGGGCGGGCGATCGACTACCAGTCGCGCGGCCTCGACCTGCTGCTGACCGGGCAGTCGCCGCTGGGTGAGATCCTTACCAGCCCGTCAGCGCGAGCCCTGGATGGGATCGCCGTGTGCCTGCTCGACGTCAAGGACCGTGAACGGTTGCACCGGCTCGACGCTCGCGATCCCGGCCGGTGGGATCTGGACGCCAAGCGATCCTTCATCCAGTGGGCACGCTGGCATCGCGAGCACGCCGCTGATCCGCAGTCCCGGCCCGAGGTGATCACCGCAGGCGGGTGGGCAGCGATGCGATGGGATCGCTGGACGACCTGGACGAGCTCCGACCCGCGCTGGCACACCGCCGTCATCGACACCACCAGCCAACCGACGACCGACACCGGTGCGGAGATTCAGCGGTGGGTGGCAGGCGGTCGAGCGGCCAACGCATCAGCACGTCTAGCGCTCGCGGCTGGTTGGGATCACTCTGACCAATCCAGAGGTCGCCGATGAGTTTGGCAGGCGCGGCTGACCAGACGGGTCGGATCGATGGGTTGGCCACTGCCGCGTGGAGCCTTGTCGTCTCCGCCGCCAAGCTTGGTCAGGTAGCGTGCCACAGGCTGTGCCGGTCGCCAGCGCGAAGCGTGGCGACCCGGTAGCGCAGCTCAGCAAAGGCCGTGGCATCGCCACGGCCAGCCCGGGCAAGATATGCGCCAAGCGTGTGCAGTTCACGGATGTCGCGAAGGGTCGAATAGCCGGCCCAGACCGTGACATCCCAGCCGTACGCATCGGTGAATGCTTGACGCTTGGCAGCGGATCGGCCGAAACGCTCGCCCTGATGTGTGCTGACAAGATCGAGTTCACGGGGGCCGCGGGCCACCTCGTCCCAGTCGCCAAGCCGAACGGTGTCGCCGTCCCACAGCGCATTGCCGGGATAGGCGTCGCCGTGGATGAAGCCCTCACCCAGTTCGGATTGCAGTTGCTGGTAGGTCCTGAGAAGGCGCATTCGTCGGTCGATGAGCCATGATCGATCACCCTCGGACAGCTGTGTATCTGACTCCAAGACCGCTCCGAGCGCGGACAACGGCACGTACGTTTCGAGCGTGACGGGTGGCTGCGGTACGTGGTGCAGGCGTCGCAGAAGGCCGCCGAGCGCGGCCGCACCCGGCGCTGGCCGGCCATGTTGGGGGTAGTGCTTCCAGAAGGTCACGGCTGCATTGTCGATGGTGATGGGCTGGTCAATGTCGATCGGCTGAACGGCGGGGAACCCCTGTTCGTGCAACCAGTGGGTGATCCTGACAGCCCGCTCGGCCCGCTCCGCAGACCTGCCGATACGAACGACGATGTCGACATCCCGTAACAGCCAGACGCTCGCCGCGTGTTGCCGTAACACGCTGGCGGTCGAGCTGTGCAGCCCCGCCTGGGCGCACGCCGCGCGCAGGATCGCGTCGTTGGTCGCTGTACTCGTCACTCTGGCGAGGGTACGGACGAGCCGTTGCCGAATGCCGCGATGTCCCCAGCCAACTCACGAGCCGCGCGCGACTTTGTGTAGCGCGGAACCGCGAGCCGACGTCGCACGCGCTCCAAGCCCGTGGCGATCTGCTGGATGCGCTGGTTGGCCGGTAGCGCGAAGACAGGTAGCAACGCTGCAGACGTGCCGTCGAGATCATCGGTCGCGGCACCAGCCTCGGCGACGTCGATCCGGGCCAAAGCCTCATCGCCGTAGGAGCGCTGGGCGACTGGGCCAGTCTCATACAGCTGGATCGCCTCGAGGGCTGCAGTCTCCGCTTCCTCGTAACGTCCGGCCAGGGCGAGCGTGCTACCCGCGTAGTAAAGCTGCTTGACAGCTGGAAACGTCAGCAGGCCCCCGAACTCAGAAAGCGAGTCCGCAACCGCGTCAGCGTCACGCGCTCGGCTGGCCCGCTCAACGGCCTCAACCGCGCCGGCCGGATCGCCCGCGCGGGCTAGGGTCCGTGCCTCGATCGCGGCAAGCCGAGCCCTAGATTCCGCGCTGCGGGCGTACCGCTGACCCTCGCGGGCAAAGACCAACGCTTCCTCGTACGAGTCAGCCCACTCAGCAATCAGCGCCTGCGTTCCGCGAACCCAAGCACGTAGATCGGAGTGATCGGCCTGGACCGCGCACGTCCACGCGGTCGCGGCCTGTGTGCGTGCCGCACCGGACTGGCCCATGTTCTGCGATGCGTGCGCGAGCAGCGTGCACACCGTGCCGGCAACGAAGAACAACTCTCGCGCCTGGTGCGGATGCGGACGCTCACGGAGCAGCCGAAACGTGCTGTCGCGCAGCCCAACGAGATCCGAGAACAGTGGCGGAAGCGGGCGATGGACGTAGTCGACGGCGATCCGCCGCAACTCAGCGGAAATGTGTTCAAGCACCAGCGCCGGTACCCGATCGTCCTCCGCCCACGCAAGGAACTCCAACGAGTCAGCCGCCGCAGCCGTCACCATGCGCTGAGGATCCGCATGCGACGCGAGAAGCGGGCACGTGAACCTGTGTCAAACCCCCTTCAACCTGGACGCCAGCTACAAGGTCGGCCGCGTCGGTTGGTGTGAGCAGCAGACATGTCTGCCTGGGTCGGTCACCGATGTGTGTGGCGACGCTGCCCAACTACTGGCCTGCCTGGCGGGGGGTGACCATGATCTTGAGCATGGAGACAACTAACCGCCCTGTCGCCGTCCTCGTGCTGTCCGGTGCGGTCGGGAGCGGCAAATCGACGATCGGGCGTTTCGTGGCCACGCGACTCCGAGAGGCTAATGTCTCTCACGCCCTCGTCGATCATGAGTGGATGGGCTACTGCTGGCCGGTTCCGGCGGACGACCGGTGGAACGAGCAGGTCGCCGCCCAGAACCTTGCCTGTGCTTGGTCGAACTTCCGCGCCGCGGGGGCCGAGCGGCTCATCTTCTGCCGGGTTCTGGAGTCGCGCAGCGTGCTCGGACACGTTAGGCACGCCGTTCCCGACGCTGTCGTGACCGTAGTGCAGTTGCGCGCGCCGCTTGGGGTCATCCAGCAGCGACTCCGCGCGCGCGAGCCTGAGCCTGCCTGGTATCTCGACGTGGCAACTGAGCTCGCCCCGCGCATGGACAGAGGCAACGTGGCCGACTTCATCGTCGACAACGGCGAGCGGCACCCGGACGAGGTTGCCGGTGATGTGCTTCGCTTGGTGCGCTGGCTCGTCTAGCGATTCCTGCCGTCCGTGACCTCTGGATGCGCGTAGCGGCACGCACATCGATTTCGTACCTCTGCTGATGTTCCTGGGCGACCCACACCCGCGTACCTGGGATGGGCCGACTCGCCAGCTCAGGCAGCGGACCAAGCCTCCGTCAATAGCGCTTCTCGGTTGGCGAGGATGAAGTCCTTCAACGCCTCGGGCTTCAAGTCGATCGATGCCAAGTCCTCGCCCCTAAGATCGATGAAATCCAGGTCGTAGCTGCCCCGGCCCGGATCATCGGACTCAGGCCCGCTGCGCGCTGACGTGTCGAGCTTCGTCAGCCGAGCGACGAAGAAGTACTGCACCGCAACACCTGCCTCTGATGGTGAGCCGAACAGGAATACCTGCGAAAGCCCCGTCGCTTCTGCGCCCAGCTCCTCCGTCAGCTCTCGGCGCAAGGCTGCCTCGACGGATATGTCCGTGTCGTCGACACCCCCGCCCGGAGCCGTCCAGTAGGCAGCGAGCCCCGGCTTCGTTCTCTTGATCAACAAGAGCCGATCACGATCGTCGATCAGGATTGCCCGGGCAGCCCGACGCCCAACTGGCACTGACATAGCAACCAACTTATGGGATGCCGCCCGATACGCGCGCCCCGATCACCACAGCAGCGTCGATTCGACACCGAGGCGTCCCTCTCAAGGCGACTCAATTGTCGGCCGTCGAGCCCTCCTACCTATACCCACCGACGCTGCTTGGTAATCACGTTTGCCGCCCGCTGCGGTCGCGGCACGATGTCGGGCATGGATCTGCCGTTGTTGGAGAACGACTTACACCTGCCGGGCGTCGTCGAGCCGTCGCAGGTGATCAAGCCTGTCGACGTCCAGGCGTGCGTCGTCTTGTGCTTCTTCCGCGAGGTCATCGCGTCGATAGCCGCGCGTGGTGACGCCCGGCAGGTTCACACTCTGAGGGCGGCGCATGGCGAGCATCCGATCGATGAGTGCGGCGGCCGATGCCGTCCGCGCCGTCGACGCGGCCGTCGAGCAGTACGCGCAGCCGCGCCACTACTCCGACACGCGCCGGTAGGCCTGCACGATGACGTCGACTTCGGTATCGAGCGCGTCCAGT
>Ga0137413_10001012_pt1 | contig 10547 bp, 10 predicted proteins | sample CZODoug2_1_16fun_FD_108280 | JGI IMG/M metagenome (GOLD analysis project Ga0137413, IMG submission 108280) | Vadose zone soil fungal communities from Angelo Coast Range Reserve, California, USA - CZODoug2_1_16fungal (Illumina Assembly) | ecosystem: Environmental > Terrestrial > Soil > Vadose... | reverse complement strand
GCCGATGAGGAGGAGGCCAGCGTGATGGTGCTTGCGCCGCCACCCTGTGCGACTCCGGAGGTAAGCGCCTGGCCGTAGCGTGCGAAGAAGGTGTCGTCGATATACACCATCACGTTGTCGGTGAATCCGTATTGCGTGACATCGAGCGCCATGCCGGTGTGTAAGAAAGTCGTGTAGACCGTGCCCGGGGCGAATGTGTCCGCGTTGGAATTGGCCGCACTGACCATGTTGGTCCCCGGAAATACCGGACTGAACTGCGTGATCAAGGAAGGCGCGGCGCCGTTGAAAGTAAATACGGGATTGACGGCGGCGGAGCCGGTCAAATAGGCGAAATTCGGCGTCAAGCCAGGTGTTGCGGTCGCGTCAAAAGTGACTGTCAGCGGCGGCGGCGGCGGCGGTGGTGGCGTCGGCGTCGGTGTCGGCGTTGGTGTCGGTGCCGGTGGTGGTGTCCCGGATGGGGGAGGTGCGACAGCTGATGATCCGCCGCCGCCGCCGCAGCCGAACAGCGGCGCGGTCATGCTGACACCTAAAGCGATCAAGACCTCACGACGATTTGCGCTCACCACAGGCGGCGCGGTGGGCACAGGCGCTGCGGAGGACTCAAGGTCCTTTGAGACATCTTTAACGCTCATTGATTTCCACCCCGATTGTTGTTTCTCGCCAATATTCTGTTTTGTGCTCAGAGAATCTTTGGCTCGGATTCTAGCGAAGGGTGGAAGTGTTTTTTGCTCCGTTCGCTGAGGGATTTTTCCTACGGGGCGCTGCAATTCTTACAATGGCATCGTGTCGAGGATGAGCATGCTCGCCGCTCGATGACATAACGGTGCGTCTACGGATGCAATCGTTCAGGGAAGATCCTGCGAGACCCCAAATGTCCCCGGCGTCGTCGCACTTTGCAGTAATACTCCCGGATGCGTGGTTGAAACACCGCCTTGCATCGGATAGGTGACGCCATTGCTGACCACAATGTCGAGCTTGCCGTCGCCGTTGATGTCCGACACGGCAATTTCGTTCGCGTCCGCCGCTGGGTAAATGCTCGCTGGCAGGAACTTGCCGGGGTTGGCCGGATCGTGCAGCAGCACGGTGACCGACTGGCGCGCCCCGATAACGATGTCGAGCTTGCCCGTTCCTTCCAGATCCTTGACGACGATGGACTGCGGCAGATCCTGAGCAGCGATGGCGTAGCCGACAGGATTCAAAAATGCGCCGTGATTCGCCGGATCTTGCAGCAGCACGTAAACAGCAGGCGACGTTCCGCCGGTGGGGCCGGGGTCGGTGATGAGCAGATCGTTGAGCCCGTCGCCATTGACGTCCGCGATCGCGATAATGTTGGCGCCGACAACATTGAAGTTGGGGGACTGCGTAAAGACGGTGACAGGTGCCGCGAAGGTGGTCGCCGAGGCGGCGCCGTTGTGCATGAGAACCTTGACGCCCACGTTATCGGTCAATGCAATGTCGGTCGCACCGTCGCCATTGAGATCCCCCAGCGCGACCCAATTGGCGCCGCCGCCATAAAGGCTGATGGGCGCAGCAAAGGTGCCCGCAGAGGTCTGCACGAACAGCGACACGTTGAAGTCGGCGGATACCAAGTCCGGCAAGCCATCGCCGTTCATATCCGCAATCGCCAACTGAGAAGCGCCCGGAGAATTGAGCGCGACCGCTGGATTGAACGTACCGGGGCTGGTCTTGTTGTTGAAGAACACGTTGAGCGCGCCATCATCGAAGCTGGCCGAGACCAGGTCCACCAACCCGTCGCCGTTGAGGTCGGCGGCGGCCAGATACAGAGATTCAAATCCATCTGCGGTTGCAACAGGCGCCGAGAAGACCCCTGCGGCGGTCGACAGATACGCCTTGATGTTGGACGGGCTCGCCGATGCAGGCGGCAGAACGGTACTGAGCGCGACTACATCAGCGAAGCCATCGCCGTTGAAATCCGCGCTGACGACGCCCGTGGAAAACTCAGTCGGCGTGAAATTACCACACCCAAAACATCCATGGCCGTTATCGTCGCAGCTTGCGAGCAGCACGCATAGGATGGCGAGCGGTAGTCGCAGTGAAGTTTCGCGAAGAAGTGTGTATAACATACGGATATTTCACCCCTTTTTATTTACCGAAAGCATGTCAGCGAGCAAGCGAAGCGATAAATGGCGCTCCTGACAGCGTATCTTCGTTGAGACCGGCCGCGCCGTGACCAAGTTCAAATCTCCATGGGTCACGAGGCTATACTGGCCGTTCCTCAAGAAGAGCTACCGGAAATGTGGCCTATGAATGACGCATGTAAAAGCCCGACCCTCAGCGCGATCGAGAAAGCGAAATGGGTGGCGGGTTGGACGCTGGCTTTTACGCTGGCAGGGTACTCGCAGCTCTTCGCGCAGCAGGCAGCGCCCCGTCCCATTGTGCTGCACGCGGCGCACTTGCTGGAAATCGACACAGGGCGGGTGATCACGCCGGGAGAAGTTTTGGTCGTCGGCGAGCGCATCACCGCCGTGGGCGCCGCCGTGTCGCATCCGGCCGGAGCGCAGGTGATCGAACTGGGTGACACCACGCTGTTGCCGGGTCTGATTGATGCTCATGTCCATCTGTTTCTGCATCCAGGGGCGGAGGACTTGCAGACCGTCGAGGAATCGGTGCCGCAACGGACCGTTCTGGCAATTCTCGCAGCCAGGGACGATCTGATGGCCGGCTTCACGGCAGAACGGGACATGGGCACCGAAGGGGCGGGATCCGCCGACACGGCGGTCCGCGATGCCATCAACAAGGGCCTGGTTGCAGGACCGCGACTGCGTATCTCCGGCAACGCGATCGATATCCTTGGCGGCCACGAGGACGCCAATCGATTCAATCCAGCGCAACAGGTCTTGTCGAACGCCACCTATGCCAACAGCGCTGATGAGATCGTTGCCGCGATTCGACAGCAACACAAGGAAGGATCCGATTTCGTCAAAATGTATGAGACCGGCGCCGATTCAATGCGCGACGGAGTGCTGCACACGCCCTATCAGTACACAGTTGCCCAACTCAAGGCCGCCATCGACGAGACCGCGCGTTTCGGCGGCAATGTCGCGGTACATGCCACCGGGGAGCCTGGATGCCTGTATGCAGCCCAGGCGGGCGTGGCCTCCATCGATCACGCAACCCAGTTGAGCGATGAGACCATGCGAATCATGAAAGCTAAAAACATTCCGGCTGTTCCAACCTTCGCCATTTTCGAGTATTTCATGAATGCGTCTGAGGCGGGAGCGAAGCGCGAGCGCCCGATGCTTGAATTCAAGATCAAAGAATTCAAACGGCAGATAGCAGCGGGCATACCGTTTGCCGTCGGCTCCGATGTAGGCCCCTTCCCCCATGGAACTCAAGCGCGTGAACTTGAATTGATGGTGAAGTATGGGATGAAACCCCTGGCCGTGCTGCAGTCGGACATGATCAACGGCGCACGACTGCTCGGATGGGCGGGGCAGATCGGTGAACTCAAGCCGGGCTATTTTGCCGACGTGATCGCCGTGCCCGGCGCGCCGTTGGAGGACATCACGGTTGTCGAGCACGTCGCCTTTGTCATGAAGGGCGGTGTCGTCGCCAGGCTGCCTTCCGACTCGCGATAGACAGCGAATGAATGCGAACGGCATCAAGGCACTGTTCTTCGATGTCTTCGGCACGCTGGTTGACTGGAGATCCGGCGTCGCGCGCGAAGCGGAATCGGTGTTAAAGCCGTTGGGATTTTCGCTCGACTGGCTGGCGCTCGCCGATGCCTGGCGCGAACAATATCAGCCGGCCATGGAAGAGGTGCGTTCGGGCCGCCTCGCCTATACCAAGCTCGACATACTGCATCGTCAAACGCTGAAGGGGATTCTGCCGCGTTTTGGCATCGATGAACCCGCAGATGCGGATTTGAACCGACTCATCTTGGCGTGGCATCGCCTTGACGCGTGGCCGGATGTGCAGCCCGGTCTATCGAGGCTGCGCCAGCGCTTCCTCATCGCCCCCGTGTCCAACGGCAACACGGCGATCATGTGCGACTTGGCGCGGCGCAACGATTTTCGTTGGGATGCGATACTCGGCGCCGATACTGCGCGAGACTTCAAACCCAAGGCCGCAGTTTATCTGGCGGCAGCAGACGCATTCGGCCTGAGCCCCGGCGAGTGCATGATGTGCGCCGCTCACGGCAGTGATTTGCGGGCGGCGGCCGAGAGCGGATTGCGAACTGCCTTCATCGCGCGACCTGATGAGCGTCCGGGCTCCAGCGAAAGCACCCTTGGGATGACGGTCGATTTGTCCTGCCGCTCGGCATTGGATCTGGCATCTCAATTGGGCGCCTAGGGAGTCGGCGCTGCGGCCTTAAGCCTTTCGCTCGATTCTGCGGGCGGTCAAAATAACCTCGGTGTAGCCGTTGGGTTGTTCGCGGCCCTTGAAGATCAAATCGCAAGCTGCCTTGAAGGCCACATTGTTCTCGGAATTCTCTGCGAGCCGCCGATAGGTCGGATCTCCTGCGTTCTGCTGGTCGACCACGCGAGCCATGTTCTTCAGTGCCGTCATCACCTGTTCAGTGGAGCAGATGCCATGCAGCAGCCAATTCGCGACGTGCTGGCTCGAAATTCGCAGCGTGGCCCGATCTTCCATCAGTGCCACGTCGTAGTAGTCGGGAACCTTGGAACACCCCACACCGGAGTCGATCCAGCGCACCACGTAGCCTAAGATGCTTTGCGCGTTGTTGTTGAGTTCCTCCTCGACATCCGATCGGGCCCACTGCGGCGCGGCGACCAGCGGCGGGGTCAGGATCTCGTCCAAAGATGCCCGTGGCCGCCTGGCCAGCTTGGTCTGCACTTCGGCGACATCGACTTTGTGGTAGTGCAGGGCGTGCAAGGTCGCAGCAGTGGGCGAGGGCACCCAAGCCGTGTTCGCGCCGGCGAGCGGATGCGCTATCTTGGTTTTCAGCATGTCGGCCATCAGGTCAGGCATGGCCCACATGCCCTTGCCGATCTGCGCGTGCCCGCGCAGACCGCACGCCAGTCCAATGTCGACATTCTGCCGTTCATAGGCATCGAGCCAAACAGCTTTCTTCAGTTCGCTCTTGCGCGGCACGGCTCCGGCCTCGATCGATGTGTGAATCTCATCGCCCGTGCGGTCGAGAAAGCCGGTATTGATAAACGCGACGCGTTGGCGCGCGGCGCGAATGCACTCCGTGAGATTCACACTGGTGCGCCGTTCTTCGTCCATGATGCCGATTTTCACGGTGTTGCGCGGCAGCCCCAGAAGATCTTCCACCGCGCCAATGAGCTCGTCCGTAAAGGCGACTTCCTCCGGTCCATGCATTTTGGGCTTGACGACATAAACGGATCCGGTGCGAGAGTTGCGGCGAGCATCCTCGCCGCGAAGGTCGTGCAATGCGATCAGCACGGTCACGGCCGCGTCGATGAAGGTCTCCGGAATCGGCGCACCGTCCAGCGTGACCACGCGGGTAAGCATGTGATGACCCACATTACGTACCAACATGAGACTCCGCCCCGGGAGGACCAGCTCTTTGCCGTTTGGCGTTTGGTAGCGGCGATCTGCATTCAAGCGGCGGATGATCGGGCTGTGGCCCTTCTGCACGCGCGCCTCGAGACCGCCGGTCATCAATCCCAGCCAGTTTCGATAAACGTGGACTTTGTCGTCCGCGTCGACGGCGGTGACCGAATCCTCGCAATCTTGGATGGTCGTGATCGCCGACTCGAGCACCACGTCGCTGACGCCGGCCGCATCGTCGCGGCCGATATAGTGAGTGCGGTCGACGTGCAATTCCACATGCAGGCCATGGTGAATCAGCAAGAGAACCGTTGGCGCGCCGCGCTCGCCTTGAAAGCCGCTGAATGCGGCCGGATCTTTCAGATGCGTGGCCCCGCCGTTTCTCAATTGGACATGAAGTCCCTTGTCGCCCGCACTGTAGCCCACCGCGTCGCGATGGGAAGCGTCGGTGAGGGCGAAGTGCTCATCTAAAAAATCGCGCACGAAGGCGATGACCTTCGCGCCGCGTTGCGGGTTGTACTTGCCGCCGCGAGGGGCAGCATCCTCCGGGATGACATCAGTCCCGTAGAGCGCGTCGTACAAGCTTCCCCAGCGCGCGTTGGCTGCATTCAGCGCATAGCGGGCATTGCTGACGGGCACCACCAATTGCGGGCCGGCAAGGTGGGCGATCTCCGGATCGACGTTTGATGTGTTGACTGAGAAAGCTTCCTTCTCGGCGACCAAATATCCAATCTCGACCAGGAACGCCTTGTATTTCGATCGATCGAAGTTGGGACCGGGATTGAGGCGATGCCAGGCGTCGATTTTTGCCTGCAGCTCATCTCGTCGACGCAGCAGCGCCGCGTTGCGTGGCGCGAATGCGCGGACCAGCGCGGCAAACCCGCTCCAAAACTCGCGCACTTGCATACCGCTGCCCGGGATGGCTTCATTATTGACAAAATCGTACAGAGCCTTGTCGATCTTGAGTTGTTCTATGCTGACGGTCGCTCTCATCGCGGGGATTCCTGCCTTGGGTTGTCCACCAATGCTGCGGGCATTGCAGCGGCAAATCAATGGCAAATCGCTGGTGGACGAAAGCCAATTACCGCTGGCGGGCGGCAAGCGGAAACGGCGATTTACCGGGGGTTAGCAGGCTCGCTCGAGGCGCACCATTGAAACTTGATCGAAGGCGATCCTCAACGAGGTAACGCAAAGCATCAGCCGCTTCGGCCGGCGGAATCGTTGGCGATCTGATGGCCGACCTTGCCTACGTAGGCGCCTAGGTTCAACTCAACGTCGCTGCGCTGCTGGAAGCCCTGCTTGAGCGCCTGCCCGATTATGGAGGGCGCGGTCGGGCGGGCGACGGCTTCCGCGAAGGCGTCCATCTCGGCGGTCAGCGCGGCATCGGCAGGAAGCGACGCGGCGTTGATCAAACGCTTGATGTCGGCCAGCGCGTGCAAATCGAAACGCGATACTCGCTCTGCGAAGGCATTGACGAAGCCGACGAACTCAGCATCCGGAACCGCGCGATTCACGTATCCGTACCGCTCGGCGCGTTCCCCGTCGAAGTCCTCGCCACCCACCAGGATCTCGAACGCCCGCCCGCGACCGACGATGCCCGGCAGACGGGTCGAAGGCCCGCCCCCCGGAACCGCGGCGAAGCCGACCTCGAACTGCCCGAGTACCGCCCGCTCACGACTGGCGAAGCGGATGTCCGTGGCGAGGGCGAACTCGCTGCCGGCGCCGCGAGCCCTGCCGCGCAGAGCGGTGATCGTCACCGCCGGAGACTTACTGAGCCTGATGAGGAAGTTCGCCCAGTGGTGAAAAGGGGTGGGCGCCACCGGCAACGCATCAAAGGCGGACTGATCGGCAGCGATGTCGTAGTGGGCCAGAAAGAAGTCCGGATCGGCGCTGTCGAAGACCACGGCAGCCAGCCGGTTGTCCTTCTCGATCTCGGTGAGCAGATCATGCAGCGCGACGATCATCACCGGGTCGATGAGGTTGATCGGCGGGTTGTCGAAGGTCACTCGCCATAGCGACGGAGTCGGCCTGGCTAGACTGAAGCGCGGGGCTGCCTTCGAAGGGGAATTACTCATGCTGTTCTCCTGTTGTTAAAGGAATTGCTTGCCGATTCGGCGAATCCCGTCGGATCTCGCACGCAATCAAAAGGAGTGCACCTCATCGCCGGGTGGTCCGACATCTGCGACTCCATTCGGCAGTTGCGCCTGAGCCATCGCCAGCGGATTGAAGGTTTCGCGAAGCAATTTGATCTCACCAGACTTTGCCACCAGGTACCCAGTAAACAGATGATGCAACGTTCGCCCGGTCGCGGCGGCGCGTGCGTGCGCCACATACTCGGCGAACGTCTTTTCCGGCGTCTCAATGAGGATATGAATATCGTCCGGCGCGAATGCGAAGTTCGGATAGAGTTTGAGTAACTGGGCGAGGAGCGCGGTGATCTCGCGGCGGCCAGTGTAGCGAGGTTCAACTCCGAGCGACCGCAGGAACGGCAGTTCGAACGCCCCGTCGTTCGCAAAAAGCGATGCAGCGCGTTCGGGATCCCGGATAGTGGCGAGATAATCCAACAGCAGTGCTTTCGAGTCTTTCATATTCATCTCCTTCAAGCAGATGTGAGCGAACGAGCCTTGTCTGCGCGATTGTCTAGTCGTGCGTGTTGACGCGCGACGATGCGATCGCCCGTGCCAACAGGGACGCCTCGATCGTCGAGAGAGCGCCGAAATGGCGTAGCTTCAGGATTCGCTCACCGCGCATCTCGAGCAGAGCCAAATGTTCAGAGTCCGGGATCTCCGATGGCGATCTCACATCGGAGTCAATCGAGTAATTAACGAATACCGTGTTCGAATCGGGCGTTGGATAAATCCACAGATTCGAAATATGCAGCGCGGATCGTATCAGCCCGGCATTTTCCGCACGGTTGGCACACAGCGCGGCTGCCTCTACCGCCAGGTATGTTCCCGGCTGGGCGAGCGCGTACTCGACCATCGCATCGCTCGTGACGCTGCGCGTGAACAGCACATCATCGCCGGTCGAGCAGGCGGCGACATATTCGCGCAGAGCGCGGTCCGCGCGGGCAATGAGATTTGCGCTCGCCGCGGCGTCAGCGGTCTCGAAAACAGGGACGGGCTCTGCGGCGAAACCGGTATACGCGGCCAGCATGAGCAGCACGGTTGTCGCTAGGGCCAATATTGATCTGTTCATCTGGGTTCACACTCCCAAGGCGAAGCACTCGTTCATCGATGGTTGCAGTATCATTGGCAGCGGGATAGGGATAAACGGGCAGAAATCGGAATCACTGTCCGGGAGGGCGGACAATGGACCGACTGATGGCACTGCGAGCGTTTTCCCGCGTCGTGGAACTTGGCGGCTTCACGAAAGCGGGAGATTCCCTGCAATTATCGAAGACGACCGTGAGTGACCTGGTGCAGAGTCTCGAGAAGCACCTTGGCGTGCGATTGCTCCAGCGCACCACGCGGCGTGTGACTGCGACTGCGGAGGGCGCAGCCTTCTACGAGCGCTGCACGCACATTCTTGCGGATCTTGATGAGGCAGAGGCGTCGGTCATGCAAGCGCGCTTCGCGCCGACGGGGCGACTACGCGTCGATATGCCCAGTGGGCTTGCCAGGCTTTTCGTCATTCCACGGCTGGTGCCGTTCCTGGCGCGTTATCCCGATCTGCGATTGGAGTTGGGAATGGGGCTCAGGCCGGTGCATCTGCTGGAGGAGGGCATCGATTGTGTCGTTCGCTTCGGCGCGCAGTCGGACTCGAGCCTGGTCGCACGACGAGTGGGTACGATGAGCCACATCTGCTGCGCGAGCCCTGCATACCTGCGAGACCATGGAACGCCGCGCCGACCTGATGATCTGTCGGCCCACCGATGCGTCAACTATATTTCAGGCCGCCCCGGGCGAGTCATGGACTGGAAGTTCGAGAGAGCCGGGCGGAAGGTGCAGCTCACACTCGAGAGCATTCTCGCGGTGAACGATCAGGACGCCAATATCGCCGCAGGTCTCATGGGTATTGGAATCGCGAAGGTTGCAAACTACATGGCGCGGCCGTACCTCGAGTCCGGGCAGCTTGAGCAGGTGCTCACTGATTGGAAGGCGGAACAATTCCCCATATCAGTCATGTATGCGCAAAGCCGTCACCTCCCGGCAAAGGTGCGCATCTTTGTCGACTGGATCAGCGATCTGATTCAGCGAGATCCAGTCTTCCAGACGCCGTGATGCCGGCGCGATGATCCACGATCTGCTGTGGTGGACCGCGGCCTTGAAGACGGCGCGAGCCGGCGGGTCCTAACCACGAGTTTTCCGCTCAGCTTGGCGGTCGCGCGCTAATCGGAAGCCCAAGGGCAATGAGCAAGGCGGCGTCGAGTTCACGCAGTTTTTCGGAAGTCAATTCGCCGACGTAGTCCGTCAACCGGGATTTCTCCAAGCTCATCAGTCCATCGCACTGAATCGCGCTTTCGTGTTTGAGGCCTTCGGCGGTGTCCACCGAAACCTGGGTGGGCAGTCCATGCCACTGGGTGAATACTGGAGCGCAGATCACTGTCGAGTACGTTGAGTCGATCAGTGGTTGGCGGCTGACGACGACGAAGACACGGGCCGGCTTTGGGTCGCCGGGAGGTCGACGCACCCGGTATAGCTCGCCGCGCCTCATTCGTCCGCCGAGTTCACCTGAAAGGAAAGCGCATCGCACATTTCGGAATTGAGTTCGACCGCGTGGCGATTGATCGCAGCGACTTCTCGGGCAGCTTTCCGCGCCTGAGCCCGCCGGTCAATGAATTCCCGCAGGATTTGCTCAATGTACGCGGAGCGGGATACATTCGGGCCTGCAAGCTTGTCGATACTCGCTACGAGGTCCTCGGACAGGGTGAGTGATGTTTTCGATTTCATCCTACTTTTATACTACTATAGTAGGATATCAGCAAGACACATCTGAGTCTATTTGCGACCTCATGGCGATGCCCCTGGTTTCATTTCAGCCAGCCCGGAATGTATGAAGTCGTCGAATCATATTCCGGAACTGCATCAGAACTTTAAACCCCTTGC
>Ga0137413_10001011_pt1 | contig 10551 bp, 8 predicted proteins | sample CZODoug2_1_16fun_FD_108280 | JGI IMG/M metagenome (GOLD analysis project Ga0137413, IMG submission 108280) | Vadose zone soil fungal communities from Angelo Coast Range Reserve, California, USA - CZODoug2_1_16fungal (Illumina Assembly) | ecosystem: Environmental > Terrestrial > Soil > Vadose... | reverse complement strand
TTGCCCTCCCACATCAACTGCAGATACGAGGTTGTCCCCGCGAGGTAGCCGAAGTCCTGCACGACCGTCACGCCGCTTGCCGGCGCAACTGTGCAAAGCCCCACGCTCACAAGGTCGGCGGGCGGGATCGCCAGGACGCCATCGCGGCGAAATCGCGCCAGCTCACCCCGCATTGCGTCCGCCTTGACGAGGATACCAGCCAGCAGCACCGCTGGTTCTCCGCGGTTTGCCAGGCGCAGGATGCCGTCGAAGAAGGCGTCGGAGTAGACTGCGTTCGGATTAACGGAAAAGAAATCGGCACCAAGCCGTTGGGCTTCCTTCAAATGCAGGCATTGCAGCGCGCCGGCGAGCCACTCGCCCTGTGGCCCGGCCACGCCATCGGCGAGGACGGCGAGATCCTCAGGGATGGGGTGAAAAGCCATCGTGCAACCGAGATTCGCCGCCTCCAGACGGCGCTTGATGCCAAGCAGGTCTCGTTGCGGTGCAAATATGAGTAAATTCAACGCGCGAACGCGGCTCAGCGCCTTCAATCCGCCCTCCCCGGCAAGGGAAGGAATGCAAAACTCAAAGAAGTTCGACAGCGTCACGCCATCACGAATGATTATGCTTACAACCGCCGACGGCGGTGCCTCCTGACGGGCGATCAGCGCCTTTACGTTTTGGAGCGTGCGACTGAAAGGTCGCGTGACCTTGCGGAGAACACCCTCCTTGACAGGCGGCGGCGGAGGCTCATGCCACGCAATCGGCTGGCCAAGCCGCCGAAGCGTGTGGTCGAGATATTGCGTCAACTCGAGAAGAAAACGACTTCGAGCGTCGCCTTCGAGTTGGCCTTCCTCTTCGAGAACCTTGTAGACGCGGCAGAAAGCCGGGATGTCGCCCGCTTCGTAAAGCAGATGATGGAGACAAAAGTCCTTCAGGGACTCCACGCCTTGCTCAGGTTCGGGGAACCGATCATAGCCAAAGGCGCGCTGCCACCATTGATCCGCTCCGCCACGCAGGCCGGCATCGACGGCAAATAGGTAGAGGTCAATGAACTTTTGCCGGCGGCGCTCGCCCGATAGCCAATCGACGTCCCGCAAATGCGTTTTCCGGTGGCCGGGGGAACACTCTTCAGCTGGTGGCTGGGCCGCTGATCGATGTGATTGTTTTCCTCCGCTCATGCCGGCCTCGGCCTGCACCGAAGCCGCGGTGGAAAAGGAACGATAGAAGCTGGATATCTTCTGTATCGTGCGACCCAAAAATCTCGCCATGATCGCCGTCGAACGCTCCCGAGGAGAAACTTAAGGCCGCTCTGCGTGTTTGCTCGCGTCCTGTGGGCACGAGCCATTGCGCGTACCTGCATTGGCCATCGCCGTCAAACTCGCTGCACGGCCACAGCCGAAGTCGTCCAATCGGCTTTGACCGTCCTGTCATCCGCAGGGATGGGCATGATCCGGAGCTCGTCGGCAGAGACGACGAAACGATGGAACGGGCCAAGGTACTCTGCGGGCTGCGCGGGTAGTGCGATTCTGAGTACAGGACCGATCCGCCGGCCGTGCCAACCGCACGAAATAGCCCCCTGCCCCTTGAAAGTCTTCTGGTCCAAGCAAGCACCTTCGTGAGGACACAGGCGCGGAAAAATGTCGATAGCGTCAACGCGCCGGATGATCTGCACTCCGTAGTGATCACTTCGGCCGATCAGCATGGGCACGTCAGTCGGAACAGAAGACAGCATGATAGAGACCGGTTCGGGTACTTCCCCCTTGTCGCTCGAAAATACGTGCTGAGGGCGAATGTCCAACGTCTCCGGAAATGAATAGCTCGTCTTCGGCAGCCGAACTCCCCATCGCCGAAGCTCTCCGCGCCGGTTTCGCATCGGCGCATCACCTTCCATCAAGATGTGATAGTTGCGGGTCAGCAGGCGCTTCAGAATCGGGAAGATCAACGGCAACAAGAGCTTTGGCGCGCCGATCCCATAAATCGTTTTAACTCTTACGCGATGATCAGGAAGCGCCTCGGTAATCACTTCGCTCGTCAACAAAATGTTGAGAAACGAATCGTGAAAAAACAAATGGTTCTTGCCAAGCTGCAGGGCCATGTGGGTCAACGGAAAATTCAGGCCGAAAAGCTTTTGCATGACGACGCAGCTTTGGACGTCGTCGCCGATGTGGGAGTAGAAGATGTCGAACGTATTGTGGACCACTTTCAGATGCGCCAGGTCCTTGTAGTTGAACTCGACATCGATCGGATCGCCGCCGGATTCAAGAACAAGCTCGAAGTACTTGAAGCGGTAGTTTGTGCGCGCGAATGACGCCGCGAACTCGGCTTGGCTTCCTACCGTCCATGGGCCTTTCACGTCAGCTTCCTTTTCTGGCGATCAGCAGCAAGTTGGAGGGCCAGCCCACCAGCGACACGGTTTCGATCCGGAAATTGTCAATCCCGCCGGAGCGCGCCGCATCGGCGAGGGACGCACGCGACATCAGGTTGAGATTGGCTTCGTCGGCAAAAAAATCGCGACCAAGCTTGCGCAAAACCGTGCGAAAGGTGCCAGGGGGAAGATAGTGGACAAGCGGCAGGACGGTGTGAAACTCGATCGGAAACCAGCGATTGGGTGTCGTAACAAAGATGCCGCGTCGTGCTACCCGCCAGAGTTCCCGCAGGAATGCGCTCTGGTTTCGATGGGAGCCGACATGCTCGATCACCGCACTTGAGTGCACGTAGTCGTAGCTCGAATCGGCGAACGGAAGATTAAGGGCGTTCGCCTGGACAAAGCGCACCCCGGGATAGAGGTCTTCCAGGAAGGAAGCATTCTCGAGGCCGGCCGCAGTGAGGCGAGACTTATGCGGGTACCAGGCCTCGAGGTGGTTCGAATGGTCATGCCGACGGTCGTCGGTGACGCCGACATCGAGAATGTCGTCTTCACCTGCGGGAGCCAATGAGTGAAGAAACCTGTGGAACATCCGCCGTCGCTGACGCTTGGCGATCCTCGTCGGCAGCGAGCCAGGCTGGGATTCGCCCCATTTGCTCCGATCGGCAGTCAATTCCACATTGTCGACCATGGTCTATCCGATTTCTCGCCAACACGAGCCAAGCCTACCTCCAGCCATACCGTCATCACTTTGGTTGCGCTATCTCGGCGCCCCAACGCTTTCCTTTCACGACCTCGTCGTGAACGCGACGGCCAAAGTAACTGAAAGCCGGGCCATTGCCGACACAACTCGGCGTATAGGGCCCCCCTTTGATAGCGGTGCGATACTTGTCGATCCATGCGGCAGACAGCGGCTCGGTCGACGGCCCCTTCCAAGTCAGCAGCACATCCGTTCCATTGGTCCATTGCACACCGAAATGCTGAGCTATCGTATCTGGCGAAAACAGCGGCGTACAAATCAAAGGGTCGAGGATATCGAGATAGGTCGAAATGAAGAAATAGTTCAGGCCGTCTCGTTGAAGGGCGGTCTTCGCCGTATCGGCGCTACCAAACAGGATGTCGGCTCGGTGCGCCGACATTTTCGACGACAGATGGCTCTCGACACGGCAGCCCGGCGCCATGCAATAGCTGTGGACGTTGAAACTCCATATCCGCTTGCCCGGTCCGATACTTTTCCATGCTTCGTACATTCCCGGATAGATCGCCCTGGAATCAGGAAGCGCCGGCCATCCCGACTGATCCCTATAGGCATCATAAATACTGTACTGCCCCCCGGCAAAACGCAGCGCGTTGGTCAAAATCGGCAGAAGAGTGGCCTTTTGATTGGCATATGCCTGCGCCAGGGACAGGCAGGTCAACAGGATGGGGACGACATAGGCAAAAAAAACACGGATCCCCGACGGCCACTTCGCCGACAGTATGGCGATCTGCCAGATGACCGCGGCCACCGCCACCATGAGCGGCAACGAAAAAGAGCTGATCCGTACGTAGGAGACCGGTTCCATCACCCCGGCAGTGAAGGTGAATATCGCAATCGAAGCCAGGAACACCAGCAGGATGCAACAGGCGACGATATTCGATGCGCCAATCCCGACGTCATGGCCCGCGAGGCGCAATGGGAAGACAGCCCGGCCCACCAACCAGACGACGACGCCAGCGAGGGCTCCCCATATGAAGATCCCCAGGAGGTCGAACCGACTCACATTCTTGACGAATTCAGCCATGTCAGGGCCGAAGAACGACAGCGGACTGTCGACAGGCTGCGAGCGCCTGAACGCAGTGTTGACGACATCGAACAGCGTGCCATCGTCGCTCAGCCGCTGAAAGTCGATAATGGGCCACCAGGTATTAACGCCGATATCCGACGGCATGCCCGTCGTAAGATAATTGAGCGCAAGAACGGAAACCAAGCCCAGGCCGGCAACGACGGCGAGGCCGAAGAAGGCTTTGGCGACGCTGCGATCGACGATGAAAAAACCCGTTGCCGCCAGCACACAGAACAACCCGACGACGGCCGACGAAATGATCAGCAAATAGGCCACAACGAAGCAGCACGCAGCCGCGCCTAACCACCAGACCAAGCGGGCATTGCCTGCCGAACGCACCATGTTGGTGCTCAGCCAAAGGATCGCGATCAAAAAGGGCGTATTGATCTCGTGCGCCTTCTGGAAGTGCCCCCAGCCGCCATTGGCCGCGTAAATGCCCGTTCCCACGGTATGCACATCGAGGGCCAGGTACAGGATGACCGCCACCCACGGCCACAGAGTCTGCGGACAGATGCGCCGTATCAGCGAATACAACGCCAATGCCGTCGCAATGACAAAACAGTATGTGACCGACGACGGCGCAAGCGGATCGGTGAGCAGCATGCTCAGGAACATCAATCCCACGCCCTTTGAGTAGTAGTATTGGTACCAGAAAGCGTTGGGCCAGATGCTGTGGCTGTCGATCACCATCGAATAGAACTGCGAATAATGCAGATAGTAGTCGTGGCCGCCCTGCGGATAGAGGCCCTTGACCAACAGCAGGATCGCGCCGGCGAACAACACGCCGATCGCCATGGCGGTCGTCAAAGCAGTGTCGACTCGCCAACTATTGCGGACGTACCGCGCGACAGACGATCGGGCCTCTTGCAGAACGCGCACGAAGTCACGATAGGAGACGGCAATGATCGATGCAGCGATCAGGGCCGCGACAGAACGCCAGTACAAATATGCATAGCCGAGGACGAGCATGGCAATCGTCAACGCCGCGGCGCCGACGAAGAAGCCCAGCGCCAGTCTTTCGTGAAGCTGAATGTCCGCCACCGGTCGATCGCCGACGCCGAAGACCAATATCTTGTGGCCGGTGAAGCAGATCAGCCAGAACAGGTAGGCGATGAAGACGACGCGAAATGCGTTGTAAATGCCGCCAAGGCCGCGCTGCAAATAGTGGTTGTCGTAGACATCAACGAAATTGAAATAGGCCACGACAGCAACGAAGCCGCCTAGAAACAGGCAGAACCACAAAAAGTCGCCCGCCGAATTGTAGCTGAAAGGGTTGAGCTGATGTCGGGTCGGGCGAACCAGAGGAGGCGTAGGCGCCTCTGATGCAGGATCGCTTGCACTGCTCATTCTATCCAGGACCCAATCCGGCGTTTCAGTCGCACGCTATGCCATATCAGGGCCGCAGACAGGCTCGCAAGGGTCACGAAGCGCGAAGATTGCGATGATCGCCGGCCATCGGCTATCCGACTCTTTTGGGGTCGATACCCATCCCCGTCCTGGCCATATCTGCTTCATGGTCGGAAGGCACTGCGAGACTGCCATTAACGCGCCCGTGAATACGGTTCGACATGCGGCGCAGCAGGATCTCGGTGAGCGTATGGGCGACCGATAGAAGATTTCGCCACGTCAAGGCGTTCGAAGAGCCGGCGCGTCGCTCGGTAGCAGACAGCGCGACTTCCTTGAACGTCGCGCCTTGACCAAGCAGCAGGCACAAAATGTACGCCTGAAATCCAAATCCGCGGGTATCAGGATGCCATCTCATCACGTTATAGCGTCGATGAATCGGCAGGCCGTTGTAGTAGTGCAGCGAATTGCCGCTCAAGAGATTCACGATGGACGTATAGGTCGTTGAGACCACGTGCCGGAGGAAACGCTTGTGCTCGACCTCGACATAGTAAGGGATAATGATGTCAGCCTCACCCAGCGGCCGCAATACGGTGCGGATGGTCGATTCCATCTCCGAGTTATCGCCGCAAATCGCGCGGTGGTATCGCCCCTTCCCGATGAAGGTCGAATCGATATAGTTCTGAGCCCAACCTTTGTTCATCGCGTTTTGACGGAACACGATGTTGATGTCGGGATGTGCCGCAATGTAGTTCCGGATCAGCTCGGGCGAGCGATCTTTTGAACCGTCATCGATAATCACGATGTCGTAGGTCAAACCGAGTCCGATCATCGCGTTTTGCACCGTATCGAGCGTCGCGATGATGAACTCATCTTCATTGTAGCAAGAGACAAAGAAAGTGATGTCGAATCTGTCGCCCATATTGCCGGACAGGATATCGTCGGCATTGTGGAAGCGTCCGGCTGCCGAACTCAACGTGAATTGATCTCTCATCACGGTCTCCCGACTTCGATCGACGGCGTGAGAACTACAGCGACGTCCCGATGCAAACGAACCGGGATCGGCGGCACTCGGCGGTTGGGCACTGAATCTGCCAGAGCTCGCCAGGAAAAGCGATACTTCATCTTGGTCCACCCTTGCAGGCATTTCGAGTTTTGGTTGCAACCGCTGCCGGATGAGCGGCCGTTCTCAATCGCCCCAGATGACCTGGAGATCGCGCTTCTACCCGATCGATCATTGGCCCTATTGAGACGGTTGGCGCTTGACCTCTTCGTCTTCGGCGATTCCGAAACACGCATTTATCGCACGCACGTCTTGAGCGACATTGCCATACGCCGTCCAGCCGACAAGCCGACACGGCAAGACTTGCGGCTGCCCAAACAGGTTCTTCTGCACAGGATAGCTATAATTATGACTACGCAGAAAGTCCTCAATGGCGAAGGCCCTTCCTGTCGTTTCGTAGAGTCGGCTGCCCGCTGTGAAATTGTTCACGTACGCCTTTCGCGGCTCCAGGACCTTGATCGGCTCCCGTCCGGAGAACAGGCGCGGGATCATGCCGTAGTCGATATTGGCAAAGTGCTTGCGGCTGTATTTCGCGAGTCCCGAAGTGCTGGTGAAAAGGGGATGTATGAACACCGAATGGATCTCGACTCCGCCGTCGACAGGCCAAAAGACTTCGCGCGGATGTTTACCGAAATCTTCGTTTTCGACAGCGACGATTTGCGAGCGAAAGTAGTGATGAGCATGTTCCGCGGCCAGCGTTGCCAAATCGTCCGTCGAGATCCTTATTGGTCCGTCGTCGCCAAACCGCACGTCAAGCGCCGGCAGAAACGTCTCCGTCTCGGCGACGATGTTTCCTCCCCCACAACATTCGTATCCCTCATGGCGATAGTTCGCCATATTTTGCAGCGAACCGTCTGCGACGATCGAGTCCACCGGTATCATGAACAGGTGGGACGCCGCCCCCTCTGCGAAGTAAATTGAGCAGTGATCGAGCATCCCGTAGAGAATGTAGAAGTTCTGGGCCAAATGGCCGGTGATCAACGTTCTTATCATTTCATCGGGAACGATAATGAACGAGACGTCCGCAACAGCCGATAGCTTGTCGAACAAAGGATCCTGCCGCATATGCCGTTCGCTCGCCGCGTCGGTCACGATGCTGAACACTACCTGCCCCTGAAGTCGAAGCGCGGGCAGATTGCCCTCTGACAGCATGGATCGCAGATTGTATCGCAAGAAATTGTCGACGTACTCGTCACCCCAAACGATGCATCCCATCGTGAAAATGTCCTGGCCTGGGTGCTGTGCGCGGTAGGCCTCACCCTGCCTGCTGGACACACCGTATTGATATTCGCAGTAGTCGATGAACGTCCTCACTTCAGGGCGAAGCGGCAAATTGTGACCCCTGATCAGAATCAAGAGCTCATCGAATAGACCCAGGCGCAGCAAATTGACCCATAATTGATCGAGTGCGACGTTCTCGGCCTCGGTTCCCGTATAGGTGACCCTATTCTCGAGGATGATCTTCCGAAACTCCCCGAGCATCATCTCGACGTCGCCAAAGCAGCCGTTCTGGACTTCCGAGATGATCAGAGAATCCGTTTTCCTTAACAGGTCAACCAGCGTCGGTGCGGGAGGAGACGGAGGAAATCCGAACCATGCCGCCATGCCTGCATCGAAAGCGCGTTTCGACTTCGAGAACCCCTGACGAACCGTTTGCGCGAGCTGCCTCGGCATCAGATACGCGACCTTAAGAAATTTCCCTGGGGCAGGTTCGAGAACGTCGGGCCGCTCCGTGCTACCTGCTTCTGACTGTTGTTTCGGAGGCATGTCTTGCAGCTGATTGCGCCCTCTTGAATGTGATAGCTACCTTGAAAGGTACCGTCCAGACTCTTTCCCGGCATCCCCCGCGGGACCGACCCTTGCATGCGGAATGCTCACTCCATCAAGCTACAGGCTTCGGGGCCCAAAGGGCAACAAAAGCATCATGCGTCACGATGTGAACGACGTCGACCAGGAGGAATTTGCGGACTGCCGCTGCAAGCCTCGAGACGCCCGCGCTGGCGTAAACATGGCCTGTGAAGTAACATTGTGTCGGGATCGACCGTTGGGGTCGATCAAGATCGGCGCGACGCGAACCGCAGCGAACAATGCCAACCGACAATAGCAGCGCCGAGACGTCGTCTGAAAAAGCCCCCCGGCCAGCGCCGGGGCAACGCAAATGGTCTCACCTCTCGGCGATTCTCAAGATCGGCGTTACCCTCCTCATACTGGGACTTGTCGTTCGCTCTGTTGACCTCTCGAGTGCCTGGGACCACATCGCCAACCAGAATTTACCGCTGGTTGTACTTGCTGGCATAGTGCTGGTGTTCCAGGTCGGTCTTGGCGGGACGCGCTGGTTTATCATTTTGCGGCGTCTCGACGCCAAACCGTCGCTGTGGGAGACGCTGAAGCTATTCTATGTCTCCGTCTTCTTCAATTCCTACGTGTGGGGCGGAATTGGCGGAGACCTGGTGCGGGCGTGGCTATCGTACCGCAGCAACATCAGCGCCAAGACCGCGATCACGTCGGTTGTGCTGGATCGGGCGGCCGCGCTCGCCGGCGTGGCGTCACTGGTTTTGCTGACGGCGCCGTTTTTTTTGTCCCGCGTTGGCGCTTCCCTGCCCCTGCTCGTGCCCATTTTCGTATCCATGGTCGGACTGGCTGCGATCTTCGTAGCGGCGCAGTTCGAGCGGTTGCCGATACGCTGGCTGCGATTCCGCGCTCTAAGTCTCCTCCAAGGTCTGGGCGGATCTGTCCGCCAGGTTTTTTTAAAGCCGACCAGCGTGTTGCCGGTCATTGGAGTCGCAATTCTCAGTCAGACGGCGCTGGGAGCTGCGACCTACACCGTGGCGACCAGCCTGAACATGCAGGTAACTTTCCTCGAGTGTGTCGTCCTCATGCAACCCGTGGCACTGGTCGCCAATCTGCCGATATCGGTCGGAGGATGGGGTGTCCGTGAAACGGCGATGATCGCGCTTTTCGGCCTGATCGGCGTACCTGCGAGCGCCACCTTGGTGTTATCGATTCAATTGGGGCTATTATCCCTTATTGTCGCATTGCCCGGTGGCCTGCTATGGCTCGCATTGAAATCGAGAGCGCCAAGTCTTTCGGTCGCCTCGTCATCCAGTCCCTGAGGCGAAGGCGTTCGACGTGAAGCACGCCTCATAGGTGAAATTTCATCCATGCTCGTAACCAATTTCAATGTGAAGTACGTCCTCTACAAGATTGTATGCGCATTTTACCAGCTCGCCGACGTCGGCCTCATTCATCCCATGCGGGAACGTTCGATCCGCGCCCTCAACCGTACGGTCGACTATATCGAGGAGTCGATGCCGGATGCGCTTGGCTTCGAGAACCAGCGCGAGCTGACGGCCTATGCACTGAAGGCGGCAGAGGTCGACGGACATTATCTGGAGTTCGGCGTGTTCACAGGCGGCACGACGCGCTTCATCGCTGCTCGGGTCGGCGGCCGTAAGGTGCACGGTTTCGACAGTTTCGAAGGTCTGCCCCAGGATTGGGGAGGCTTCAACCTCGGACGACGCGCTTTCGATGTTGGAGGAAAACTCCCCCGTGTACCGGCCAACGTTGAGCTTCATCGCGGATGGTTCGACGACAGCCTGCCGCCGTGGCTCGCCGCAAACCCGGGGCCTGTTGCGTTCATTCACGTCGATTGCGATCTTTACAGCTCGACTCGAACGATCTTCCAGTCACTAGGGGATAGAATCGTTTCCGGCACCGTCATCCTGTTCGACGAGTACTTCAACTATCCGAACTGGGAGAAGCACGAATTCAAGGCGTTCCAGGAACTCGTGGCGGAGCGGCGGATGAAATATACCTATCTCGGCTACGCTCGCCAGCAAGTCGTCGTCCGGATCGATTCTGTGGACGGTCCGGCTCAGTAATCGCTTCCTGCTCGCACCTTAATCCCGCATCGATTAGAGACTTCGGCCATCGTGATTGTGCAACCTAGGGACGACGACGCCTCGCTGACC
>Ga0137413_10001010_pt1 | contig 10552 bp, 2 predicted proteins | sample CZODoug2_1_16fun_FD_108280 | JGI IMG/M metagenome (GOLD analysis project Ga0137413, IMG submission 108280) | Vadose zone soil fungal communities from Angelo Coast Range Reserve, California, USA - CZODoug2_1_16fungal (Illumina Assembly) | ecosystem: Environmental > Terrestrial > Soil > Vadose... | reverse complement strand
ATAAGCTACCTATTTGTACTGTTTGCACAGTTTTCTTAGGTTTAAATCTTTCTGTTTTTAATCTACCTGCTAATCTTATTCTTATTCCTGTAGTTTTTGCAGGTGCTACAGGATTTGTAATTATCTCTTTATAATTATCCATATTATCATAAAGAATAGATGAAGGTATAAGTAAATTTAATTTATTACTATTTTGGTTTGTTAATTGAGATACCATTTTTGTTTTTTGTTTAATAATTAAATCTTTACTATAGCCCAAGCCTGTATTATCTAATTTAATATGATATTTATAAAAAGGAATAAGATCTTTATTTAAAGTAGAAGAAATATTACTATTATTATTTGAATTTAGATCCATAATTACATCTGAAGAGACATAAGGAATAGAACTATAAGGTTTTAAAAGATAGTTTTCAATAGGTAATAATTGTGCACCAGAAAATGTAATATTTTTTAAATTTCTGTTTTTCTGTAAAATTATCTTAGAACTTTTATAAACAGAAATTTTTTTTCATAATTTTGTTAATAAAAATCTGAAATTGAATGTTTTGGTATTAGCGCTTACACTTCTAGCTAAAATATTAGGTTCATGACCAATATTGTAAAGCCTTACCAATTGAACTTCTATTTCTTTATTGAAAAATTTTAACAATAAAGACTTAAGTAATCCAATTTTTAATCATCAATAATCTTTATTTACATTTAATGACTTATCAGTAGCTTTTATAAAATTAGAAATATTTTGTTGAAGCATTAAATTTTTATTTGTATTTTTAAAATTTGGTTTACGTCTAGAAAAAAGAACAGTGTTATTGCTTTTAAATTTAAATTTTTTGTTTTTATTAGAACCTATAACATAGTATCACTTTCCTTTCACTTTTTGTTTTAGTTCTTGTGTTTTTTTCAAAGGAAATACCAATGTACTTTTAAATCTTGTTTTATTTCTTCTAATTTTATTCAATTTATACAATTTGAAAGCATAAGCTAATATATTATTAAAATTATAAAGTTTTCCATTTAAACATGCTTTATTTAATAAATTTTTTCTTTTCTGTATTCTTTTTCAATATCAGAAAGCCTTTTTATTTTTAGGAGCTTTTTTATTTATATTTTTCATAACATAATCAATAATTTTTGCCAATTTTTCTGATAAATGTTTTTTCATATACGTTCCTTTTCCTAGTAAAGGTGCTGTACTGTTAAATTTAGATTCTTGATTATTTTTATTAGTAGGATGCGGAGCGCAGTATTCAAACACTGTTCCTATTACATAATAAAGTCTTAAAATTAATTTATCAGGAGTTTCTATAAAAACAGGCTTACTTATACTACTAAAAAAAGAATGGAAAAAATATTCAAGTATTGTACTTACTCTTTTTTTATTTTGTATATTACTATTAATAGTATTAAAATTATAACTAATAGACTGAGATTGACTTAATTTAGGATCTATTTTAGGATGAGGATAATCTTGTATTCTCTTATTTGCAGCAATTTTAAGTTTATCATGATTACTTAAAATAAAATTTATATTAGAATTATTTGTAGAGGAAACAGGAGACATAATATTTTTTTTTGCTAAATAAAGAATTAACTTAGCTTTATTACTATTTATAGTATCATGGAAACCTTGTTTTTTATTAACTTGATCAATATTAGTTGGAGTTAAAGTACTTAACCCTCTAATTACATTACAATTAGTTTTTTGTCCAGTTCCAATAGAAAGAGGCATAAATAATTTAAGCTTTGGAAAATAATTTAAATTTAAAACATTATAGGGATTTACTTTAAAAAAATTTTTATTAAATTTATACATTTTTATATTTTATTTTAAATCCTTGCTGTAAATATAACAGTAGGATAAGATTTTTGTTAGTTTTTTTTATCTTGTACACTTGTATTTTAGAATTAAAATTTTTTAATATTGCAGCTTAAAGACTGTAAAATATAAGGTAATTAATTTAAAACAAAAACAACAAATATTAAATTATACCGAATGGTAAATTTAATAAAAAAGTTTAAGTTTATTATTTTTTTATTTTTTTATTAGTTATTAATTTATTTCCATAAAAAAAACTCTAGTTTGCCTTCTTATTAAATAATAGATAAATAAAACCAAAACTAAAGTTAAATGTACTTTTCCAGACTTCCGCACTTATTAAGTTTAGAAAAGAAAAAAAGAACATTAAGATTTTAGTCCATTTCTTTTGTATAAGGATCAACTACCTTTCCTAGCTTTGCAACATTACTTATTCGCTTACTATTCATACTTTAAATTTTTAATGTATAGAAAATTAATTGGAAGAAGGACAAGGAACTAAGAGAAAGAACAATTATGGTTGTTAAATATGTTTTTAGTTTTAGGTTTAGTCTCTTCTTTTAAGAAGAAGAACACCAAATTAAGTAATTATTATTTTGTTTTCTGATCTAGCGAAATTTTATAATATTTTCGCAATTTTCTTTTCTTTTGTTAATTAAATTTTGTTAATTAAATTTAAAACTTAAAATTTAAAGGCAATCTTAAAAATATAATTTTTTTAATTTAAAATTAAAATCTTGATTTATGTGATATGATAAATGTCTTTTTGTTTTTATTTGTAGTATATTTGAAAATTAAATTTAAATTTTACCCTTTTTTAATTAATTAAGGATATTTTAAAAGCATAAAAAAAGAAAATTTGTAGTTTTTAAATTTTTTAATATTTAGTTTATATTTATTTATTTAGTTTATATCTTATTATTTTATTGTTTTTTCTTCGACTTCGATCTTCGAACCTTCGAACCTTCGATCCTTCGAACCTTCGAACCTTCTAGCCATAGGGAAGATAATAAAATTTAGATATTCTACTGTACTTGAATTATTGAGTACTATAGCAGCCTGTCCTTTTTATTTTTTAGTTTATAATAAGAATTGTAATAGAGTTATAATCAATTATTAAAAGACTTATAACAAGAATTATATTAAGATAAGGAAATAATAATAAAATAAAATTGAAGAAAAAAGGGGTTTGCTGAAATTTTTTTATAAAACTAAACCATATTTTATTAAAACATTTATATTAGTAAATATATTAGTAAATATATTTATGAATATTATAATAAATATATTAGTTAAAAACAAAAAGTTTAGGTATTTAGTACTATTTGTACATTATCTTTTAAACTAATACGAACAAAGAGACTCGAACTCTTACGGAAAGACTTCCACTTCTACTTAACAGAAGTTTGGCTACCAATTACAACATGTTCGCTTTATTTTTTTAATTTTTAATTTTTAATTATATTTTATTTCTATTTTTTAATAAAATTTTACATTTTATGTATAAACCTAAAAAATTTATATAAAAATTTTTAAAATAAATGCTTATAAAAAATATACGAGTAATCAGATTCGAACTGATGACTTCGACTTGGAAGGTCGTAATTATTCCAACTTAACTATACTCGCTAATCTTATAAATATTAATAAAAATATTTATAAAATATTAAAATTTATATTTTAAATATGTATAACTCACCAATTAAAATTTTATTGGTTAAATAAATAAAAACATATAATTAAAAACAAATAGTATTAAATATAATCATTATAATAATATAATATTAATAATATAATATTAATAATAAGGAAATAAAAAAATAAAATTATAAATGAAATAATTTATACTTTATATAATTATAACACTCTTTTAATAAAAGAACAAAATTTTAAACAATGAAATAAATAAGGTTTAAAAGAAATTATAATTAATAAGCCTAATTATATGAAAATAGTAAAAATATTTAATTAGTCTATTTTCCTTTTTTTTCATTTACTTAACTAAATCATTAAATAAAAATTTTTTGCAATACAATTAATTTATTGACCAAATTATTAAAATAGTACTACCACTACAAATACAAAACAAACATCTTATTGGATTTGAACCAATACTCAATTACTTCGAAGGTAAACGCTTTACCATTTTAGCTAAAGATGTAAAAAAAGAATTATATTAATTAAATTTATAATTTTCTCCCTTCCCTAGCCCTAGGCTTCGAAGCGAAAAGATTTTGGCCAATAGGAAAAATTTATCTTGGATTTTATTTTACGAGTAAAGAGACTTGAACTCTTACGATCAAAGAACATGAATACCTAAAATTCACCTGGCTACCATTTCAGCATACTCGTTTATTTTTTTTATTTAAATATAACTAATTAGTATATTCTAAATTAATAAGATTAAACAATCTTATTAGGTTCAATTTTTCTTTTAATAAAGAATAATATTTATTAGAAGTATTCGAAGTCTTCGAAGGAATATTATTATATTGTCTTTTTTCCACTTTTTAATTTAATTAAAAAAATTTATTAATTTGAAATTTCAGTTTTGAAATTTAATACAGCTAATATATAAAAAATTCTATCTTTTTGGTTCTTAACAATAAGTTAAATTTAAATAAAATAATAAGATTAAATTATTAAGAAAAAGTAATAAGGGCAAGATTAAAAAAAAACAATTTTCCTACCTTCCATTCGAAGCCTTAGGGCTACGAAGGTTCGAAGATCGGAGCGAAGAATTTTCATTTATCTTTAAATAAATTTTAAATTTTATATTTATAAATTGTCCATTTTTAATTTTTTGCTTGTGCTTGTGCTATACTTAATAATCCATAGCCTATTTATAATACCGAAACCTAATTTGTTAGGTAATTTAGATTAGTTTTATTTTTACTTTTTAATTTATTTAAACTAGAAAAGAAAGTGCTTTTTAAATTATTTAAATTTTAAAATTTTACAGGAGAATGAAAGAATAAATATTTTAAATTTTAAATTATAAAAATATTTTAAAATTTTTAGTTTTAAATTTATATCTTTAAAATTAGACACTAAGAGGATTCGAACCTCTGATTGGAGTATTAACAGTACTCTGCATTAGCCACTTTGCTATAATGTCCAACAAAAACTTCGCTACGATCCCTTCCCTTCTTCGAAGCTTAGGCTAGGGAAGGAAGAAAATTATATTTCTACTATAAATATAAAAATATTCAAGGTATAAAACAATTGCAAAATTTTAATTTTAAATTAATAATATAAGAGTTTCAAATATTAAATAAATTTATTCTTAATAGCGTTTACTGGAACACCGAAGTAAAATTTAATTTATTAGAATATACCTTTTTTTGATACACTACGCAAATAATTGTTGTGATATAAAATATTTTTTTAGTCTAATATAAACTAAAAAAAAGGAAGGTAAACCTTTCATTAAAATTTTTTACTAAGCTTAAATTTTAATACCTAATTATTTTCTGGTAGGCGCGACTCGAACACGCTATATGTCTTACACCCAAAGTAAGCGACCAGCCAGTTAGTCATCTACCAGTGTAAATTAGATTCAAGAGATTATTTTTTTATATTAATACTTTTACATAATATTTATTTTATAAACATTAAAAAAAATATTATAACCTTTGACTAGGTGCTGAACTTTTGTTTAAATCTTAAGAAATAATTTAGGATTAAAAAAGGATAAGGCAGTTTTCTATTAAATATATATTAAATTGAATTTAATTTACTATATTAAGTTCATTTTTTTACTATATTAAGTTCATTTTTTTAATTTAGTTTATTATTAGATTATATTTAATACTACTTACTTTTAATAAAATTTATTTACAATTTTAATTAAAGTTTAATAAAATTTATTTAATTATTTATTAATTAGCCTTTATTTATATAGTAATAAAATATTTTTTCTGTCTAGAAGCTTTAAAGCTTCGAAGCGAAGATCTATATATTTATAATATTTTGTTTTTTCTTCGATTCGATCTTCGAAGACAAGAATCTTCTTCTTTTCGAAAATAAGAAAGCTTTATTGTAAAAAAACAAAAACCTAAATTTTGTTTAATTATATTTTCTATAAATTTTTTATAAAAAGAAATTAATATTTAATTAAAAAATTAGAACTAAACAAATTGGATGTGGGAATATTTAAATTTTGTACAAAAAGGCCAACTTTAAAACCTTTACATTTATATTATAATATTTAAATATCTATTTTATTTATTCAACATTATTTTAAATTTAAAATTAAAGCTTAAATTAATTGAACGCCTTTTCTTTTTTATTTAATAAGGGGAAAATGTAAAAAACATTTTTGTTTACCTTAGCCTTCGAAGATGATAAGATCTTAAAGTTTATATTTTATATTTTATATTTTATATTTTTTTATTTTATTAAGAAAAATAAATATAAGATGTTATTGGATATTTAATATTTTAATTAATTTTAAATTTTAGAAAGATAAAGAGAAAAGATTAATCTTTTTGTTTTAAAAAAGTTTTACTATGATATTTATACAAATTTCAATTAAACTATTTTACTATATTATTATTAATTATAAATGAAATATTTGAATAAATAAAAAAATAAACATCCAAATTTGATTAAAATTTCTAAGATTATGAAAACTAAAGATGATTGTTCGTATCATCTAATACATTTAATCTGTCCCTTCTCCTAAAGGATAAGTAAATTGTTTTTTTTTCCTTCGAACCTTCGAACCTTCGAAGAACATCATATTTTAGTATTAAATATTACTTAATAAATAAAATATTATATTTTTATTACTTAATAAAACTATTATTTGTAAAATTCAAATAGAAGAAACATACTCTAATATAATATTTAAATTTTCATTTACATTTATATCTAGATAACCTAAATTTAAATTTTAAGTTGAATTCTTATAACTAAAACTATTTTTAAGTTTAAAATCTCATTATTTATTATTTTTTTATTTTTATAATAAATAATAAATAATAAATAATAAATAATAAATAAATAAATAATAATAAATAAATAAATAATAATAAATAAATAATAATAAATAATAAATAATAAATGAAGTGTTAAGAATTACTACTACTAATTGAAGGTATTTAGCTTTCAATTATAAATTTCATCCAGGGCTATAAATAATAGTATTAGTATTGTATTTATATTTTATTAATATTAGTATTAGCTTGAGAGGATGTCCTTGTAGTTGAAATTGATGAACAAGAACAAAAAATTTAAATTACTATATTAATTAATATTAACAAGATACAATTATAAAATTTTAAATTAAAATAAGAGTTTAAATAATTAATATTTAACATTAAATATTGAAATTAGAAAAAAGGGGTTGATCTTGATTAAAAGTTATACTATGATATTTTTTGCAGAATTAGTTTGATTTTAATTTTTTGCTTAGGAATTAGTCTTATAAAAAGAATAGGTATAAGTTAAATTAGTATTATAAACGATTAAGAATATAAGATTAAGAATGAAAGCATTAATGTGAATAATCCAGTCGCTTCGGCTAGAGCGAAACCTAAAATAGCTAAGCTAAACAGTTGACCAGCTTTTTCAGGGTTTCTAGAAGTTGAAGCAATAAGCGAAGCGAAAATTAAACCAATTCCCACTGCCGCTCCTAATAATCCAGAGCAAGCTATTCCAGCACCAATAAATTTTGCAGCAGCTAACATAAAATTTTTAAATTATTTAGTTATAAGATAATGTCTAACATATAATTTTGTTTGTTTTTTTTTCCTAATGAACAAGAACAAAAAATTTAAATTTAAATTACTATATTAATTAATATTAACAAGATACAATTATAATTTTTTAAAAATAATAAAATAAGAGTAAAAAAAAACTCCATTTTTTTTGTAAATTTTCCTTGCTGGAGGACCATTTTTTTTTAATTTTAATAAAGTTAGATATTTGTAAGACAAATTTTGTAAAAATACTGAATTTAGTCTAAATTTTAATAGGTAAAAATAGAACAATTTTTTTTCATTGTTATAGCCATGATAATAAAAAAATTGTTTTATTATTATTATCAGCCAAATTTAAATTTTATTATAAGAACAAGCCTAATTTTATTATTTTTTTAATAATTAAATAGACTAATAATACTATTAAATTTATTACGCTATCCTTAATACATTGAAAACATATTTGTTATAGTTATTATTATTCTAATTCTAATTAGGTTATAACCCAAATAAATCAGAATATATACATTTGTATTAAAATTTTAAAATTATATAATATTACAACTGATAGTTATAATTTAATAAATTTAAATTTAATATAAAATTTTAATAAAGTTAAATTATTCTTCTTTCCCTTCGAACCCTAAGGCTAGAATATCGGAGCGAATAAATATATTTTAACATTTATAAATACAATTAAATAACCTTAACATGTTAGATTTAATTTTTTTTAATTATTAATTAATAAAAAAAATTTTTACTTATTGCTATATGATAACGCACACCAATTTCTTTAATTTTATCTTTTAATTTTTCCAAATAAAACTATTTTTATATTACCTTGAACCTTAACTTGATTTAATAATTTAAATCCCAGTTTTAAATATCTTAACTATTGGAATAAATGTTTAAATTGAAATTAATGTTTAAATTAAATTTCTTCGATTCGATCTTCGAAGACAAGAAACTTAATAATTTTGTTTTTATTTTCTTCGATTCGAATAAAATAAATTTTATTAATAAAATAATCGGCTTCGGAGAGCAGAAACCTGAAATTTTAATAGAACAAGAAAAGTAACGTAATCAGAATTAAATTTTAATTATTTTTAATTAAAGTTTTTCTCTTCTCCTAAATCCAAAAGGACGCTTGCTTAATAAAGAAAAAAAAATCCTATAGTACAAAAACAGGATTTTATTGTTCTTTAAATTACCTTTAAATTATTTAAATTATTTTACAAAAAAAGAATTTGAAAATTTTTTTAATATTAATTATTTAAAATATAAGGAGTAGAGTAATCGAAACTCTGTATGTAAAGTGTAAATTTACCGCTAAACCACTCAGCTAACTCCCTTTTGTTTAATTTAATTAAACCTTAACTCTTAAACCTTAAACTTTTTTAATATCTTTATGGATATGTAAAGTATTAATAAAATTAAAATTAAATTTTAAAGAAAAATGAACAAAAAATTTAAATTAAAAATAGAACAAAATAAATTTATTTAATTTTAAGTTTTTAATTTACAAGATTTTTTTTAATATTAAGATTTTTTATCTTCTCTTCGATCTTCGAATAAATTTTGTTTTTAAATTTTTTTATCTTTTCTTCGATTCGAAGAAAAGAATTTTTATACTAATAAAGTTTAAATTTAATTTAAATTTGAAAACAAAATAAAAACCTTGTTTTTTTATTAAAAAAGATGAAGAGTAAAATTTAAAAAGAAATTTTATATTTATAATATATAAGATATTATATAAGATATTTGATATATGAGAAAGAGTAATTTTTTTTATTTTTTTGGCTTTATAAATTAAAGTATAAAGGATTTGAACCTTTAATCAAAAAATTCATTTTTTATTTTTATAAAGGATTTAAACCTTTTTTTAAAAATACAAAATTTTATTTTACTTGCTTACCTATTAAGCTAATACTTTTATTAAACTAATACTTTTTTAAACTAATACTTTTTTTTAACTAATACTTTTATTTCACTTTGTGGATACCAACATAAGGAAAATAAAAACTTAAAACTTTTTTTTTATTAAAAAAAACGACCTTAGCAAATTATGATTTTTTTTTTAAGAATATTATTATTCGCTTATATTTTTATAATGTTTATATTTGCTTATATTTTTGATAATTTTTTTCTTATATTTTTTTTAATGAGAAAATAATAGGATATTAGGTTATCTGATACCCAGCTACTTAATAAAAAGAATAATTAAATTAAAACAATATTTAAATTTTTATTTTAATTAATTTTTATTTTGTTTTTTATTTTTCTGTCTTCCTTCCATTCGAAGCCTAAGAATAAGGGTTCGAAGAGCGAAGCGAAGAATAAAAATTAATTGTTTTTTTGATCTTCGAATAATAATATTTAACATTTACTCTTCTTTTAAATTTTTAAGGAAATTAAAATTTTAAAACTACAAATTAAATTTATCAATTATTAAATAGGAAATAAATTAAAATTTATATCTATCCTATTCTTTTATTATAATCAAATTTAATGACTATGATTTTTTGATCTGATCCTTAAGTTTTCCTTAATATTTAATTAATTTTATTTGAAAGATTAAGATTAAGATTAAGATTAAGATTAAGATTAAGTAAAATGTTGGTTTATTCAAGCCCAAGCCAAAGCCAAAGCCCAAACCAAAGCTAAAGCCAAAGCACAAGAACAAAATTAAATTTGTTAATTCCTGTTCTTTATAGGAATAAGAGCATGATAAATAAATTAAAATTTTAATATAATATAATTAATACTATTAAAATAAATATTTTATAGGAAGATTTAGTTTAAGTATAAAGGTGAGAGTATATAGTAATAACAAATTTAAAGTCAATTAGTAGTGCTAAGCATATACAAGCACCCTATAAATTAGAAATATTCTTTTTCTTGACTAGAAATCAAGTTTTATCCTTATATATTTTGGATAAATATACAAAAATTGTTTAACAAGATTTCTATAATAGTATCTAGGGGATGGTTTCAAGCTTTATATTCAATCAGCTTTTTTCCAATATGT
>Ga0137413_10001008_pt1 | contig 10554 bp, 10 predicted proteins | sample CZODoug2_1_16fun_FD_108280 | JGI IMG/M metagenome (GOLD analysis project Ga0137413, IMG submission 108280) | Vadose zone soil fungal communities from Angelo Coast Range Reserve, California, USA - CZODoug2_1_16fungal (Illumina Assembly) | ecosystem: Environmental > Terrestrial > Soil > Vadose... | reverse complement strand
CGGCGGTCGACCACCTCGCCGAGCAGCAGCGCCCTGCCGTCGCCGAGCCGGGGCACGTACCCACCGAACTGGTGTCCCGAGTACGCCTGGGCGACCGGGGACACCCCGTCCGGCGCCGCGTTGCCGGCGAGCAACGCCACGCCCGCCGATTCTCGGAGCAGGTCCGCGTCGACGGCCAACTCCTCGGCCAGTTCGCCGTTGAGCACCAGCAGGCTGGGCGCCGGGACGGGTGTCACCCGCCACGGCATCGAGAGGCTGGGCAGTTCACGGGCGTAGGAGTCGTCGAACTCGAACAGCGCCCGGGTCGCCATGCTCATTCCACGAGGCTACGTGCCCCGACGCGGAGCCAGTTGCGTTGCGCCGCCCGTGAGCACCCCCACCGCGTGCCCGCTAGCCGGAAGTGGCAGAAGCGATTGTCTGGCGCCGGAATTGCGCCGGTGTGGTGGCTGTGGCGAGCCGGAATGCGCGGCCGAAAGCCGATTCGGACTGGTAGCCGACCCGGGCGCCAACCGCGCTGACGGGATGGTCGGTGGTGATCAGGAGCTCGGCGGCCGTCATCATCCTGATCTTGGTGAGGAAATCACCGACGGTCATTCCTGCCTCGCGAGTGAAGTGGCGGATGAACGTGGCACGCGACATCGTGGCGAGTTCGGCGAGCTCGGTTATCGTCCAAGACTTCCCGGGGTCGCGCAGCACGGCGTCGGTCACGGTCCGGAGGCGCTCGTCGGCCAGCGCGGGCCACAATGCGTGATCAGTGAGCTGACCTGGTGCGGCGCGCAACGTCATGGCCAGCAGGACGTCGCACAGCGAGGAGAGGATGGCTGCCGTTCCCGGCCGTTCTTGGTTCGCCTCGCCGCGCATCAGGGCGCTCAGCATCAGTACCTGCTCGTTGGACCCCCGACCGAGGCTCACGTGCACGACATCGGGCAGGCTGGCGAACAGAATGTCGCCGGTGCCCGGGCTGAACGTGTAGTGCCCGCAGAATAGGTCGATCGTGCTACCGCTACCCGAGGTGAGTGCTGTCGTGAAGGCGACTCCCGGCTCCTCGCGCACCACCCGCCGCCGACCGGTACCGCTTCGGATGACGTGCGCCTGACCACGCGGGAGCAGGACCATATCCCCCGCGCTCAGCTCGATCGAGCGATCGGCGAGTTCCAGCGTGCAGGTGCCCGCCAAGAGCAGATGAAACGGCACTTCGGTCGGCACACGGGCCTGGTGGGTGAGGATGGCGCGTCCGGCGAGCAGGCAGCGCTTGTCCACGCGTCCCTCCAGTCGGGCCAGGCGGATCAAGTGACTGATGCTATCCATGAGAATGCCATCCACGAGACTCTCGCGATAGAAACTGAGTCGAACTAGCCTTGTCGGCTCGCTTCCTGCGACGGAGCCTAGATGACATGGGAAACATGATGGAACCGCTAGCGGTGGATCTTCTTGTCATTGGTTTCGGCAAGGGCGGAAAGACGCTGGCCGCGACGATGGGTCGCCGGGGAAAACGCGTCGTCATGGTCGAGGCGTCTGACCAAATGTACGGCGGTACCTGCATCAACGTCGGTTGTGTACCGACCAAGGCGCTCGTGCACCGCGCCGACTCCCGCCGCCCGGATGACGGCGACGAGGCGTGGTACAGCCAGGCCATCGGCGCCGTGACAGACCTGACCACGCTGCTGCGCGGCAAGAACTTCGAGATGCTCGACAACATCGACACCGTTACGGTCGTCACCGGCAAAGCGTCGTTCGTCGACTCGAAGACCGTCGAGGTCAGCGCGGGCACTGACCGGCTCACCATCAGCGCGGACACCGTCATCATCAACACCGGCTCGGTGCCCGTCATCCCGGACATCCCCGGCCTGTGGTTCAGCCGATACGCCGCGACCAGCACCGACATGCTGCACACCAGCCAACTTCCCAGGCGACTGGCCGTCCTTGGCGGCGGCTATCTCGGCCTGGAGTTCGCCGCGATGTACCGGCGGTTCGGTTCCGAGGTGACCGTGCTCGAAGCACAACCGAAGTTCATCGGCCGCGAAGATGACGACGTCGCCGAAGCGGCGCTGGGCATTCTCCGCGACCAAGGGATCACCTTGCTCGCCGGATCACGGGTCACCGAGATCCGGGACGGCGCCAGCGGCGCGACCATCCACTATGAGCAGGACGGCCACGCGCACACCCTGGAAACCGACACCATTCTCGTCGCGACCGGGCGCGGCCCGGCGACCGCCGAACTCAACCTCGCTGCCGCCAACATCCGCGTCACCGCGCTCGGGGCGGTCGAGGTCGACGAGCACCTGCGCACCAGCCAGCCGCACGTCTTTGCCATCGGCGACGTCAACGGCGGCCCCCAATTCACCTACATCTCACTCGATGACAACCGCGTCGTCGCCGACCAGCTCATCGGCCACGGCAAACGCTCCACAGCGGATCGGCTGGCCGTGCCGCACACCGTGTTCATCACGCCACCGCTGTCCACCGTGGGCCTCACCGAGACCCAAGCCAGGGAGCAGGGGCACCGTGTCAAGATCGCCAGCAAGCCCATCGCGCAGATCGCCGCAATGCCTCGCGCCCGGATCATGGAAGACACCCGAGGGATGATGAAGTTCATCATCGACGCCGACACCGACCTGCTTCTCGGCGCCGCCCTGCTGAGCATCGATTCCCAAGAACTCATCAACCTTGTGGCGCTCGCCATGCGCCACCACGTCACCGCCGGAGAGCTGCGCGACACGATCTACAACCACCCCAGCTCCACCGAAGCGCTCAACGAGGTCCTTGCCAACGCCGCGTGAGCAACGGCCGGACAGGCTCAGCCGAACACGGTCTCCAGCTCGAAGGCGTCCTCCCCGACCCAGATGCGCAGCCCCTCGGCATCCTCGGTGATGTACCCGTCCTCTTCCTCACCGAGCTCCCGGGAGGCGTCGAGGGCCCGTTCGCTGAGCGAGATGCGCCCGTTCCCGAGGTTCATCGGCCGGTACTCCGAGGCGAGGAACGCGGTGCGGCTCTGGGTGGCCAGGAAAACCGCGTTGCGCTCGCCCACCTGCGCCAGGTAGCTGCGTGTGGCCATCGTCGGACCTCCTGGCTCGTCAATCGCGCAGTATGGCCCAGTCCCAGGCGACCAGCGTCCGACCATTCCCGATGGAGGTCACACCGCTCGGCGGCGCTCGAGCGCGACGAGCGGGGCGACCACCAGGCACAGGGCCGCGATGACCACGGAAACCATGGAGGTAGCGGCGGTCAGGCCACGGCTCAGCGCGAGCAGGCCGACACCGATGACCGGCCCGCCGAGGCCGAGATAGCTGGCCATGTAGTACGCGCCGGTGACCGCGCCACGGTTATCCGGCGAGGTCACCGCCCCGAGCTCGTGTTGTGCCCCGGAAAAGACCAAGCCGTGCCCGGTGCCGGTGGCCAACATCGCCACCGCGGTGAGCGCCAGGCTGTTGGCCGTACCCGCACCGACCAACAGCGCCAGGCCCGCGGCCAACACGATCAAGCCGATGGCCTGCGCCGATCGTGGTTCCAACCGGCGAACGCCGAGTTGCACCAGGCCCGAGGTGGCGATCATGAGGGTCAGCGCCCCGGCGGTGAGCGCGAGGTGGGTTGTCTCGAGCAGCCCGCCCACCAGCGACGGCAGCACGGCGGAGAAGATCCCGAGCACCGCCCAGGCAAGGAACGAAGACGCAGCCACGAACGTGAACGTGCGACGAATCGGCGGGGGAACGCCGATGCCCGCCAGCCGCCATCCCCGGCGGGCGCCGGCCGGGCGGCCCGGGGCGCGCAGGGCGGCAAGCGCGCCGAACACCACCAGCGCTAGATGTACGAAGAACGCCAGCCGCAACGGGGCCGGCCCGTACTGCGCCAACAGCCCGCCCAGCAGCGGCCCCGCTGCCAACCCGAAGGTGATGCACGCGGTGGCGGTGACAGCGGCCAGGCGCTGACCCCGCGCCGGTGACGGTCGGAACCCGGGCACGCTGTCGCCGAGCGTGGCCTGCGCCGCGGCGGCCGCCATGCCCATCCCGAGCCCCTGGGCCACCCGCGCCGCGAACAACCAACCCACCCCGTCCGCCGCGGCAAAGAGCAGGTCGCCAACGGCGAACATGGCCAGCCCAAGCAGGATCGGGACACGCCGCCCTACCGCGTCGGACAGCGGTCCGAAGATCAGCAAGCCGGGCAGGATGACGGCCACCGCGGCCGCGTAGAGCAGCGTCTGGGTGAGCGGCGAAAACCCCATGACGTGGCGAAAGGTCCCGTAGAACGCGCTGGGCAGATTGTTGCCGGAATAGAGCACGGCGAGCGCGGTTGCACCGGCGAGGAAGCCGCTCACAGCGTGCGCTCGCGCCGGCTCCCGATCCCTGGCGCCGCCTTCCACCAGCTGAGTTTCGGACCGAGATTCAGTGGCCACAAAGCAAAGCTACGGGGCAGAGTTCTAGAATACAACCCAGATGCGCCCTCCTCAGGCCCGGCAGATGCGCTCTACCAGGTCCTGCCAACTCTGCGCCACCCGGTCGATGTGCTGAGTGGCTTCAGTGGGTCCTGATGCGGACAGGTACAGCAGGAATGGGCCTTCGAGGGCGGCGGTGAGTTGGACCGCCAACATGTCGAGATCGGCGGCGCCCAGGTTGGCCTGTCCGAGCAGCGTGCGGATGTGAAACCGGGAAATGGTCCCCTCCCCGGCCGGGATCGGCTGGGTGCCGTCCAGCGCGGCGCGGGCGATGTCGTAGTGCCCGAGCATGAAGCCGGTCCGAGCCCGGCCGTAGGCGACCAGACGTTCCACCGGCCCCGCACCCGGGCCAAGTGGCGGCGGCCCGGACAGCACCTGCTCCTGAAAGGCGCGCTCGTCCTCGTCCAGCAACGCGTGGAAGATCCCCGCCCTGGTGCCGAACCGACGGAACACCGTGCCCTTGCCCAGGCCCGCGCGCTCGGCCAGGCCGTCCATCGTCACCTTCTCCACGCCCTGCTCGGCGAGCATCTCCCGGGCCGTGGCCAGCAGATGCAGGCGGTTGCGCACGGCGTCGGCGCGCTCGGCACGGGGCGCTCCCACCGATAGCACGGGTCGATCCACAGGGGCACGTTACATCGGAAAGATGAACCGGGGTAAAGTCCGTTTCGTCTCGCGCGGCAACGAGGCCGACCCAACATCGAGGCGGGCGGACGTCCCGCCGACCTGAGGAGATACCGATGAGCCTGTTCCGGCTTGACGCCAGCATCCTTCCCGGCACCTCGGCCAGCGCCGAGATCGCCGACCTCGTGCAATCCGAATGGGCCGCCGCCCACCCCGGCGAGCCGGTCATTCGCCGCCATTTGGGCAGCGACCCGCTGCCGGCCGACGCCTGGGCGCTGGCCACCACCGCCGGGTTCACCCCCGAGCCCGACCGCACCCCCGCCCAGCGCGACGCCCTCGGCCTGGCCGCCAACCTGGCCGAGGAGCTGACCGCCGCCGACGCGGTACTGCTGGCCGTGCCGCTCTACAACTACGGCGTCTCCCAGCACTTCAAGACATGGGCCGACCTGATCATCGCCGCGGTGGCCCTCACGCCGATCTTGAAGGACAAGCCCACCGTGCTGGCCACGGTGCGCGGCGGCGGCTACGGCGCTGGCACCCCCCGCGAGGGCTGGGACCACTCCACCCCCTACCTCAGGCGGATCCTCGCCGACATGTGGCAGGCGGAGCTCACCGTCATCGAGCGCGAACTCACCGTCGCCGCCGCCACCCCCGGCATGGAGAGCCTCAGGGACCTGGCCGCCCAGCTGCACACCGACGCGCTGGAGGCCGCCCGCGAGGCCGGCCGCGCGCTGGCCACCAGGTAAGGGAGGAGAACACCATGGCGCGTCTACAGGACAAGGTCGCCTTCGTTACCGGAGCCGCCCGGGGCCAGGGCCGCAGCCACGCCGTCAGGCTGGCTGAGGAGGGTGCCGACATCATCGCCGTCGACATCGCGTCGCAGATCGACACGGTCCCCTTCCCGATGGCCACACCGGACGATCTGGCCGAGACGGTCAAGGCGGTCGAGGCCCTGGATCGCCGCATCGTCGCCAGCCAGGCAGACGTCCGCGACTACGGCGCGGTGAAGGCGGCGCTCGATGAGGGGGTCGCCCAACTCGGCCGGCTCGACATCGTGGCCGCCAACGCCGGCATCGTCAGCTTCGGCGCGGCCGAGGAACTGACCGAGCAGGCCTGGCGGGACGTGATCGACGTCAACCTGACCGGCGTATGGCACACCGCCAAGGCGGCCATCCCCCACCTGCGGGCGGCCGGCGGCGGCTCGATCATCATCACCAGCTCCGGCGCCGGTCTCAAAGGAACAGCGAATCTCGCGCACTACGTGGCGGCCAAGCACGGTCTGGTCGGGCTGATGCGGACGCTGGCCAACGAGCTGGCCCCCGACCTGATCCGGGTCAACACGGTGCACCCGGGTTCGGTGGACACCGACATGATCCACAACCAGGCGCTGTATCACCTTTTCCTGCCCGGCCAGCAGGGCGAGATCACCCGGGAGCAGGCCACACCGGCATTCCAGTCGCTGAGTGCGCTTCCCATCCCCTGGATGGAATCGGTGGACATCTCCAACGCCGTGCTGTTCCTCGCCTCCGACGAAGCCCGCTACATCACCGGCGTCACCCTCCCCGTCGACGCCGGGTCACTCGTCAAGTGACCCATCTGCCAGAGATATCGCGGCGCGGGCTGCTGGCCACCGGCCTCGGCCTGCTCGCCGCCGCCAACGGACTCACCCGGCCCGCCGTAAGCGCGGACCGCGCCGCGCTGCTGGCCGACCCGCGTACCTTTCCCTCGCCGGAGCTGGCGAGTTATGTCGACGAGTTGTCAGTGCCGCCCGTGGTTCGTGGTGACCGCACGATGGTGATTGGCCCGTCGAGTCACCGATTTCACCGGGCTCTCAATCCCGCGCCGACGTGGTCATACGGCGGCACGGAGTACTTCGGCCCCACGATCGAGGCGCACTCCGGTGAACCCACCCAGCTGACGTTCCACAACACGCTCGGTAGGCACCTCTTCGCGGCCGACGTTGATCCGACCCTCGAGGGCGCCTCGGAAGAATCCCGAGTTAGACCCCCGGTATCTGTGCATCTACACGGTGCGGTGACGTCGCCCGACATGGACGGGCACCCCCACGACGTATTCCTACCTGGGACGTCGAAGACGTATCAGCATGAAAATCGGCAACAGGCGGCGAACCTGTGGTACCACGACCACAGCATGGGGATCACCCGGTTGAACGTCCACGCCGGTCTTGCCGGGATGTATCTGCTGCGCGACCAATTCGATACCGGGGACGCGGCGAATGGCCTGAACCTGCCCAGCGGCGAGTTCGAGATCCCGCTGATCCTTGCCGACCGTCGCTTCCACGACGACGGCTCGCTGAACTATCGCACGCTCACCCTTGTCCCCCAGGGGCGCTGGGACGGAGGGCAGATCGGTGACCGCCTCACGGTCAACGGAAAGGTTTCCCCCTATCACCACGTCGCCAGAGGTCTCTATCGGTTCCGCGTGCTCAACGCGTCCAATTTCCGCGGCTACAATCTGTTCTTCAGCAATCGAATGCCATTTTGGGTGATCGGAAACGACGGGGGACTGCTCGATCAACCGGTGCTCACGACGTCGGTCCGGGTGACCTCTGGTGAGCGCACCGACCTGGTCGTCGACTTCTCCGGTCTGCGCCGAGGCGACCGGGTCGAGCTGACCAACGATCAGGCGGTGCCTCCGGCAGTTGCGTTGGTGAGCGGCGCCGAGGTTCTCCGCGACGTTGTCCGGTTCATCGGCACAGGTGCCCGGGCGCACGGGGCGAGGCCCCCGGCGCGGCTCCGCGGCGGCGCACGGCAACCTCCGGCACTGCCGGCGCTGGGCCCACCCGAGCGCACCCGGGTTGTCACGCTCACCCAGGACCTCAAGCTCAGACGATGGCCGCCAGCCGGCATGTCGCTGAACAACCTGTGCTTCTCCGACGATCCGATCGCCACGCCGAGGCAGGGCACCACGGAACTGTGGGAAATCGTCAACACGACCGCCGACGACCACCCGATCCATCTGCACCTGGTGAACATGCGCCTGGTCAACCGCCAAGCCTTCGACCTGGTCGGCTATACGCTCACCAACCCCCGCCCCAAGATGGGCACACCGTGGGCGCCGCCCCCCGACAAGTTCCTCACCGGCCGGCCGCAAGCCCCGCAGCCATGGGAATCGGGGCCCAAGGACACCGTCTCGTGCCCACCGAACATGGTCACCCGGTTCCTGGCGCGCTTCCCCACCGCCGACGAACTCGGGTTCGATCCGGACGCCAAGTTTCATTCAGCGCACGACATGGAGCTGCAAGGATATGTCTGGCATTGCCACATCCTCGACCACGAGGACGACTGCATGATGGCCCGCTACCGACTGGCCGCTGTCCCCGATTAACGGAATCAACGGCTCGCGCAGACCCGCCGCGGCCGGCACAGAGGCTGCAGGACCCGCGCGAGCTGTACGGGGTCTGCGCGGGCCTGCCGGGCGAGTGGCGCCGGGTCCGCGCCAGCGGCACGGGTCCGCCCCGTGAGCACACGGTTTGCGCCGGCAGCACTGGCTCTGCGCCAGGTTGCCGCCGCCCGTTGCGACACAGACCGGCCGCGGCCGGTGCAGAGCCTGCGGGGTCTGCACCGGCCACACTGGATCTGCGCGAGCCATGCACGAGTCGCACCGGGTCTGCGCGAGCCGCACGGGGTGCGGGCGAGCCGCTCGCGGTGTGTGCGAGCCATGCACGGGGATGGACGAGCGCTGACCTCGGGTCAGGTTCCGGGGCCAACCTGCCTCGTGTGTAGTTCGGCAACAGGAGGCCGGGCTCCGGCGTGATGACCCTGCGCGGTGTGCAGCTCGGTAACCCGAGGCCGGGCTCCGGCGTGATGACCCTGCGCGGTGTGCAGCTCGGTAACCCGAGGCCGGGCTCCGGCGTGATGACCCTGCGCGGTGTGCAGCTCGGCAACAGGAGGCCGGGCTCCGGCGTGATGGCCCTGCGCGGTGTGCAGCTCGGTAACCCGAGGCCGGCGCGCGCCGAGGCCGGCACGCGCGCCGGGCCGGGCCGCGCGCCGGGCCACGCACGAGTTGCGCGCTGGGCTGGTCAGGGACGGGATGCCAGCTTGGCTCGGCGGGCGAGTACCGCTACGCATCCGGCCGCGAGCACCGGGACCACGCCGCACACCGCCATGCCGACCCGAGGGCCCGCCTGCATGGTGATCCACCCGATCAGCGGGGCACCGAGCGGGGTCCCGCCGACGAACGCGAGCATGTAGAGCCCCATCACCCGCCCGCGCATCGCCGGGGCCACCCACAGCTGGACCGACGAGTTGGCGACCGCCTGAAAGACCAGGTTGATCACGCCCATCCCGACCAGCGCCACTAGGAACACCCACAGAACAGGCGCAACCGCGGCACCGGCCTGGGCCGCCCCGAAGCCGGCGACCAACATGACGAGCAACCTCGGCCGGGCACGCCCCCACCTGCCCGCGATCAGCGCTCCGGCTACCGACCCGACCGCGAGCACGACGTTGAACAGCCCATAGAGCTCCGCGCCACCCCGGAACGTGGTGCTCGCCATCGCGGTCAGCACCACCGGGAAGTTCAGCCCGAACATTCCGACCACCCCGACCAGCACGATCGTCCAGGCCACGTGCGGGCGCGCCGCCACATGCCGTAGCGCCGAGCGCAGCTGCCGGCGTTCGCGGCCGACCGAGGGAACCGGCAGCAACGCCACGCGGCGGATCAGCGCGAGCCCGATGAGCGGGCCGACGTAGCAGACCGCGTTGGCCGCGAACGCCCAACCGATACCCACCGTGCCGATCAGCAGAGCCGCGACGGCCGGCCCGAGCAGCCTGGTCGACTGGAACACAGCGGCGTTCAGCGCGATGGCGTTGCGCAGCTGGCCCGCCGGCACCACCTCGTTGACGAACACCTGGCGGGTGGGGTTGTCCACCACGAACACCAGGCCTGCGGCCAGCGCGAACAGGTAGACGTGGCCGGCGCGCACCTCGCCGGTCAGGGTCAACACGGCGAGTGCCGTGGTGAGCGCGGCGTTGGTGGCCCCGGTCGTGAGCAGGACGATCCGCTTCCGGTAGCGGTCGGCAACCATGCCGCCGTACAGGCCGAACAGCAGCATCGGCAGGAACTGCAGAGCCATCGTGAGACCGACCGCCGACGCGCTGCCGGTCAGCTCGTGTACCAGCCAGTCCTGCGCGATGCTCTGCATCCAAGCGCCGGTATTGGCCACGCTCTGGCCTGCCAGGTAGATCCGGAAATTGGGCACCCGCAACGCGGTGAAGGTGCCGCGGCGGGGTTCGGTCAAATCGGTCTGGATGGAGATCGTGCTGGGGCGGACTGCCGCCGTGGTCACCGCGAACCCTTCGTAGAGATCAGGACGAAATCCAGTCTCACCAAGTTCAGGGCTATTCTGAACCCCGATTAGTCGACATACTGCTATAGAGGATCGTTATGACTGCCCTGTACGAACCAGCCCAGCTGCGCACGTTCCTCGCGGTGGCCCAGACCCGTAGCTTCACCCAGGCGGCCGCGCGCCTGGGCGTCCG
>Ga0137413_10001007_pt1 | contig 10554 bp, 8 predicted proteins | sample CZODoug2_1_16fun_FD_108280 | JGI IMG/M metagenome (GOLD analysis project Ga0137413, IMG submission 108280) | Vadose zone soil fungal communities from Angelo Coast Range Reserve, California, USA - CZODoug2_1_16fungal (Illumina Assembly) | ecosystem: Environmental > Terrestrial > Soil > Vadose... | reverse complement strand
GCTCTTTCGGCCTACTCCATCATGGCGATCGAATATTCGGCGAGCCCTGCTAGGCTTGCTCTCGATAGATATTGAGATCTTGCGGCCCGCCGATGTTCACCTCGATCTCAGCGATAAGCGTTTCCTAAATCACCGCCAAGAATTTTCAAAAGAGGGCCCGCGAATGCACAGCCGGCAAACAACGCTTGTTGACTACTCGCGACCAACGCCACTGCGCCAATCGGCATCGGGCGCGGTGACGGAGGAGACGGGGATAGCCCGATCCATCACCTTCCCGATGTAGCGTACGCGTGTTCCTGTAGCGGATGGCCGAACGATCGGAGAGGGAAGATGTGTGGAATCGTCGGTTTCGTCGGTCGAGGGCCGGCCGCTGCGCCTATTCTGGATGCACTTAGACGGCTGGAATATCGAGGATATGATTCCGCCGGAATTGCCACGCTTGAACATGGTCTCCTGACGCGGCGACGCGCAGTGGGAAAACTCAAGAACCTGGAGAGCATGCTCGATTGCGAGCCGCTGGTTGGCCGGATAGGCATCGGCCACACGCGCTGGGCAACTCATGGTCGTCCAAGCGAAGACAACGCCCATCCGCACGCGGTTGATGGCGTTGCGGTCGTTCACAACGGCATCATCGAAAATCATCGGGAGTTGCGCAAGGAGCTCAAGTTGGCTGGTGCGTGTTTCGCCACGGACACGGACACCGAGGTGATCGCTCATCTGGTAAGCCAGCAGCTGAAGAAAGGATGCGAACCGATTGACGCGGTTCGCGCCGCATTGCCGCGCCTGGAAGGCGCGTTTGCGCTGGCGTTCCTGTTTGAAGGTCACGAAAATCTGATAATCGGCGCGCGCAAAGGGTCGCCACTTGCGGTCGGGTATGGCCGAGGCGAAATGTACCTTGGGTCTGACGCCATCGCTCTTGCGTCACTCACCGACATGATCAACTACCTGGATGACGGTGATGTTACGGTCATCACGCGGCAGGGTATCGCGTTTTTCAATGCACAGGGCGAGCGCCTGCGGCGCTCGCCAGCCAGGATCGCCGGCGCGACGATTTTCGCTCAGAAAGGCGAGCATCGGCACTTTATGGTCAAGGAAATTCATGAACAACCGGGCGTGGTTGGCCAGACGCTCGCCCAATACATCGATGTCGCCAGCGGCACGATCAAAATCCCGAAAGACGTGGAATTGGGGTTTCGCGATATCAATCGAGTGTCGATTACAGCCTGTGGGACGGCCTTCTACGCCGGGCTGATTGCCAGGTACTGGTTCGAACGGTACGCAGGGCTCCCGGTGGAAATCGATGTCGCGTCGGAGTTTCGCTATCGCAACATTCCGTTCGATCCCGGCAATCTGGCGGTCTTTGTATCGCAATCGGGAGAGACCGCCGATACGCTCGCCTCGCTGGAATTTGCCAAGGCGCGTGGGCAACGGGTTGTTTCGGTTGTCAACGTGGCCAGCTCGACGATGGCGCGCGCAAGCCAGATCGTATTGCCGACACTCGCAGGTCCGGAGGTTGGCGTCGCTTCAACCAAGGCGTTCACTTGCCAGCTGGCGACGCTAGCCTGCCTTGCGATAGCAGCAGGGCGCGCCCGGGGTGTGCTCTCGGCTGACGGCGAGGTGGCCCTGGTGCGAGCGTTGGTCGAAGTTCCGGGCTACATGACGCGCGCGCTTGAGCTGGAACCGAGGATCGGCCAGCTTGCTCGCAAGCTGGCGACATCTCGCAATGCGCTGTTCATTGGCCGTGGAACGAACTACCCGCTTGCGCTGGAGGGCGCGCTCAAGCTCAAGGAAATCACCTACATTCACGCCGAGGGTTATGCCGCCGGAGAACTCAAGCACGGGCCGATCGCGCTCATCGACAAGGAGCTCCCTGTCTTCGTGATTGCGCCGGGCGACATGATGTTCGAAAAAACCATGTCAAACATGCACGAGTTGATCGCTCGTGAGGGCCGCACGATCCTCATTACGGATCGCAAGGGAGCATCCCTTGCGTCAGCGGGGAGCTGGGTGACGCTTGTCCTTCCGGACATGCCGGCCCTGGTGGCACCGCTCGTCTTCGCGTTGCCGCTACAGCTAATTGCGTATCATACGGCGCTCGTCCTCGGAACCGACGTCGACCAACCGCGCAATCTCGCCAAGTCAGTGACTGTCGAATAGTTCGGCGATCCGGGGCGGGCACGGCACCCGCGTTCGGATTGTTACCTGAGAGCTGATCGATGGCGCGGGACTTGTTGGAGAAGCGACCATAGTGAACTGTCATGGGCTTGTATTCACATGCGCATCGCGATGATCGGCACGGGCTATGTGGGGTTGGTATCCGGCGTCTGCTTTGCAGATTTCGGCCATCAGGTCACCTGCGTGGACAAGGATAGCGACAAAATTGCAGCGCTTTGCCGCGGCGAAATTCCCATTTTCGAGCCCGGGCTCGGCGATCTGGTGGCTTCGAATGTGAAGGCCGGGCGGCTGAGTTTCACCAGGGATCTCGCCGCGCCGGTTGCCGAAGCCGATGCGGTTTTCATCGCCGTTGGCACGCCATCGCGGCGCGGCGATGGTCACGCCGATCTGACCTATGTCTACGCGGCCGCGCGCGAAATCGCCGCCGCGTTGTCCGGCTTTACGGTGGTAATCACCAAATCGACCGTGCCAGTTGGCACTGGCGACGAGGTCGAACGGCTGATCCGCGAGACCAATCCACGGGCCGACGTGGTGGTCGCATCCAATCCGGAGTTTTTGCGGGAAGGTGCCGCGATCCGCGATTTCAAGCATCCCGATCGGGTCGTGGTTGGGACCTCGGACGACCGCGGGCGCAAAGTGCTCGGTGATATCTACCGGCCGCTGTCGCTCAACAAGGCGCCGCTGATGTTCACGGCGCGGCGCACCGCCGAGCTGATCAAGTACGCCGCCAACGCCTTCCTTGCCACCAAGATCACCTTCATCAACGAGATGGCAGATTTGGCCGAGAAGGTCGGGGCGGATGTGCAGGAGATCGCGCGCGGCATCGGGCTCGACAACCGCATTGGCTCAAAATTCCTGCATGCCGGGCCGGGTTTCGGCGGCTCCTGCTTTCCAAAGGATACCCGCGCGCTGGTGAAGATCGCGCTGGATCATGACGTGCAGCTGCGGATTGCGGAAGCGGTGCTCGCCGTCAACGACAACCGCAAACGCGCGATGGCACGCAAGGTCGCCAACACGGTCGGTGGCTGCCTGCGCGGCAAGATCGTGGCCGTGCTCGGTCTCGCCTTCAAGCCCGACACCGACGACATGCGCGAGGCGCCGTCAATTCCGCTGGTGACGGGTCTGCTCGACATGGGCGCGAGAGTACGCGCGCATGACCCGGTCGCAATGGAGCACGCCCGCAAGGAACTGCCGGACATCGAATACTGCGACGATCCTTATGCCTGCGTCCGGAGTGCGGATGCGCTGGTGATCGTGACGGAATGGGCGCAGTTCCGCGCACTCGATCTGGCGCGTCTGAAGCGCGAAATGGCGCGGCCCGTAGTCGTCGATCTGCGCAATATCTATCGACCCGACGAGATGGCTGCGCTCGGCTTCATTTACGAGAGCGTCGGGCGACGACGGACGAGCGAGTTCAATATTGTGGATCCCGGTCGCAGTCCTGCCGAGCTGAAGGTCAAGGCGAGGATCAAATAGGCGATGCTGGCGATCGTGTTTGACGTCGCCGTTCCGCGGAGCGGCACATGCCGCAGTGGAACTCTCACGTTCATTACGGTGTCGCCGGGCCGTCTCGCGTTGTGTCCAGGTCCGGTAACATCACTTCAATATATTCACAATGAATTGTGGTCGGAGATCTATTTCCATCGAACAAGACTCTGACACTGTTAACGTGGACGCTCCTTCCGACGATTGTTCCCGTTTTTTTGGCGAGGCGTGCACAGCGTAATGCACCAAGTGGGCTCATTCGAATGCGAACGCCAATGGAAAGATCGGGATTCATTGGGCCAGTCCAGGCGGGCGGCGGCAATCGATTCAATACCAGTGCTATTCTAGCACATCGTCGCGCGCGGCTGGATGCGGTTCACCGAAGTACCTCTTTTGGGGTATTCGCGCGCCGGCCTGAATCGGGTAGACGCAAACCGGCGCGGTTGTGCATCCGCCGTGGCTTCACGTCATTCGAACAGGTGAGCAAATGCGCATTGCCCTGTCATATACAGCGATCGTCTGGTGCATCGGCCTTGCGATCTGGATCGCCGTCGGCGCGGCGCTATAGCGACGCCTCGGCATTTCGCGAAAATCTCGCTGTCCAGGTTCGTTTGGGGCGCGGGGGAGGGCACTGCGGGAACAGCCTCGGTCACACCGCTGAATTGGCCGTACTGTCGCCAGTTCTGTTTGCGCCCCAGGTCTGTTTGCGCCGCAGATAAAGTATTGGCGAGCGCCAGGGTGTTTGGCTAACGCCGTCCCGGTTCTATCGCTTTCGAGACACGACGATAAAGTTCTCCGCGAGCCATCCGGGGACCTTGAGCGCCCTGCACACCCTTTCGAACGGCTCGACCAGAAGCTCGCAGAGGCGTGGAAAGAACTGGCCCGGTCGCGGAAGGTAGCCGTACGATCTCGTATTCAGGATCTCAAATCCCTCCTCTTTCAGAACTTTCGAGAACTGATCCAGTGAGAGCGTGTTTCGAGGCGTGCTCGGATACGCCCAGTTCAACCCGCGACTGACCAGGCCAATCGGCGACGTTGCGTTCAAGTGGATGTTGCAGACCAACACCCCCTCCGCGCGGAGGTGTCGATAGATCGCCCGCAGCGCCTCCCGCCTGAGAGTCTCCTCCGCATTCAGGAAAAACCGGAACGCGGTGACAACGTCGAATGTCTCTGCGAGAGAGAGCTTGGTGATATCGATGCAATACAACGTCACGTTTTCGGGAGCCGATGCCCTCATGAGCATGGCTTCCGACACGTCGACGCCGATGACCGTGCCGAAGAACATGGCTGCAAGCCTGGTGATGCGCCCGGTTCCGCAGGCAAAATCCAGGATGGCCCGGTCGCGCCCACCGAGTGAACGCAATTGGCTCTCGATCAGGGGTTTTTCAATTTTTTGCCAGAGCGCCGCGCTGTAGCCGGCTTCAAATGTCTTGTCGTAGTTGCTGCCAGCGCCTGCCGCTTGGTGGCTCAGGCGATAGCCGTAGCAGGGAGGAGTCTCTCTGTTGGGCAAGGAACCCCCCTTGGAGCGTCGCAACGGCGAGCACTAGCGGTATCCCGGGAAAATGTCTTCCTCCACTTGCAGGATGTCGGAATTGCAACGACCATCGCCCTGGCGGGCCGACCGCGCGGCAGTCGCATCGACTCGCTTCCGATGTCGCGGAACGGGTCCCTCCTCCGATCGTCGTCGGCGGCGGCTCAAGCCGAGGACGGCCTCATGGAGCGGGTATGCTGCTCGATCGAATCTGGAACGATGACCCACACGAAGCCTGGCGCGTGCTGCGCGCCCCGGCTGTCGCGTGCACCGTGTCCGCCGAGAGAATACGGATACAACTATTCGCCTCCCGTTGCGCGGATTTGGTCTTGGAAAAGCGGGCCTGAAAAGCCCGCTCAGGCAAAAATATCTTGTCGATCCAATCCCTTATGGGAGCACGGAGAGATCAAGGAAAGGCCAAGGAGAATCGATTTCAAAGCGGCGAGGTGAACTCCCGTCTGATCCCGCTTCAAGCCGGCCCTCCGGCTTCGGTCAGGGACTTGACGATCGCGTGCGATCGGAAAGCGGTCGCCAGCGCGCCGATCATCCCGTTGCCCGATCTGGCAAGCTCCCACGGCGATGGACGGGTTCGAGCACCCGCGGCCTCGGTCATGAGGGGTCCTGCCGTCGCGAATAGGGCGGCAACCATCCGTCGGTTCTGCTATCATTGGATCATGACGATCGGGATCGCCGGACCCGGACGGAAAGCGCCAGGGCAAAACGCCGTGGTCAACCTCATCATTGTGGCCGTCGCCATCGGGATTTGCCTGAGCTTGCTCGGCCTCGCGAGCGACCTTCTGGTCGATTGGCTGTGGTTTTTCTCGATCGGATATCTTCATATTTTTTTGACGAGCATCGGCGCGAAGGCCGTTGTCTTTTTCGCCGTTCTTGCGGCAACCGCCGTCCTCCTTTGGCTGAATGGATGGCTCGCAGTGCGCTTTGCCCGACGGCAGTCGACACAAGTTGCCTCCGCCGCGGTGTGGAAAGCTGCGGGCACGACGCCGCCCGGCCTGCTTGCGCTCATGCGCGATCGACTGCCCTGGTCCCGGGTCATCGCAGGCGGTGGCGGTTTGCTCGCGCTGTTTGTCGCCGCGTCGGAGGTCGGCAACTGGAGTATCTTCCTGCAGTTTTTCTATCAAGTGCCATTCGGTGCCGACGATCCGCTCTACAACAAGGACATCGGCTTCTATCTCTTCTCGCTACCCGTCTATATCCTCATCAAGAACTGGATGACGCTGACGCTCGTTCTGGGCGCGCTGTTCGCCGGAGCTGTCTACTGGGTGCACGGCGACATCGAATACGACGTTAACCATCGATCAGTGTCGCCGACCGTGATCGCCCACGGTTCAGCATTGCTCGGTCTTGCCTTCGCGGTGAAGGCCTGGTCCTGTGTTCTCGATCGCTACCTGCTGCTCTATGCCGACAACGGTGTAGTCGTCGGCGCGAGCTACACCGACATACACGTGGGGATACCTGGACTGTGGCTCCTGTTCGGGTTTTCAATTATTGCGGCGTTCGTCGCGTGGGCGAACCTCTGGGTGCGCACCTACTGGCTTCCTGCCGCCGCATTCATGCTCGTCGCCATCGGCTCTTTCGTGCTGTCCGGTGCAGTCCCGGTGCTGTTCCGGCAGTTTTTCGTCAAACCAAGCGAGTTGCAGCTCGAGAAGCTCTACATCGAACGTAATATCGCACTCACCCGGAAGGCATACAATCTCGATCAGATCTCGGCAAAGTCGTTTGCGGCCGAACAGAAGCTTTTTCTCGAAACCCTGGAGGCCAACAAGGCGACAATTGAAAATATCAGGCTGTGGGATTGGCTGCCCCTGTCGGATACGTACGCGCAGCTGCAGGAGATCCGCACCTACTACAGATTCCACGATCTTGACGTTGACCGCTACTGGCTCGATGGAGCCTACCAAAGCGTGATGCTCTCGGCCCGCGAATTGCGGCCGTCCTTGCTGCCGCCGAACGCCCAGACATGGGTTAACCGCCACGTGCTGTTTACTCATGGCAACGGCGCGGTGATGAGCCCGGTCACCCGCAAGAGCACTGAAGGGCTGCCGTTCTTCTATTTGCGGGATATTCCTCCGGTTGCTGACGGAGGACCGAAGATCGACGAGCCGCGCATTTACTACGGCGAAGAGAGCGACGGCTACGTCATCGTCAAGGGAAGCGTACCGGAGTTCGATTATCCGAAAGGGAAAGACAACGTCTATGCAAGCTACGACGGTGTCGGCGGTGTTCCGATCGGAGCGATGGCGAGGAGAATGCTATTCGCATACTACTTCAACGACCCGAATCTGCTTCTCTCAAGCTACATCACGACCGACAGCCGGATTATGATCCGGCGTGATATCCGGGAGCGGGTGCACACGATCGCACCGTTCCTCAAGCTCGATCATGATCCATACCTCGTTATCAGCGACGGGCGGATGTTCTGGATGCAGGACGCCTACACGACGAGCTCCTATTTCCCCTCTGCGCAGCCTGCGCCAGGCGTCGACCTCAACTACATTCGCAATTCGGTGAAGATTATTGTCGATGCATATAACGGGACCGTCGACTTCTATCTGATTGACGGCGGCGATCCGGTTGCCGGAACCTACCAGCGCATCTTTCCCAGCTTGTTCAAGCCGTTCGCGGCCATGCCTCCAGACTTGCAGAAGCATATCCGCTATCCGGAGGATCTGTTCCTGATTCAGGCGCGGCTGTATCAGGCGTACCACATGGAGGCGGCCGACGTTTTCTACAATCGCGAGGACCTCTGGCAGTTCCCGCGCCAACCGGGCGGCGGCGGCAGCGCAATGATGGCGCCCTATTACATCATCATGCGGTTGCCGGGGGAGCCGCATGCCGAATTCTTCCTCATGCTCCCGATGGTGCCCAGCCATCGCGACAATATGATCGCGTGGCTCGCGGCGCGCTGCGACGGGCCCGACTACGGCAAGATGATCGTCTACGAGTTTCCCAAGGAGAAGCTCGTCTATGGGCCGTTCCAGATCGAAGCGCGGATCAATCAGAGTACCGAGATATCCCAGCAAATCACGCTGTGGAACCAGATGGGCTCGCGGGTCATCCGTGGTGCGAACCTGCTTGTGATCCCGATCGAGAACTCGATCCTCTACGTATCGCCGCTCTATCTGCGCGCGGAGCAGGGACATCTGCCGGAGCTAAAACGTGTGATCGCGGCCTATGGTGAACGCGTGGTGATGAAGGAGACGCTTGCCGAGGCCTTGTCTGCGCTGTTCGTGGAGCCTGGTGCAGCGCCGGCTGCCTCAAGCACGCGCGAGAAGATACCCCTCACTGGCCCGGCGGCAAGCCAGGCGCAGGAGGCGCTCGATCGCTACAATCAAGCAGTGGAGCGATTGAAGTCCGGGGATTGGAAAGGCTTCGGCACGGAGTTCGACGCGATGCGCGACGTTTTGGAGAAAATGAACCGACAATCCACCGGCCACTAATGCCCCGAATGTGAAGTCGAGCGCCGCCTCGGGCGTGCCAAAAACACTACATTCACTTTACGGATGTCCGGCGTCTCGACCAGATATGTCACATTGGACAGGGAGCGGCTCTATCCGTTAGCCTGACAGGCGATGGTGTAGCGCGCCTCTAAATGGGTCCAAAGGCAATGAAAGAGAAGAAGGACATCGTGGAAAACTGGCTGCCGCGATACACTGGCACGCCGCTTTCTGAATTCGGGGAATACGTCCTCCTGACCAACTTCGACAATTATGTCGATTGGTTCGCCACGACGCACGGCAGTTCGGTAAAGGGCATCGATCGACCGATGCCCAACGCGACGGCCGAAGGAATTACTCTGATCAACTTCGGCATGGGAAGTCCGAATGCGGCGACCGTGATGGATCTGCTAAGCGCCATTGCACCGAAAGCGGTGTTGTTTCTTGGCAAATGTGGCGGCTTGAAACGCAAAAATCAGATTGGCGACTTGATTCTGCCGATCGCAGCCATTCGGGGCGAGGGCACCTCGAATGACTACCTGCCGCCGGAGGTCCCGGCGTTGCCAGCGTTCCAGTTGCAACGCGCGGCGTCAACGATGATCCGGGATCTCGGTCACGACTACTGGACAGGTACGGTATACACGACCAATCGTCGTGTCTGGGAACACGATGATCACTTTAGGGATATGCTGCGTCGTACGCGAAGCATGGCGATCGACATGGAGACCGCAACAATTTTCGCGGCAGGATTCGCCAACCACATTTCGACCGGCGCGCTGCTCCTGGTGTCCGATCAGCCAATGATTCCCGAGGGTGTGAAGACTGAAATGTCGGATCGGGCGGTGACCGAGAATTATGTCGAAATGCATATCAGAATCGGGATAGAGGCCCTGAAACTCGTGCGTCGCCGTGGCCGCAGCGTCAAGCATTTGCGCTTTGAAGATGATTTCGACCGAGGGCATGAGACATAAGGAGGCGCCGCGCCGCCGCATGAAGGGTGAAGATCGACGAGGCGAGGGGCGGTATCGAAGATGGCGCGCCGAAGCCCGACGCCGCCAGGTCGCGCGGCCTGGCGGCTATCGCGAAAGAAGCGCCGGCCGTGATTCAGTGATGGGCCGACACGCTTTTGACGCACTCGGACAGCAAATCACCGGACGCCTGATGGCTGACGTCACCCAGGCTGACGATGCCAACCATCCGCTTGCTCTTGTTGATCACAGGCAGCCTGCGGAGCTGCAGCTTCTCCATGTGCTGCACCGCCTTTGCAAGGTCGTCGTCCTCCCGGCAACAGTGGATACCTTCGGTCATCACATCGCGCGCCATCGTGCGGCGCGCATCGAAGCTGTTGCTCGTGAGTCCTTTGCAGACGATATCGCGGTCGGTTACCATCCCGATCAGGCGGTCGTCCTCCCCGATCGGAATGCAGCCGATGTCATGCTCCCGCATCAATTTCGCGAGTTCGTTAACCGGGGTGTTGGGGCTGACCCAATCGACACCCTTGTGCATCACGTCTTTGACTTTCATGGCGGACCTCCGTTACCGGGTTTCAGGTATACTTTGATGCAACGCAGCACCGCCCCCATCTCCCGACTATACGCCCGATCGGGTGCGACGGCATCGATTCCTCAAGGTCGCGGACGAAATCATCATTGCTGCGCGGCCGGACCAGACAAACGCCGTCGCTGCGACCGGCCTGAACATTGAGGCCGATTTCGCGGCCCGGATTCCGGAATGGTCGCTCAACATATGCCGAGCTGCGGATGCGGTCGACAAATCCTCAGTCGTGCGTGCTAAAGCGCCCGTGCGGTGCATTGGCCGTCAGCCGCGAAAACTGCGCGTGACTCATGTGGAGCAGCGTCTCGTGATCGCCGGCTTCCATATAGATGTCCGGCTGTGCCTCGATGCTGT
>Ga0137413_10001005_pt1 | contig 10562 bp, 10 predicted proteins | sample CZODoug2_1_16fun_FD_108280 | JGI IMG/M metagenome (GOLD analysis project Ga0137413, IMG submission 108280) | Vadose zone soil fungal communities from Angelo Coast Range Reserve, California, USA - CZODoug2_1_16fungal (Illumina Assembly) | ecosystem: Environmental > Terrestrial > Soil > Vadose... | reverse complement strand
GTGCGCGATGATGGCGATGTTGCGAAGTTTCTGAGTCACAGTGGGGCCTAGGGGAGGAAACCCGCCATTATAGGGCCTTTATGCTCCGCCTGCCCGGGATTTCAACGCTCGGCAATGATGGGAATCGAAAAAGCCCTTTGATCGGTGACTTCGTCGTGTTTGAGCGATACGGTCACGGCGACCACCAACACCCCTTCGGCGTTGGGCGTTACTTTCACAGTGTGACGATAGACCTCACCGGCTTCCGCCGAGGGGATATCCACTTGATTGGTGCCCGGTGCCACCGTGAGCCCATCGGCATCGCTCACCTGAATGCTCGCAGGACTGGCTGCAATTTGCGGAATGAGCGCCAGGTTGATATCCAGCACTTGCCCGACTTTCGGCCGCGCCCCCAAGTCGAACTTCAAATCGACCGGCACCACGGATTTGCCCTGATTCGCCGCTTCCACCATGCCGGCCGTTTGTTCTGCGACCGTGGGGCCGCTCTTGGCGACGACCGGCGCCTTGGGTTTGACGTGCGCCGGCGCGCCGCCCGGCGGGGCCGATTCTGAATCCCGGTTGCATGCGCACAATGCCGCCGCTACCGCACAGAGCAGCAAAACTTGGATTCTCGGTGTCCCCACGGTGCCGGCCATACTCGTATCATCACCAAATCTGTCGCCAATCACAACGTGCGACCGTCACAACTCCAACGGCGGCTCGAGCACCGCCGCCAACTGATCCTCCAGGGAGCGGTAGTGTTGTTCCCAATAGCGTGGCTCGGCGAACCACGGGAAGGCTCTCGGAAATGCAGGATCATGCCAGCGGCGCGCCAACCACGCCGAGTAGTGAATCATCCGCAAAGCGCGCAGAGGCTCGATCAACGCGATCTCACGCCGATCGAACGGCAAGAACTGCTCATAGCCTTTCAGTAAATCATGCAACTCCGTGCGCATTTCCTGCAGGCCGCCGGATAGCAGCATCCACAGGTCTTGTACCGCGGGTCCGGTGAGACAATCGTCGAGGTCCACGAAGTGCGGCCCCAGATCTGTCCAGAGGATATTGCCCCGATGACAGTCCCCGAGAATGCGCCCGACCCGCGCCCCGCCCCAATTCTGCGCTCTGGCTTCCACCGCCTCCAGCAGCTCGTCCGTGAGATCGGCGTACTTGGTCGCCAAGTAGTCCGGCATCCAATCACCGTCGAGCACAAAATCGCGGGCATTGCGGCCAAGATCATCCATGCTCAATGCAATGCGCTCGCGGAAGGCGGCGGCGCGCCCCACGGCATGGATCCGCCCGAGAAATCGGCCGACCCATTCCCGCTCATCGCTTGAACCCAGTTCCGGCCATCGTCCGCCACGGCGCGGAAAAACAGCGTAGCGGAAGCCGTGATGGACATGGAGGGATTCGCCTTCGCGCAAGAGCGGTGCGACCACCGGAATTTCCTGTACGGCCAGCTCGCCGGCAAATGCATGCTCCTCGCGAATCGCGGCATCGCTCCAGCGGCCGGGCCGATAGAATTTGGCGACCAAGGGCTCGCCCTCCTCGAGGCCGATTTGGTACACCCTGTTTTCATAGCTATTGAGCGCCAGGACCCTGCCGTCGCAGCGATACTCGAGCGCTTCGATCGCGTCCAGCACGGTCTCAGGAGAGAGTTCGGAATACGGCGCTTCGCTGTTCATGCGAGTCAATTCTACAGATACGATCCCGTCACTCCTTTTTGAGTCCGACACGCTAGAATGCGGCCCATGCGCTTGCCGCGACCCAAGTCATTGAGCGGACTGATGCTGATCGGCTTTACGATCGTGGCCGCTCCGCTGCTGTTTGCCATCGTGAATGCCGCCGTGCAGATGAATCGCCTGTCGGTTCGCAGCCAACAGCTGGTCGTTCACGGCATGCAGGGTACGCGCAACAACCAGCGCATGTTCGAAGAGATCGGCGGACTGGAGCGCCAGGCGCGCCTGTATCAAGTCATCGGCGATGCGAAACTGCTCGATGTGTACGCGAGTCACCACGCACGCTTGGTCACCGCCATTCAGGAACTTCTCACGCTGCCGCTGGACGAAGCATCACAGCAGGGTGTGCGTGCGGTGGAATCCAAAGCGAATCAATTGCTGCAGGACCTGCGGTATGCGGCGCCGAACTCGACCCACATGGCGGAACTGATCGGCAGCTTTCCGCAGCTGTCGGACGCGGCGTCCAATGTATCGGATCGGATCAGCCTGCAGATCGATCGCGAAACGGCGAGCCTGGAATTGGCGACGCAGCATGCGCAGCAGAATCTCGTCTGGCAGACGCTGCTGCTCGTGCCCATGACGCTCGCGGTGGTCGGCGTGTTCACTTTTTTGTTCGCCAGACCGATCCGGGCGATCGATCGGGCCATCAGCGAGCTGGGGCGCGGCTCCTTCTCGAGGCCGATTGCGATTCAGGGACCCGCGGACCTCGAGCGATTGGCGGCGCAGCTGGAATGGCTCAGAAGCCGATTGCTCGATTTGGCACAGGAAAAGAACCGGTTTCTGCGGCATATGTCGCATGAATTGAAAACTCCCTTGGCAAACATTCGCGAGGGAACCGAACTGTTGATGGACGGCGCGGTGGGTGAGCTGCAAAGCGGCCAGCGAGAGGTCACCGCGATCTTGCGCGAGAACGGCATGAAGCTTCAGCGGCTCATCGAAAATCTGTTGTCTTTCAGCGCCTGGCAGGCCAAGAGCGTCGGGTTGGAGATTTCCGAGTTCAAGTTGCGCCCGCTGATCAAGAGCGTCTTGGAGAACCAGCAACTCACGCTGGTCGCCCAGCGCGTGCGCCTCGACGTGCAGGTGGAGGATCTCACGCCCGTGGCGGATCGCAGCAAGGTCCGCCTGATCCTCGACAATTTGCTGTCCAACGCCGTCAAATTCACGCCGCGCGGCGGCACGATTTCGCTGCACGCGCGAGCCGAGCGCGAACAATTGCTGTTGGATGTGATGGACAGCGGACCCGGCATTCCCGCCGATGAGCGCAATCGGATTTTTGAAGCCTTCTATCAAGGAAAAACCCCTCAAGGCGGGCACGTCAAGGGCACGGGCATCGGACTTTCCGTGGTGACTGAATTCGTCAACGCTCATGGCGGCAGTATCGAAATCCTCGAGTCCAAGTCGGGCGGCGCGCATTTTCGCGTGCGGCTGCCCCTGCGCCCGGCGGTAGCGGCAACGCGTGAAAAAGCTCATGCTGCGTAGCGGAAAACGCATTGCAGCATGCGCCGTGGCAGGCATCTGGATCAGCGGCTGTGGCTTGTTGGGTACCCCAAAACCGGCGGTTCCGGCCGTGCAGGAGGGTCCGAGACCTGACCTTGGCCCCGTGGCACCCTTGCTCGAAATGATGAGCAATCTGCCTCAGGGCGACCCTGCCCGACAGGCGGAGATCTTCCAGCAGGCCAAGGATGCAGCAGAGCTGCAGCCCACGACCAGCAACAAACTCCGGTATGCGCTGGCCTTGGCCACGCCGGGCTATAGCGGGGCGGATCCCGTCGCCGCACAGCGACAGTTGGCGGAACTCCTTGCAAGGCCCGAAACTCTCCTGCCTGTGGAGCGCCTATTGGCCGGCGTTCAGCTCAAAGAGGTTGAGCAGAGGCTGATCCTGCAGGCCGAAAACGCCCGCATGCGCGACGCGGTGCCCAATGATTCGCACGATAAGCTACAAGCGGTAAACCGCCGCTTGGCCGCAGAGTCGGACGAAAATGCGAAGTTGCGCAAGGCCTTGGACGAGGCCAGGGCTAAACTGGAGGCGGTAACACATATCGAGCAACGATCTGTCACCGACCGCGGTTCCGGCGCCCCCCACACGCCATAATCGGACACGGAGATACTGCACTGAACGCCTATTCCATTGCCGCCACCACCCCGCTGTCGTTCGGCCTAACGTCGGGCACACGCGACTCGCTGACACCCCAAAAGCGCAAAGCCCGCATCCTGGTCGTCGACGACGACCCTGGCTTGCTGCGTCTGTTGACGATCCGCCTGCGGGCCGAGAACTACGAAGTCGAAGCCGTTGAAAGCGCGGCTGCCGCGCTGGCCGCGTGTGTGCGCTTCAGACCGGATCTGGTGATCACGGATCTGCGCATGGACCAGATGGACGGTATTGGCCTGCTCAAGGAGCTGCAAAGCCGCTGGCCGGGTTTGCGGGTCATCATCTTGACGGCTCACGGCACCATTCCGGATGCCGTGCACGCCACGCAGAGCGGCGCATTCGGCTTCCTCACCAAACCCGTCGACAAGCAGGAACTGCTCGATCACGTGCAGAAGGCGCTCAAGGTATCGGGCTTTGCGCATGTGGATGAGGACTGGCGCGCGAATATCATTACCCGCAATCCGCTCATGGAGGATAAGTTGGCGCAAGCCAACATGGTCGCCGGCACGGATGCGCGAGTACTGCTGACCGGCGAGAGCGGGACCGGCAAGGAGCTCCTGGCGCGCGCGATTCACGAAGCCAGCCCGCGCCGCAATAAACCCTTCGTCGCCATCAATTGCAGCGCCATGGCCGAAAACCTGCTGGAATCAGAACTGTTCGGCCACGAGCGCGGTGCGTTCGCCGGTGCGGCGCGCGCCCAGAAAGGCCTGTTCGAAACCGCCGACGGCGGCACCTTGCTGCTGGACGAGGTCGGCGACATGCCGATGCGGCTGCAAGTGAAATTGCTGCGCGTACTGCAGGACAACACCATTCGCCCGGTGGGCGGCGCAGATGCCGTGCAGACCAACGTGCGCATTATTTCCGCCACGCACCGCGACTTGCATGAGTTGATGGTCGCCGGTCAATTTCGCGAGGACCTGTACTACCGCCTGAATGTGGTGCACATCGAAGTGCCTTCATTGGGCCGCCGCCGCGAAGACATTCCCTTGCTGGTTGCGCATTTTCTGGAACAGATCGCCAAGGAAAGCGGCCAGCGCAAAATTTACGCGCCGGAAGCGGTGGAGCTATTGGCGACGGCCGAGTGGCCCGGCAACGTGCGCCAGCTGTACAACGTCGTGCGGCAAAACGTGGCGTTGTCGCATGGCCCCATCATCACGGCGGAGCTGGTCCAGCAATCGCTCGGCGGGAATCCGACCCGCCTGCCGTCCTTCGACGAAGCTCGGGATGAATTTACGCGCAATTATCTGTCGCAGATTTTGCAGATTACGACGGGCAACGTGAGTCAGGCCGCGCGCCTGGCGAAGCGCAACCGCACCGATTTCTACAAATTGCTGTCGCGCCATCAGCTGCTGCCGGACGACTTCAAGAAGGCCTGATTCGCGCCGCGTCGCGCCCCTTAGGCGTAGAACTCCGCGATCGACGCGACCACGGCGTCGAGCTGCACCTGGTCCAATTCCGGATAGATCGGCAGTGCCAACGTTTCCTGAGCCGCGCGTTCGGATTCCGGAAAATCACCGGCGGCGTGGTTCAAGTAAGCGAAGCATTTCTGCAAATGCAGCGGAACCGGATAGTAAATCTCGGTGCCGATACTGCGCTTTGCCAGAAATTCCTTGAGCGCATCGCGATTCTGCACACGCACCACGTATTGATTGAAAATGTGCCGTCCGTTCTTGGCAGCTTGCGGCGTCTCGAGCCTGTCCGCCAAGCCGGCAGCCGCGAACGCCGCGTCGTAAAAAGCCGCGTTGCGCTGCCGCGCTTCGGTCCACCCGTCCAAGTATTTCAATTTTACGCGCAGCACCGCGGCTTGCAGCTCATCGATTCTAAAGTTGCCGCCGATCACCGAATGAAAATACTTCGGTTTTCCGCCGTGCACCCGCAGCACACGCATGCTTTCCGCAAGATCCGCATCATTGGTCGTAACCAAGCCGGCGTCGCCGAAGGCGCCGAGATTTTTGCTGGGGAAAAATGAAAAGCAGCCGATATCGCCGATCGAGCCCACGCGCACGCCGCGGTATTCGGTGCCGATGGCCTGCGCGGCATCCTCGATGACCTTCAAGCCGTGACCCTCGGCGATGGCCATCAGCGGATCCATGTCGGCCGACTGTCCGTAGAGGTGCACAGGCATCAGACCCTTGATCCGGCCGCCGGTGGCGTGGTTGATGAGCCGGCCGCCACGTACGGTGCACTGCCGATCGACGAAATCCTGAACAGCCTTTGGCGATAAGTTGAATGTGGCAGGATCGATATCGCAGAAAACCGGGCGCGCGCCCAAGCGAGCGATCGTTCCCGCGGTTGCGAAGAAGGTAAAGGGCGTTGTAATTATTTCATCCCCTGCTCCCACGCCCAAAGCCATGAGCGCGAGCAGCAGCGCGTCCGTGCCGGAAGAGACGCCAATGCCGGCCGACGACGCACAATACCGGGCGACCTCCGCCTCCAAGCCCAGCACATGATCACCCAGAATGAAGCGCTGGCTCGCGCACACCTGCTCGATAACCGGCATGACTTCGGAACGAATCTGCGCAAATTGAGCCTTAAGATCGAGCAGTGGAACGTTTGTCATAGCGGCCTAGAATATCACTGCTTCAAGGCCCGCCGGATCCCGGGGGAGAGGGCCCGATTTAACTTTTTGTAATTCAAGGCACGCATAATTCTCAAACTTGGCTGATAATGTAGGGTGATCATGTCGCGCCCAAAGTTGCAGCCGAAGAACATAGAGAAAGGCGTTCACGCTCCAATGGATTCCAGATGACCCAGCCGGTCTTGCTCAAGCAAAGTTTTCTCATCGCGATACTGACCGGAGTGCAGGCGCTGGTGCCGGCCGTGGTGGCCGTTGCCTCGCTGTACACGACCATCATATTCTTCGGCCGTAGATTCGATCCTTCTTCCGCCGCGATCGTCATCGTGGGCGTGTTGTGCCTGGTCCTCGTGCAGCCGCCGCGCGAAGTGAGCACGCAGCTGACCTCGGCGCGGCTCTCAGCGGTCGTCGATGTGATCCTGCGCTGGTTGCTGCTGCTGGCGGTGCTGCTTGCGGTCGGCTACGTCACCAGGTCGCTCGACGGATATCCGCGGCACATTTTCCTGACGTGGGCCGTCGTCACGCCGGTCGTCTTGATCGCTGTCACCTTGGCGATGCAGGAAGTGATGCGCCGTTTCCTGATGAATGCTTTCGACAATCGCAGCGCCATCATCGCCGGATATAACACCAGCAGTTTGGAACTCGCGCGGCGCTTGAAGAGCAATCCGGGCATGCGCGTGGAAGTGACCGGATTCTTCGACGACCGCAGCAGCGATCGGCTTGGCATGGAAGCCGACGCCAAGCTGGTCGGGTCCTTGAGCGATATGTCGCAATACGTGAAGGACAACCGCACGGATGTGATTTTCATTGCCCTGCCGATCCGGCACGTCAAGCGGGTCATGAACCTGTTGGACGACTTGCGCGATACGACGGCGTCAATTTACTACGTGCCTGACATCTTCGTGTTCGACCTGATTCAGGCGCGCTCGGGCGAGATCCACGGCATCCCCGTCGTTGCCATGTGCGAGACGCCTTTTTACGGCTATCGCGGCGTGGCCAAGCGGGTCACCGACGTCGGTTTTTCCGCATTGATCCTGCTGCTGCTGCTGCCGTTACTGGTGCTGATTGCCATTGTGGTCAAGCTCTCATCTGCCGGACCCATCATATTCAAGCAACGCCGCTACGGCTTGGATGGCAGAGAGATCGCGGTGTACAAATTTCGCACCATGCGGGTTACCGAGGATGGCGCCCAGATTCGTCAAGCGTCCAAAACCGACAGCCGCATCACGCGGGTCGGCGGCGTGCTGCGCCGCTCGTCGATGGATGAACTGCCCCAGCTGATCAACGTGCTGCAAGGCCGAATGAGCTTGGTGGGTCCAAGGCCTCATGCCGTTGCTCACAACGAAGAATATCGAAAGCTCATCAAAGGCTACATGGTGCGCCACAAGGTATTGCCGGGCATTACCGGTCTTGCCCAAGTCAATGGATGCCGCGGCGAGACTTCGAAACTCGAAGAGATGGAAGCGCGCGTGAACTACGATCTGGATTACCTGCGGCATTGGTCGCCGATGCTCGACATCAAGATCATTCTGTTGACGGTCGTCAAAGTGTTTCGCGACGACAAGGCATACTGAGGCGCCGTTTGCCGCTGCTAGAGTGCCGCGCATGAGTTCTTTGTGGGAATCCGTTTCGCGATCAGCAGCCGCCGCAGGCATCTTTCACGGCCGCACGGGGTCGATTGCGCCGGCGGCCCTGGCGAAAGGGTCCATTCTGGGCGGCAGACTCGAGTCGCTGCGCGGCCGCACGGTCGTGCTGGCGATGCGAGAGCAGCTTGCCAACGCCGTTGCGCTGATCGAACTCGACGGCGTGGCACGGCGGCTCGTCCTGTGCACACCGGACCTGGCGCCTGAGCAACTCGCCGGCGTCTGCGCGGCAGCCGAAGCGGACGTGGTCCTCGACCAGGTCGCCGCGCACCTTACGCGGGAAGATCTTCAGCGCCGGCACAGCGAAGACACCGAGTGGATCCTCCTGACCTCCGGCACGGCGGGAGAACCGAAGCTGGTTGTGCACTCCTTTGACAGCCTCGCCGGCGCGCTGCCGCGGCACCCAACCTCTGTCAGACCCATGGTCTGGAGCACGTTTTACGACATACGCCGCTACGGGGGGCTGCAGATTTATCTGCGCGCCGTACTGTCGGGCTCGCCGCTCGTTCTTTCGAGCGCCGGCGAGCCGACTCGCGAATTCCTCGCACGCGCAGCGGCCGCCGGAGTCACCCACATTTCAGGAACTCCCTCGCACTGGCGCCGCGCCCTGATGAGCGGCGACACCGCCCTCATTGACCCCGAATACGTCAGGCTGTCGGGCGAAGTCGCGGACCAGACGGTGCTTGACAGTTTGCGCAGGGCGTACCCTCACGCCCGCGTCGCACACGCCTTCGCCTCGACCGAGGCGGGCGTGGCATTCGACGTGAATGACGGGCTCGCCGGCTTTCCTGCGGCTTTGGTCGGAAGTGCAGACAGTGCCATCGAAATGAAGGTGCAGGACGGCACGTTGTGGATTCGCTCAGGCCGCACGGCGGCGCGCTATCTGGGCGGTGCCCCGGTGCCGCTGGCGGCGGGCGATGGCTACGTCGATACCGGCGACTTGGTCGAGTTGACCGGTGGCCGCTATTATTTTCGAGGGCGCAAGGGCGGAATCATCAATGTCGGGGGCCTCAAAGTCTATCCCGAAGAAGTCGAGTCCGTGCTCAATGCCGATCCTCGGGTGCGCATGTCGCTGGTGAAGGCGCGCCGCAATCCGCTCACCGGCTCCCTGGTCGTCGCGGAAGTCGTGCTTTGCGACGGCGAGAAATCAATCGATGCGCAGACCGCAGAACAGGTGAAGAGCGATCTGCTGAACGCCTGCCGCCGCACCCTCGCCGCCCACAAGGTTCCGGCACTGCTGCGTTTCGTGCCTGCACTGGAGCTGAGCGCCGCCGGGAAGCTGGTCCGGCCCGGTGCGTAACGTCATCGTCACCGGCGGCAGCCGGGGATTGGGGCTGGCGATGAGCCGCGCGCTGGCGAGCTCAGGCTATCGCGTCATTGCGGTGGCCCGCAGTTCGAACTCCGAACTTACGGCGGCCGCCCGCCAAGCTGCCGGGGACGCCCGGGGCGCAATCGAATTCAGGGCGTGCAACTTATCCGACTTGAACTTGATCGCACCGCTGGTGCGCGCGCTGCGCGCCGATTTCGGGCCGCTGTATGGCCTGGTCAATAACGCAGGACTGGGCACCAGCGGGATTCTGTCGAACATGCGCGATCAGGAAATACAACGGCTGATTCAGCTGAACACCGTTTCGCCCATCGTACTGTCGAAATACGTTCTTCGTTCCATGATGTCGCAGCGTGAGGGCCGGATCATCAATATCGCCTCGATCGTCGCGGCCACCGGCTACAGCGGCCTGTCGGTTTACAGTGCGACCAAAGCCTCCTTGATCGGATTCACCCGCTCGCTGGCGCGCGAGGTCGGGCAGCTCGGCATTACGGTGAATGCGCTCGCCCCCGGCTTCATCGACACCGAGATGACGCATGCGCTGACCGATTCGCAGCGCGAGAAAATCGCGCGGCGCAGCGCACTGGACCGCATGCCGGAGCCGATCGACGTGGCGCGCAGCGTCGAGTTTCTATTGGGAGACGGGGGCCGAAACATCACGGGAACCGTGATCACCATCGATGCGGGGAATTCGGCGTAGGCCGACGCAAATTGAGGAAGAGATCTAGCTCGGGGCCTTGCTGTGATCCTCGTAGAGCTTGACGAACTCACCAAAGGTAACGGGGAATTTCACGTCACCCTCGACATCGAATGGATCGTAACCGAGCGCGTTCTCCAGATGCATGACGACCAGAGCAAAGCTGAGCGAGTCGAGCCCCGAATCAAGAAGACTGAGGTCGTCAGTCAGTCGCGATAGTTTGCGCTTCTGCTCCCGCGCGACCTGTTCAAATTGCGACGTGATGGTCGATCGTACCGACATTACCTTTGCTCCCTCATACATTGCGGTTTCCATGGCAGCGTGATTATAGGGCTTCGGTTTCAAAAAGGGCCGAATCCGCGGGATCGGGGACATAGCCGAAAGTTGCGATGCTCCCAATAACTTCTTGAAAATATTACAAAGCAAACAATGCGAATCCCAGCGATTGCTGCGGCC
>Ga0137413_10001004_pt1 | contig 10562 bp, 8 predicted proteins | sample CZODoug2_1_16fun_FD_108280 | JGI IMG/M metagenome (GOLD analysis project Ga0137413, IMG submission 108280) | Vadose zone soil fungal communities from Angelo Coast Range Reserve, California, USA - CZODoug2_1_16fungal (Illumina Assembly) | ecosystem: Environmental > Terrestrial > Soil > Vadose... | reverse complement strand
GACCGCCCCGGGTCGCCCTGGAGGCCACCTTGGCGGCGGTGCACGACGACGCGGCGAACAGCTACCTGCCCTTCCAGGGGCACCGTGTGCTGCGCGCGGCCGCGGCTGCCCACGTGGGCCGGCTGGCCGGGCGCCAGTACAACCCGGACACCGAGGTGGTGGGTGTGGCCGGCGGGCTGAACGGGGTGCTCAACACCCTGCTCGCCCTGGTGGAGCCCGGGCGGGAGGTGGTCATCGCCGACCCGATCTACGCCGGGCTGGTCAACCGCATCCGCCTGGCCGGCGGGGTACCGCGCCACGTTCCCGCCACCGCGACACCCGTCGGCTGGATCACCGACCCGGAGCGGCTGGCCGAGGCGGTCGGGCCGGACACCGCCGCGGTGCTGGTCATGACGCCGGCCATGCCCACCGGCGGCCTGCTGGACGCTACCCACTGGGACGCGCTGGCCGGCGCGGTCGCCCGGCACGACTGCTGGGTGGTCTACGACGCCGCGATGGAACGGATCCGGTTCGACGCCAGCCCGGTGCCCCACCCGGCCGCGCACCCCGGCCTGGCCGCGCGGACGATCACCGTTGGCTCGGCGTCCAAGGAACTGCGGCTGATCGGTTGGCGGGTCGGCTGGGTGGTCGGCCCGGCGGAGATCATGGCCGACATCAACCTGGTCGGCCTGACCAACGTGGTCTGCCAGGTGGGCATCGCCCAGCGGGCGGTGGCCGCCGCGCTGAGTGCGCCGGACGCGGACGCCGACGTCGCCGCCGCGACCGGCACCTGGCGGCGGCGCAGCGAGGCGATCTTGCACCAGCTGGCGGACTACCCGTGTGTGCCACCGGCCGGCGGCTGGTCGCTGCTGGTCGACACCGCGGCGATGGGGTTGGCCCCGGAGGAGGCCTCCCACCGGCTGTTCGAGCGGGGCCGGGTGGCCGCCACGCCGATGACCGGATGGGGCCCGCGCGGGAAGCACTACCTGCGGCTGGTCTTCGCCAACGAACCCGTCGAGCGGCTCGCCGACCTCGGCGCCCGGTTCCACGCCGCGTTCGGCTGAGCTCCGGCGCCGCCGGCGTCCCTCGCGCGCTACTTGGCGAGCTGCGCCGGGTCCGCGAGCCCCTCGGTCGCCGTGGCGGGTGCGACGATCTCCCGGTCTGGGTCGGACGGCCGAGGACGTCGCCTGGCCGGCATGGCCTCGGCGGCGTCCGCGTCCCGGATGCGCAAGGCCGCCGCGATCGCGGCGAAGCAGCAGAGCGCGGCCAGCAGGAAGGCGACGCGATAGGCGGTGAGGTTGGTCCCCGCCGGACCGCTGATGGGGTGTGTCGACCCGACCAGCACGATGGCGGTGGTGAACAGCGCAACGCCCAGGGCACCACCCAGCTGGCGACTCGCGTTGAACATGGTGGACGCGCGGCCGGTCGCCTTCGGCGTGATCGTGGCGAACGCGCTGGCCTGGGTGGGCACGAACACCTGGGCCGCTGCGAGGCCCATGCAGAACATCAACAGCCGCGCCCACCAGAGGTTCGTATGCGCACCCATGAGGGCCAGCAATCCGATGGAGATGCCGAGAGCGAGCAGGCCGATGGCGATGTGACGTCGCGGTCCGAGGCGGCGGTAGAGCACCCGGCTGGCCAACTGTGCACCCATCATCACCCCGATCGCCTCGGGGAACGTGCTCAGCCCGGCGACCAGCGGACTCAGCCCCCGGCCGTCCTGGAAGTAGAGCGCGACCACGTACAGGGTGCCCAGGAAAGCCACCGAGTTCAGCACGATCACCCAGTTACAGGCGCGGAACAACCGGTTACCGAACAGCCGCAGGTCGACCATCGGTGCCGAGGTGCGCAGCTCGACGACCACCATGACGGCCAACAGCACCACCCCCGAGGCGATACTGACCAGCACGCTGACCGTTGCCCAGCCGAGGTTGGGTCCCTCCGAGATGCCGTACATCAGCGCGCCGAACCCAAGGCCGGACAGCAGGAAGCCGGCCAGGTCGAAGCGTCCTGGGCTGGTGTCGGCGGTCGGCGATAGGCACAGCAGCCCGAAGATGACGGTAGCCAGCCCGATGGGCACATTGACGTAGAAGACCCACCGCCAGGACAGATCGGAAACCAGCAGGCCGCCCACCACGGGGCCGAGCGCCGGGGCCAGCGTGGTGGGCACGGTGAGGATGGAGGCGGCCCGGATGCGCTCCCTGGGCGGGAAGACGCGGAACAGCATTGCCATCCCGACCGGGGCCAACATGCCGCCGCCAACGCCCTGCAGGATGCGGAACGCGACCAGCGCACCCAGGCTCGTCGCGGCACCACACAGCATCGAGGCGAGGGTGAAGATCGCGATCGCGGTCAGCAGGACCCGCTTGGCGCCGAAGCGGTCACCGAGCCACCCGGAGGCCGGAATGAAGACGGCCAGACTGACCAGGTAGGCGATGGAGATGCCACCGACCGAGGTGGCGCTGACGCCGAAGTCGCGGCCGATGGTGGGCAGCGCGACGTTCACGATGGTCGCGTCCATGATGCTCATGAACATCGCCGCGACGAAGACGACGCTTACCGCCACCCGGTCGCTGACCCGTACCCGCACCGCCGACCCGCGCACTACCGACCCCTCCAAAACTCGAGCTTCCGTATAGTGAGGATACTCAGTATCTTCCGCCTCCGTAGGCGCAGAGGAGAAGTCCGAGCGTGAGACCTGACACGGGCAATGAACTGGTGGACGCCGTCCTGTTCGCCGCCCACCGGATACGGACCTCCACCGATGCCAACCTTCGCGGTCGCGGCCTCTCGCTGTCCAGCTTCAAGCTGCTCAACGCGCTGGCCAGCGAGGATCGCTCGATGCGCGAGGTCAGCGACATGCTGCGGGTCTCCCCCCGCACGGTGACCGACATCATCGACGGCCTGGCCAGCCGGGGCCTGGTGCAGCGCCACCCGCATCCCTCCGACCGCCGGGTGACGCTGTTGCGGCTGACCGAGGAAGGCGTACGTCAGCTGGCCGAGGCCACGGTGGACGCCGACCGGGCCCGGGACGCGGCGATCAGCGGGTTGGCCGATGAGGAACAGGACACGCTGCGCAGCCTGCTTGACCGGGTGGCGGCCCGACCGGCCCGATGCTGACCGGCAAGCCCCACCGCGTCGGGATGCTGGTGTTCCCCGGCGTCACCCTGCTCGACGTGGCCGGCCCCGCCGAGGTGCTCAGCGACGCCAACCGGTACGGCGCCCGGTACGAGCTGGTGACCTACTCGCCGGACGGCTCTCCGGTGCGTTCCTCCACCGGGATCCAGCTCGCCGTGGATGCCGCCGTCCCCGACGCCACCGCGCTGGACACGGTGCTACTGCCCGGCTCCGAGGAGCTGCCCACGTTTCTGCAGCCGTCGCTGGTCGAGGCGGCCACCGAGCTGACTCGGGACGTCGGCCGGATCGCCTCCATCTGCACCGGCGCGTTCCTGCTCGCCGCCACCGGTCTGCTGGACGGGCGCCGTGCCACCACGCACTGGCGGCACGGCGCCACGCTCGCCCGGCGCCATCCCCAGATCACCGTGGAGCTGGACGCCATCTTCGTCACCGACGGGCCGATCGCCACCTCGGCGGGCGTCACCGCGGGCATCGACCTGACCCTGGCACTGGTGGAGAACGACCACGGCGCGGAGCTGGCCCGGGAGGTTGCCCGGTCGCTCGTGGTGTTCATGCAGCGGCCGGGCGGCCAGTCGCAGTTCTCCGTGCCGTCGCGCACGCCCCGGCCGCGCAGCCGCCCATTGCGGGAGCTGCTGGACACCGTGGCGGCGGATCCGGCCGGCAACTATTCGGTGCCCGAGCTGGCCGCCGCGGTGGGTACCAGCACCCGCCACCTCACCCGGCTGTTTCAGCGGGAACTGGGCACCACCCCGGCGCGGCACATCGAGCGCGTTCGGCTGGAGGCCGCGCAGACGCTGCTCGAGGCAGGGCACACGGTCAGCTCGGCCGCGACCCGCAGCGGTTTCGGCAGCGACGAGAGCCTGCGCCGGGCCTTCGTGCACCACCTCGGGGTGCCGCCGACCGTCTACCTCCGGCGGTTCATCAGCACCGGATCGGACCGGACGGCCCTCGGCGAGGCGTAGCGAGGCGGTCGCCGCCCGGAGCCCTCGGCGTGACTACTCCGGCCAGGCGTTGGCGCGGATGACCTCGACGAAATCGGTCCGGGTGAAGCCGGGTGCGAAGTGCGCGAGTACGTCTGCGTTGACCGTGCCGAAGGTGGTGTCCGGGCGGTCGGCGAAGCCGTTGGTGAAGGCGGCCAGGATCTGCCGCTTGAAGTCCGGGCGCGGGTGCACGGCGGTGACCGCCTGGATCGCCGCCTGGTCCAGGTCGAGGTAGCCGATGCCCAGCACGTCGGTCTCCACGCCGGCGGTGACCAGGGCGACCTCCGGCTCCATGAACTCCGGGATGCCGGGGGTGGTGTGCAGCGCGATGGCCGTCCAGACCCGGCGGGCGAGGGCGTCGTCGATGCCGTGCGAGGTCAGGAAGCGGCGGGCTTCGTCGGCGCCGTCCACCTCGAAGCGCTGGTGCTGGGTGCGGTACTTGTCGGTCAGGCCCAGGTCGTGGAACATCGCGCCGACGTAGAGCAGCTCCGGGTCCGGGTTCAGGCCCCGGCGCTGGCCCTGCAACATGCCGAAGAGGTAGACCCGGCGCGAGTGGTGGAACAGCAGCGGCGTGGCGGCCTCGCGGACCAGCTCGGTGGCCTCGGCTACCAGGCGGCTGTCCGGAATCTGGACGCCGGCGATTGTGTTGCTCACGGGATCTCTCCTTGTCAGATGGCCGTATGGCTATGCCACCAATCTCGCCGTCGCACCGACCGAGCGGCCATGTCGTTTCGGCCTTGATGCCCACGGATTCGGACAGGGTGAGGGTTCGTCTCAGTCCTGGGGTGGATCGTGCGGGGCTCGGGGCGGCGGCAGCCCAGCGAGCCGGTGCACCGCGCGCAGGCCGGCGGGGGTGCCGGGCCAGTGCCGGGCCAGGGCGTCGCTGCCGGCGCGGCGGGTGGCCGAACGCAGCGCGACGGCGGCGATCACCGCATCGTCCAGGTAGCCCAGTACCGGGATGAAGTCCGGGACCAGATCGATCGGGAGCACCAGGTAGCCCAGCAGCAGGGCGAGCCGAACCCGCACGCCGAGGGGCAGGGACCGGTCGGCGGCCAGTCGGTGCACCAGCCGGATCAGGTCAGGCAGCAGCCTGATCGCTTCGCCAGGGCTGGCGCGGACCGGGCTGTGCCGTTGGGCGAGCCACAGGGCGCCCAGCAGCGCCAGCCAGGCCAGCAGTAATCCACCGACCACGCCAAGGACCACACCGAGCGGGCCCTGCCACCACGCGTCCGAGGTCACCGGGGGAGCGCGGTCAGCTCACCGCGCCGGATCGGTCGGTGAGGCCGAGACGCAGGTGTTCGGTGTGGTAGACGGCCTCATCGAGTAGCTGTGCGACGTGGTTGTCGTAGAGGCGGTAGACGATGCTGCGGCCCTGCCGGGTGCCGGCGACCAGGCCGAGGTTGCGCAGCAGCCGCAGCTGGTGGGAGACGGCGGACTGCTCCATACCTACGGCCTCGGCCAGCTCGGTGACCGGCAGCGGGCCCTGGCGCAGCTCGGTCAGGATCAGGAGCCGGCTGGGTGTGGCGAGCGCCTGCAATGTCGTGGCAACAGCGGCCGCGCCCTGGGCGTCCAGGCGCGCCGCCGGCCGGTCCCGCCCCTCTACTCCGTGCCCCACGCGGGGCATCGTACCGGAGCACACATACATGAAGACGTCTTCATTTGTTCTGTTATGGTCGGGTTGAGCCGATGATCGTGGCCTGAGTTCGGGAGGATGCTAGGTGCCCAGTTCCGCCACCGCTGTCCGTGATCACTCGGAGCTGGCCGGTAGCGTTGCGCCGTCGCGGCGGACCTGGCTGTTCGCCTTGCCGGAGACCAGGTGGGCCACCCTCGCCCTGGCGCTGTTCCTGGCCGGTCTCGCCGCCCAGCTCTCGGGTGCACCGCCGTGGCTGTTCTGGTCGCTGTACCTGGCCTGTTACCTGGCCGGCGGGTGGGAGCCGGGTCTGGCCGGGTTGCGGGCGCTGCGCGAGAAGACGCTCGATGTGGACCTGCTGATGGTGGTGGCGGCGATCGGGGCGGCGGGGATCGGGCAGGTGATGGACGGCGCGCTGCTGATCGTCATCTTCGCCACCTCGGGGGCGTTGGAGGCGGTGGCCACGGCCCGTACCGAGGATTCGGTGCGCGGCTTGCTGGATCTCGCGCCGGACACCGCAACCCGGTTGAACCCACACCGCGGTGAGGAGACCGTGCCGGTCGCCGCGCTGGAGGTCGGCGACCTGGTGTTGGTGCGGCCAGGGGACCGGATCGCCGCCGACGGCGCGGTCGTCGCCGGCGCGAGCGAGGTGGACCAGGCCACGATCACCGGGGAACCGCTACCGATGGACAAGGCCGCCGGCGACGAGGTGTTCGCCGGCACGCTGAACGGCACCGGCTCGCTGCGGATACGGGTCGGTCGGCGCGCGGGGGACTCGGTGGTGGCCCGGATCTCCGGGCTGGTGGAGCGGGCCAGCCGCACCAAAGCGACCACCCAGCTGTTCATCGAGAAGGTCGAGCAGCGCTACTCGATCGGCATGGTGGTGGCCACGATCGCGCTGTTCGTCATTCCGCTGCTGTTCGGCGCGCCGCTGACGGACACCCTGCTTCGGGCCATGACGTTCATGATCGTGGCGTCCCCGTGCGCGGTTGTGCTGGCCACCATGCCACCGCTGTTGGCCGCGATCGCCAACGCCGGGCGGCACGGCGTGCTGGCCAAGTCCGCGGTGGTGATGGAGCGGCTCGGCGCCACCACGCTGGTTGCCTTCGACAAGACCGGCACACTCACCCACGGCGCCCCGGAGCTGACCGAGATCCAGCTGCTGCCCGGGGCCGGCCTCGACGAGGACGAGCTGCTGCGCCTGGTGGGCAGCGCCGAACATCCCAGCGAACACCCACTGGGCGCGGCGATCGTGCGGGCCGCCCGCCAGCGTGGCCTCGAGCTGGCCGAGGCCAGCGAGTTCTCCGCCCTGCCCGGCCGGGGGGTCGCCGCCCGGGTGGCCGATCACCTCGTCCAGGTCGGCTCGCCGGCCGCGTTGCTGACCGGCCTAGAGCGTGTCTCCCAATCCTATGCCGAGTGGCGTGGTGGCCAGGTGGGCGCATCGCAAGGCGGCGCCTTCTTCGGAGTCGCCGGTCCCGTTGTTGGACCGGCGGCGACGACAACGCCGCGAGGTGTCTGCCTGGGCGCCACGACGCCGGCTGAATGGTTTGGGAGACACGCTCTAGCCCCGCACCCCGCCGCCGACGCGACCGCCGCCGCGGTGGCCCGGCTGCGGCGGCTCGGGCATACCGCCGTCGTGGTGCTCGTCGACTCTCGCCCGGTCGGCGTGCTGGGCATCCGGGACCAGACCCGCGCCGAGGCCGCCGCCGCGGTGGCGGCCCTGACCCGGCTGACCGGCGCCGTCCCGGTGCTGCTCACCGGCGACAACAGCACCACCGCCGCCCGGCTCGCCGGCGAGGTCGGCATCACCGAGGTACGGGCCGAGTTGCTTCCCGAGGACAAGGTCAACGCGGTCGGCGAGCTGCGGGCCGCCGGGCACCGGGTCACCGTGGTTGGCGACGGCATCAACGACGCCCCGGCGCTGGCCTCGGCGAACACCGGCATCGCAATGGGCGGCGCGGGATCGGACCTGACCCTGCGGGCCGCCGACGCGGTGGTGGTCCGCGATGATCTGAGCGCCATCCCCGCCGTTATCGCCCTGTCCCGCCGCGCCCGCCGGGTGGTGACCGCCAACCTGGTCATCGCCGGGGTGTTCATCGCCGGCCTGGTGATCTGGGACCTGGCCGGCACCCTGCCCCTGCCGCTCGGCGTGGCCGGACACGAGGGCTCGACCATCATCGTCGGCCTCAACGGGTTGCGCCTGCTCCGCCGCGCGGCATGGCACCGCGCGGCGCGGTCCGGGGCTACTGCTTGAGCGAGTAGAAGGTGAGACGCGCGCCGTCCTGGGAGCCGGAGCTCGTTTCGCCCTGCTGGTAGGCGCCGGCCTGGAAGCGGACCGTCGCGTTCTGGAACGCCGGGACAATCGGGATGGTCACCGAGCGGGTGTTCGAGCCGTAGGTCGCGGTGAACGTCAGGTTGCCGTTGCCCTGGTCGGTGATCGTGTAGTCGAACCGGGCACCCAGCGGCACACCGCTGATCAGCGGGTACTTGTCGGAGGTGGGCCCGCTCTGCGCCTGCTTGACCACGACCCGGACGGCGCCGCCGTCATAGTGGAGCATCACGTAGGGCACCGAGCTGATGTCGTCCGCCCCGTGGATCTGGCCGATGATGATGTCCCCGTTCGCGCTTGGCGTCTGCGCGACGGACATCGAAGCGCGCAAGGTGTGCTTGCCGCTGGCGCCGGCCTTCCAGTTCTGCAGGCTGACCAGCTCGGTGCGCGGGTGCTTGGAGTTCGGCGTGGTCGTGCCGTCCACCGGGGCCCAGAACTTGAGGCCGCCGTTGTTGTCCCTGGTCAGGTATGGCGCGGAGGGGTTCGCCGGGTTGACGCTGGCGGCGGTGCCCTTGTCGCTCGCGGTCGGCAGCGTCAGCTTCCAGCCGGCGAGACCGATCGGTCCCCGGGGGGCCAGGCTCGTCGGCGGCTTGGGCTTGGGCGTGACGGGCTTCGGGGTGATCACGCTCGGCGCGGCTGGCGGCGGTGCCGGCGGCGCGGCCACCGGAGGTACGTGCTCCGGCCGGGCCATCCCGAGCCAGAGCCCGCCGCCGATCAGGGCGAGCACCACCGACGCGGTGACCAGGCGACGCGGCCCGAACGACGGGGTGTCGCCGTCATGGACGGCGGGTCGAGCCAGGGCGGGCGGAGGCGCGGGCCGATCCAGCTCGGGAGCGGCGGCCGGACCGGCCAGGTCGACAGCGGCGAGCGGGTCTATCGCGGGAACGGCGGCGATGCGGGGGATCGCCGGAATGGTCTCGTCGGGGCAACCGACCGAGTCCAGCCGCTCCACCGGAACCGACAGGAGTTCCACCGGGACGGAGCCGTAGTCGAGCGGATCCGGCTGTTCCCGCACCGGGGTCGACAGGTAGCCCTCCGGTACGGACCGGTAGTCGACCGGAGCCGACTCGTCCTCTACCGGAATCGACAGGTAGTCGTAGTCGTGGTCGACCGGGGCCGACTGATCCTGTACCGGGGCCGACAGATAGCCCTCCGGAACGGAGCGGTAGTCGACCGGAGCCGACCGGTCCTCGACCGGATCCGACAGATAATCGACCGGAACCGAGCCGTATTCCGCCGGATCCGACCGGTCCTCCACCGGGCCGGGCAGGTAGTCCACCGGGACCGACAGGAAGTCGACCGGATCCGACAGCTGCTCGGCCGCCGCGGCTCGCCTCGGGGACGGTATCGAGGTGTCGGCCTGATCCGGCGCCTCGGTGTCCGAGTAGTCCGAGTAGCCGGCCGCGGCGGTGTACAGGTAGTCGGGCGCGTCGGTGTCCGGGTAGTCGGACGTTGCCGTGTGCGAGTAGTCGGACGTTGCCGTGTGCGAGTAGTCGGACGTTGCCGTGTGCGAGTAGTCGGACGTCGGTTGGTCCCGGTACTCGGGTACCTCGGTGTCCAGGTAGTTGGCCGCCTCGGTGTCCGGGCGGTCGGTGTCTGGGTGGTCGGCGACCGGGGCGTCCAGATACGCCGATCCGCTGTCCGGGTACACCGATTCCGGCTCCGGGTAGCCCCCCGCGGTGTCCGGGTACCCCGACTCCCGCTCCAGGTAGTCCGGTGCGGTGTCCGGGTACCTCGAGGCCTGGTCCAGGTAGTCCGGTGCGGTGTCGGGGTACCTCGAGGCCTGGTCCAGGTAGTCGGGTGCGGTGTCGGGGTACCTCGAGGCCTGGTCCAGATAGCCCGGTGCGTTGCTCGGGTATCTCGACCGGGTGCCGGAGTACCTCGGTGCCCTGGTCGCGTACCTCGGGCCCGGGACGGCGGTGGCGGCGTGCCGGGCCATCGACGATTCGCTGGGGGCGAACCAGTCGGTGGTGGGCACCTCCGTAGAGGTTCCCCTCGGCACTGAGTCGTCTTCGGCATGCGTCCGGAGAGCGGTCGTGCCCGCCGGTGCCTCGCCACGAACGCGGTGCTTGCCCGCGCTCATGACCGGGCTCCGGGGTGAGCAGGACGCACAAGGGAGCGGTGAGGTGTTCGGGGTGACACCGGTGGTTCCTCCGTGGGTGCACAACCGGGGCACCGGCTCAACATTGCGCGGTGGGGAGCTGCGCAAGGGGAGCGTCGAACCAGTGACCCGTACGTCGGCGAGAAGTAACTCACGCCCTTGGTCAACACGGAATGCTAGAGGAGATCATAGAGCCGGTGGAAGCCCAATGAGAGCCGTCGGCAGACCCCAAACGCCCGCCGGGCGCCACGGCGGGATGAAGGACAGAGGGTTGGGCCGAATGGAGCAGCGCGCTGGGCTCTTTGCGCGCGAAGCGACTCAGCAAGTGTGATCCACCGCTCAGCGCGGACGGTTGGGCCCGGGCTAGCGGCAGCTGAGAGCGCTGAGCGCCGCCAATCGTCCATT
>Ga0137413_10001001_pt1 | contig 10569 bp, 9 predicted proteins | sample CZODoug2_1_16fun_FD_108280 | JGI IMG/M metagenome (GOLD analysis project Ga0137413, IMG submission 108280) | Vadose zone soil fungal communities from Angelo Coast Range Reserve, California, USA - CZODoug2_1_16fungal (Illumina Assembly) | ecosystem: Environmental > Terrestrial > Soil > Vadose... | reverse complement strand
GCGAGCGGCATTCCAGAGCTTGTTGCAGAAGTTTCGATACTCCTCGACTCTTGCCATGTCGAAGCGCAGGTCGCGGCTTTGCGTGGCGAGCCGCGCCAGGCACAGGCGCAGTGCATCGGTGCCGTAAGCCGCGATACCTTGGGGAAACTGCTTGCGCGTCGCTTTTTCGATGGCCGATTTCATTTGCGGCTGCATGAGGCCCGTCGTGCGCTTTTCGAGCAAGGCATCCAGCGAAATGCCGTCGACAATGTCCAGAGGGTCGATGACATTGCCCTTGGACTTGGACATCTTCTGGCCGTCTTGATCGAGAATCAGCCCATGGATGTACACGGCGCGAAACGGCACCTCACCGGTGAACTTGAGGCCCATCATGATCATGCGGGCCACCCAGAAGAAGATGATGTCGAAGCCCGTCACCAACACGGCGGTCGGATAGTAGGTTTGCAAGGCCTGGGTCTTTTCCGGCCATCCTTGCGTCGAGAACGGCCAGAGCGCCGAGGAGAACCAGGTATCGAGCACGTCGTCGTCCTGGCGCAGCGGCGTGGCAGGTTCGATCCCGTGCGCGCTGCGCGCCTCCGCCTCGCTGTGCGCGACATACCAGCGGCCGTCCGGGTCGTACCAGGCTGGAATTCGGTGACCCCACCACAGTTGCCGGCTGATGCACCAATCCCGGATTTTGTGCATCCATTCGTAGTAAACGCCGCTCCAGGTGTCGGGCACGAAGCGCACTTGACCTGATTCAACCACGCGAATGGCGGGCGCCGCCAACGGCTTGATGTCGACGAACCACTGATCCGTCAGCAGCGGCTCGAGAATGGCGTTGCTGCGATCGCCGCGCGGCACGGTGAGTTTGTGCGGCTCGATGCGCTCAATCAGCCCCATCGCGTCCAGATCGGCGATGATTTTTTCCCGGGCGACAAATCGATCGAGGCCGCGGTAAGCGCGGGGGACACTGTCATTCAGCGTTGCGTCCAGCGTCATGATGGTGATCAGGGGAAGTCCGTGGCGCTGGCCGACATCGTAGTCATTGAAGTCGTGGGCCGGGGTGATTTTGACGCAGCCGCTGCCAAAGGCCGGGTCCACGTAGGCATCAGCGATGATGGGCAATTCCCGATCCGCGAGGGGCAATCGAACCTTGCGGCCGATCAAATGCCGATATCGCTCATCGTCCGGATGCACGGCGACCGCGGCGTCGCCCAGCATGGTCTCGGGGCGTGTGGTGGCGACGACCAGATATCCCGGGCCTTCGCTTATGGGATAGCGCAAATGCCAGAGGCTGCCCGATTCCTCGTCTGCGACGACTTCCAGATCGGAGAGGGCGGTCTTGAGCACCGGATCCCAATTCACCAGGCGCTTGCCGCGATAGATCAGGCCTTCCTCGTAGAGCCGCACGAACACTTCGGTAACCGTCTGCGAGAGGGCGGGGTCCAAGGTGAACATGTCGCGCTGCCAGTCGACCGACGCGCCGAGGCGGCGCATTTGTTTCGCGATCATGCCGCCGGAAGTCTCCTTCCACTGCCAAACACGCTCGACGAAGGCTTCGCGTCCCAAATCCACACGGCTTTGGCCGGCGGCATTCAGCTGGCGCTCAACCACCATCTGGGTCGCAATGCCCGCATGATCCGTGCCCGGCTGCCACAGCGTATTGAACCCTCGCATGCGATGAAAGCGGATGAGCGCATCCATGATGGTGTCTTGAAACGCATGTCCCATATGCAGGGTGCCGGTGACATTCGGCGGGGGTATGACGATCGAATAGGCCGGCCCCTTACCGCTCGGCGCGAAATATCCGCCGGCCTCCCAGCGCGCGTAGATGCGCGATTCGATATCGGCGGGTGAGTAGGCCTTATCCATGATACGAGATCTCAAACATCCGCAGCTTCGTCGATCTGGTGCGTCTCCAGCGTGAGCTTCAGATCGCGATAGGCCTTGAAGCGCTCGCGGCCCAAGCGCCGGCGCTCCTCGTCAGCGTCGATGATCTCAGCGATGCGCGCGTAGCGCTCGAGCTGCGCAGGAAGCCTTTGGGCCAAATTGACGAGCAAATCCGCCGCTTGCAGGGCAGCCGGCTCGACAGTCAGGTGAACCGGCGTCGCGGGGTCCACCGACTGTTCATCCAGGCAAATCCGATGCGGTATGAAGGACTGCTCGTTGAAAGTCCAAAGCAATTCGTCCAATGCCTTCGCATCGGCCAGCGTGTCGTTGACAATGACGATTTTCAAATCCTTGAGATAGGCTTTTTCAGTCAGGCGGCAGGCAAAGGCCCAACGCTGTTTGGCGGCCGCACTTTTCAGGATATAAAAATCCACGCGCTCCGTCATGATGCCTTGGTGCGATGGACCAGGAAATCGACCAGCATGGGAACAGGCCGGCCGGTGCTGCCCTTTTGCGCGCCGCTCAGCCACGCCGTCCCGGCCACATCCAAGTGGGCCCAGGCCATATCTTTGGCAAATTTGCCGAGGAAGGACGCGGCCGTGCAGGCGCCGCCCTCACGTCCGCCGACGTTGGCGATATCCGCGAAGTTGCTTTTGAGCTGATCGACGTATTCCTCGCCGATCGGCAAGCGCCAAGCGCGATCGTCCGCGCGAATGCCGGCGGACTCCAACTCCTGCGCCAACTCAGGCGTGTTGCTCATCAGGCCGCTGACATGATTGCCCAGAGCGATAATGCAGGCACCCGTCAAGGTGGCGACATCGATCACAGCCGCCGGCTTGTAGCGCCGGCTGTAAGTGATGGCATCGCACAAAACCAGCCGGCCTTCGGCGTCGGTGTTGAGAATTTCCACCGTCTGGCCCGACATGGTGGTCACGATGTCGGCCGGTTTGACGGCGCTGCCGCTTGGCATGTTTTCGCAGGCTGCGACGATCGCCACGACGTTGATCGGCAGCTTCAATTCTGCGATCGCGCGCACCGTGCCCAAGACGGCGGCGCCGCCGCTCATGTCGAACTTCATTTCATCCATGGCGGGTGGATCCTTGAGCGAGATTCCGCCCGAATCAAAGGTAATGCCCTTGCCCACGAGACAGACGGGCGCCACGTCCTTTTTGGCGCCCCGATATTCACACACGATGAGACGCGGCGGCTCCTCGGAACCTTGCGTGACCGCGAGGAAGGCGCCCATCTTGAGCGCCTTGATGCCGCTTTCATCCAGCACCTTGGTTTTAATGCTCGAGAACTCTTTGGCCAGTTGCAGAGCGCGGTTTCCCATGTACGTCGGCGTGCAGACGTTGGGCGGCAGGTTGGCAAGATCGCGTGCGAAGCCAAGACCACTGCCGATGGCAGCCCCGATGCGCAATCCTTGAGCCGCCGCTTTTGCCGCGCGAGCATCGGCCGCCGCGACGTTGATGGCCGCCAGGCGCCGCGCTTTCGGCTTCGGCGAGGTTTTGAGATCCGGGACTTTGTACGCCTGCGATGTGAATACTTCGGCAACAATGCGCGCGCGGTACGCCATGTCGAGCTCCGCGACCGGCTCCATGGCAAGGTACACAGCCGCGTCGCTCGCGCCCGTCTTGGTCAGCGCCTGTGCGGCGGACTGCAAGGCCTTGCGGTATTGTTTGCGTCCGAATCCTGCGCGGGTCCCCAGACCAATGAGCAACAGACGCGAGGCGGCCGATCCTGAGGGCAGCGGCAGCATCAACGTATCGCCGAGCTTGGCGGTGAAGTCGCCGCTGCCCTGCAGATTGGTGATCAATCCTTGCATCTGCTTGTCGACTTGCCGGGCTGCGACGCCAAGATCTCCGTTCTCATAGACGCCGACCACCGCGCAGCCCGCCTGGGCGCGTGCTTTTGCATCAATAATTGCCATGAATTCCATGTCTCGAAACTCCGTTTTATCCAAAGTCGTAGGTGCAAGGGTTTGCGCAAATAGTTTACTAGATTATTAGGAAGGCTCTAAGCTGACAGCATGAAATGGACAGTGCAAAGATATGTGTTGCGCGAAGTCGTGCAGACATGGTTGGCCGTGACCGGTGTCCTGGTCGCCGTCCTGGTGTCGAATCAGCTCTCCCGGGTGCTCGGCCAAGCGGCCGACAACCAATACGGCAGGGGTGTGGTGTTCGACTTGATCGCGCTCGGCACGGTCATGTATCTATCGGTCATTGTCCCGGTCGGGTTGTTGCTGGCCATGGTGTTGACCTTGGGCCGCATGTACCACGATAGTGAGATGGCCGCGCTGCAGGCCTGCGGCTTTGGGCCTTCGCGGCTGCTGGCGCCGTTGTTCGGCTTCGCCGCGGTCATTGCCGTAGGTCTGGGCTGGCTCGCGTTTGTGCAGGTTCCGCGGGCCGATGGCCAGGTGCAGTTGCTGCGCCAATCCGCGATCAAAGAAGCGCAATTCGGCCAACTCGATGCCGGCAGATTTCGCGCTTTCAGCGGGGGTGATGCGGTGTTTTACGCGGAACGCGTCGATCAAGAGGGTGTGCTGCACAATGTGTTCGTGCAACGCGAATCAGCGGGACGAATCGAGGTCGCGTTGGCAGAGACCGCGACCTACTCGAAAGCAAGCTCGGACAGCATGCACTTGGTGACCCTATTCAATGGCCGGCGTTACGAGGGTGTTCCGGGTAAGGACGATTTTCGCGTGATTGAATTCCGCGAGCATGGCATTCCCATCGCGACGCCGCAGGATATTCGCAGCTCCTTGGATCCGGATACCAAGCCGACTCGCCTGCTGTGGGGGTCGAGCGATCCTTCGGACATCGCGCAATTGCAATTCAGGACATCTACTCCCCTTATGGCGCTGGTGCTCACCTTGGTGGCTGTGCCCTTGAGCAAACTGCGCCCCCGGCAGGGCCGTTATGCCCGATTGGCATTCGCCATTGTGGTGTACTTCGTCTATTCGAATTTGTTGTCGGCGTCGAAGATTTGGGTGGAGAAGGGCGACCTGCCGCCGGCGATCGGTGTGTGGTGGGTGCATGCCGCGGCACTGGCCTTGGGGCTCTATCTGGTGATGCGCGATGCGAGGAAGGCATGAACATTCTCGATCGATATCTGTATCGTGCGGTGCTGCTCTACACGTTGATGGCCATGGCCGTGCTGCTGGTCTTGGGAGCACTGGTGACATTCATCAGCCAGCAAGGGGACATCGGCATCGGCAGCTACGGTGCGGCTGATGCCTTTTTGTTCACGCTGCTCAATATCCCGCAACAAGCGTTCGAGCTGCTGCCGATTGGGGCATTGATCGGTGCGCTGATGGGGCTCGGGCACCTTGCCTCGGGCAGCGAATTGGTGGTGACCAGGGCATCCGGCGTATCGGTTTGGCGCATCGCGTGGCCCGTGGGTCTCGCCGGTCTCACCCTCGCCCTGATCATGTTCGGCATCGGCGAGTATGCGGCGCCCTCGATGGGGCAGTTTGCGAAGCGCGAAAAGACCACCAGCAAACTGGCGGATGTCAGTTTCGCCGGCTCCAGCAGCGCGTGGGTCAAGGACGGCAACCGAATCCTGCGCGTGCAAACGGGCGAGGTAGACCGGGCATTCGGCGGGGTGTCGGTATTCGAACTGGATGGGCCGACGCGCCTGCGCTCGATCCAGCGAGCCGCCAGGATATCGGTGGCAGATCCGGGCCGATGGAGCCTGCACAACGTCGCGACCTCGCGGTTCGAGAGGGACAAGGTGGAGGCCGACACGGTCGGCGAGCTGACGATGCAAACAACCGTGGGTCCGGAGTTTTTGGGGTTGGCAGCTACCGATCCGCAATTGTTGACGCTGCAAGGACTCGCTTCCTATATCGATCACCTGCGGCGTAACAATCTCGAAACCGCATCGTACGAAATCGGCTACTGGTCGCGGATAGCGAGGCTCTTTGCAGTGATCGTGGTGACGTTGCTGGCGCTGCCCTTTGTATTCGGTCCTTTACGCACGACCGGCGCCGGGACCCGCACGGTGATCGGCGTACTGCTGGGCGTGGTGTTTTTCCTCATCACGCGCACGGTCGAGAACGGCGGCCAGCTCTACAATCTCAATCCGGCGCTGGTCGGCTGGCTGCCGACGGCGGTTATCGGGTTCTTGACGCTGGTTGCGATATCAAGAACGCGCTAGGTGTACGACTCGCGTCTTGGAGAGCCGATCATGCAGCGCCAGGCGATCGGGATCCAGGTACAGCCACAGCACGCCCAAGGCGGCGGGCGCCCAGGCAAGCGCACCGAAGAGCATGCGCATGGCTGCGGCACGGAGTCCCAGCGGCTTGCCTGAATCAGTCACCACTCGCAGTCGCCACGCGCGCATGCCCAAGGTTTGGCCGCTTCGCAGCCAATTGAGCAGGTAGTAGCCGGCAATCAGCACCACGAGACCTGCGCGGTAAAGATATACCCACGCGCCCGCCGTGGCCGGCACCACTGCCGCGCCGTGGGTGAAGAAAAGCGCACCGCCGGTGAATATCATCAGCAATGCTGCCAAAAGCAGAGCGTCGTACAGCAGTGCCGCCAGCCGGCGCCCGAATCCGGCGGGCGTGCCGCTGATCACGGCTTCGGCGCGGGTGCGGGCTTCTTGGCGCTGGGCGGCGGTGGAGGCGGCGGCGGTGGTTTCGGCACCAGCAACAGCTCCAAGGGTCTGAAAATACCATCGTAGCGATAGCTCGCCATCTCGAAGGCGCGGCCGTTGGCCTTCGCGCTCAATGCTGCATCTTTCGGTGCGGCCACCTTGATCCATCGTTTGTCGCCAACGACAGCGCCGGTAAAGGTGATGACGCCGCCATCGGCCAGCGTGACGGTCACGGTGGAGGGCTTGCTGAAATCAATGTCGCCGGCCGGGACCGCATCCTCGACGTTTAGGTTGCTGAAGTGGGCGGGCGAGGGCGCCAAGGTTTGCGAATCCGCCGCCTGCCGTCCGCTCGGCACGCCCTCCAGCACGAATTTGTCCGCGGCCGGCGGGCCCGCGGGCGCCGGGTTTGCGGTCGGATTCGCGGCCGAAGCGGCGGTGCTCGGGCTGCCGGATTTGTTGTCGGTCGGCTTAGGCTGGCTCGCGGCCACGCGATGCACGGAATATGCCGCACCCGAGGCCGGCTTGCTCTCGATGCTTTGGATCTTGTCGGTCGGAATGTCGAGCAGCCGGGTATCGATCCAATACCGCGGTTCGGCGTCGACGGAAATCCCCGGCTCGACGATGTAGCTGGGTTTCTCGCCCGCACGCCTGACAAAGGTACCTTCGCCGGCAGATTTGCCGACAATCACCGCGAGTTTCCCATTCTGCGCGGTCAGCTCGATCTGCGTACCGGTGGCGCCCGGCTGGGAGGGATCCTCGACGCCAATGATGGCGTAGCTGTCAGGATTCGAAGTCTTCTCTTCGCGGATCTTGGCATCGCTCAATGCCAGCAATAATTTCTTCAGCTTGGGTAAGTCCGCCGGGTAGTCGGCGCGTTCGGCCACCGTCCATTGCCCGCCTTGCTGGTGAACCGTGACGGGAGCCGCGGCCCCCTTGCGCACCGTCAATGCGGACACGGTGTTCAATTCGCTCGCCAGCGCGGGTAAAAGGGCCAGGCCGTGCGGGTCGCGCGGCAAGTTGCGTTGGGTGCTCAAGTACAAGGCCCCGGATATTGCCAGCAGCGCCGCAATCATCACGGCGATGAATCGTTGCCGGTTCATGCCGGACCTGCCGCGGCGCTCGGCGAGACCGTTCGGCGACGGCGACGCAGCGACAAAATGACGACGCCGGCCACCGCGACGAGCAGCGGCGCGATCGCGATGTTGATCACCTTGAGGCGCGAGCCCAGGCGATTGATATCCACGTCCAAGCCGCGCTCGGTCTCGCGCAATTCCTTGCGGACGCGGGCCTTCTCGGCGGTAAAGCGCTTCAGCTCCGCCTCCTGTTCGGGTGACAGCATCAATGAGCTCTGATCGTTTCGCTTCGTCTGCAGCTCCGTCAATTTGCTTTCGGTTTGCTGCAATTCCGTTTGCAACTCCAGGGCTTTGGCGCGCAGGCGATCATCCGCCTGGCGTTTGAGCGCTTCGATGCGCTCGAAGGGCCGCGAGAAAGAGGCGCGGCCACGCACGCTGATCAATGCGCTGCTGCCGCTCAAATTGTCCAGTATGTTGGCGATCAGGTCGCCGTTGTTGGCGAAGGCCTGCGCAATGCGCTGACCGAGCAATTCGCGGGTTTGCACCCACAGATAATCCATCAACAGGTCCGTATCGGCGATCACAACGATGTTGGCCGGTGTGGTTGACTTCGCCAGGTGCGCGATCGGCGGACCGGGGGCTGGCTTCTGATCCCCGGGCGGGCCGTTGGGATACGCCGAATCCACAGGCCCTGTAATGCGCGCGGCGATGGTGTAGCGCACGCCCGTCGATTTGAACCCGTCCCGTAAGACTGCAGGATCGCTCAAGGCGTTGAAGCGCTGCGCGGGCAGGGGCTCTGCGGTGCTGGAACTTAGGAGCAAGGGCTCGAACGTGGTCTTGGCGCCGGGGTGCGCGGCGAGTGATCCGACGGTGGCGAGATTGATGGACTCGAGCGATGCCGTCACGACGTCCTTCGGGTCCATGTCGCCGTGACGCAATCCCAGGATGCCGATATGGCGAATGGGAGCGGTGGAGGTATTGGCGCGAACCTCCAGTCCACGGCCCAAATCGCCGATGACCTTGGTGGCGTCATAGTCGACGCCCCAGGTCGTCAGCAGCGGCTGCAGGTCCGAGGAGTGATTGGCCATCGCGGCGGCGAGCGGGTTGCGCGGATCCTGTCCGCTCAAGTCGGCGCCGGCATTCGGATCGACCAGCAGCAGCATTCTTCCGCCGCGCATGACGAATTGATCGATGGCATACAACGTCTTCGGCGCCAGCTGTTTCGGATGAATCAACATCAGCACATCAACATCCTTGTCGATATGGTCGAGGTCCGCGGTGAGCGTGCGCACGGCGAACAGCTGCTGAAGCTGCGTGTAGATGGGCCACGGCTCGCCCATCTGCCCGGTCTGCGGATTGAATTGTCCCTGCACGCCGATCGAGCTCAACAAGCCGATCACCGGCTTTTTCGGCGTGCCCAATTCCTGGACGAGCTTCGCCACGTCGTACTCCAGGAATTCTTCGCGGTCCGCCGTGAACGTCGGGATCGCGGAGCGGCCATCGGTGGAGTTGGTGCCGGCCAGGCCAAAATACAGCGCCTCGCCGCCGGGGTGCAGAGATTGCAGGCCGAATTCCGCCGCGCGATCTTCATCGTCGGAGAAGGGCTGCGGATCGATCACCTGCAGATGAATCTTGCCGCCGGCCCGCGCGCTCACCTCTTCCAGAAATTCACGCACTCGAGCCGCATACGGCATCAGCAGCGGCGACTGCTTCGCGGCGGCGTCGCGCGAAAAATAAAAATACAAATTGACCGGTTCCTTCAAGTCCCAAGCACCTGCTGCGTGCCCTTGCTCAAGGTGTAGAGCTTGTTCTGCGTGAGATCCAGCCGCACGCCCCGCAGGCCCACGTTGGACAACATCACGACGGCCAGAAAAAGCACCGCCAGTGCAATCAGGCCGCCGACCCCAAAGCCCACTCTTCGCCATCGATTACCGTTCACCTATTCCGCCTTCTTCATGTCGAGTACCAAGGCCGTTGCGGCCAACCAGAAGCCGATGAGGGCGGCGAAATAACACAGATCGCGCAAGTCGATCACGCCCTTGGAGATGGCATCGAAGTGAGTGAAAAAACTCAAGGATGCGATGGCATCGACTATCGACTGCGGCAGCACGCCGCGCACGAAATCCAGCACCAGAGGAAAGCCCGCCAGCAGGAATACGAATCCGACCAAGGCGGCGGTGATGAACGCCACGACTTGATTGCGCGTCGCCGCCGAGAGGCACATGCCGATGGATAAAAATCCGCCTGCCATCAAAAAGCTGCCCACGTAGGCCGCGACAATGGCGCCGTTGTCCGGAGATCCCAGATAGTTGACCGTGATCCACACCGGAAAGGTGAGTGCGAGCGCAATTCCCGCGAAACACCAGGCGGCGAGAAATTTGCCCACCACCGCCTGCCACAGGGTGATCGGAAACGTCATGAGCAATTCGATGCTGCCGCTGTTGCGCTCCTCCGCCCAAAGCCGCATCGAGATCGCCGGGATCAGCACCAGGTACAGCCAGGGATGCCAGCGAAAAAATGACTGCAGGTCCGCCTGGTTGCGTTCCAAGAATCCGCCGACTTGAAACGTGAACACGGCGGCCAGCACCAAGAAGATGACGATGAAGACATACGCCAGGGGAGTGGCAAAATAGCTGCGCAATTCACGCCGGAACACCACGAGCACCTTGTTCATGCGCTGAGCTCCGCCGCGGGCGACTCGTCGATGCCCGGTGGCCGGGGTTCCGTCAATGTGCGGAACACTTCGTCGAGACGCCCGGATTCCAAGTGCAATTCCGGCACATCCCAGTTGTACTTGGCAATAATCGCGCCGACGGCGGACAGGGCGTTCGCGCCGGGCTTCGGTATCGCCGTAAGCCGGAGTTCTCGCGCATCCGACTCGATGGCAGCGACTTCCGGCAGCAACGCGATTTCACGGCGCGCCGCGGCCAGATCGTCCGCTTTTTCGAAGCGCAAGCTCACCGCGTGGTGGTAGCGCGAGCGAGACTCGAGCGCCGTCGGCGTCTCATCGGCCACGATGCGGCCG